>Ga0210408_10000333_pt1 | contig 65420 bp, 73 predicted proteins | sample IncBWH4MmetaG_FD_155471 | JGI IMG/M metagenome (GOLD analysis project Ga0210408, IMG submission 155471) | Forest soil microbial communities from Barre Woods Harvard Forest LTER site, Petersham, Massachusetts, United States - Inc-BW-H-4-M | ecosystem: Environmental > Terrestrial > Soil >... | reverse complement strand
GTGGCACCCGTTTTAGCTCCTTCATTATTAGCAGAATCTGAGATGATGGGCAGGGGAGAGACTATTTGATGATTGGACAACTCAAAATGCCAGAATAAAAAACAAATAAAGAATATACCTCCGAGGGTGAAGCATATTCTGATGGCCCGTTGGTTCATAGTTGTATAAGCATTGTATGATGAGGCCGGGGCTGTTGATATTAGTTTTCTGAGACGAGGGACATCCGTATCAAGAAGAGATTCTCGAAGCTCAAGGGCGGAATGCGTAGGCCATGTTGCTGGGCTGGCTGCATTCATCGTTGAAAGGAGACAACCAAATAGTAGAAGATAACTTTTCTTATGATAGTATTAAAAGTATATGAATGATGAACAGGAAAACAAGGACTCATACAGAAAAAGGAATCGTTTTTATTATGGCAGAGTATATCCAGGCATTTGGTTAATAATCATCGGAGTCTTTTTCCTTTTGAGTAATTTTGGTTACCTCAACGGAGAGGTCTGGGGTAAGTTATGGCCCCTCTTTATTATCATCCCAGGAGTCTTTATGGTGCTGCGCTCGCGTCAAGATTAAGATGCTCTTTGATTGGACTTGATACCTTGTCTTTCTTTAGTTATCAATTACTGCGGGGGCGGATCGCATGTCACTAGTAAAACAAATGTTGAATAAAGTTCCGGAAGTCACCCTCTACTTCTGGATCATCAAAATCCTGTGCACCACGGTGGGTGAGACCGCGGCAGATTACTTGAATTCTACGCTCAACTTCGGATTGAATGGCACGTCGCTCGTGATGGGCGTGCTGCTCATTGTTGTTCTTATCTTTCAATTTAGGGCGCGAAAATATATTCCATCCATCTACTGGCTTTCCGTGGTCCTCATCAGTGTTGTTGGCACACTCATCACCGACAATCTCACGGATAATTTCGGGATTTCTTTGGAGACGACGACGATCGCGTTTGCAATCGCTCTCGCCATTACTTTCGCCATCTGGTATGTATTTGAGAAGACGCTCTCAATTCACAGTATTATTACGACCAAACGCGAATCTTTTTATTGGCTCGCTATTCTTTTTACGTTTGCGCTCGGCACGGCCGCAGGTGATCTCACCGCAGAGAAATTTAATCTCGGATATCTGACCTCGGTATTCATTTTTGGAGGTCTCATCGCAGTCGTGACCGCCATCCACTATGGGCTCAAACGATACTTGGGTGCAGAGCACCGACGCATGAGTACCAATGCTGTCTGGGCATTCTGGATCGCATACATTTTGACGCGCCCACTCGGCGCCTCTATCGGGGATTTCCTCTCTCAAGCCCAGAGCGACGGTGGTCTCGGACTCGGGACAACCATAACGAGTTTTATTTTCCTGGCTGCAATTTTGGCTCTCGTAATTTACCTGACGCTTACCAGAGAGGACGAAATCACTGAAGTTGTTTAAAGACAAAGCGGTTCCAAAATCGGCCCAAACACCTTTATCGGGAATTAAATATGTATTTTGTTTACGTAATTCTTTGTCGCGACAAGAGCCTCTATACCGGCATCACGACCGACGTCGCTCGACGATTCGAGGAGCACAAAAAGGGGAAGGGAGGACACTACACGTGCTCCCATAAAGTACAAAAGTTACTCTACACCGAAAAGAAAAGTAATCGCAGTGCGGCCCAGAAGCGCGAGGCGGAAATAAAAAATTGGCCGCGGGAGAAAAAAATGCAGTTGATACGCTCATGAACTACTGGCTCATTAAATCCGAGGCAGCGACCTATTCGATCGACCACTTGAAGCGCGAGAAGGTAACGCCGTGGTCGGGGGTGCGCAATTATGCGGCGCGGAATTTTATGATGAAAATGAAAAAAGGCGATCTGATGCTCTTTTATCACTCCAACGCGAATGCGGGCATCTACGGCATCGCGAAAGCCGCGAGCGATCCGCACCCGGATGAATCGCAGTTCGACAAAAAGAAGTATCATTTCGAGCCGCGCGCAACCAGAGAAAAGCCCGTGTGGTATTGCGTCGATGTGGCGTTTGTGGAGAAATTCAAAGAGCCGATGTTACGCGATGAAATCAAACTCGATCCAACGCTCGCGGGCATGGTGGTGCTCACGCATCCGCGTCTCTCCGTTCAGCCCGTTTCAGAAAAGCAGTTTTATCACGTCCGTCAAATTGCGCATTGACGTCAACGAATTCATCAAATACACATCCGCGGCATGGTATTTTTTCATGAACTGCAGGGTCGAATTACGAGGAATAAATATAAAATTTTATGATGAAACTTGCTTGCAAGGACATTAACCCTACGACAACATGCGATTTTTCGGTGGAAGGTGAGACCGCGAGCGATGTCGCAGCGAAGATGTTGGTTCACGCCAAGGAGAGCCACGCCGAGGACATCGCGGGAAAGCCCGATGCGGATGTGTTGAAAATGTTCGAATCAAAGGCTCACGCCTAGTTTGATTGCCGCTGTGCTAGCATGCCCTCATGCTTATCGATGATGTAACGGTTCGCCTCGAAGCAGGGCATGGGGGCAAGGGCGCGGTCGCGTTCAACAAAGTACGCCTAGCCCTCGGGCCCACGGGCGCCGACGGCGGCCGCGGCGGCAGCATCTATTTTGAAGGCGTCTCGAATATCGACGCACTCTCGCTCTACGCAAGCAGGAAAGGAATCCGAGCCGAAAATGGCAAAGACGGCCGCGGACAATTTATCGACGGCCGCGGCGGCGAAGATCTCATTCTCAAAGTGCCGACCGGGACTACCATAAAAAATATGGAAACGGGCTTCACCCGCGAGATCACCCGAGTGGGCGAGCGCTTGCTCGTCTTGGGTGGCGGCAACGGCGGCAGGGGTAATTTTAAGTTCCGCTCATCCACCAACACGTCACCCAAAGAATACGAAGAGGGGACGATGGGAGATATTGGCACATTTAAACTTGAGCTGCGACTGATCGCCGATGTGGGATTGGTCGGATTGCCGAATGCCGGCAAATCGTCGCTGCTCAACGAGCTCACGAGCGCCAAGAGCAAGGTTGCCAACTACGCATTTACCACCCTCGAAGCGCATCTCGGCGCATATTACGACCTCATCATCGCCGACATTCCCGGTCTTATCGAAGGAGCGTCGGGCGGAAAAGGGCTCGGTGTCAAATTTTTGAAGCACGTGGAGCGCACCAAAACGCTTTTTCATCTCGTTTCCGCAGAATCCATTGATCCTGTGCGCGATTACAACATCGTACGCAAAGAATTGGAATCGTATAATCTCGCACTCGTCGAAAAAGAAGAATATATATTCCTCACGAAATCTGATATTGCTTCTAGCGAGGAGCTTGAAAAAGCGCTCGCCGCATTTAAAAAAATAAAGAAGACAGCAGTGCCGATATCGGTGATTGATTCTCAAAGTTTGGAAGAAGTGAAGAAGCTACTCAACGCGATCAAAGATACAAAATAGCAGTTTGATTTCTGAGGTACACTGGTGCTATGGAATCGGACGCATCCCGACAGGTTCAACCACAACAAACACTTTCGGCTCCTGCGATTTGTCCATATTGTCATCAGCCCGTGGAGCAGCAGTGGTACTTTTGCCCCAATTGCGGCACCAAACTCGATCTCGCGCCGCTCTCTACCTCGATCGGCACGCAGCTGTGGATCTACGCCTTTAGTATCGTTCTTCCGATGATCTGTTTTTTGGCGATTAGCAAGTGGCCGGGGATGAAGTATTACCGCTCGGAGGATAAAAAAACCAAGACGATCGGGACCATTGCGTGGGTGATTCTCGTACTCTCTACGCTGGTCACCGTGTGGTACGCCTATGTATGGACGCAGGAAACGATCAAATCGTCGATCGATAGCATCAATGCGGATTTGAGCATCTAATGCTGGCGTGCTTCGTTGTTGTTCGCGTGCTATCATAGCGCGCATGGCAAAACGACCGGATCAGGATATTCGGAATAAAAAGTCGCGCTCGCGCAAAACCGCAAAGCGTCTGGCGGCAAAGCGCGCAATGCTTGCGGCGCGCGCGCAGAAGAAGCACCGATAAAGGAACGTGTGCGGATCGGGCAAGTGGTATACTTTTGTTTTGGCATTACCAAAAAGTATTTTTCTATGAAAACATCAACAATCGTATGGGTACTGATTGCACTTATCGTTATCGGTGGCAGCTGGTACTGGTATTCTGGAATGCAATCGGGCGCCGCAGATCAGGCAACCGGTCCATCGACCGCAATGGGGATCAATGGTTCGTCCAATCAAGACAATCTGGGACAGCCGGATAACGGCTCGGTGCAGCAACCGGGAGATGGCACCAGCGTGAGCCAAAACCTCGCACTCGGCACCGATTCGAATGCCAAACTCGGTACGTATCTTATCGCATACAACGGCATGACCGTGTACACCTACGCAAAAGATAAACTCGGCGTAAGCAATTGCACCGGCACGTGCGCCGACGCCTGGCCGCCCTACACGGTGCCCGCAGCAACGACACTGAATGCGCAGGTAGGAGTCGGCGGTCATATCGACACAATCCAGCGCGCCGACGGCACCTTCCAGGTGACCTACAACGGCATGCCGCTCTACTTCTGGAAGAACGACACCAAATCCGGTGATACGAATGGGCAGGGCATCGGCGGTGTGTGGTATGTAGTGAAGCCGTAACGTTGCCCGGAAGACTGTAATGGATGCGATCAGAAAATTCGGCAGAACGACGTTTTCCTCATTGGAGGTACGCAATTACCGGCTCTACTTTTTTGGACAGTCGGTCTCTTTTTCCGGGACCTGGATGCAGGGAGTCGCGCAGGGGTGGCTCATGCTGCAATTGACCGGCTCGGGGACAGAGCTCGGCAGCATGATGGCGCTTCAGTTCTTGCCGCTGCTGCTCTTCGGTCCGTGGGGCGGGGCGCTTGTCGATCGGCTCGACAAACGCGTGATCATTTCCGTAACGAACGCGGCGTTTGCATTTGTCGCACTCGTGATCGGCATTGCGGTCGCTCTCGGCGTTATACAGGTGTGGATGCTCTACGCCTCGGCGCTGCTTTTTGGTGTTATCCGCATTTTCGATAATCCGGTCCGCCAGTCGTTCGTTTCCGAGATCGTTGCTCCGGCCTATCTCAAGAACGCGGTCAGTTTGAATTCCGTCACGATGAACCTCGCGCGCGCGATCGGGCCGACGCTTGCCGGAATCTTGATAACTACCGTGGGTATCGCATCGTGTTTTTTGTTCAACGCGCTCTCATACTTTGCGGTCATTCTCATGGTATCGCGCATGCGCAAAGAAGAATTACTCACGCCGTCGCGCTCGGAAGAACGGGGCCACGTCTTGGACGGATTTACGTACGTGCGCTCTGTCCCCCTGATTCGACAAACACTTCTCTTGATGGCCGTTATCGGGACGATTTCGTACGAATTCGAAGTCAGTCTTCCGATCCTCGGTCAGGGCGTTTTTCATGCGGACGCTTCCGGCTACGCTGCCCTTTTTGTCGCTTTTGGTATCGGAGCGGTCATCGGGGGACTTTTTGCTGCAAGCAGGCGTACCGTTGCACCACGCCACTTGATCGCGTTCGTTTTCTTTTTTGGTGTGGCGATCATCACTGCGGCGCTGATGCCGACGCTTGCGCTTGCCGTCTTGATGATGGCGCCCGTAGGGTTCTTTTCCATCAATCTTACTTCGACCGCAAATACCATGATCCAACTTGCGGCACGCCCGGACATGCGCGGACGCGTCATGGCGCTCTGGAGTATGGCAATGGTCGGCTCGACGGCCGTCGGAGGCCCGCTTATCGGATTTATCGGTGAGCATGCAGGGGGACGCTTCGGCCTTATCGTCGGCGGGATCGTCGCAATTGCGGCGGCACTTTTCGCAGCCGCGCTCTTGCGGCGAGATCGACTCCGACCGATCCCCGCAGAAGTCGAGATGCAAACCGAGATTGCGGAAGCGGAAAATATAAAACTCTAATATATTCACTCCGCTCATAGAGCCGTCGCTCGTTCGGAAGTGTGAACTAGTCCACACTTCCCGCTCTTTGCTAGGCTATAATGCCACCATGAAAATCCGACTCATTCATGCCCGGGAGATTCTCGACTCCCGTGGCAATCCGACGATTGAGACGGACGTTGTTCTTGAAAATAATGTAGTCGGGCGCGCGGCCGTGCCATCGGGCGCTTCCACCGGGACGCACGAGGCGCATGAATTGCGTGATGGCGATAAAAAGCGTTACGGCGGCAAGGGCGTTTTGAATGCCGTAGAACATGTGAACAGCGAGATCGCACGAGCGATTTCTGGAATGAATGCAGAAGATCAAAAAAGGATCGATGCAAAATTGATCGCACTCGATGGTACGCCCAATAAATCTCGCCTCGGTGCCAATGCAATTCTTGCAGTGTCCCTTGCCACAGCGCGTGCTGCAGCGAATGCGCAAAATATTCCGCTGTTTGAATATGTGCGCACGCTCTCGAGCGCGCCGCGCTCGCCGCTTTTGCCGCTTCCGCAGTGCAACATCATCAATGGCGGCGCACACACTTCGTGGGAATCTACCGACATTCAGGAATTTATGATCATGCCGGTGGGCGCTCCCACTTTTCGCGAAGGCTTGCGCATGTCGGCGGAAATTTTTCATGCGCTCAAAAAAGTTCTTGAAGCAAAGGGTTATGGGACGACAGTGGGTGACGAGGGAGGATTTGCGCCGAAGGTAAAAAAGGGAAATCGCGAAGCACTGGAGCTCATCTCGGAAGCTGTAGAAAAAGCGGGATACGTAATTGGTAGCGATGTTGCACTTGCACTCGATGTTGCGGCGAGCGAACTCCGTGACGGAAGCGGATACAAGCTCGCAACCGAAGGGCGGACGCTTACTTCCGCCGAAATGGCCGACTGGTACGGTTCGCTCGCAAAAGATTTTCCCATTTTGTCGATCGAAGACGGTCTCGGCGAAGACGATTGGGACGGATGGAAACAGCTTACCGAGAAACTTGGTAATTCTTTGCAGCTCGTTGGCGATGATCTCCTCGTTACCAACGTCGAATTTCTCAAACGCGGCATTATAGAAAAAGCAGGAAATGCCATTCTCATCAAGGTCAATCAAATCGGCACGCTCACGGAAACAATCGCCGCCATCGATATGGCGCACAAAGCCGGCTGGCATGCGGTGATTTCTCACCGCTCAGGCGAGACCGAAGACCCGCTGATCGCGCACCTTGCGGTAGGACTTGCAGCAGGCCAGATCAAGACCGGCTCCATCAGTCGCAGTGATCGCGTCGCCAAATACAACGAACTTCTGCGCATCGAGGAAATGCTGGGTGACAAAGCTGTTTTTGCGGGAAAAAATGCATTGAGCCGATACGTATGAAACTATATTTTGTTCGTCATGGCCAAACCGAATACAACATAACGACCCGTTTGACCGGACAGACCGATATCCCGCTTACCGAAGTGGGAATACAGCAGGCGGAAAAAGCAATTTCCGAAATTCCAGTCGGCATTTCCGAAATATATTCTTCAGATTTGTTACGCTGCAAACAAACGACTGAAATATTGAATAAAGATCTGCACCTTCCCGTTACCTACGACGCGCGCTTGCGGGAGCGCGATTTCGGCTCTTTTTCCGGAAAGCATTGGAACGACATCGACCCCGACGGTTCGCTGAAAGCAAAAGATAAACGTCTCGAATACAATTATCATCCGCAAGGCGGCGAATCGATCGACGACGTGAAGAAACGAGTTTTTGAGTGCATCGACGATATGCGAAAGAAAAAAAGGACTATTTTAGTTGTAACATCGGCGGGCATCATTCGCTTGCTCCATCACGTTTTGGACAATGAATTGCATGAGACTATCCACAACAGTTCGGTCCACGAGTTCGATTTTTCTGATTAACAATACCTGCATGGCCTACCTTGTATTAGTCAGACACGGCAAATCGGAGTGGAACGTACTCGGTAAATGGACCGGACTAACTGATGTGAATCTCGCACCCGAGGGCATCGACGAAGCTCGACGCATGGGAGCGTTGATACGAGATATCGATATCGCAAAGATACACGTTTCCAAATTAAAGCGTGCCCACCAAACGCTGCACGAAATTATAACCGCACTGGGCGCGCAGCATATTGCCGCAGATGCACACGAAGCACTCAACGAGCGTGATTACGGCATCTATACCGGAAAAAATAAATGGCAGATCAAAGAGACCATGACCGACGAGGAATTTCACAACATCAGACGCGGCTGGGATGCGATGGTTCTTGAAGGAGAAAATTTGAAAGATGTGTATGCGCGCGTCATTCCATATTACCGTGAGCACATTCTTCCGCAATTACTCGCGGGCCACAACGTACTGGTGGTCGCCCACGGGAATTCTTTGCGTGCGCTCGTAAAACATCTCGAACAGATCAGCGACGAAAAGATTTCCAACTTCGAATTCAATTTCGGCGAAGTGTATTGCTACGAGTTCGACGCTTACGGGAAGATTGTTGGGAAGGATATCAGGTCCGCAAACTCTGCCCCACTCAAACACTGAACGCGATGCCGCTGTTGACAATCTGTAATCGGCATGCTAATCTAGGCATACCACTTCTCACTCATTTTTTGTCTTGAGGCTTACTCAGGACCATCCCGAAAGAGGGATGAAAAAGTCCTGAGTAGCTGGTTTACTTGTAAATCGCTGCATACCGCAGCATCAATTTAGATATGTACCAACGAAGTTACCGTCCTCGTCAGGGAAGTCATTCACGATATCACAGCCGTCCGCATCATCGCGGCGCATCTCGCCCGGTACATCGCGGACAACACATCGATGTCGCGCGATTCATCAATAAAGCGGTCATCACCGAGGAAGTCGACATATTCAAACCGGAGCACCATTTCGTAGATTTTCAGATCGACGAGGCGCTCAAGAAAAATATCACCACAAAGGGGTACGAAACGCCGACTCCGATCCAAGATCGCGCAATTCCGCATATTTTGCACGGCGAAGACGTGGTGGGCATCGCGAACACCGGCACCGGGAAAACCGGCGCCTTTCTCATCCCGCTCATCAACAAAGTGTTGCACGATCGCAGCCAGCACGTGCTCATCATGGTTCCCACCCGCGAGCTTGCGGTGCAGATCGAAGATGAATACTGGGGATTTGCGGATCATATGCGGATCGGCGCGGTCACCTGTGTGGGCGGTGCCAACATCAATTCGCAGATCGCAACCCTGCGTCGTCGGCCGAATTTTGTGATCGGCACTCCGGGCCGCCTCAAGGATTTGATCGAGCGCCGCGCGCTTGATCTGAGCAATTTCCAGACGCTCGTCTTAGACGAAGCCGACCGCATGCTCGACATGGGTTTCATCAATGATATGAAATTCATCCTTTCACACATGCGCAAGGATCGTCACACGTTGTTTTTCTCGGCCACGCTCTCACGCGAAATCGAACAGCTCATCGGGAGCTTCCTGAAAGACCCCGTGCGCATCTCGGTGAAGACGGGGGATACCGCAAAAACCGTTGATCAAGATGTGGTGCGAGTCAGTGGAAAAAACAAGATCGACGTTTTGCAGGAATTGCTCACGCAGTCAGATTTCGACAAGGTGCTCATTTTCGGACGCACCAAGCACGGTGTCGAGAAACTTTCAAAAGTGCTCGTGGAGCGCGGTTTTAAGGCCGCCTCCATCCACGGCAACAAAACGCAGAGCAATCGTCAGCGTGCGCTCGATGCGTTTAAACAGGATCGCATCCAGATACTTGTCGCAACCGACGTCGCCGCGCGCGGGCTCGACATTCCAAAAGTTTCGCACGTCATCAATTACGACACGCCGAATACCTACGATGATTACGTCCACCGCATCGGCCGCACCGGTCGAGCGGGGAAAACGGGAAAAGCGCTTACCTTCGTTGAATAGCAGTATGAAGAAAACTCCCAAAAAAACCGAACGCCGCACGACCCATATTTGGGGGCGCTGGACGCCAGCCGCGCGCCGCACCGAAACACTCGTGTGCAGTTGTGGTAACAAGTACATCAAAACGAGAAAAAATCAGATGGTGTGCCTATGGTGCCTCAAGGAAGAAGGAGCGAACGCGCCGGGACGCAACCGTTAATGATATATTCATAGGCGCGTGGTTATATATGTCAGACGATGAAACATATCGCCAGCATGCGCTGTTGATCCACACGTCATGACCGAATCAAGAAAATGGCTCGCGCTGACTTTTTTGGTGTTGGCACAATTCATGATCGTGCTCGATATTTCGATCGTCAACGTCGCTGCCCCTTCCATCGAAAAAGCACTCGGCCTGCAGGAGAGCGATCTGCAATGGATCGTGACGGCCTACACACTCGCCTTCGGAGGATTTCTTCTCCTGGGCGGTCGCACCGCTGACATCTTCGGCCGCCGTCGCGTCTTTCTCTCCGGTGTCGTAGGATTTACGACGATGTCGCTCTTGGTGGGGATCACGCAGTCCGCCGCACTTCTCGTGCCGCTGCGCGCACTGCAAGGACTCTCCGCCGCGTTCATGTCACCTTCGGCGCTTTCCATCATCCTTACGATATTTCGGGATGCACGGAGCCGCACCCGCGCCCTCTCGATTTGGGGAGCCGTGGGCGCGAGCGGCGCCACCGCCGGTATTTTGCTAGGCGGAATCCTCACGGAATACTTGAATTGGCGATGGAACTTTTTCATCAATGTACCGGTCGGCATTCTGGTCATCATCGCCTCGCTCGTGCTCGTACCCGCGCATGAGACCCAGGAGCGGACGAAAACACTCGATCTGCCGGGCGCAGTATTGATCACTTCGGCGCTTATACTTTTTGTGCTCGCGATATCCAACGGTTCCGCGTGGGGATGGGCTTCACTAGCCTTTGTCGGCACGATTGTTGTCTCTGCGCTCCTCCTCGCCGCATTCGTATGGAATGAATCTCGCGCCCCGCATCCGCTCATGCCGCTCTCGATCTTCCGCATCGGCAATGTGGCGGGGGCCGATCTCGTGATGTTCCCGGTCGCGGCGTGTATTTTTTCGATGTTTTTCTTTCTTTCGCTCTACTTCCAAAACGTGGAACACTATCAGCCGCTGATGTCGGGACTCGCATTTTTGCCGACCACTGCAACGATCGCGATGAGCGCGATTTTGGCTCCGCGCATCATTCGCCAGATCGGATACAAAATCATTCTCGTCGTCGCACCGCTGCTGTTGTGTGCCGGGCTCCTCACGATCGCGCAGATCCAGGTCGATAGCGCGTATCTCGATATTCTTCCCGGACTTCTGTTGGTTGCCGTCGGCATGGGATTTTCGTTCGTATCACTCGTCGTGGCGGCCACTTCCGGCGTTCCCGGACAGGAATCCGGACTCGCATCTGGTCTGATCACGACCGCCCAGCAGATCGGCGGGTCGCTCGGGCTTGCGGTTCTCTCGAGCATCGCATCGGCGCATACGCTGGCACTCTCTGCGGCAGGACAAGGATCCTCATCCGTGGTACTCGTCGCGGGATTTCAAACGGCCTTTTATATTAGCGCGTGCTTCGCCGCTTTTGCGTCGTTCGCCGCGTTTTTCCTGATCCAACAGCAGCGTGCAGGTCATACGGCAGCCGGTGCGCATATCTAAACATCGAATTCTTTTTGCGTGCTGGTATAATCCGGCAATGCAAAAAAAGATCATCCTCATCGCTATCGTCGCCGTCGTCGCGGCGATTGCCGGCGCGGTACTGCTCGCAATGCTCAGCCTCTCCTCCGGTTCTTCCGCATCGTTCGATCCTTCAAACGCGACGTATAGTCTTTACGGCGACACGTTCACTCTCAAAGACGGACAAATTCAAATCATGGGGCATTCCGGTATGGGCGGCTCTGTGGATACCACTACAATTCCAATGGATTACACGCTTGCAACGAGTTCTGCAGGCGACCTCATGGGCGATGGATCGCAGGGCGATGCGGTCGTTCTCTATCGCGGATTCGGCGCGAATCTCGAATGGCTTGCGCTGTTCGGATTTCAAAAGAGCGGAGCAGGTTATTCTCAAATCGCTTCGAGTACTATCTATATGCAGGATGCAGCAGTGCAATCCATTTCAGCAGCAAATGGCGTCGTCACCGTAAATCTGCTCGTCGTGAGCGCCGCCGACCAAAATCTTCCGCACTATGAGCAAACACCGAAGGCTCCGCTCACCCTTCGTTTCAAAATAGTAGGCAATCGGTTCGTCGCGCAGTAATCTTTTTCATTCTACGTGCTCATGGTATGGAGGCGGCCTCGATTTGCATAAAAATGCAGCTTGTTGCATAGTGACCTCACTACTCACCAATTAGGTATATTAGTCAAGCTTTTAAGCCATATTTTATGAACAAAATCATCGTTTCCTCGCTTGTAGCGCTCATCACACTCGGGGCAGGCATCGCCTCGGCGCAGAGCTATTCATACAACTACGGCACCACCTATGCAGGTGGCTGTATGAATATCACAAGCTATCTCTCTCTAGGCTCAAGAGGAGCGCAGGTACGCTCACTTCAGGCGTTTCTTGTTGCGCAGAATTATCCGGGTGGTGGCAGTTGGATGATCACCGGCTACTTTGGCTCGGCCACTCGCGCAGCTGTCCAAATCTTTCAAAGTCAGCACGGACTTCCGCAAACGGGCGCAGTGGACGCAACCACGATGGCTGCAATCAACGGTGCAAGTTGTGGTGGTTACATCGCACCACAGCCCACGCCAATATATCCGCCGGTCCCGACGCCGACGTATCCCACGTACCCAACCTACCCAACGTATCCGAATTGCTCGAACAGCACGTACCCCTACAACAACAATTGTTGCAACACGTATCCCTACAATAATTACGGATACAACAATAACTGCAACAACTACACGTACGGCGGCGTCACGATCACTTCGCTGTCGCAGAACACCGGCGTCCCGGGAAATTCCGTGACGATCTACGGCACCGGCTTCGACTCATCGAACAACATCGTCTACTTCGGCACGCAGCCACTCTCGGGTATTGCGTCGTACAACGGCACGTCGCTCACCTTCACGGTGCCTTCGTACTACTACGGCTCGACAAATCAAACGATTCAGATTTATGTGACCGACTCGCACGGCACGAGTAATTCCGTTTCGTTCACCCTCAATCCCAATACGAATCCGTTTGCCTGTAATTCCTATCCGTACAATAGCAACTGTTGCAACACGTATCCGTACAACAGTAATGGCCAGTGCGGTTGCGCCAATAATTATTACGGCAACACCTATGGCAACTGCTACCAGCCACCGATCAATAATAGCGGCACGCCGATCATCACGTACCTGAACCCGATCTCGGGCGCTGCAGGTGCGTCGGTCACCGTGATCGGCTCGGGCTTCTCAAACTCAGGTAATACAGTGCACTTCGGCAATGGAATCATAACCAACCTCTCATCGTACGACGGCACATCGCTTTCGTTCGTTGTGCCTTCGCAACTCATCGGATACGGCACCCAGGTTCTCACCGTGGGCAGCTACAACGTCTCGGTCACCAACGCCTCCGGCTTCACCAGCAACTCGATGCCATTTAACGTCACTTCGGTGCAAAACGGCACCGCGCCCACGATCACGAGTGTGAACGGCCCTACGACGCTCACGGCAGGGCAAACGGGCACGTGGACCGTCGTCGTGAATAATCCGGGCAACGGCTACCTAACCGTGACGCCGCTCTGGGGCGACGCCAATGTGTATCCATACAATGGCACGGTCATCCCGCAAACGATCTACTCTTCGGGAACTCAGACGTTGACCTTCACGCACTCGTACACGACCAATGGTACCTACACGGTGCAGTTCACGGTGAGCAATAACTCCGGCCAGTCCAACGTCTACAGCGCAAGCGTTATCATCTCCGGCAACAACAACGGCACGATCACGCTCTCATCGCTCGCGCCCACTTCCGGACACATCGGCGTGCAGGTGACGCTTACAGGCAGTGGCTTCAACAGCGACAACACCGTCCACTTCGGCATCGGCGGCACCATGCACATCCCCAGTCAGAATGGCACGACGCTCTACTACACGATTCCGTCGTATGTGAGCACCTGCGATCTCATCGGTTCTGGTTGCAGCGCATCGGCGCAACAGGTAACCGTAGGTACGTATCAGATGTATGTAACCAATAGCAACGGCACGAGCCAGATGCTGAATTTCCAGGTCAATTAAAAGGAACTATTTCCCTATGCAAAACCCGCCATATGGCGGGTTTTGTTTTGAGCGCGTATAGTCGTCGCATGATTCCGCATCGGTGGGATGTCTCCGTCTCAGAAGCAACCACACTACAGAATAAGTTGCAGAAAAAGATTCGCATCGAGCCGCTTACGCATCCACCGCGCACGATTGCTGGCGCCGATATTTCATACAATCGGTTTTCCGACGACTTTTTCGCGTGCGTCGTTGTATTATCGTTGCCGGATTTTGTCGAAGTGGAGATCGTATTCACAAAAGGTGTCGCGACGTTTCCGTACGTGCCGGGCTACCTGTCGTTCCGCGAAATTCCGACGCTGCTCAAAGCGTTTGAGAAATTGAAAACCAAACCTGATGTCATTATGGCCGATGGGCAGGGGATCGCGCACCCGCGGCGCATGGGAATCGCCGCACATTTGGGGTTACTGCTCGATACGCCGGCTTTTGGTTGCGGCAAGCATCTGCTCTATGGAAAAGCCGAAGCACCGAATGAATCTAGGGATTCGTTTTCATATCTGATCGATCCGAAAAACGGCGAGCGAATCGGTGCACTGGTACGCACCAACTTCCGATCTGCTCCCATTATCGTCTCACCCGGACACAGGATCACGCTCGATGAATCCATTGCACTCGCACTCGATACCGCACGCGGCTACCGCATTCCGGAACCAACTCGTCGCGCACACGATCTCGTCAATAGATTCCGCATTGGCGAGATTGGGGCATAATACCTTTATGAACGTCGTGCACAGGCATTATCGAAAGGCCGTAATAATTGCTCTTATCGTTGCGGCAGTTTGCATTTCGATTCCTGTCTTGATGCGTACGGCGATGAGTCCATTCGTGTACGCATCAGTCGATGAAGTGCCGCAAGCGCAGGTCGCGATTGTGCTCGGTGCCTCGGTCGTGGGTGGAAAACCTTCTCCCATTTTGGCCGCCCGTGCAGATATGGCAATCGCGCTCTATCAAAAACGAAAAGTCTCCAAAATTCTGGTGACGGGCGATAATGCGGCGGTCGATTACAACGAAGTGAACACCGTGCAAAAATATCTGCTTGCGGCGGGCATTCCGGGCAAAGATATTTTTCTCGACCATGCCGGTTTCGACACCTACAGCAGCATGTACCGCGCCATCGAAGTGTTCCAAGCCCAATCTGCCATCATCGTGACGCAAGATTTTCATCTGCCGCGCTCGCTCTGGATAGCCCGCCATCTTGGACTCACCGCGTACGGTGTATCTGCACAGGGTGGCACAGGAGAATCATGGGATTACATTCGCGAGATACCCGCGTCGGTGAAAGCACTCTTCGACGTGCTCACGCGCCGCGAACCAAAATATCTCGGCGAGCCCTATCCGCTCTCCGGCGCAGGCGAGGCGACGTGGTACTAATGATCAGCGTAGCCTATCGAGCGTTTGCATGTCTTCAGCCGCAAGCTCAAAGTCAAACACATCGGCATTTTCTTTGATGCGGTCGGGATGCGAAGATTTCGGAATTACTACCGTGCCGTGCTCGATGCACCAGCGAATCATGATTTGCGCCGCGGTCTTCCCATATTTTTTTGCAAGTGTTTGAATCGTCCGGTCATTGAGATGTGAACCACGAGTGAGCGGTGAGTACGCTTCGACGACGATATGTTTTGAGTTGCAGAAATTAAGAATTTCTTTCTCGAAATCGAACGGGGAGAATTTGATTTGATTCACCGCAGGCGTGATCTTCGCGTACGAAAGCAATTTTTCGAGATCGTCGATACCATAATTCGAAACGCCGATCGCACGCACCAGCTTTTGTTCATATATTTTTTCCAATTTCTGCCATACCGATTGTGGCATAAGTGGAATCGGCCAGTGGATGAGATATAAATCGACATAATCGAGATCGAGGCGTTTCAAACTTGCTTCGAATCCCGCTTCAGGATTGAAAAAATCCGTCGGCCATAATTTTGTCGTCACGAATATTTCTTCGCGTGCAATGCCGCTTGCGCGGATAGCGCGCCCCACGCCCGCTTCGTTGCCGTAGAGTTTGGCAGTATCGATCAATCGGTACCCTGCTTCGAGCGCATATGATACGGCGCGTTCAACCTCATCGCCATCGCTCATCTTCCAGGTACCCAGGCCTAGGATCGGCATTTCGATGCCATTGTTGAGGGTGACAGTTGTGTTGATTGATTTCATGTTCTTTGCCGTAAGGATCTGCATTCTGCAGCGTCTCCTATACTATACAGATAGATTAGCCGTAATTCATATGAAATCGCTTCACCTCAAAACTGTTATTTCTACGCTCGTAGTTTTCGGGGCGCTCTTTGTAGGCCTTCTCTTTCTCACATCCAGCGCACACGCGCAAGTGATACCGGCCGGTACCGTGTGCACAATGGATGCGATGCAGTGCCCCGACGGCTCTTGGGTCGGCCGCTCCGGTCCCAATTGTCAATTCGTCTGCCCGACGAATCCGACCCCCGCTCCCACGCCAGCATGCTACGCACTTTCTTCAAATTTGTATTTTGGATTATCTGATGCATTCACCGGCGGGCAAGTGAGTCAACTACAAACATTTCTCAGCGCGCAAAATTATTTCTCAGGCCCCATCATCGGCCGCTTCGGTCCTCTCACCCTGCGCGCTGTCATTAATTTTCAAAGCGCATACGGAATTCCCTCGACCGGTTTTGTCGGGCCGCTGACTCGGGCAAAAATTCAAGCGCTCACCTGCGGAACCGATCCGCAACCAATTTCAAAAGTCACGATCTACTCGATCACGCCAACCTCGGGTCCCGTCGGCACAAGCGTCTCCATCACCGGATTCGGATTTACCAATGACAATACGATTCATTTTGGTTATGGTGCGATTGTCCATGTTCCGATCTCGTCCTCGATTGCGATTGCGTGCACGACCAATCCGAATTGCCACGGGGGCATCAATCAAACGATCCAATTCACGGTGCCCGAATCACTCAATCCCGCATGTTACTACTCGAATCCGCGTTGCCTCATCGCCTCGCAGATGACGACGCCGGGTAGTTACAACGTCTCCGTCGAGAACGGTAACGGCACAAGTGGCTCGGTAAACTTTACCGTCACATCGCAAGGGCAGGGCAGTCCGTCCGTCTCATCGATCTCGCCCACTTCCGGCCAAGTCGGTACGCACGTGACGCTCTTTGGATCGGGATTTAATGCCAATGACACCGTTTTGATTGGCGGCGGCGGGGTCCATAATGTGAATATCGTAAATTCGAGTCAACTGGCATTCACCGTTCCAGATAGTGTCGGCGCGTATTGTCCGCCGGGCGCCATGTGTCCGATGTTCCTCCGGCTTCTCACGCCGGGCGTCTATCAAATATCGGTCAAAGATGAAAATACGGGAGTGACCAGCAACAGTGTCGCATTCACGTTGACCGATTCGAGTGGCAGCCAATCGATCTCAATCAATGGCATCGACGCGCCTTCCACACTCGCGCTCGGACAGAGCGGCACATGGACCGTTCATGCAACGGTCGGTGGAGGCGGCACTCTCCACTACTCCGTAAATTGGGGCGACCAGATCATCTATCCGACGATGCAGGCAAGCGGCGCGACCTCAGTACAAACATCGGCAACGTTCACCCACGCGTACGAGCAAAGCGGCACCTACACGCCCACCTTTACCGTGACCGATGATTCCGGCCACTCCGCAACGGTCTCCTCAACCGTCACCGTAACGCCGCTGTACTAGATTTTTTCCGTTGACCTCTATTTCGCGCGTGCTAGCGTGTAGCCATGTCGTACATCCTCGGGGTCATCGCGGGCTTGTTGCAATCCGTGCTCTCACTGTTCGGCTTCGTCCACAGCAGCCCGACACTTCCGCCCGCGCTACAAGTGCAAACAACACAAGTTATCCAGCAGACAGCTACGCAACCGTTAACTATAGTGTATCCGACCGCAGGAATCATTTTACCGATCGACAAGAAAACCACTGTGCAGTGGGCCATTCCGGATTCCGTGCTCCAGTCATTTCCGAAAGATTTTGATTTGTATATATTTTTACGTGTTGAAGGCTCTGAAGATTCCAAGGGAGTGATACCGAGCGACGGCATCGGAGATGGCTACGACCCGTCACTTCGCGCCGTGACGTGGGATATTCCCGCTCATATCGCGGCAGGGCAGCTGAAACCCGGAATGTACAAGGTTGTCGCATATCTTCAAGCAGAGCCAAAAGATAAGAACCGTCTTTGTGCGCGAGCGATAGCAAAAGATTGTTTACCGAGCGAGGCTGATCAAGCGGTTATGCAACGCTCCGTAAATATAAAAGCAGAGAGCGGATGGTTTACCATCGGAAGTGCTACGAATGTCGCTCAATCAGTATCCGTACCGGGCATGAGCAAATACACCGATTCCGATTTCGGATTTTCGTTTTGGTATCCGAGCGGGTGGACAGTTTCAGATGTACCGATTCCAAAAGATGGAAATGATTGGCCACAAAGTTTATACGGCCCCGTCAGGAAAATCAAACTACTCCAAGTTTCAAATGGCATAAAAACAATCGACGTCGCCGAAGCTACTTCTTCCACGGGAATTTATGCTGGTGGCTGCGGGACGTGTTGGGAAACGATCTATTTTGATTCAAGCAGCGGCCAGTGGATGGATCACGATCAAAACCGTACTGATGGAGGAAGACAAGATAAGCTGTATCCTGCTGACCTGTCTAAAAAAACGATGGGTGGGCTGCCTATTTTTTGGGGCGAGGTTGTTGCGTTAAGTTCCACGAAGTTTGTGGGTGTTGTTGGCTTGTATACAAATTATGGACTTTTAACTAACACCATCGTCGCGACCGATGCGTCGGCCGCGACTCCTGTGAACGCAGCGCAACAGATGGCCATCATACAAGCGGAACAACAGGCATACGCGGGGCAATAGCGGAGAGTATTTGCTATGATGCCTCCATGCCCGTTTTGGAGGTAAAGAATTTGCGCAAAGTCTACCGCGATATCACTGCGGTCGACGATGTTTCGTTTGCTGTCAATTCCGGCGAAATCGTGGGATTGCTCGGCCCCAATGGTGCCGGGAAGACGACCACGATCAGCATGATCCTGAGCATTCTCGAACCCACCGAGGGAACCATTCATATCGCAGGACTCGACGTCGCGCGCGATCGCTCAAAAGCGCTTTCGCGAACGAATTTCGCTGCTGTGTACGCGCAAGTTCCGGGCAATCTCACCGTCGCACAAAATCTGCGCGTCTCCGGCCTCATTTACGGGGTGAGCGATTCCTCGCGCATCGCGGCAGTCTTACGCGATTTCGATCTTGATAAATTCGCGCATAGCCGTGCGGGGCTACTTTCTTCGGGCGAGCAGACGCGCGTTTCACTTGCTAAAGCCATGCTTAATCTGCCGCCGCTTCTTTTGCTCGATGAGCCGACCGCATCGATGGATCCGTCGACCGCGCGCACGATCCGCGAGAAAATCCGCGCGTTTGCGGATTCCGGCAAAGGTGGTGTCTTATGGACATCGCACAATATGCACGAAGTCGAAGCCGTGTGCGATCGCGTCCTTTTTCTCTCACACGGAAAAATCCTTCTCGAAGGCGACCCGAAGACGCTGCCCAAGCAGTACGGGAAGGAAAATCTTGAAGAATTATTCATCACGATCGCGCGCGAGCCGCTCTCGCTCTCACTCGAATAAATATGAACTTCAAACGCGTCTATGCGGTGTTTTTGCGACAGATGTTTGTCATCCGCAACATGCCCTCGCGCACCGTGCCGTATGTGCTCTGGGCCGTGCTCGACATCGTCTTGTGGGGATTCATCACAAAATATCTCAATGCGGTCGGGCATGCGCAGTTTAGTTTCGTCTCGACAATTCTCGGCGCCGTATTGCTGTGGGATTTTCTCCAGCGCGTGCAGCAGGGGATGACCATTCCGTTCCTCGAAGACGTGTGGGCGCACAATCTCATCAATCTTTTCGCCTCGCCGCTCACGATCGGCGAATACATAGTCGGCTTCATCGTCACGTCGACCGTCACGAGTTTTTTTGGTCTCGTTCTCATGATTGCGCTCGCGGCGCTCGTCTTCGGGCTCTCACTTTTTTCGCTCGGCATCGCACTCGTCTCGTTCCTCCTGATTCTTTTTCTTTTCGGCATCGCGCTTGGAATCTTGGGTGCGACCGTCGTCCTTCGACTCGGGCCCTATGCTGAGTGGTTCATCTGGCCTATCCCTGCGCTTCTGGCACCGTTTGCCGGCGTTTTTTATCCGATCGCAAGTTTGCCTTCGTGGATGCAGTACATAGCGCATGCGTTGCCGCCGTCGTATGTATTCGAAGGGATGCGCTCGATCCTCATCGCCGGGACCTATGATATAACGACGCTTGTCTGGGGGGTCGCGCTTGCCATCGTCTATGTCGCCGCCTCGTACGGGCTTTTTGCATTCATGTACCGCGTCGTCGTTCGCAAAGGTTTGATTGCGCGATTCAGTGCGGAAGGAGAATAGGGTTCATGAAATGAATTTTTTCCCCAGAACCGGAAAGCTTTTGTTATACTGATACGTCTATGAAAGTAATGAGACACGCTCGTATATTTCTCATTATGGCGCTTTTGCTTGCGCCGGTTTCGGTTTCGGCCGCGACCTCCTTTGAGGTGAGCGGGTGGTTGCCGTACTGGCGCGCGGCATCAAGCACGGCCGACGCGATAGCGCATTTGAGCGAACTCACGGAGATCAATCCCTTCGTCTATTCAATGAAAACCGACGGCACGATAAAAGACAACGGCCCGATGGATGCACCACCCTGGTCCACACTCATTGCAGCTGCGCAAGCCGCGCACGTGCGCGTCATCCCCACTGTAATGTGGAGTAACGGTCAAGCTGAGCACGCGATCCTTTCCAACCAGGCCAAACGCATCGCGCTCGAAAAAAACATCGTGGCTCTGGTACAACAGAACGGCTACGACGGTATCGACATCGACTTCGAAGGCAAGCTGGCAGACGATAAAAATTATTTCTCGACTTTCCTCAAAGGTTTGTATCAGCGCATCGGGACGAAGTGGGTCATGTGTGACATCGAAGCGCGTACGCCCAACGACAGCCGCTACTACGGTACGAATATCCCGCCGGACGCCTCTGTGTACGCCAACGACTTTACGCAGATCAACAAATACTGCGATCGCGTGCGCCTTATGACCTACGATCAGCAGGGGATTGATCTTCAGCTCGCTTCGCAAGCGGCATCTTCCTCACAGCTCTACGCGCCGGTCGCCGATCCGCTCTGGGTCGAGAAGGTTGTGAATCTTGCGAAACAAAGCATCAGACCGAGCAAGATCGAGATCGGTGTGCCAACCTACGGCTATGAGTACGACGTGACCGCCTACGCCAACAACCAATTCAACTACGACATCATGTGGACCTTCAATCCGCTCTACGCGACTCAAATCGCATCGCAATATGGCATTACACCGCAGCGAAATATCGCGGGCGAAATGTACTTTACCTACACGCCTGCAGCGACCTCGACCGCGCCCGTTTCGTTGGGGCCGAATTCCGCCAATCTTGCGGCTGCAGCGGCGAGTCAGTACGCGACGCAATATAATTCGCATCTTGATTTCCGACTGGTGGACTGGCCTGACGCGCAGTCGGTTGCCGACAAAGTACAGCTTGCCAAAGACCTGGGCGTGCGCGGCGTTGCGATTTTCAAGCTCGATGGCGGCGAGGATCAGAATATGTGGAACATCTTGCAGGGGGTGAAGAAGTAGTCCACTTGCGTTTTCCAAACGTAGTGTAGAATAGAGCGACTATGCCTCCGCAAAACGAATCCCCGATATCACAGACGTCTACGATGCACGCGCAGAAACGCGATCACAGCAATCTCTACATTCCCGGCGCCATCGTAATCGCGGGAGTCATCATCGGCATTTGTATCATCGTCGCCGTTGCCCCGCACGCCGCTTCGCAAGCGGTCCCCGCCGGAGGCACGCAGCCTGTAGTAGCCGTCGATGTCAAAAAAGTGAAAACCGCGGGCGAGCCATACGTGGGAAATGCAAACGCGCCCGTCACACTCGCATTCTGGTCCGATTACCAGTGTCCATTCTGCAAAGCATTCGAAGTAGGCGGTGTTTCCGGAATTCCCACCCCAGCAGCAATGCCCACTATTCTGAGTACCTACGTGAATACCGGCAAGGTGAAGATCGTCTTCAAAGATTTTCCGTTCCTCGGCAATGATTCAATCACCGCCGCCGAATATGGAAGATCGATTTGGAATTTGTATCCGACTCAGTATCTTGCGTGGCGCACCGCCATGTACGTGGCGCAAGACGCAGAAGGTGACGTGGGTTTCGGCAACGCTGCTACGATCGATCAGCTTATTGCATCGAAATTCCCGCAAATGGATGATGCAAAAATAAAAGCCGACGTCGCAAAGAACAAAGCCGCCTATGATGCCGCCGCGCAGGCCGACATGCAAGAAGGCGAATCCTATGGCATCCAAGGCACGCCCGGCTTCATCACCGGCACCACGCTCATCGACGGCGATCAGCCGCTCTCCGCATTCACCGCCGCGATTGATCCGCAGCTGAAATAATTTCTTGACGCTCTGCCCGAAATAAGGCACAATGGAGCCACGGGGTGCCCCGCATCGGGGCATTTTGCTTTTACGGTATGGAAATCAGAAACATTGCAATTATTGCTCACGTCGACCACGGCAAGACAACGCTGACGGATGCACTCTTGCGCCAAACAGGGGTTGCCGAAGAGGGGGTCTCGATGGACTCCAACGCGCTTGAGCGTGAGCGCGGCATCACGATCTATTCCAAAAACGCTGCGATTTTCTACAAAGATACGAAAATAAATATCGTCGACACACCGGGTCACGCTGATTTCGGCTCGGAAGTCGAACGCGTACTGCGCTCCATCGACAGCGTACTTCTTGTTGTCGACGCGCAGGAGGGCCCCATGCCGCAAACTCGTTTCGTCCTCAAGAAATCACTGGAGCTCGGCCTCAAGCCCATCGTCGTCATCAACAAGATCGACAAACCCGCCGCCGATCCCTCGCGCGCGGAAGATCAGGTCCTGGAACTCTTTATCGAGCTCGGCGCAAGCAACGAGCAGGCGGATTTTCCGATCGTCTATGCAATCGGCAAGCAGGGGATCGCCAAAATGAAACTCACCGATGAATCCAGCGACCTCACGCCGCTCCTCGATACCATCCTTGCGCACGTTCCTGCTGCTGCGAGCCCCGAAGCGCTGGGGAAGCTCGCGCGTTTGCAACCGTTCAATCTTGGTTATGACAATTTCTTGGGCCGCCTTGCGATCGTGCGTGCCTATGAGGGCGTGCTCAAAACGGGCGATGCGGTGTTCGTCAAAAAGATCGGTGGTGAGACGCATACCGGAAAAATAACGAAGATGTTCACGTTTCGTGGTCTGCAGAAAGTAGAAGCAAGCGAGGTGGGTGCAGGCGACATCGCGATGATCGCAGGAATTCCGGAGATTTTCATTGGAGACACTATCATGACCGATCCGGATGGGGAGCCGCTTCCGGTCATTGCAATCGACGAGCCCACGATCACGCTCAATTTTCTCATCAATAATTCTCCCTTTGCCGGCCGCGAAGGCAAATTCGTCACTTCGCGCCAAATCCGCGAGCGATTGGAGCGCGAACTCGAAATCAACGTCGGGCTCAAAGTCGAATTCGACGGCACCGACATGTTCAAGGTCTCCGGTCGCGGCGAACTCCACATCGCGATTCTCCTCGAGAACATGCGTCGCGAAGGATACGAAATGCAGGTCTCGCAGCCGCAGGTGATTTTCCACGAAGAAAACGGCCAAAAGCTCGAACCGTTCGAAGAAGTCATCGTCGACACGCCGCAGGAATACCAGGGTGCGATTATCGAGCGCCTCGGCACGCGCAAATTCGTGATGAAAGATTTGAAAGTGCACGAGAATCAAGTGCGCCTCATCTTCGAGGGTCCCACGCGTGGGCTCTTGGGCTACCGCAACCAATTCGTGCTCGACACCAAAGGCGAAGGCATCATGTCATCGCGCGTCGTAGGGTTCAAGCCCTATGCGGGCGAGATCAAGAAACGTCAGGTAGGCTCGATGATCTCAATGCAAAGCGGCAAGGCGCTCGGCTACTCACTGTGGAATCTGCAGGAGCGCGGCGTCTTATACATCACGCCAGCCACTGAGGTGTACGAGGGCATGGTGATCGGTAACACTTCCAAAGGCGAAGAGATGAGCGTGAATCCCACAAAGAACAAGAATCTCACCAACGTGCGATCCTCCGGCACCGACGAGGCGATCAATCTCGTCCCCGCATTCGAGCTCACCATCGAGCGCGGGCTTGAGGTGATGGCCGAAGACGAATATTTGGAAATCACACCAACCTCCGTTCGTTTGCGCAAACAACAGCTGACGGACAATGATCGTACAAAAGCACGCCGGCAATAATTTGACGCGTTCTCGTTAGAGGCATACTCTTTCCGTAGGAGTTGAAGCTGAACAACGAAACGACTGGAGGAAGACGATGAACATCCAACAGCGGCCCTACGCTATCGACCAGTTGCGCGCGCTCGTATCGAATGAATGGATCCCGGGCGAACAGGGTTTCGAGATTTATCCCGACGCTGTCCCGAGATTCCGCAGCATGGTCGATCCGCTCCGAAATATGAATGCCATCGGGCGCGATGACAGGGCGCCCGGCCCACTCTTGCTGGGGTATATCCCGGCTATGCGTCCACGGCGTCATGTGAACGGCTGGTGGGGGCCAGGGAGGGAAATCGAGTATGACCAGTGCAAGCTCCGCGAGCCTGTTCGCGCCAGAAACAGGATCCATCTTCTCGAGCGGTGCCAAGAAGCAGTTCGGGGGCAGAATGGATTCATTCTGACCTTCGAACACAAGATCGTCGTCGCTGATTCGCAGAAGACCGCGCTCGAAGTCCGGATTCACTGGTTTCACCAATTTGGTTCCCCTGGCATCGAGATCGACTGACCACGATACGATTTGGACGAAGTGTGCGGGACGCTGGAATGCGTCCCGTTCGATATCTGCAATCGTATTATTTGCTATACTATTTTTATGACCAAACGACCAATGCCAGAAAACGAAGAGGAGATCAAAAAAATGCTCACGCCCGAAGAGTACGCGGTTTTGCGCGAGAAGGGGACGGAGGCGCCATTCAGCGGCGAATACGTGCACGAAAAGGCCGACGGCACCTACGAGTGCAAAGTCTGCGGCAATCCGCTCTTCTCATCCGATGCAAAATTCGATTCCGGTACCGGTTGGCCCTCATTCGACCAGGCCCTGCCCGGTGCGATCGAAACGCACGCCGACAACGCGCACGGCATGACCCGCACCGAGATCACTTGCGCGCGTTGCGGCTCGCACTTGGGACATGTGTTCGATGACGGCCCGACGAAAACAGGAAAGCGGTATTGCATCAACAGCGTTTGTCTCGATCTCGAGGAGAAATAACACCATGGACCGGCGGGCCACCAACTGGATCATCGGCATAGTCGCGATCCTTTTTATCGTTTTTTGCGTTTACTGGTTCGAAGATGAAATCACGGGATATCCGGCGCCCTGGCAGAGTATTCCTTCCGGGAGCGCCATTGGACAAAACGACCCGCAATTGCGCAAAGATAGCAATGCACTCATAGGAACATGGCAAAGCACACAAGACGCCAATTACACGCTCATAATCGATCCGGGCGGCACCACGATGGAGCGGTATGCGGGCGATTCTTCCTCGGACGCGACCGGTACAATTTCGCTTTTCACGAGTGCAAACCCTGATATTGATTTTCAGGGCGATGTCGCTCCCGATGTCGTGTACGTGAAAATTTCAAATGCCGACCTCACGCGCTATTTCAGTATCGTCGAGGCAACGAACGATTCACTCAAACTCACGTATCTCGACCGCGGCAACGAACTTGATTTCACGCGGGTGCGGTAAGAAGGAAGCCCCGCGAAGCCGCGGGGCGTAGGAGTCCGAGTGATGCGTCCTGAATAGGGCGATCGTTATTGAGCGTTGTTTCGTCAGGCGGGATGAAGGCGCAGTAAGTGTGATACTTTATTTCGCCCGACGTGTCACGCCACGCATAACCGCACCAGTGCGGTCGGCGGTCACCGAACAGGTCCACGAAGCGAACCGCACCGCGTGGAACCTCGACCTCAAACTGTTCCGGCCCCAGTTCTTTTTCGTATTTGCGAAGTGCGAATGTATAGCCGGTTGCAGTACGTTTGAGGCCGATCGCTGGCCGACAATGTTCGTCAACGCAACACCCCTTTGCTTCTGTTTTTTCGTAGCTATCGTGAGCAGCCGCAGGGATCGCGCAAACGGTTGTCGCACCCAGTGAGACGAGCAGAAAGATCGGAATAATCCATGCAGCTCGCATGGTAGCCTCCATGTTTGCGTGAGGATAAAGTGAGCATACGCTTCACTTTCAATATCAACAAGCGTTATAATCTCGGAATATGAAGAAGAAACGCATGAGCGATGAGGCGGTGAAAAAGGCGACGGGGAAGACTTGGCCGCAGTGGTTTGCGATTCTCGACAAAGCGGGTGCCAAAAAGATGGCGCATATCGACATTGCGAAATTGATCTACAAAAAATATCTTGGCACCGACAAAAGTAAAGAATTCGGGCCAAATGTCGCAAACAGCGGCGGCTGGTGGAGTCAGATGGTTACCGTGGTCTACGAGCAAGCGCGTGGCATGCGCACCGTAAATCAGTATGCCCAAGGGTATCTCGTCTCGGTACACAAAACAGTTTCGATGCCGGTAAGCGAGTTGGTGCGCGCATGGAGCACAATCGAAAAATCGAAAGTGGTGGCGGCTAAAAAATTGGAGCGCATTCCATCAAAGACGCAGCGCAAGATGTTGCGCTACAAGGCCGCGGTGGGCGGTGTGGTCGTGATGTTCGACGAGCGAGGAAAAGGAAAATCCCGCATTATGGTCGAAGCGACCCGCTTGCCGGAAAAATCCAATGTGGAGCGCGAACGCGCGTTTTGGAAAAAAGTGCTCGGTAGCATATAATCATTGCATGCCCAACATGGACCTCAACAAAGTACCCAAACAATTTTGCGAAAATATTTCCGTCGCGTTCTCGCAGGAATTTTTTGTGATGGCCATGCTCGCGGGGGAGAATGGCATTGCCTATGCACTCTCGCCGCAACACATGAAGCGCCTGCAGCAATACCTTACGCACCAGGTGGCCGAATACGAAAAGCAATTCGGCACCGTCAACGCGCAATGGGTGCCCGGCATCCAGAGCCCGATTCAGACCAAAGACGTGATGGGAGGCAAAGACAGCAAGTAACGCCTCTTCATAATCGGGGTCGCACTACTGCTTTTTTGTGTGGTACGATTTTAAATATATGGATCAGCATGAAAACCAGCAGGTGAGTGGTTGGCCGGCGCGCTCGCGCCGTATTCCATGGCTCCCGCTCTTGTTCGCCATCCTTACCATCATCACGTTCTACGCGGTTTCCGGAGGGATGCAGGGAAATCAGATCATGTACGGCTTCGGCGGTGGCGGCGTCACACGCTCCGACGCTGTTCCTCCCACGTCTGCAGCATATCCACAGGCAATGGAAAATAGCGCCGGCAGCGTGAGCGCTCCCGCAATGCCGCCGTCCTCGGGCGCAATCGCCACGCAAGGAGTGGCAGTGGGATCCGATTACTATCCGCATTACCCGGTGCCCGCTCCCTACTACGGTGGGCAGGCTACCGCGAGCGACACGCGTGAATTTCTCAAAACGAATTACAACGCGAGCATGCGCACGCGTGACGTGCAGGGCCTCACACGCCGCGTCGAAACCACCGTGCGCGGATACGGCGGCCGCGTGGATCAAACGTCGAGCTCGCCGCAGTATGGCTCCGTGACCTTCGTCGTCCCAGCAGACAAATTCGACGACTTCCGCACCGAGCTTGAGGGGATGGTCAACTGGCGGTTTCTTACGGTAAACGTATCTTCCGAAAACCTTTTGCCGCAAAAGCAGAGCATCGAGCAGCAACAGACGCAAACGCAGAGCAGCCTCGCCGATCTTAAGACCTCGCGCGCCAAACTCGTCGCATCGCACACGAGCACCGTCAATTCGCTCCAGTCGCAAATCGACGCCGACACGCAACAGATTGCATCGCTTTCGGCGCAAACGCTGACCACCCCCGCAATCCAGGCGCAAATACAAACTCTCCTCAATGATCAGGCGTCGCTCAAGTCGCGCCTCGCCAATGAGAACGCGTCGTACGCAGCCAATCTGCAGAAGACGGATTCAAATATTAAATACACGCAGCAAAATCTGGATGCGCTCGGGACGCAAAATCAGAATCTCCTCGACAACGTGGCCACGGTAGACGGCACCGTATCGATCAGCTGGATCAGCTTGTGGGAAATGGCGCTCGCGTACCTGCCCGGCTATTGGATCCCGTCGATCTTCGCCGCGCTCACGGTGCTCTCCTACCTGTGGGATCGCCGCCGCAACGGACCTTCGATCCTCGGTTTCTAGGCATGCATCTCATCCTTCCGCACAAATTCACGCAGGCCGAGGCAACGGTCCGCGTGAAGCGTGTCCTCTCCGATACCAAGCCGCAGCTCGAGGGCAAGGCGACGATCGAGGAGGAGCGATGGGAGGGCAACATTCTCCACTTCGCCTTCACCGCGCAGGGGCAAAACGTAACCGGGCAGCTAGAGGTACGCGACAACGAATTCGTCTTGGATGCGACGCTGCCGTTGGTGCTGCGGATGTTTGAGGGGAGGATAGAAAAAATGATTGCCGAACAATCCAAGCAGATGCTCGGATAGCCATTTTAGGGCCTAAAAACCGCATTTCCTCAAAATGAGGATTTGTGCGAATATCTTTGTATATGGCCAATTTAGAAGATATTCAGAAAAGGGCAATCGTGTTTCGTGATGCCCGGGACTGGAAACAATTCCACAACCCTAAGGACGCCTCACTCTCGTTGGTGCTTGAAGCGGCGGAAGTGATGGAGCATTTTCAATGGAAAAATGGGAAGGAAATGGACGAGTATGTCCGCACGAACAAAGGTGAGATAGCCGATGAACTTGCAGATGTGTTGTTCTGGATTGTGACCATGGCCAATGATCTTAATATTGACCTAGTCGATGCTTTTGAGGAGAAGATGAAAAAGAATGAAAAGAAATATCCGATAGAAAAAGCGAGAGGGAAGCACACCAAATATACAAAGCTCTAAACCTATGATCAAAATTCAGACCTTCCCTTTTGAGAAGGATAAGTTTGACCAGTTGAAGGACTATCATTTTGGATTGAACTGGCCTGTTGTTTATATTCAAGAAGATGGCAAAGAAATGTACATTGGACAGACGACGAGTGTATATAGTCGAAGCAAGCAACACTATGATAATCCCGAGCGAGCCCGATTAAAACGTATTCACATTGTTACAGATGAGGAATTTAACTTATCCTCTGCTTATGATTTTGAATCGCTCTTGATTCAATACGTCTCGGCAGATGGTAAATATGAATTGCAAAACGGAAATGGGGGATTGGTGAATCACAATTACTATGATCGAGAAAAGTATTTAGGAAAACTCGAAGCAATTTGGCCAGAACTTACGAAAAAAGGGTTGGTTGTCCAGGCCCTTAAGGACATCCGAAACAGCGAGTTTTTCAAATATTCTCCGTATAAAGCTTTGACAGAGGACCAGCTATCAATAGCCGACCAGCTGGAAAAGAGCATTAAACTTGGAAAGGTTAAAACGCACATAATCAACGGCGACCCCGGCACTGGAAAATCAGTACTTGCACTCTATCTTCTGAAATACCTCACAGAAGAATTTAAAGATAAAGGTCTCAAGGCCGCGTTGGTGATACCAATGACAGGTTTACGGACGACTCTCCAGAGAGTTGTAAAGCGAGTACCTGGTATGGGGGCGGATATGGTTATCGGTCCGAGTGACGTTATAAAGAAAAAGTACGATTTACTAATCGTCGACGAAGCGCATAGACTCCGCAGACGCGTAAATCTGACAAATTTTCCATCCTTTGATTCAGTAAATCAAAAATTGGGGCTCTCAAAAGACTCAACGCAATTAGATTGGATACTTGCCTCGTCCAAACAACAGATTCTGTTTTACGATAAGCGTCAAAATGTTGTCCCCGGCGATGTTCGTCACTCTGATTTTGAGAAGCTAAAAGCTGAACATTATGATTTAACGAGTCAGATGCGTATAGAAGGTGGCGATGACTATTTACGCTTTATTGATGATTTGCTCGAACTTAAAACCAATACTGATTACAAACACACAAATTACGACTTCAAGTTATACAGCGACATTCGTGAAATGGCGCAAGATATAAAGGACCGAAATTCAAAACATTCCTTAGCACGAATGGTTGCCGGATACGCATGGCCATGGACTACAAAAGGGGGCAAAGAGGGATACGATATCGAAATTGATGGGCTAAAGCTCGTATGGAATAGAATAAACGCCGATTGGATAAATTCAAAGAATTCCATCAATGAAGTCGGCTGTATCCACACTGTCCAGGGATACGATCTTAATTATGCTGGCGTCATCATCGGACCCGAACTCTCTTACGATGACGTTACAGGGAATCTAATAATAGATGAGAAGAAATATAAAGACATAAACGGCAAACGCTCAATTACTGAGCCGGATGAATTACAGCGCTACGTAATTAATATTTATAAGACTCTTTTGACACGAGGCATCAAGGGGACATACGTATATGTGGTGGACGAAAAATTGAGAAAAGCTTTTGAGCAACTACTGTCGGGAACCTCTGGGAGCGTTGCGGCGGTAGATGAGAAGCTTGTTTTGTCACCGATCACCATTTCCATGATACAAATACCACTCGTCGGCTCTGCTCCGTGCGGCAACCCACTTCTCGGAGCGGAAAATATCGAGGAGTATATACAGGTAGAAAAATCCAAAATAAAGCCAGGCTATAAATACTTCGTTTTGCGCGCTGAAGGCGATTCAATGAATCAGGCGGGGATCAACGATGGCGACCTCGTCCTTTGCCGCCAACAAGAAAAGGCAGAAACAGGTGATCGCGTAGTGGCGCTTCTTGGAGGAGAAAACGTAACAATTAAAGAATACGGCCCACGCGAAGATGGTGTTCGCCTCCTCTTGCCAAAAAGCACAAATAAAAGTCATATGCCAATTACTCCTGGCGAAGGTGACACTGTGCAAGGCATCGTACAAGAAATTCTTCAAACGGACAGTCCGTGAAAGGGTGGTTGTGTCAGATAAACTCTTCAGTTGCGCATCATAAAGGGTTTGTTACTGTGTGTATATGGAGCAGGTAAAAGTGAATCTCACCGTCAATATTTCTAAGCAAGGTAGCCACTTTGTGGCCTATTCTCCTGCACTCGATATTTCCACGAGCGGAAAGAATGAGGTTGAGGCAAAGAAACGATTTGAGGAATTGGTGGAAATCTTTTTTGAGGAATTAAAGGAACGGGGGACTACCGAAGAAGTGCTTACAGAGCTCGGGTGGCACAAAGGGCAACCCGCTGCACCTTCACATGCCGCATCTCAATGGCTACCGCCCCGGACCACGGAAGTAGAAGTTAGAGTTCCTGTTCTCGCCTAATCCAGGCGGAGCTATGTCGAGAAAAATCGGCTCTGTTCACTGGAAAAAATTTGAAGAGTTTCTCTTTTCTCTAGGATGCACCTTCAAGCGTGAAAAAGGTGATCATCGAGTCTATTCAAAGGCGGGATTGAAACGGCCGATCATTGTGCCTCGTGATACTGAGTTGCCACCGGGGATCGTTTTGAATAACATACGAACACTCGGCGTTTCAAAGGAGATATATCTAAACTTCCTTTCTCGTAGCTGAACAATATTGTTAGAAAATATGATACTATTTTGATATGGACTCAATTAACGCGTTTTTGAATACCATACTCTCATTTCTCCTCCAGCTCCTCACGCTGATAATCGATTTCTTTATCTCCATCCTCACCCTCATCCTCCACTTCGCCCAATCAATCGTCGGCATGACCCACTAGTCTCCTCCCGTTTGTCCCACCCAACTCCGATAACTATATGCTTATTCGCGCGAATAAGAATATAATAGGTGTATGAAAGCATCGGAGCTTGAGCGATTGCTGAAAGTATTAGCGAATCGACGGCGTCTTGAGATCCTCAATGTATTGCGGAAGAGAAAAGAGGCCAACGTAAGCGAGATTGCAGAGGCGATCAAATTGTCGTTCACCTCGACATCAAAGCACCTCACGATGTTGGAGCGAATGGGGTTTGTTGAAAAGGAGCAAAAGAGCCTCAACGTTTTCTACCGCATCGCACTCGATGCCCCATCGCTGCTCTCCTCAGTCTTCGCTATATTCTAATTCGCGCGAATAAGCATATAACGAATCGAAGGTCGCACTCATCTCGGAGGCTTCATTCATCGCTCATCTTTCAGTTTTAGAATCAAAGCATGGCGACAAAATACGGAAAGAAGGCGCAGAAGAAAATGGAAGTCGTAATGCATGAATATAAGCGTGGCGTGTTGCGCTCGGGCAAAAGCGGCGCAAAGGTCAAAAGCCGCGAGCAGGCGATCGCGATCGGACTTTCGGAAGCCCAAAAGGCGGGTGCAAAGGTCCCGCCGCGCAAATCGAAAAAGAGAAAGAGATAGGATTAGGGCCCGCTTTGCTATACTTGCACCATGAAAGCGGTACTGCGCACAAGCATGGGCGATATTGAACTGGAATTTTTTGATGCGGATGCGCCGAAGACAGTTGAGAATTTTGTAAAGCTCGTGAGAGCAGGATTTTATGACGGCACGAAATTCCACCGCGTTATCCCGTCGTTCATGATCCAAGGTGGTGATCCGCTCACCAAAGATGATGGCGCGATGGCAAGCTGGGGCACCGGCGGGCCGGGATACAAATTCGGAGATGAGATCCATGCCAACAATCGCAACGACATCGGCACAATCGCAATGGCAAATGCCGGCCCCAACACCAACGGCTCGCAATTTTTCATCAACGTCGCTTCGAATAATTTTCTCGATACCAAGCACACCGTCTTCGGTCGCGTTGCAAAGGGGATGGAAGTCGTGAATGCAATAGAGCAGGTCAAAACGACTGGTTCCGACAGACCGGTCGATGCGGTGACGATAGAGAGCGTAGTCGTCGGTTGAGCGAGACCTGCTATACTCGCAGCATGAATAAGAACAGGCTGGAGGCATTTAGCGATAGCGTGTTTGCCGTCGCTATCACATTGCTTGTTTTCGACATCAATGTGCCCACCCTCCCACAACCAGTCACCAACACTGAACTCTGGCACGCACTTGGCAACCTCACACCACTCTTGGGAGTGTATTTCCTCAGCTTTGCTGTTGTCTCAGCTTTGTGGATCAACCATCATTTCCTTTTCCATTCTTTTGCGAAATCGGTCGACCGCAAGCTCAATCTACTAAATCTCGCATACCTCATGTTCGTGGCATTCGTGCCGTTCTCTGCGCACTTGATCGGCATGTACCACGAATATCAGCCCGCAGCGATCGTCTATGGCATCAATATCTTCATCATCGTCGCGCTTTCCCGCTGGATGGTGACATACATGAAGCGCCACAAAGGGGAATTGCTCAACGAATATCTTTCCCAGCGGCTGATCAATCAGGCACGGTTCCGCAGTTCGTTGAGTCTTTTTTGCTACACTATTGGTCTTGCGATTTCGTTCGTCAATGTCCCGGCCACACTCTTTTTCTATGCGTTTCCCGTCATCTTCAATATCATCCCCGGCTCGCTCGACGCAGCAGAGCGGATCTTTAAATTCAGTCTTGACTAACTATTTGCTATGGAATGGAATGAAATAATCAAATTTTGGTTCGAAGAATGCACGCCGCGGCAGTGGTTCAAAAAAGACAATGCATTCGACGCAACGATCCGCGAGAAATTTGAGGAGGTGTATTGGCAGGCCATGCGCGGCGAGACGGAAGCATGGCGAAAAGATCCGCAGGGGAGGCTTGCCGAGGTGATTGTGCTCGATCAGTTCGGTCGAAATATGTTTCGTGGGACTCCCGGAGCGTTTGCGGCAGATGCGCTCGCCCTCTCGCTCACCGAAGAAGCAGTATGGGCAGGTGATGATAAAAAACTCAGCGGCATCCAGCGCCAATTTCTCTACATGCCATACATGCACAGCGAGTCCCGGGAAGTGCACAAAAACGCTTTCTGGCTCTTCATGTCACTGCCGGTCTCCAAGTGGGGAGGGTTGGTGTATGAAATTCAGCACAAGAAGATCATCGATCGCTTTGGCCGCTATCCGCATCGCAATGCCATCTTGGGCCGCACCTCGACGCCGGAGGAGGTGGAATTTCTGAAGACTCACAAAGGTTTCTGATTTGCTCCAAACGGAAGCGTTTTTTCGGAGCAGAGTTTTGTATAATCGTATGATGCGACGAATCATAGACGCTGTACTTTTGATCACGGTCGTGGCTGTTGCGACATTCTTTGTTTCCACGCACCAAACGCAGCTGCATGCGCTCGTGCGGCAGGCGCAGAACAAACTATCGCCGTGCTCAAGCCCCATCACGTATTCGATCGGCTCGATCGATCCGCGTTTCGGTATTTCAAAAGCGACCCTCACCACCGACCTCAGCGAGGCCGAAGCGATCTGGGAAAAGCCGTCGGGAAAGAATTTATTCCAGTATGAAGCAGCAGGAGGTGACGTGACGGTAAATCTCGTGTACGACAGCCGTCAAGCAGCGACTGACAAATTGACGGTCGCGGGAATACAGATCGATCAGAGTCAGGCTTCATACGATGCGCTTAAGGCGAAATACGATTCACTCTCCACGCGCCTCGATAGTGAGCAATCGGCGTATGAGAAAAGCGTTGCCCAGTACAAGAGCGATGAGGCGGCATACAATGCGGAAGTTGAGAAGTGGAATGCGCAGGGCGGCGCTCCGCCTGCTGCATTTGCGCAGTTGCAGAGTGAAAAAGCGGTGCTCCAGAGCGAATTTGCTAGCGTGCAGCAGCAAGAGAATGCGCTGAATGCCGATATCGATACGCACAATGCACTTGCGACGGCCATCAATCAGCTCATCGTGCAGTTGAATTTGAACGTGCAGCAATACAACAACGCCGGCGTCGCGGGAGGAGAATTTGAAGAAGGACTCTATGAGGAAACTGCCGGCGTGCAGACGATCGATATCTACGAATATTCGAATCACGTGCAACTCGTGCGTGTGCTTGCGCATGAAATGGGCCACGCGCTCGGCATGGAGCACGTGAGCGATCCGCAGGCGATCATGTACAAGATCAATCAGGGAAAACAATTGCTTGCCACAAAGGCCGACCTTTCTGAACTCTCGGCAGTGTGCAGTGCCCCGGCACTCTGAATATGCGCTATACGCTCAAGCGAAGCGAGCGATCACGCACGATGCGCCTTGCGATCTATCCCGACGGTGCCGTGGTCGTAAGCGCGCCGCGATTTTTTGGCATCGCGACGATCGAGCGTTTCGTGATGAAGCATGCAGAATGGGTGCGCAGAAAAGTGGAAGCAACACGCGGACGGACGATACGACGAATCAGGCGGGCAGATATTCCAGATTTGAAGGCACGCGCGCAGGCGCTCGTGCGCTCTCGTGTGCAGTATTTCGCAGCTCGGTATGGCGTTTCCTTCCGCGCGATCAGAATCCGCGCGCAAAAGAGTCGATGGGGAAGCTGTTCACGGGCGGGGAATTTGAGCTTCAATTATCGAATCGCCGCGCTTCCGGCGCACATCGCCGATTACATTGTCGTGCACGAGCTCTGTCACTTGCGAGAGATGAATCACTCGAAGAAATTCTGGGATTTGGTCGCACAAGAAATACCCGACCACAAGGCGGTACGCAAACAGTTGCGAAACATCGTCTTTATGTTCGAGAATCGTTAGAACGTGAAATTCTTTGCCAAACCGCCGACGAGGGGAAGCTCTGTTTCTTTGTCCTGCACCACATTCACGATACCGATAATCGAGAGGATGAGCGTCGCGAGGTTGACGATATCGAGGAGCTGCCAGAGCTGCCAGCCGATCATGGTCATTCCAAGAATCCACACAATCGCTTCGATGACGATAAGCACGCAGCCCTGTTTGAGGTGAAATTTCACAAACGGATCATCCTTGGCTATGAGGAAGGGAATGATAATGAGGATTCCGAGATACGCGAGCACACCCATGAGTTTCTTATGCTCCGGCTTGTGCTCCGTGTGCGCCGGACCCTGCGGTTGTTGATCCATACTTGTAGAGTGATTGGTAAGGCCTCAGTATAGCGCTCGGGTCGCCGTTGCGCGCCGACATGTGGATTTCTTCTTGCAGCGGCAAAAGGATTGGTACACTTGAACTATGGCAACAAACGGTCCCAAAGGGCACGGGCGAAGCGGCAAGGTGAAGAAGCGCACACAGGTGCTGAGCGGCCGCAACAAGCGCTGGACCAAGGTCAATGCGAGGACCGGCCGGTTTATGGATCAAATGGCAAAAAAGGGCAGGGCATTCAAGGGCGTGCGGATGAAGTAAGACATGCATCTGTACGATTTTTATCACCGGCACCGCGCGCGGCGCTTGAGCGTTTCTGATTTTTGGACGTACGAGCTTTCGATGTGGCTGCATACGCTTGCACACTCGCTCACTTCGATTTTCATTCCGATCCTGATGCTCAAATCGGGATTCACGATCCCTGCTGTTATTGGGTACTATGTGCTCTACAACGTGCTCGATGTGCCGCTGAATTTTCTTGCGCGCGCGATCGTTGCCCGGTTCGGTGCACGTTTCGTGATAGCGATCGCAACGATCGCCGTGATCATATTTTTCTCCATACTGCTCACGATCTCCTCGCCGTCGATCGGCGTCCTCATCCTCCTTGCGATCTTTGGCGCCCTCTACGACGCACTCTACTGGGTCGCGCACATTTTTCTTTTTATCGGGAGCTATGGTGCCGCAAAGCGGACGGGAAAAAGTACCGGCATTCTCTACGCGATCAGGCAGTGCGCGCTCATGCTCGGCCCGGTTATCGGTGCCGCATTGTTGGTATTTTTCGACGAGCGTGCGCTCCTCTTGGCGGTCGTTGCCTTTTTTATCCTATCGCTCTATCCGTTGGGTAAGGTCGATGAATTTCCCGATGTGCCGGCGAGTCGTCCACTTGCCGCCAAATATTTTTTCGCCGCACGGGAAGGGAAACGCACGTTTCTCTCTGTCGTTTTGTATGCGGTACACGATACTGCAGAGTCGGTCATCTTTCCGGTTTTTATTTACATCACGTTTGGCACACTGCAATCGGTCGCACTTGTCCCCATCGTAATGTCGCTCGCGGCGATGGTGATCGCACTCATCTTGGGCAACGTACATCCGAACAAACGCGGTTTCGCGATCGCCGCAGGTGCTTCGGCAATCGCACTCATTTGGCTCGTGCGGCTCTATCTCGGTTCGCCCACGATTTATTACGGAAGCATTTTTGTGATCGGGATTCTCGCGTATTTCGTGCTGGTGCCGCTCGACAGCCTTATTTTCGAATACGGGCGAGCAGTGCATGATCCTTTGAGTGCTTCGATGTACCGCAACATCGCTTTCATGGGTTCGAATGTCGTCTTTTATGGGATCCTGGCGATTTTTGTCAGTATCTTCACACCAGGTTTTGCACTCGCGGCCGCGGCGCTCTTGGGGCTGTTCATTTTTACGCTTGCGCAATTTCTCTTGCCAAACGATCGAGGTGTGCGCTAGCAATGCTTACTGCTGCGGGAACGAGACCGACGGCACGTACGAGCGTACGATGTCTACTTCGCGATGAACACCGGGGAAATATTGGTAGCTCACCGAGAAGAGAATGAGTAGCGAGAGGAACCACACGCCGATGCGTCCGATTCGCTCGAGGAGGGAGGCGGTGCGTGCCGTGTGCAACACATGGAAGTAGGATTCTTCGGCGAGGCTTTGCAGCGGCAGGAAGGCGATCAAGAAGAGCGCCGTTACGAAGATCGCGGTCGTGAGGGCCGATGCGCCGGGGACGAGCACCTTGTCAAACACGAAACCGGTGCTCGCCAGCGAGACGATTGAGGCGATCCAAAGCAAGACAAGAATTCCGAGTGCGATCGAAGCAAGCAGAAAGAAGATTGCCGAGCCCACGCGCGTGAAAACGGCGCCGCGCTCTGCATACGCGTTCGTCGGGGAATATGCGGAAGCCGCAGTTCCCACCGGACCGAGTTCGCTGATCGTCTGCTCCACATCGCGCTCGGTGAGCGTGCTTTTGCCGGGCGAGAGATCCGCGTCGAGCTTTTCGGCAACAACTTGTTCGAACGCCGCTTCGACGCGCTCTTTGCCGGCGTTTCTTCGGAGGGTTGCTTCCATTTGCGCAAGATACGAGCGCAGTGTGCGATATCCCGCTTCTTCAAATTGATACGGCTTTCCGTTCAAACTGATCGTTATGACTTTATTCATGGCGTGCGTTTAATCTGTTAGATGTGCAACCTTATAGGCAGACGCTTGAGGATACACTATCTTTCATGAAGATCTGATGGAGTCCAAAACTCGCGCAAAACCTGTGTTTCGTATAGGATGGAGGCATGTTACAGGCACCTTTTTACGATCCGGCAAAATCCTACTGGGACAATCTTGCAGACGGTCCGTTTAACGCGTTTGCCGACGGAGTAGTGCTGCCGGAGGGAAAACCGCGCTTTGAATTTTTGGGACAGAAAATCGCCTATCCGTTTGGAATACCGGCCGGACCCTTGCTCGACAGCAAATTCGTAAAAGGTGCCTTCGACAAAGGCTTCGACGTATCGGTCTACAAAAGCGTGCGCAGCGGAGAATTTCCGTGCCACCCCTTTCCCAACGTCCTTGCGGTGCATGTGGACGGTGATCTCACGCTCGAGAAAGCGAAGCAGCCACTCGTCGCGGATACGGATTATCGCGAACCACTTTCGATCACGAATTCCTTCGGCGTACCATCGCGCGCCGCGGATGTGTGGCAAGAAGATGCAAAAAAAGGTATTGCAGCCGAGCGCGAAGGGCAAGTGATGATACTCAGCTTTATGGGCACGGTGCGAGAAAAACAGACCGAAGAAGAATTCGTCGCCGACTTTGCGCTTGCGGCAAAACTTTCTGCTGATACGGGAGCGAAAATTTTGGAAGCAAATCTTTCTTGCCCCAATATCGGCAACGAAGGACTGGTTTGCTACAACCTCGATATGACAGAGCGCGTCGCGCACGCAATTCGGGAAGCGATCGGCGATACCCCGCTCATCCTCAAAGTCGGTTACTACACTTCGGATGCGGACATCGAACAACTCGCCGCGATCGCGGGAACGTACGCGCAGGCGATTTCCGCCATCAACACGATTTCGGCACCCATCGTAAATGAAAAAGGAGCGCAAGCCCTTCCCGGATCTCCGCAGCGGATGCGCAGCGGCGTGTGCGGTTCCTCGATCAAGTGGGCAGGCCTCGACAGCACGCGGCGCCTGAAGGCTGCACGCAAAAAACTGGGCCTCGATTTCAGCATTGTCGGCGTCGGCGGCGTTGTCAATCCAAAAGATTTCAAAGACTATCGCGAGGCGGGAGCAGATGTCGTGATGTCGGCGACAGGTGCCATGTGGAATCCGCATCTCGCGCAAGAGATCAAAGATGCCTACCCCAATGCCTGAGGATATCGCAACGCGCTCGCTCCAGGCGATCCAGGGAAAGCTGTTTCCCGGATGCGTCGTGGGGATCGTATGGAAAAGTGGCGAGCGAATCGTGCTTCCGTTCGGGAATTTTACCTACGACGCGCGCTCGCCAGTAGTCGAAGAAAATACGGTGTACGATCTCGCGTCGATCACCAAGTCAATTCCGCTCGCGTCGCTCGCACTCTTGATGATCGCAAACGGGAAATTGAAGCGCGATACCATGGTGCGCACGCACGTCCCCGAATTGAAAAATCATTACGACGCGACCGTGCAGGACCTTTTGACCTATCGCGTGCAGGGTCCACAGCTCGCGCTCCTCAAAGATAAAACGTCCGATGAACTTCTCGCACACGTATTTGAATCCGGATTCAGCGCACCGCCGGGAGAATCTTTGTATACGAATCTTCCCGCGCTTCTCCTCGGTCTCATCATCGAGCGAGTGGAAGGCACGTCGCTCGATCGCCTGGCAAAAACGGAATTATTCAGCCCGTTCGGCATGCGGTGGACGGGTTTTTTTCCTTCACAACCGCAGCTCATTCCACCGACCGAGGTTGATGATTGGCGCGGAGAAGTCCAAGGGTTACCGCACGACGAGAGCGCATATGTTTTCGCGAAGGAAAAGCGGGCTGCGGGCCATGCGGGGCTCTTTAGTAGTGCGCACGACATTCTGCATTTTCTCGAAACGCTGCTCTATGGCGATCTGCGGCCTGTGACTGGCGGAGCGCAGATGGGCTTGGGCTGGCAAGTGAGCGATCCGCGCTTCATGGGAGAGCACGCGCGGCCGCTCACGTTTGGCAAGACCGGATTTACGGGCACCTCGTGCGTCGTCGACATGGATCGCGGCGTTGCGTTTGTGATTCTCTCCAATCGCACGTATCCCAAGCGTCCGCAAACCGATGCAGCAATATATCGTTTTCGCGCCGATATCGCGGATATGATTTTTTCGTCGCTATGATCACGCATGAAGAGCAGAAAAAAATCTGGAACGATGAACACGCCGCACCGACCATATTAAAGCAGATGGATTCCGATGAAGTCTCGAGCGGCGTGACCGCGTTCTTTGCATTTCTTACCCAACACGATGTTCCGCGCGAAAGCGGCATCGAGATGGGATGCGGAAAAGGCAGAAATACAATCTGGCTCGCACAGCAGGGAGTCGCGATGCAAGGCTTTGATTTTTCCGAGAACGCTGTTGCCGAAGCTACCCGACGAGCACAGAGCAGCGGAGTCACGGAGCGCGCATCGTTTCACGTGCAGGATGCGACGAAACCATGGGAGTACGATTCCAGACAATTCGATTTTGGTATCGATTGTTTCGCATCGACCGACATCGAATCACCGGAGGGAAGAATTTTTGCCATCAAGGAAATGCGTCGGGTGCTCAAACCGGGCGGGTATCTCCTGGCGTACCTGCTTTCTCCGGAAGACGAATTCCATAAACAAATGATCGAACAGCGTCCTGCTCACGAGCCGTACGCCTTCATACACACGACGGGAAAATTCGAGAAAACATTTAGCGATGACGAGATCATGGACCTGTTCGGTGATTTTACCGTCGTCCGAAAAGAACGCTTACACAAAACCACCGAGTTTGCGGGTAGAGAATATGCCTGCCACCATCACTGGCTCGTGCTCAAAAAACCCCTCATTCATTAAGAATTCTAGAAGAAATGTGTTAGATTAGACGTCTCATCCCTATGTGCGGCATTTTTGCGTATACCGGAAACAAAGAGAAGGATGCAAGCAAGATTCTTTTGGACGGCCTGCTTTCTCTTGAGTACCGCGGCTATGATTCCGCAGGCATTTACACTCCCGAATCGGGATCGGTGCGCACGCCCGGCGCAGTCACCGAATTGAAGAAAAAGGTTCCAAAAAATTTCAGCGGTAAAAGCGGCATTGCGCATTTGCGCTGGGCCACCCACGGTGAGCCGACGGAAAAAAATGCACATCCGCATTCCGATTGCGAAGGCGAGATTTGGCTGGTGCACAATGGCATCATCGAGAATTTTAAAGAGCTCAAAGCACAACTTTCAAAAACAGGTCACACCTTTAAATCAGATTCCGATACGGAAGTGCTCGCACATTTGGTAGAAGAACATTTGAAAGTTGAAAAAAATTTTGAAAAAGCGGCACTTGCCGCCCTCAACGAAGTGCGTGGCACGTACGGCATCGCGATGCAGTACAAAGGCGAGCCGGATAAGATCATTGCCGCGCGGATGGGTTCACCGATCGTACTGGGCCTCGGCGATGGCGAGCATTTCATCGCATCGGATCCGTCGCCGATATTGCCGCATACAAAAAAAGTTGTCTTCCTCGAAGATGGGGAAGTGGCCGTAATTAGCCCCGCGGAACATCGGATATTCAAGCTCGATGCCTCGCATGTGAAGCGCGAAGCGACCGAGATCGAATGGAGCGCCGAAGAAGCCAAGAAGGGCGGATACGAACACTTCATGCTTAAGGAAATCATGGAGGGGCCGGAGGTGATCGAAAATACGTTGCGCGGCAGGCTCATTGCTCAAGAGGGAATGGCAAAATTGGGTGGGCTCGAGTCAGTCGCCAAACAACTCGAGAAGATCGATAGGATCATTATCGTCGCCTGCGGTACTGCCTATTATGCCGGACTCGTCGGAGAATATATGCTCGAAGAGCATGCGGGCATTCCTGTAGAGGTTGAACTCGGGAGTGAATTTAGATACCGAAAACCGGTTATAAACGAACGCACCGCAGTACTTGCGATCTCGCAATCAGGCGAGACGCTCGACACACTCGAAGCCGTGCGCGAGGGCAAACGATGCGGGGCGCTCACTCTGGGGATCGTGAACGCAGTCGGCTCCACAATCGCGCGTGAGACTGATGCGGGCGTCTATAACCATGCCGGTCCGGAGATCGGCGTCGCCTCGACCAAAGCATTCGTTTCGCAGTTGACCGCACTGTCGCTCCTCACGCTATTCCTCGGCAGACAACGTGGCATGTCAGAAGTAGAAGGAAAGAATATCGCGCTCGAACTCAAGAATCTGCCGGAAAAAGTGCGGGCGATTCTTGCGAGTCACGAAACGGTAGAAGCGCTTGCGAAAAAATATTTGAAAAGCCGAGACTTTCTGTTTATCGGACGCAAGTACAATTTCCCCGTCGCGTTCGAAGGGGCGCTCAAGCTCAAGGAAATTTCCTACATCCACGCCGAGGGAGCGGGGGCAGGCGAGATGAAGCACGGCCCAATCGCCATGATTGACGAACAGTTCCCAACCGTTGCGATCGTGACAAAAGACAGCGTCTACGAGAAAGTGTCTTCCGGCATCCAGCAGATCAAGGCTCGCAAGGGTCCCGTTATTGCCGTTGCCACCGAAGGAGACAGGGAAATTTCCAACATTGCCGATGATGTCCTGTATGTACCGCAGACGATCGAAATGCTCTCGCCAATTCTCAATGTCATTCCGCTCCAACTCTTTGCCTATTATTTTGCAAAAGAAAAAGGTCTCAATGTTGATCGTCCACGCAACCTCGCCAAATCTGTCACTGTTGAATAAATTTCTCGACCAGCGCGATCACATCGCTCATCGTGTCCGCGTACGCATCCGCGCCAGTTTGTTCGTAACCAGGAACAAGATTGCCGCGGAAACCAATGACGTATGCTCCCGATGTTTTTGCCGACTGAATACCGGGATTTGAATCTTCGAGAACGATCGATCGAGCCGGGTCGGCATCCAAAACTCGCATCGCCTCAAAGTATCCATCCGGATGAGGTTTCCTTTTTAATCGCGGAGTGTCGGTGAGCGAAATCACAACGCCGAACGCATCACGAAAGGGCAATCGGAGAAGAATTTGATCAATCCAATTCTTTCGCGAAGACGAAACAAGCCCAATCTTGTAATTAAGCGAACCTAATCGTTCAATGAGTTCGTTCGTACCATTGGTGATCTCAGATTGCGAGAGGACATCTTTCGCAGTTTCGTCATAACGTCGCAGAAATTCCTCATGGGAAACAGAAATGCCAAGCCCGACGGCTCGCTCATACGTGTCGGTAATGCTTGTCCCGATGATCGTTTCGCCGAGGCTTTTTGCGAATTCGGCTCCGAACATGTTCTCGAGCAATTGTAGCTCTTTTCCTTCCCACGCTCGCTCGGAATCGATGAGCACGCCATCCATGTCAAAAATAAAAGCTCTATTCATGCTTATTCATTCGCCGTATCCATGCGCGCTTGAAAAACGGCATCGTGAGGGTCGAGAGGGTAAAGGCGATTGCGGGAACGATCGCCGAGAGCCATGGTCGCGAGATGTTAACGGCGGTAAGGAAAGCGCCGATCGCGACATAGGTGAAAACAACGACGAGAAATTTGCGCGCCCAACTCGTTTCCCATGCCTTATCCAATTCGACGGACTTGTTTCGATCTTCAATCTTTTGCACCCGCTCCTCCAAAGAATCCATTCCCGCATGATAGCCCATAAACCAAAACCGCGGCAGAGCCGCGGTTTTGGTATCGAGGATAATTTATCAGTGATCCGCGGAGTGGGTGGAAGTCCCATTCCCGTCACCTGATCCATTTGCTACACACGTACCACCCATATCCGGAGTGTTGCCGAGTTGGCAATGGTATCCGGGAGAACACATCGGAGCGTTTTGGATGAATCCGCCGCAGTGTCCGCCGGGAGGAGTTGTTGAAGCGCTCCAAGGCGGTGGCATCATGCCATGATTACCGTCATCGCCGCCCATCATCGGTGGAGGCGGCAGAATACCAACGCTGATATGCACCGCCTGAATGCTGCCGTCTTGGTTTTGCGGACCATCAGCAGCAGCCATTTTGCCGACCACGAGATCGGAAATCGTCCCCGCAGTCGGTGGCGTCGAAGTACCGTTGAATACCTGGATCGTCGTCGAGGCGGTGATGTTTACCAAGACCGATTTGTTGTCCTTATTTTGGATCGTGATGGATGAGGCGCTGCTTGCGGCGATCGTTCCAGAGACTCTGCCGCCCATTATTCCACCACCGCTCATGCCGCCTCCGATGCCTTTGCCGCATTTGCGTTCGAAGAATCCGCGCGTCATGGGGCCCACCGAGCCGTCAGTCGATGAGGCAATGCCCATGTGCATCTGGAAGGCAGCCATCGCGTGCGCTGTTAACTGACCGAAAAAGCCGGTGATCCCACCCTGAAAGTCACCGTCGTCTTTCAGCATTTGCTGCAAACCTTTCACGTCGTCGCCTTGCGAGCCCATGCGCAGGTTGCGATTAAGCGCCACACATGCCCCTTTGCCCATTTGACCGGGCGGCATCATGCCGGGCGTCGACGAGGCCATCCAGTCAAAGCCACCGGAAGCACTGCTCGAGGCGACAAGCGCTTTGAGCTGCTCTTGCAGTGCTTTGATCTGACTCAAGAGCGATTGTATCTGACTTTGTACGTCAGTCGTCTGCGCGAACGCCAAAAACGGTACTGCTAAAGCCACGGCGACAAGTCCTGCCGCCATCTTTTGTTTAGACATATGAATAAGTAATTCTCATTATTTATGCTTATAAATAATACCCACAGTATACATGACGGACGAAGCCCCTATTTCATTTCAACTTCATCTTCGGAAAGCCGTTAGAGTATACTGGTTCGATGAGAAAAATCGTGCTCGCATCCTCATCGCTGCGCCGACAAGAGATTCTTGCGACCGCCGGCCTTCCGTTCGAAGTCGAGAATAGCGGATATGACGAAGATCAGGCGCCCCCACTTCCACCGCGCGAATTTGTCAAATATCTCGCACTCGAAAAAGCACGAGTAGTTGCTGCGCGGCATCCGAGTGCGATCGTGATCGGTGCCGATACAGTCGTCGTTCTCAATAATGAAATATTCGGCAAGCCGCACACCGAGGAAACAATGCGTGAAATGTTGTACACACTCTCTGGCACGCACCATTTGATCATCACGGGGATCGCGATTATCGATACGCAGAGCAGGAAAGAAATTTCACGTGTCGAAGAAACCCAGATCAAGTTCCGCGCGCTTTCTCCGCAAGAGATCGATGTGTATGTAGCAAGCGGGGAAGGGCTCGAGAAAGCCGGCGGATATGCGCTCCAGGGCGGCGCTGCGTCATTTATCGAGAAACTGGAAGGTGATCCACTCAACGGCGTAGGGCTTCCGCTTTCGGCGCTGCTCGATGAATTGAAAAAGTTTGGCGTCGAGGCCCCGTAAACTCCATTGCATCAGGCACGACAACAGTATAGAGTTGTCCAATTATGGCTAAAAAGATGAAGAAAGTCGTCAGGATCGGCGGCGGCAGCGGCGGCTATACGCTCCTACGCGGTCTCAAGCATTTCCCGCTCGAGATCACCGCGGTCTTTACCTCCTTCGATTCGGGCGGCTCGCACGGCATTCTGCGCGACGAATTCGGCACGGTCTCAACGGGTGATGTGCGCCGAGGACTCCTCGCGCTCGCGGACGAGCAGCAGGCAGAAATTTTGCGCGAACTTTTTAATTTTCGTTTCGACAAAAAGGGAAGTGCATTGCATCAACACAGTTTTGGAAATCTTTTCCTCGTCGCGCTCTCCTCGATTTACGGCGGCGAGATCGAAGGTATTCGCCAAGCATCCCAACTTTTGAATATCAAAGGAACGATTCTGCCCGTCTCGCTCGATACCTCGCACGTGCACGCCATACTCGAAGATGGCACCGAGATCGTGGGGGAGACCAACATCGATATACCGAAGCACGACGCGACGCTCCGCATCAAGGATATTTTTCTCGACCCGCCTGCGAAGATTTATAAAGAAACAGATGCTGCCATCCGCAAAGCCGATCTCATCGTGATCGGGCCAGGCGATTTATATTCTTCGCTCATCCCGACCCTTCTTGCAAAGGGCATGAAAGAGGCGCTCTCAAACAGCAAGGCGAAAACAGTTGTCGTGTGCAACTTGATGACGAAGTGGGGAGAGACGCACGGATTCACCTCTTCCGACATGGTAAAGGAATTGCTTCGCTACAGCGGGCTCAAAAAATTCGATTATGTTATTTGCAACACGCAAAAATTGAGTCCAAAACTCCTCGCGGCGTATGAAAAAGAGAAAAAATTCCCGATGCGATGCGATCCCGAAGTTGCCAAATATGCAAAAAAGGTGATTACGGGCAACTTCGCCTCCAAAGCCGACAAAGCCCGCCACGATTCGGAAAAAATTGCAAAAATAATTTCGGCGCTATAATACAAGGATGAATACACGGGTGATGTGGGGCATTGTCCTTATTCTACTTGTTGTTATTGCTGTGTTGGCTTGGTTTCTCTTTGCAACTCCGGCACCGATCCAGACGCATCCTCCGGGGAGCGCAACGACAACTCCTTCAACCCCCCAACACCCTGCGACCATTCCGACGCCTCCACTCGATCAGCAGGTTGTCGTTGCCTCGCCCGCAGCAAGCTCGACCGTCGGGCATACCTTCACCGTTTCTGGCACTGCTCCCGGCCCATGGTTCTTCGAGGCAACCTTTCCGATCCAGGTACGCGACCCCAATGACAACGTCATCGGCCGCATTCCTGCCAATGCGCAAGGGGAGTGGAAGACGAACGGCCCCGTCACCTTCAAAGCAGAAATGAACGTCGATGCATCGTATTCGGGCCCTGCCACGCTCATTTTGATGAAAGACAATCCCTCGGGCTTGCCGCAAAATGACGATTCGGTCGAGATTCCAATCGTGATACAGTGACGCCATGAGAGAAGAGCCGCCACTAGCTGCGAATGACAACAAATTTCCCGAGGAGTTTAGGCAAGAGAGAAAGTACGCTTTGATAGGGCATAGCGGTTTTCTTCAGCGTGCAAGGGAGTGGATGCAGGATGAGCGCTACAATCTCAATAAACGAATTTTAGAAGGAAGCGTAGACGAGCAGCGTGGTCAAGAGATAGCATTGTCGCTCGATGCGCTTGAGCAAGAAATCGCACGCGCGAACGAAGCCTTATCTAATGCAGAAAATCAAATGGATTCAATAGAAGCGTTCACACACGCCCACGAAGCGATGAACAGACTTGCCGGTGTTCAAGACGAAACCGTAAATGTGCTGTCAGAATCATGAGCAATAAAAAAGATGATGAGCGTCGGGTACGCGCCCACAGAATCGTGACATACCTCAAAAAAATATACCCAAAGCCAAAAAGCGAACTCAATTACAAGACGCAATTCCAATTCGTTGTTGCGGTGATGCTTTCGGCGCAGTGCACTGACAAGGTGGTCAATCGTGTCACAGAAAAGCTTTTTAAGAAATACAAGACGCCAAAGGATTTTGCGAAGGCTGACGTGCACACGTTTACGAAAGAAATTTCGTCGATCACTTTTTTTCGCAACAAAGCTAAACACGTTATCGCCGCTGCAAAAAAGATCGAACAAGACTTCAATGGCAAGGTCTCGCACGACGCAAAAGATTTACAAACACTTCCCGGTGTCGGCTACAAAACAGCGCACGTCATTCTCGGGGAACTTTTCGATATCTGGGAAGGGATTCCGACTGACACGCACGTGAAACGATTCGCGAAGCGCTTCGACCTGACCGATAACGAAGATCTCACCAAAATTTCAAAGGACCTCGAAGCACTGATCCCGAAAAAGGATTGGAAATATGTTAACAACGGCCTTGTTCTCCACGGCCGCTACATTTGCCCGGCGCGTCCGCATAGCGATTGCATCACGCATCCCTTAACGAAGCTCTGGCCCGAAGCGGCCACACGCTGGCCGAAAGTCCGCTAGAGGCCTCTCTTGATCCTCCGCGCCGTTTCGATCATGTAGCTAATCGCGTACTTTGCGGTGAGCGGCTTGTCTTGCGCGTGTAGATATTCTTCCGCAAATCCGCCAAAACCTTTTTTGAACAGCGAGAGACCGGCCCACGGATGCTGGGGCTTGTCGGCAGGGGAAATGCCCCAGAAATTGTAGAGCGTGCACCCGCGCTTTTTCGCTTCCTGAATCACGCGCCACTGCAAGAGGTAGGATGCGTTGATGTCTTTCGATCGCTGTATCGAGCCGCTGTGGTGATAAAATGCCTGGCCGTTGTAGAAAATAATGATCGCCGCTGCAATAATTTCGCTCTGATACGATCCAAAGAAGAAGGCGGCATGGCCATTTTCGGCAAACAGTTCAAATTCTTTTTTGATCGTGTTTTTGCTGAACGGCGTGAAATGCTGCCGCTCCACGGTCGCCTGGTAGACGGGCCAGAATTTTTCGATATCAGCAGGGTCGCCGCTCATCGTAATCTCCACACCCTCCTTTTCCATTTTTTTCACCAGATAGCGGGTCGTCTTGCGCATCTCTCGCAAAAGATCGTCTTCCGATTTCGTGATATCGAGCATCCAAGAGAGTTCCGGATGCATGTGGATCGGCGCATCGCGGAATCCGAGTTCACGGTAGAGGATTCTATTTTTCGGCGAAGCGGCCGAGAGCGGGCAAAAGCGGATAAAGTCGCTTTTTTCCGCGTGTGCGATGCGCGTGCACTCCCGCGCAAGCGCGCGCAGCAGAAGCTCGGAATCTTCCGTCTCGGGGATCACGGGTCCGTGCGGGCACAGGAGGAACGAACCGCGTCGCGCCTCTACCAACGTGAAGAGAGCAATAGCAACCAACTCTTCGCCCTTGCTCATCCCGATACGAAATATTTTTGATCCCGTTTGCTGACAGTATTCACCCCACGCCCACGACTGCAGAAAGCTGTGCGATTTTTGTCGCCCAAGAAATTCTTCCCACGCATCTTTGTCGGGTGAAGTAATTTCGTACGATGTATCAGTATCACTCTCGCGCCATGCATCGATCGCCTCAGCGATAGCTCGTGCGTGTGCGCGAGAAACATTGCAATGCGTCGGAAGATTGAGGATGCGATTCGAAATATCTTCTGAAATCGGACACTCTCCGGCGTAATTGGTGCGATGCATGTATTTTTTTGGCGCGATTGGCGCGTCGTACCAAATATCCGAGACGTGCACATCCCGCTCCCGCAAGAAATTGATGAGTCGATCCCTGCCTTGCACCACAATGGGGAAGCGGAGATTGGCTGCGTTTTTGATATTGAGCCTCAATTGAAGGGTTTTGTCGAGATACTCCGCATATATCTCGGCAATTGCTCGGCGGTGATTTTCAATTCGCTCGAGCGATCGATACTGCTGAAGAATATTCGCGCAGTACCATCCCGGTAGCATGTGGATTTGTGTGCTGTCAGCGCCGAATGGTGCAGAGAGAATTCCGAGCGAGCGGTATACTCGATGGACGATTTTTCCTAAGCCGAACCGATACGAGAATCGGATTTTCCAGGTGAGTATCGGATACAAACGATCTTTGAGCTGTTGGAAAAATCCTAATTGTCCAGTGGGAAGCCCTATCTTGTCCGCGTACTTTGGGTTGCGGATTATGAGCGCGCCGCCCGAAACCGCATCGACAACTTTATCCTGACTGAATGAGAGGATAACGAAATCGCCGACCGTCCCCGCATCTTCACCGGATTCATATCGTGCACCGATTGAGTGCGCGAGGTCTTCGATGAGGACGATCCCGCGCGCTTTACATAGTTCCGAGATAGCGCGAATATCGCAGGGAAAGCCGAGCGTGTTTTGAACGAGGACTGCCTTAATCGCGGGATTCGAATCGAGCGCTAGACGAAGCGTTTCGGGTGAAAAATTGAGCTCCGTATCGGTGATGTCGAGATAGTGCACCGTGTTGCCGCTCGCGATCACTGCTTCGTAGACCGCCAAGCAGGTGAAGCCGGGGATTGCCACCGCACCTTTTTCCGGAAGCGCAGTGAGCGCGAGTTGGATCGCTTCGCGGCCCTTGTAGGTGAGAATTGCTTTTCCTCCGTAACGCGTTTCCAGATATTCGGATAATTTTTTTTGTGTAGCGGCACCGCCTGTAGAACATACTATCCGCATCGCGGAAACAAACGTGTAATTCGAGCCGAGTGAGTTAAAAATACTCATGATCGCTTCAGTTCTTGGATGATCAAATCTGCAACTTTTTCGGTGTGCGTAATATGCGGGGAGTGACGCGCATCCGGTATCACGACCATCCGTGAATCTTTGATGCCCGCATGTATGAGTTCGCCGTCGTTGAGTGGTGTCGTCGTATCCTGCGCGCCCCATATGATGAGGGTCGGACATGCGATCCGATCGAGCACTTTTGAAAGATCGGCTGCGACAAGATGTGACATCGTTGTGCGCATTTCCGGAGTCGCTTGTGCGTAATCGCTCGCGCGAATCGCTTTGCGGAAAATCCCGCGCAATTTTTCGAAGCGGACGAAACGGCCGAGCAGTTCGGCCGACTTTCTAAACACATCGCGTTTAACCCGGCGCAGACCTCTCGGAGGAATACCGGCACTATCTTCCAAGATGAGTCGTTGGACTTTTTCGGGATATTTCGCAGTAAAAGCGAGTGAAATGCGGCCACCATTGGAGTGGCCGATGAGAATCACGTTTTCATACGGATCGGTTTTTGTTTTGAGCCACGTCACGTAATCATCGAGCGTCCAGCTCGGGTTTGTGCCGTCGGTGAGGCCGGGAATTCTGAGAAATTCGACATCGAGTCCGCGCGCTTTCAGCATTTCAACAAGCGGCTGCCAGGTAGCAGTCTGGTATGTCCATCCATGAAGAATAAAAATTTTGCTCATACCTTTATTTATAGGTGCCATTGCGCTCTGCGCTGTTGCCATATCTTCTCACGACGGCAGAGTTTGTCCGCATCGGCTTTGTTCGCAAGCAAATGTTCGATAATGCCCTCCAGAAATCGCGCACCTTTGAAGGCGAGCGTTTCACCGCCTTGTATCGACTGGTTCAGGTAATCAAGCGTCTCTCTCGGATTTTCAAACGAAATTGCATTCGGCAGGATCGGCAGCGCGTATTTTTTGAGCCGCGGTCCCACGAGAACAACTTTTTGAAATTCCGCTTTCGGTACCATCCGTGCGATTTTTTCATGCTCTTCTTTTTCTTCCGCGCCTTGCTCGGTAAGGTCGCCGAGGACGAGCCATGTATTCCCCGGCAACTTTTCGATCATCCGTAGAAATACTTCGACTGACGATGCATTGGCGTTGTACGAGCTGTCGATTATGATCGTGTCCTTGACGCCCTTGAGTATCGAACTTCTGCCCGGCGGCATTGCGAAACGGGAAAGATTGTTCGATGATTCTTTTCCAAGATGACGTGCGAGCTCTGCTGCTGCAGCCAATCCAAAGAATGTTTCTTTCGGTAAGAGGTAGGGGAGGCGATACGACGTTCCGTCTATCAAAAAGTTTGTTCCCTCAAGTCCAACTTCGTATCGCTCGAGCTGGTTCTCGCGGATTGAGTGAACTTCAGCTTTGGTTCGCGACAATTGTTTTTCGATGAGCGAGTTCTCCGTGATGATCGCGAGCTTCCCGGTTTGTTCTAGAAAATAACCAAATTCGTACGCGATGGCGTCGTCGACATTTGCGAATGGTCCCTTGCGCACACTTTTGTCGAAATTCATGGTGTGGGTGCGAGCGGCGGAGAGCCAGACGGTTACCTCGGGTTTTAAGAATGAACTCAGAAACATCCCTTCGCCGGGACGGTCGCAATCGGCTTCCACAATATAGATTGCTTCTTTATACGGCTTCTTCATTGCATACAAAGGCGCTTTGATTCCGAATACAATCCATTCCACCGGAGAATACGAATCACGTTTCAATCCGAGAATGTCGAACGGAATGCCGAAGCTCGAATTGGCACCGTACGAATAGCGCGCGATTGGTCCCAAGATCGCGGCGATGAGATGCATCGTCGTTGTTTTGCCGTTGGAGCCGGTCACAACCACGATGCGCGGTTTCCAGCGCGAAAGCCGAATGGAGGCGAAAAACCGGAAATACCAGGCGACCAAGAAATACAGGCGATTCTTGAGGGATCGAAGCATTGAGCCAAGAATACTAGATTCGGAGCACACTCGCCATTCCTCGCATGCGGCTGTAGTATTGCGGCATGACAGATGAGCGGCGCGTGGCGATATTTGATGTCGACGGAACAATCTTCCGATCCTCACTCTTGATTCAGGTCGTCAACAAATTGATTGAAAAAGGTGCGTTCCCGAAAGATGCACAGGATATTTATGAGCGCGAATATCATCGATGGCTGGATCGCGAAGGGGATTACGAAGATTATATCGGCGCGGTCGTCGAAGCATTTGTGGGTCATCTCAAAGGGGTGCACTACTCGGCGCTTGCTGATGCAGCAGAGGAAGTCGTCGCCGAGCAGTGGAAGCGCGTGTATCGGTACTCCCGCGATCTTTTGAAAGAATTGAAAGCGCAAGGATACTTTTTGCTCGCGATATCACACTCGCCAAAGACCGTGCTCGACAAATTTTGCCCGCGACTCGGCTTCGATAAAGCCTACGGCATGGTCTACGAGATCGGTCCGCAGGAATGTTTTACCGGCAAGATCGTCGACGAGCATTTGATTTTTAATAAGGCAAACATCGTGAAGCGCGCCGTCGAAAAAGAACATCTCACCCTCGCGCATTCAGTCGGGGTGGGCGACACCGAAAATGATGTTTCATTTCTTGAAATGGTGGCTAAGCCGATCTGCTTTAATCCCAACATGAAATTGTACCGACACGCCAAGCGGATGAAGTGGAAGGTAGTCGTCGAGCGGAAGGATGTTGTATACGAATTATGACGCGAGCAGTGGGTGTTCGCACGGAACGCAGGTTTAGCGGTCAGCTTGCGCGACGAGCTACGGCGGACAAAGTGCTTAATGTTAAGACGGTAGGCGATGTTCCATCACGAACACTCGCTGCCCGTCTTTCTATGGCAACCTTCCGCTCGGTAGTGTGGAAGTATTGGAAGGAGAATGGACGGCATGATTTGCCGTGGCGAAAGACCAAAGACCCCTACCGCATTATGGTTTCAGAAGTAATGTTGCAGCAGACGCAGGTGCCGCGGGTGAAAGAAAAATATAAGGAATTTTTGAAAAAATTCCCGAGTGTCCGCGCACTCGCAAAAGCATCGTTGTCGGATGTCTTAAAAGTGTGGAGTGGACTTGGGTACAACAGGCGAGGAAAGTATTTGTACGATGCGGCAAAAATAATCGTTGCGAAATATGGTGGCAAAGTCCCGCGCGACTTGGAATCGTTGCGCTCACTGCCTGGCATGGGCCCGTATACCGCATCGGCGGTGCGCGTATTTGCATTCAATGAGCCCGATGTCTTGATCGAAACCAATGTTCGTAGCGTATTCATCCACCACTTCTTCCAAACTAGGACACGGCGTGTCCTAGTTCCAGACTCAGAGGTTCGGAAAATTGCCGAGAGGGCAGCAAAAGGGCAAGATCCACGTACCTGGCAATCGGCCCTCTTCGATTACGGCGTGCATCTCAAAAAGCTCCACAAAAATCCATCACGCAAAAGCGCCCACTACACAAAGCAATCAAAATTTGAGGGCTCGCCGCGTCAAATTCGCGGGGCGATTTTGCGAGCACTTGCCAACGGACCAAAAAATCAGGAATTAATCTATCGGCCTATTCGCGCGAATAGGCCGATAAGAAAAACACAAATTGCCCTAGCGTTTGCTGGGCTCGTACGTGACGGGCTTATCGTGAAAGAAAAAGAGAAGTGGCGGATTGCTTAAACGCTCACAATCACCGGAATAACAATCGGCCGCTTCATCGTGCGTTGCAGGAGAAATCGCGAGACGGATTCGGCGAGGTCTTCGCGCGCGGCGTCGAGATCGGCGGCGCGGGGATTGCGAAGCGATGTTTCCACGGATTTGCGGATGATGAGGCGCGTCTGGTCCATCAGGTCTTTGTTGTCGCGCAAATAGACAAATCCGCGGGAAATGATGTCGGGAGATTTGTGCAGTTTGCCGGTGCGGCGATCGACGGTGGCGACGACCACACAGAATCCTTCTTGGCCGAGCGCTTTCCTATCGCGCATGAGTACATCGGAAAGTTCAGATACGGTCGAACCTTCAACCACGCGCAATTCCGCCGGCGCTTTGATGGGGTGCTTATCGATCTTTTCGCCGTTATGAATTTCAACGATCGAACTGTTGTCGGGGATCATGATGTTTTGCGGCTTCACACCCATTTCGACCGCAAGGTCGGCGTGCACGCGCAGCATGTAGTGATAGCCGTGCACAGGGATAAAGAATTTTGGTTTGATTTGTTTGTGAATCCACGCGGCCTCTTCTCTGTTTCCGTGGCCCGATGCATGCACGTCGCTCGCGTGGTAGGTGATGATGTGCGCGCCCTGGCGGGAGAGGTTGTCTTTCAACTTTTGCACGGCGCGCTCATTACCGGGAATGACGGATGAGGAGAGCACCACCGTGTCGGTGGGTTGCAAGCGGATGTATTTGTGCGTTTTGTTGCCGATGCGTGCGAGCGAGGCGAACTCGTCGCCCTGCGCGCCGGTTGCAAGAATCACCATCCGCTCCGGCGGATACTGCCCCATATTTTCGACAGCGACCACCGTGTCGTCTTTGTATTTGATGAGACCGAGTTCGCGTGCGATCTCGATGTTGGTGCGCATCGATCTGCCGTCGATCACGATCTTTTTGCCATACGTTTCCGCAAAATGCACGACGCGGATGAGGCGCTCCAAGTGTGAGGCAAACATCGCGATGATAAGGCGACCCTTGGAATCTTTGATGATGGTGTCGAGCGTTTTGTATACATTTGATTCGGGGATCGAGAAACCCGGTTGCCAGACGTTGGTGCTGTCCATGAGGAGCGCCAAGACATTGCGGTCTTTGAAAATGCCGAATTCTCGTTTTTCTTCGTCGGAGGGCTCGCCGCCTTCGTGGTTGAGCTTGATGTCGCCGGTGAACACCACATCACCCCACGGAGTTTCGATGATGATGCCCATCGAATCGGGCACCGTGTGCGTGACGCCGAAAAAGCGGATCGTCGCTTTGCCGAGTTTGATCACTTCGTCTTTCTCGACTTCGCGGATTTGCGCGGGCGTCGTCTGCGCAAATTCTTCCTGGCGCTTTTGGATCATCTTGCCGGTGAGGCGGCGCGTGTAGATCGTGGGATTCCCGATGCGGTCGAGAATGTAGGGAATGCCCCCGATGTGGTCGAGATGACCGTGCGAAATGAGGAGGCCGCGGATTTTATCTCGCCGTTCTTCGAGGTAGCCGGTGTTGGGCAAAATGTAGTCGATACCGGGTGTCTCGTCTTCGCTGAATTGAAATCCGCAGTCGAGAATAAAAATATCGTCGCGGAATTCGATCGCGGTCATGTTGCGCCCCACTTCTTCCACACCGCCGAGTGGGATGATGCGCACGGTGTCATCTGCAGGTGGTGGAATTGGCACGTTTGCGGCGCGCTGCTGCGAAGCTGCCTGATGTTCAACGCGCGTTTTGCCACGGCGCAGGGGATGATTGGGTCTGCCGAAGTGACGGCGTGTCTGCGGGCGGCCGCCCGGGCGCGCGTGTGGATTTGGGCGATGTGCAGGCGGACGCGATCCGGGAGATGGACGCGGTGTCGGTGCGTTACTTGATGATTGCGGTTCCATATTTTTGTAATTGCTGCATTAATTGGTGAATATGCTCCAGACCTGCTTGGTATCCGTGTACCACTGGTAGACGTTGAGGTATCGCTCGGCAGGGGTGGTCAGTGCTCCGATTTGGATTCCCTCAAGAGTTGTAGGGACTATATAGATAAATTCCGGAGAATACAAGAAAATCGCTGGCTGATCTTTTGCGACGATCGCCGCAAACTGCGCATAAAGTTTATTGCGCGCTCGCTCGTCGGTCGTCGCGCGCGCCTGAGAGAGCAGCGCGTCGGCCTTCGTATTTGCATACATCGCGAGATTGAGTCCCGGATCGTTGCGCTGCGACGAGTGCCAGAACGCGAAGAGATCAAGCGAGCGACCATCGACTTCGCCGAAGAGAAGTGCGTCGTACGAGCGGGGGCGTATCACGTTGGTATTCAGTTCCGAAAGCGGATATACCTGGAGTGACACTTTGATGCCGGCCGCGTTCCAATCGGCGACAATCGCCTTTGCCGTTGCAACGAGTTCCGGCTCGTCGGCAGTTGCGAGCGTGAATGAGAGTTGGAGTTTCGTCTTGCCACTTGTTTTTTTCCACACACTTGCGCTGCTGTCGAATGCCCAACCGCCTTTTTGCAAAATCGCGCGCGCGTGATCAGCGAATGAGGACGCAGACGTCGTGGCAGCGGAGGTTGATTTGTTTGTAAAAACAGTTGGCATCGCCGGGACGACATCACCCGAAACGTCGGGCGGGATCGGACCATCAAGAACGGCACCGTATCCATTGAGTACAGAATTGACGAGTCCGTTTTTGTCGACTGCAGCGTCGAGCGCTCCGCGCACCGCACTATCAGCAAGCACAGGGGCGTGATTTTGATTGAGGAAAACTGCAAAGGTACGCGGAAGTGGCATCGTCGCGATATCCACATCGGTACGCTTCAGGCTCGGTAGATCCAAGGGCGACGCCCCGGCGATTGCATCGATCTGATGGGCATCGAACGCTTTGATGAGGTCCGCGTCGTTGCTATAAAAGATAAACGAAATTCTGCCAAGGTAGGGTGCACCGAGCACGAATTTTTGGAACGGCGCAAGATCATAGCGTGTCGCCGAGCCAGTCGAATCGGTGGTGACTTTCGTGACGCGATAGGGGCCACTACCGACCGGGTGCGTGTTGAGCGGGCTGAACGGAAATTCTTCTGCAGAAACATTTTGCCAGAGATGCTTGGGCAAAATTCCCATCGTCGTGTCTTCAATGAATGGCGCATAGGGATGGGGAAGTTTGAAAACGATCGTGTGCGTATCGGGAGCCGATACGGAGACGCCAATCCAGTCGGCCTGTCGCGGACTTTTGATGTCGGGATTCTGCGCAAGCTGTACCGTGTAGAGCACGTCGCCGGCACTCACCGGTGTGCCGTCTTGAAACGTTGCATTGGTGCGCAGATGGAATGTATAGGTCGTTCCGTCGGCTGAGATTTCATACGACGAGGCGAGATCAGGAATATATGAACCATCGGGCTGCGCCCGCATCAAACCAGAATAGACCAGTTCGGTGATATCGAAATCGGGTTGCGAGAGCGTGAGGAGTGGATTGATGAATCGAGCGGGGCCCACTTCGCCTTCGGTGAGCGAGCCGCCCTGCACGGGTACCGTGACAGAGGCGCGCGCGCTCAGGCTCATGAGGAGTACGAAGGCACTTCCGGCAAGAAGTATCGAAAGTGCGTACAGTACCAATCGCTCACCGGTAGAAAATCGCTTGAGCAGGCTTTCAAGCTTAGAGATGTGCGGGACGCTACGCTCTTTGGCGAGCGTTGCTACAAAATCCTGTTTCTCTGAAGAGGGGTCGTTTTCGAATTCCATCATAGCGGCAGGTGCCGCGCGCCTGACCCGCGGGGCAGCGCTGCTTTAACTGATAAATAGATTGATCAATGCCGAAACCGCAAACAATATCGCAAGTACAATGGTCGCATAAAAAAGCGTCCGCTCCAACCCGCGGCGGGTGTGGAAACCCGACGAAAAGTTGTCTGCGCCAAACGCCCCGCCGAGGCTCGCTCCCGTGCGCTGCATAAGCACGCACACGATGAGCAACACGGAAAGTCCGATCTGCGCGTACGGCAGTACCTCTTGGAGGAAAACCATCACGGGCAAGCCTATCATAAGAGAATTTTGATTGCAAACTATTTGCGGTGGTCGACCTCTGGTCGACCACCGCCCCATCCCATACAGTTCGATCAGACGCTCTCCGTTGACCGCCATAGGAACATCGTGAGGAGCGCGAAAATCGCGCACCCCGCAAGACCCGCCCAAGTTGCGGGCGTCGTCGGACCCGGCCATCCCGGAAAACCCTTTGCCTTGATAGCGAGGCCGACGAGGAACGTCGCCGCGACGACAGTGGTAGCGCACGCCCACTCGAGCGCAAACCGCCGGAACCAGAGCCAGAAGGGACGGATGCCGAATTTGGCGTCCGCACCGAAGATATATCCGGCGAAGAAACGCCAACGGTAGGAAGCCAACCCCGCCGCAAGGACCGGTATCGCGATCAACATTCCGGTGTACAGCTGGTTGGAGAGCCAGCCCGACGAGGAGTGGCTGATGATCCCCGACGAGGTTAGAATCAGCCCCGCCGACACGATGCCGAGCGGGTAGCCCCATCCGTAAATCCCGTCCCTCTTGCTACTGAGGAACGGTCCCGCCGCTGCCGCAAACAGGCACGCCAACAAGATGAGAGTGGTGATGGGTTTCATGTTGCACCTATAAAGGTTGCATTCACCGCAGCACCGCGCGGCCCGGTATGTACTGCCGGCACTCTACTATTGAGTCGGCGTCTTGACCACCACCCTCATTTTCCGTAAGATGCCCCCACGACTTATAAGCGTAAAGGAAATTTCACTATGAAGAAAAAAGAAATTCTCAAGAAAATGGTCAAAGAGCAATCCAAAAATAATATCCAGCCGCTCGCCGATCGAGTGCTGGTGCGCCGCGAAGATATGCCCGACGAAAAATCTCCGTTCGGCATCATCATCCCCGACACCGCCAAGAAAGAGAAGTCGAAGATCGGCACCATCATTGCGGTGGGTCCGGGCAAAGTCTCGGAGGAGGGGAAACTGATCCCGATGTCGCTCAAAGTCGGCGCAAAAGTGATTTTCAATTCCGGCTGGGACAACGAAGTAGACATGGGCGACGAGGAAGAGTATTTCCTGGTGAAAGAATCCGACGTTCTCGCCGTTACCAAATAATTTTCAGAACTATGGCAAAACAAGTTATTTTCGATCAGGAAGTGCGGGCCAAGCTCAAGCGCGGCGTCGATATCGTCGCGGGCGCGGTCAAGGTCACACTCGGCCCCAAGGGCCGCAACGTCGCACTCTCGAAATCCTGGGGCGGCCCGACGATTACGAATGACGGCGTCTCGATCGCCAAAGAAATTTCGCTCGCTGATAAATTCGAAGACATGGGTGCAAGCATCGTGAAAGAAGTTGCCACCAAGACCAACGACAAAGCTGGCGACGGCACCACGACCGCTGTCGTCCTCACACAGGCGATCATCACCGAAGGTCTCAAACGCACTGCACTCGGGGCGAATGCCATGATGGTGCGCCGCGGCATCGAAGCTGCCGCGAAAGATGCGGTGGATGAACTCAAAAAAATGGCGCGCGAGATCAAAGGCAAGAATGACATCCGCCAGGTCGCAACCATTTCTGCGGAATCCGAAGAGCTCGGCAAAACGATCGCGGACACTGTTGAGCGTGTCGGCAAAGACGGCGTCGTCACCGTGGAAGAATCGCAGTCGATCGGCATCGAATCCGATTTCGTCGACGGCATGGAGTTCGACAAGGGTTACGTCTCGGCCTATATGATCACCAATGCTGAGCGCATGGAAGCTGAGAGCAAGGACGCAACCATCCTCATCACCGATAAGAAGATCTCCACGGTCAAAGACATCCTTCCGCTCTTGGAGAAGATCGCGCAGAGTGGCAAGCGGGACCTTGTCATCATTGCCGACGATGTGGATGGTGAAGCGCTCGCGACGTTCGTCGTCAACAAATTGAAAGGCGTGTTCAATGTACTTGCGGTCAAAGCTCCCGGCTACGGCGATCGCAAAAAAGAAATGCTCGCCGACATTGCGATCACGGTGGGCGCACAAGTAATTTCTGAAGACCTCGGACTCTCGCTCGAAAAAGCGGAGTTGGACATGCTTGGTCGCGCCAATCGGGTCGTTGCCACCAAAGATTCGACAGTGATCGTCGGTGGCAAGGGAAAAAAGAGTGCTATCGAAGAGCGCGTTGCAAGTTTGCGCAAACAAGCAGAGAACACCGATTCAAAATTCGATAAAGAAAAATTGGAAGAGCGCATTGCAAAATTGACGGGTGGTGTTGCGGTGATCCGCGTGGGTGCTGCTACGGAAACCGAAATGAAATATTTGAAAGACAAGATCGAGGATGCAGTGAATGCCACCAAAGCTGCGATCGCTGAAGGAATCGTGCCGGGTGGAGGGGCAGCGCTTGCGAAAGTGGGCGACAAGCTCCACAAGAAGATCGACGCAAAGGCACACGACGAATACACGATCGGCTATCGCATTTTGCTTTCCGCACTTTCCGCACCGCTGTTGCAAATCGTGCAGAACGCTGGAAGGGAAGACGGGGCAGTAGTTTTGCAGGATGTGATCAAAAAGGGCCCCGCATTCGGATACAACGCAGCCGCGGAATCCGATGAAGTCAGCATCGTCGACATGTTTGAAGCAGGCATCATCGATCCGGTGAAAGTGACGCGGAGTTGTGTACAAAATGCAGCAAGCGCGGCGGCCGTGCTTCTCACGACCGAAGCGGCAGTTGCCGATATTCCTGAAGATAAAAAGTCTGCGCCGGGCGGTATGCCGGGTGGAATGGGGGACATGGATTGAGACGCTCGGCCGGTATTCGCTCCGGCGAACACGACGAAAGTGCTTGTTTCTTTCACCCTCACTACTACTGTATGAAATAAAAAATCCTGCATTTGCTGCGCGATGTTCGCGGAGTGAATACCATCCTCGCTGGAGGTGGCGAGAAGCTACGCGATGTTCATGAAATCATTGCTTCGAGGTTCGCAAAGTGAATAAAGACCTCGCTTGAGGTGAAAGAATCGGGGTATAATTAATCTATGACTCGTTCGTGGGATTCACTCACGCCTTTGCAGAGAACCCTCGATATTATTTTGTTGGTCGTTCTTGTTTGTTTTTTTGCGTTTCCCTTTATGACAAACGCCGTTGCAAAACAGGCCGATATGAAATGCACTGCGGACAAAGATTACAGCTGCGCATGCAATACGCCCAAAGAGCAGTGTCCTGGTAAGAAATTGCCCGGTGGCAAGGATTGCCCGTGCACGGATATCACCAGCGGCCACCCGACGCCCGGGAAATGCCAAGCAGTCGATATATGCAAGGGTCAGCCCAATGGAGGAGAAGGCAAGATGCCTGAGATGCCGAAAATGCCTGAGCCGCCGCCAAGTCAGCCACCGCCCCCCACCACACCCACAACTCCTCCTCCGTGCGGCGCAAATGCAACGTCGACAGATCCCACCGGCAAACCGCTTCCGCGCAATCCCGACGGAACACCCGGATGGCAGAATCCTGACGGCTCGGCATGTACTCCGTCGGGGTCCGGGGGAACTGGTCTGGCCGGCTCCGCATTCAGCTCGCCGGACCTCAGCAGTTCGCTGTTGGGAAGTTTGAATAGCAACGCGGCAAACAATGCGATTCTGGATGCTGCAGGTTCTTCCGGCTCAACCGATCAGAATGGCAATCTCCAGCCGAGTGCGTATAGCCAAATCAACCTCTCATCAAATCCTCCGGCTTCAACACTGGGATCGAATGCGGCGCAGCTCACCAGCACCGTCAATACAGGTTCAAATGCGTCGGGCGGCACCACAGCGGGGAGTGGATTAGGAAACCAATTCAACTCGAATTCTAACTACACCTTTACCAGCAACGACTTGAGTCAAACACAGGGCATCGTGAATGCGGGAGGAAGCCAATCGACCGGTTTTGCCGGGACGATCCAACAGGCATTTACGAATATTGCGAACACATTGAGAACGATCTTGAGTTTTCTCTGAGTTAAAGCCGTCGCGTGAGGCGCATCCCCCCGGCTGCGCGAAATTAATGAAGAAGTGAAAAAAGTCCACATGAGACGGGCTCAAAAGCGCGCCGCACTGATACAATAGAGAGATACATATGCACGCCGCAAAAGGGCATGTGCGACTTTTTGCTACGACCGGATTTTTCGTGGTCGTGTCGGCTGGATTTTTATTATTTTCTCCCTCGTCACTGCACGCGGCGGGTAAAGCAGCCGACGCGGAGTGCCCTGCACCGAATGCCAATCAGGGATACAACTCGTCAAAATCATGTGGCGAAACATATGAAGAGAACGGCAAGAAAAAAGTCAATTTGTACGGCTGCCAATGCTCTGATTCAAGCGTACGGGGCATTTGCACAAAAGTGGATTTCTGCTTGGGGAAATCGTGCCTCAATAACGGAACATGGGGCTCCTGCAAAACGCCTCCAAATGATCTCGGTTCGCCTTCTAATCCAGGGAAGTCTCCTACATCTCCTCCGACAAATCCTCCTGCAAATTCTCCCGAAAATTCCGGCAACCCGCCTGCCGAAACTCCTCCTGCGCCTCAAACTCCGCCTCCCGCTTCGCCACCACCATCAAGTCCACCCGCATCTTCGCCGCCTTCGTCACCTCCTCCCGCACCTGGTGGTGGCGCTGCCGGCAGTGGAACTGCGAATAGTCAGATTTCTTCTATGGCAGCGCAACCACCGTTCCGTTCATACGAGAGTATTCTGGGCAACGCCTTCGGTCCAACGGTAAATACTTCGCCGCAAGGAGTTTTTCCGACCAACCCAGACATAAATAATGCGATTATCCAGATTGCCAACGGCGTTCCGCCCGAGCAGGCTTCGACAAATAGTTTTCCGCCGGCATCAAGTGCGGTGGTAGGACAAACGACAGGGTTTGGAGGACCCGAATCGACTGCCCCCGCTACTCAACCAGTTCCAGCATCCGGCAATTTTTTTAGCAATTTGTGGAGTGGGATCACCAATTTCTTTGGCGGAACTGAGATCCCAGGCTCTTCGCCGAGTGGTCCCACTGATGAGTACGGCGGCGTTCTACCGCCAACGGCAACCAACATTGGCACGGCGGCTCCTGGGAATACTACGTTCCCCGCAGGAATGGATCCCGCTTCGCAAACTGCGCTTGAAAGATTACTTGCATCAAATGCAATCCAACCGGCAACGGGCCCGGTGAATGCGGGTGATCTCGCCGCAGGCCCGCAGACCGTAACCACCGGAGGGCCACCCCCCGAACCCTCCGCCGGCACCGTCAACGCAAATGAGCTTCCTCCCGCCTCGCCAGGCCTAACCGGCGAGCAACAGCAATCAAGCATTGACGAAGCCGCAAAGCCGCAACCACCGCCCACGACAGGGGAGAATGCGCAGCCGGCGTCTCAACCTCCGTCGCTCTGGAGCAGGATCACTTCTTACTTTGCAGGATCAAATTCGTTGGATTCGCTCATTACGCCGCAAGGTACAACCGATCAGCGCATCGGGTATTACCAACAGGCTCTCGGTGAGGGCCTCACCGATCCAAACGTGCAAGGAGCAAACGTCAACCAGTACCGGGCGGGACTCGTGGACGAGCTCTCGAACCGGATAAGCGCTGACTCGCAGCAACTCGCCAGTCTCTCGCCCCCGGCGGATCGAACACCGGGTGAGCAGGATATCGCTGACAGGCTTACAACTGAAATCAATGCCGACCGCCAGTTGGCATCGCAGCAAGCAGATGCATTGAATAGAGATATAAATAACATGAGCTCTGACAGGTTGGGTAAATATGTCTCCGATCTTCAAACATTAGTAAGTGGATATGATCGGGGTACGCCGGGAATCGTAAGCGGTTTGTATAGTCGGCTTGATTATGCACAATCACGTTTGGATTCTATGAGTGACGGATCGTCTGCCGGATCTGGCGCCCCACCACCAGCGACCGTTTCTCCCGGATCTGGAGCGCCGACAGAAGCGCAAAGCGGTGTGACGGCACCCGCCTCACAGCCAAGTTCGGGTAATTGGTTTACCAATACCGTGAATGCGATGGCAGACACATTTAATTCGATGAGTTCTTCACTTCGGGACTGGGCGGCAGCGCGTGACATTCAGGCACTTCCGCCCGAATTTTTCGGCGCGAGTATCTCCCCGCCCCCACCACAGCCAACCGCCCCAGGCCTAACCGGCGAGCAACAGCAATCAAGCATTGACGAAGCCGCAAAGCCGCAACCACCGCCCACGACAGGGGAGAATGCGCAGCCGGCGCAGCAACCGACTCCGCCGCCTGAAAACCCAGTCCCACTCCCCACACCGCGTCCTGTCACCGCCGGTGACACAACCCCAATATCCGGACAGCCGATTGATCCATCGCCGAATGGAAAATATGAACTGGGTGACAAATCTCCCCAGATCACACAAATCCAGGAATTTCTCGCCAACAACGGCTATCCTGTCGGCTCCGCACTCAATTGCCCAAGTTCGGGGAGCTGTCCCGGCGCGCCGGGGCAATTTACTGATGAGTTTGGCGCGAAGACACTCGCGGCGGTCAAAGCATATCAAGCGGCCAACGGTCTCACGGTCGACGGCGTCGTCGGACCGCAAACCCTCGCCGCGATGAATCAGGCAATCAACAACAACGTCGCGAGTGTTCCGACGGCTGCGAATGCAAGCCCGGGATTGTCACCAACTTCTCCCTTTGCATCATACGGAACAGAAAATCTATTTTCTGCCGGTTCCAACAACGCCCCTTCCGGCTACTTTGCCGCGGGTCTTCCTGAACTGAATTCGATTTACGGTTCTGCCGCATTGCCTCCGAGTGCTCTGCCGGCAAGCGGCCCGGAGCCACAACTCGGTACGTTTTTCAATCCCACGCCGATCAGTCTCCAACCGCCCTCCAACGGACCTGAAAACGCGGGCACCAATGTCACGTCCAATCTTTTTTCTCCCAACCCGACAATACCCTCCGGAAGTCTCGCGGCGCAACTTCCGAGCGACGTTCCCATTAATACCTTCGCGCGGCCATTTGGTGATTTGAACGAGTATGATCGTGTCGCGCAACAAAGTTCATTCTCGCCGTCGGGCAGCCTCGGCGAGGTAACGAATCCCGGGGGGCCATTCGGCCAACCAACCGGCTTGCCAAATCAATATATGTTGCCAAGCGGGACGATCGTCACCATCATTCCGCCCGAT
>Ga0210408_10000332_pt1 | contig 65429 bp, 48 predicted proteins | sample IncBWH4MmetaG_FD_155471 | JGI IMG/M metagenome (GOLD analysis project Ga0210408, IMG submission 155471) | Forest soil microbial communities from Barre Woods Harvard Forest LTER site, Petersham, Massachusetts, United States - Inc-BW-H-4-M | ecosystem: Environmental > Terrestrial > Soil >... | reverse complement strand
CGCCGTTGTGGCGCGGGTAGCTCCAGGCCTATATCCCGGGTCGGATTTATGATTCTGTCCTGCCATGATTCTGTCGGCCCATCTCCTCAGCGCTTGCCTCGCGAAGAATTCTGTCCTGCCCCGGCAGCCGGCCCCACCTTAACCAGCGCTTGCAATCCGCCGGGCGCCGCGCCATGCTGGCTGAACGGCATATAGGCAAGGCGTCCCTGCGCGGGGCGGCCTGACGTGAACGTAATGAGTACATTACCGGATAACGAATTCGATCTGGAAAAGCTCTTTCTGCCCGCCTGGGCTCAGGAGACTCCTTCCTCAGTCAAGTACGCCCAATACCAGGGCGAAGCTGAGCGGCCTGAACGCCGCGGCGACCGGCGCGGACCGCGTCCGCCACGGCGGGAAGGCGGACCCGGGGGCCGGCAGGGACCCCCTGGGGGCCGTCGTGAGGGCAATCGTCCGGGCGGAGAGCGCGGACCGCGCCGTCCGGGAGAACGCCCGGGCCGGCCGGCGGAGGGCGACAGATTCGGACCACGCCGCGGCCAGATTCCTGAGCGCCGCGAGCCTCCTCGTCCATTGCCGGAAATCAATCTGAACCTGGTCCCGGATGAAAGAGGCGTCGAGTCGCTGGCGCGCCAGATCAAAATGACCGGCCGGGCCTATCCTCTCTTCGACATCGCCCAGATGATCTTGCAGAAACCCGAGCGCCATGCGGTCGTCTTCGGCGTCAGGAAAAACCCCGAAGGCAAACCCCTCCAGCCGTTGTTCGTTTGCGCGCTGGATGAGACCCTTTGGCTGGCCGAGGATGAAGCCGTCGCCCACGTCCTGAGAAAACATTTTACCACCTTTTACCAGGCTGAGAAGACCGCCACCGAACCGCCGAAAGGTAAATACACCTTCGTGGCCCAGTGCGGCATGAGCGGGGTGATCCTGGGCCCGCCCAACCATCACGATTACCAGAACCAGTTGCGCAAGCTCCACACCGAGCGCTTTTCCCGGATGCCCTTCGAGATGTACAAAGCGCGCGTGAAAATCGTCCGCGATGAGGAGGTCGTCAAAAAATGGGTCGAGGACCAAAGCTGGAAGACCGAGTACGTCTGCCTGAACCTGCCCGAGCCGTTGCGGCTGGGGACCATGGAAGCGGTCGAGAAACACTTCCGCGAGAACCACAAGGACAATATCATCAAGCCGGTGGAGACCCATACGCTCATCGGCACCGCTGCCCGCGCCTTGCGCAGCCCTGAGTTAACACGCCTGGTGCGCAGCGTTTGGGAAGACCAGCGCCGGTTCCCGCTCCAGATCGCCACGGTCCTGAGCCAGCAGTTCGCCACGCATGGCCTGCAATTCTTTAAGGTCAACAAAACCATCACCCACGTCTCCGTCGCCCGGCCGCATTACCTCGACATGGCGCTGACCCCGGTTTCCGAGGGTGTCAAACGCATCGTCGATTACATCAACTCCAATTCCAAGTGCACGCGGCGGCAATTGTTTGGAGCGTTGGCGCCGGCCCCGGTGCCAGCCCCAATCCCGGTCCCGCCCGCCGCGGTCGAGGGGAAACCGCCATCGCCGCCGGAAAGCCCGGAGCCGACCGCAGAACAAACGGCCGTCATCGCCGATTTGCACTGGCTCATCCACCAGGGGCATGTGATTGAATTTGCCAACGGGGTCCTCGATACGGCCAAGAAGCCACTACCGCGACCGCCCAAGCCCGCGGCCAAACCCGGAGAGAAACCGCCCGAGGCTGCCTCACAAACCGAAACCATCGCCGCCGGGGAAGCCAACCCGGCCGAGTTGGAGGCTGAGAACGGCGGCCCGGCTCCGGCCACCGACACCGCGCCGCAGGCGGCGGAAGCTGCCGTCGCAGCCCCGGCCAGCGAGTCTCCTCCGGTGGTGCCGGCGGAGCACACCGCGCCGGGCTCGGAGAATCCGGCTGCTGCGCCAGAAATCCCCGCGAGTGAGCCGCCCCCTTCTGCCCTGGCCGCCGAAGCCCCCGCTGAACCTCGGGCACCAGCGCTCGAACCCCGGCCCTGAACCTTCGCCCGATATTCCAAGAAATGGGCCCGGGAACTCCACGTTATCAAAACTGACCAGACCTTCGTCACCCGTAACCTGGTCACTGTCAATCGTCATAGCTTATGCCCTTCCATAAATTAGGTCTGTCCGACGCCATGGTCGAAGGCGTCAAGGCCATGGGTTACCTCGAACCCACCCCCATTCAACTGCGCGCCATCCCCTTGATTCTTCAGGGGCGGGACGTCATCGGCAGCGCTCAAACCGGCACCGGCAAGACCGCCGCTTTCGCGCTGCCCATCCTTTCCAAACTGGGCCTGCACAAACCCCAGCCCCGCCTGCTCGTGCTCGAGCCGACGCGCGAGCTCGCCGCGCAGGTCGAGACGGCTTTTCGTGATTTCGCGCGGTTCACCGAGTTGCGGGTCGCCGTCGTGTTCGGCGGGGTTGGCTACGGCCTCCAAAGAGAGGCGCTTCGAAAAGGAGTGGATATCCTGATCGCCACGCCCGGACGGTTGCTCGATTTGATGCAGCAAGGCACTTGCCGCCTTGACCACATCGAATTCCTCGTCCTGGACGAAGCCGACCGCATGCTCGATATGGGGTTTCTGCCGGATGTGAAACGGATCGTCCAGAAATGTCCGCGCGACCGGCATACCTCGCTGTTTTCGGCGACCATTCCGCCCGAGATCGAGACCCTCATCCAGTGGGCAATGCGGAACCCGGAGACCATCGAAATCGGCCCGCGACGCACTCCCGTCGAGACCGTCAAGCACGTCATCTACCCGGTCTCCGAAGCCCAGAAAACCGATTTGCTGCTCGAACTGCTCACCCGCGTCAACTACGACTCGGTCATCGTTTTCTGCCGCACCAAGCACGGGGCCGACCGCGCCGCCCACCTGCTCAAGCGCCACAATCATTCGGTGGCCGTGCTGCACTCCAATCGCACGCAGCGCGAGCGGGAACAGGCCCTGCGCGGCTTCCGCGATGGGCGCTACGAGGTGCTCGTGGCCACCGACATTGCGGCCCGCGGCCTGGACATCGCCGATGTGAGCCACGTCATCAATTACGATGTGCCGCAGCATCCGGAGGATTACATCCATCGCATCGGCCGCACTGGCCGCATGGAGGCCAAAGGCGACGCTTTCACCCTGATGGTGGCCGAGGATGGGCGCCACGTGCAGGCCATCGAACGGTTCATCAGCCAGAAAATCCCGCGCGTGAAGCTCGAGAATTTTGATTACCGCTACACCGCGCTGTTCGAAGAAGGCAAGCCCGGCCAGCCTCAAGGCGGACCGATGCGCGCCAGGGGCGCCCGCGTGCGGGGCGGGTACTTCTATGGACCAGCGCGGCGGCGGCGGTAGCGGCCTGAAACGTGAAGTTCTAGACCACGTCCCTTAGAGATTCACGTTTCACGTTTCACATTTATGCGCACACTTTTGGTTGGCATCGATAGCGGCACTCAATCCACCAAGGTCCTCGTCGTGGACGCGCGCGACGGCAAGGTCCTGGCCTCGGCCGCTCAGGAATATGACCTGATCCCGGGCCTGCCGCCCGGCGCCAAAGAGCAGCATCCGCATACCTGGCGCGAGGCCACCGCCAGCGGCATCCGGCGCGCGCTGCGCCAGGCCAAAGCGGTCGCCGCCGAAGTCAAGGCCATCGGCGTCAGCGGACAGCAGCACGGCTTTGTGCCGCTCGACCAGGATGGCGAGGTCATCCGGCCGGCCAAACTCTGGTGCGATACCTCCACCGCCCCCGAGTGTGAGGAAATCATGGAGAAGCTCGGCGGCTACAAGAAAACCATCCGCGCGCTGGGCAACGCCGTCCTGCCGGGCTTTACCGCCTCGAAAATCCTCTGGCTCAAAAAACATGAACCGAAGAACTACCAGCGGCTGGCCGCCGTCCTGCTGCCGCACGATTACCTGAATTTCTGGCTCACCGGCGAGAAGACGATGGAATACGGCGACGCCAGCGGCACCGCCTTGCTCGACGTCCGCAAACGCAAATGGGCCCCCGCCGTCCTGGACGCCATCGACCCGGAGCTGGCCGCCAAACTCCCGCCGCTGCTCGCCAGCGACCAACCCGCGGGCATGTTGCAGGCCTCGACCGCGAAACAGCTTGATTTAATCCCCGGCGTCCTCGTCAGCGCCGGCGGCGGCGACAATATGATGGGCGCCATCGGCACCGGCAACACCCGCGCGGGTGTCATCACCGCCAGCTTCGGCACCAGCGGCACTATCTATGCCTGCGCCGAGAAACCCGTGATCGATCCCGAAGGGGAAATCGCTGCCTTCTGCGACTCGACCAATCGCTGGCTGCCCCTGCTGTGCACCATGAATGTCACCGTCGCCACCGAAATGGTGCGGGAGGATTTCGAATGGACCTACGAGCGCTACGCCGCCGAGTCCGCCCGGGTTCCCGCCGGCTCGAACGGCCTGTTGCTCCTGCCGTATTTCGAAGGCGAACGCACCCCCAATGTGCCCGACGGCACCGGCGTTTGGTTTGGCGTCAACAAGAAGACGTTCGAGGCCGGCCACTTTGCCCGCGCAGCGATGGAGGGCGTGACCCTCGGGATGAACTACGGCCTGCGCCGGCTGGCCGAATTGGGTGTGAAACCCACCCAGATTCGCGCCACCGGTGGCGGCGCCAAATCGAAAATCTGGCGCCAGATCATGGCCGACATATTTAATACCGAAGTGGTCACCCTTAAAGTCAGCGAAGGTGCCGCTTACGGGGCGGCGTTGCAGGCCCTCTGGTGCTGGCGCTTGCAACAGGGGGACCAGGTCAGCATCGGCGAGATTACCGATCAGTTTGTCGAGTTGAACGGCGCCGAGACCGCTCAGCCGGACCCGAAGAACGTTGAGGTCTATCGCGAGTTGCAAGCATTGCAGGATGAAACCTCCAGCGCGCTCCGGGGAGTTTTTGGCAAACACCGCCGCTTCGTCCTTCGGTAACAGTTGCTCCAGGCTTTGAATCGATTACGTTTGTTGTGCTATGCCGGTTACGCTGACAAAGAAAACGACCTGGACGGACGAGGCTCTCGAAGCACTGCCCCGAGACGGCTACAAATATGAGTTGCTCGACCGGGAATTGATTATGAGTCCAGTACACGCAAACCATGGAGCGGTGTGCATGCGCCTTGGAGCTCTGTTGTTCAACTTCGTTCAGCGGCGCAAATTGGGTGAAGTCTATGATTCGAGCACCGGATTCCGGCTCTCGGGCCAGACTCTCCTGAGCCCGGACCTCTCTTTTGTAAGCAAAACGCGCTTAAAAAAAGTCCTCGTCGCCCCGGACAAGTTTCTCTCCGGCGCCCCCGACCTGGTGGTGGAAGTTCTTTCGCCCAGCGACCGGCTCCGGGAAATCCATCGCAAATTGGACCTTTACTTCGAGCACGGCACGAGTGTCGTTTGGCTCGTGAATTGGAAAATCGAGCAGGTCCACATCTACCGGCCGGACCGGATCGAAGCCCTGACGCGGCCGCAGGACGTCCTTTCCGGTGAAGAATTGTTGCCCGGCTTTCGGTGCCGCTTAAGCCGGATTTTCCATGGTTGGTAACTCTTAGCTTGCAGTATGGGCTTTTCCCGTGAATTCGATTCGCTCGCGGCACTGCCGTTGGTTCGGCGCTCACTGGGCGCGTCCACGGCCGCCGCGCGCGAGAGTCTGGGCAAACCCAGGCTCTCGCTGAGCGATTTTGCGCATCTCATTTCCCCGGCGGCGGCGGATTTGCTCGAACCGCTTGGCCGGCGCGCGCACCAACTAACCCAGCAACGTTTTGGCAAGGTCATCCGCCTCTTCGCCCCGCTCTATCTTTCCAACGAATGCATCAACAATTGCAAATATTGCGGCTTCTCGCGCGATAACCCCATTCTGCGGGTGACGCTCGCGGTCGAGGATGTCCGCCACGAAGCGGAGGCCCTCCTGGCCCAGGGCTTTCGCAATATCCTGCTGGTCTCGGGCGAGCATCCCAAGTTTGTCTCCAATGGCTACCTGGCAGGCTGCGTGGCGGCCCTGCACCAAATCATCCCGAGCATCTCGCTGGAAATTGGCCCGATGGAAACCCAGGATTATCGCCCGCTCGTCCAGGCCGGCGCCGAAGGCCTGGTCGTTTACCAGGAAACATACGACCGCGCCGTCTATGAGGAGATGCACACCGCCGGCCCCAAGCGCAATTTCATCTGGCGCCTCGAGACCCCCGAACGCGCCTACGCCGCCGGATTTCGCCGCCTGGGCATCGCCGCCCTCCTCGGCCTGGCCGATTGGCGTTTCGAAGCGCTTTGCGTCGCCGCGCATGCCGAGTTTCTCCTGCGCAATTGTTGGAAGGCATCCCTCACCATCTCCTTGCCGCGCCTGCGCCCCTGTGCGGGCGAGTTCCAGCCCCTCACACAAATGAGCGACCGGGACATGGTCCAATTGGTTTGCGCTTTTCGCCTGATGTTCCCGGATGTGGGCCTGGTGCTCTCGACGCGCGAATCCCCCGGGTTGCGCGATGGTTTGATCCCGCTGGGCATCACCTTGATGAGCGCCGGCAGCCATACCGAGCCGGGCGGCTATACCGGCGTCGGCAAAGACAAGCTGCACCATACCGAACGCGGCCGCATTGTCGAACTGGGCGCCAGCGAATGGGCCGCCCCGGGCGTCGAGCGGCGCGCGACCCAGCAGTTCGACATCGCTGACGAGCGCTCGCCGGAGCAGGTCGCCGAACGCATCCGGCGGCTGGGCTACGAACCGGTTTGGAAAGATTGGGACGCCGCACTGACAGTTTAAACCAAGCAGGGCGAAAGTGAGTTCACGATACGTTATTGCGAACGGGCGGGAGATGCCGGCCGAAGTGCCGTGCACGCTCGCCGAGTTCTTGACTGCCCAGCAGCTTTTGCCCAGGAGTGTTGTGGTCGAGCACAACGGTGAAGCGGTGGCGCCCTCGGAGTTTTTCCGGCGTCAGTTGCAGCCCGGCGATAAGCTCGAAATCGTAAAGATCGTCGCCGGAGGATGAGGGATTGGCTGTCGCTGGTCATGAAGCTGAAGTTTGACACCTGCTTTCGCGGCTTCCTGGTTTTTCTCGTCGCGACCCTGGCCTTTGGGTTATGGGCTGGCGCTCAAACCGTCACCAACAAACCCGCCGCAACCAACCAGCCTTCGGCTTTGGTTAAGACGGTCGAACGCTTCGAGACGGCCGAGCATCCGCTGACCTTCGGCCTGGACCGGGTCGAGTTTCTCCACCAGACCACTTTTCTGGGCGAACCTCTTTGGAAATACCTGGCCTCGGCGATTTATATCCTGCTGGCCTTCTACACGGCGAAATTCATCGATTTCGTGACCCGCATCTGGCTCAAAAAGCTCTCCAGCAAAACCGACACCAAGCTCGATGATCTGATGCTGGGTCTCTTGCGCGGCCCGATCAAAGCGGTGGTGTTTGTCGTGTTGCTGAACATTGGGCTGAACATCTTCGACTGGTCGCCTACCGCCAAGATTTACTTGTCCAAAGCTTTGATCCTGGTGGTGGCCGCCTCGCTGACTTACCTGGCGCTGAAGGTGCTGGACCTGCTGCTGGGCCTCTGGAAACGGCGCGTCGCCCACGAGGCCAACCGTCGCTTCAACGACCAACTGTTCGCCTTTCTACGCAAAACGCTGATTGCTTTTGTGCTCGTCGTCGCGGTCCTGGTGACCGCCCAGAACATGGGCATGAACATCACCGCCGCGATCACCTCGCTCTCCATCGGGGGCCTGGCGGTCGGCCTGGCGGCGCAGGATACCCTTGCCAATCTGTTCGGCGCCGTGGCCATCCTGACGGACCGCCCCTTCCATGTCGGTGACCACATCAAGCTCGATAAGGACGGCGCCGAAGGCACGGTTGAGGTGGTGGGCTTGCGTAGCACACGCTTGCGCAACCCGGAGGGCCAGCTTGTTTCCGTCCCAAACAAGAATGTCGGCAATGCGACTATCACGAACATCTCCGAACGGCCGGGGATCAAAACGGTGATGAACCTCGCCCTGGTCCGCACGCTGCCGCCCGCTAAAATCAAACGGGCGCTGGCGCTGCTCGAAGAAATCTACCGCCACCATCCACTCACCCAGGACGTCTGGATTAGCTTCAATCAGTTCAGCGGCGCCAATATTAACATCCTGGTCATGCATTGGTCCAAACCCACCGAATATAAGAAGTATCTCGAGGCGATGCAGGAAATGAACCTCCCGGTCAAAGAGCGCTTCGACGCGGAAGAGATAGGGTTTGCATAAGAATTGAGTTAGTGGAATGATGATGTTCAACCATCCTCCTCGCACCCTTTTTCACGCTTTCTGTTTCCTTCCAATCCGCTACCCTCGTTCTGCTTATGGACTGGCTAACGCATCTCATCTGGCACGGGGGCAAGTTTCTTGGAATCGAGTGGAGTGTGTGGAAAATCATCGGCTGGCTCGGCAATGCCGTGTTCTTCTCCCGATTCTTCGTCCAATGGTATGCAACCGAAAAACTCAAACGAGTAATCGTGCCGACAGCTTTTTGGTGGCTCAGCCTGGCAGGCTCCTTGTTGCTGCTCAGTTATTCGCTTCATCAGAGCGATTCGGTCTTCATCTTCGCCTACCTGTTCACCTGGATTCCGTATATCCGTAACTTAATCATCCATCGGCGCCATGCCGCGGCGCATCTGGATTGTCCCAACTGCGGGAACTCCTGCCCTCCGCAGTCTACCTTTTGCCTGGCCTGCGGGAAACCTCTATCCTCTGCGGCGGAGCAGGCGCCGGCTTGAAAACACCAAACACCAAGCTCCAGAAAAGCATCAATCATCAATCTCCAAGAAATCGCTACCGTCAAAACGTGGAGACTTGTGAGCGCACAATCCAGAAGACCAGGCCCTCACGAGTAGTATTGGAGTTTGAGATTTGAAGTTTTCCTGGAGCTTGGTGTTTGGTGTTTTTTCTACGGTCTCATTCCCTCAACTCTCTTAACATCCCCGACGCCGTTTCCACCAATTGCTCTCCCGCGCCGGGTTTTACCCGGGAGTTGATGACCTCATAACTGCCCTCCTTAAACGCTTTGAGCGTCGGCACATAGCTGGGCCGATCATTGCAAATCGACATCACCATCGTGCGCTTGAACGGCGAATCTCGTTTAATCGCCAGACCCAATTCCACAAAAATCTCGCCCGGCAAACACACCAGCGCGGTGTCCGCATCCAGCCGAATCACTTGCACTTCCATCGGCCAGCTCGAGCCACGCTGTTCGAGATCCAGCACCTTGACCGTGGTCACCCGGGTGTAAAAATCGGTTTTGCCATCGGCCAGTTTATCGAGCATCGAGCGGGCCTCGTCCTTTTGTTGCGGCGTCGCCTCTTCCAGCGGCGCCTGCAAAGTCTTGGTCCGAACCGCCAGCGACGGTTTCTCGATCAGTGTCAAATGGGGCGAGGCCTCGATGACCGTCTGCCCCAACGTGCGGCCAATTCGTTTCGCCACCTCAAATCCCGACGTCGGCTCCTTTTTGTCCACATTGATGTGGTTCAGATCGCCGCACGTGCCCAGGCCAAAGGCGGAGATGAAATTCGTCCCAAACGCCTGCCGGAGGGTCTGCTCGACGTAATACTCGTAGTCCGCGCTGAAGAGGGTTCCGCCGACCGTGTCCGAGTGCATCGCAAAAATCGTGGCGCCTGCAAACGGCTGCCGTGCGCCCGGTTCGCGGGCGAGCAAAATGCCGACATCCGGATCGCTCGGCCCGGCAGGCCGGACGATGTTCGGATTCAATTGGCCGGGATTGAAAACCACCTTGCCATTCTTCATCCAATACCGGCGGTTGAAGGCCAGGCCTTCCTGACGGGCGATGCCGGCCTCGAGCTTCGCCGGACGCAGGTTCTTCTGCGCCGCGACAATCACCTGGACCAGCCGCTCGATCAGGAACGCAGGATAATCAATAGTTTCGTGCGGGTCGGTCCCGTGCTCCGCTACCGCCGCCTGGTGGAAGTAATAGCGCCGGACATCATCAAACAGCGGTCCGGTGTGACTGTGGGTGGCGCTGATGACGATATTGGCTTTGGGGATGCCCGTGCGGCGGCTGGCCTGGGCCCGCGCGTTGGTCGTGACGTTGAGTGAAAGGCCAATCAGGTCGCAGAACACCAGGGCGACTCGCTCGTTGCCTTGCTGAAGGACGAGCGCTTTGGCCTTCAGGGGATCGTGGACTCCGGTCGCCAGCCGTTCATCGAAGTAGCCCGCCATCCGGTAGCCGACCGGTGGGGTAATATCCAACTCCGCCGCGCCGATCCGAAACGAGCCACCTGAACCAGCCGCGCTCCGAGGGTTTTGACAGCCAGGTAATAATACCACGCTGAGAATCAAGCCGCTTAAAACCTTGAGGCGTCGCGCGCAAGCTTGCATGGCCGAATCCCGAAGATGGGAAAGGCCAACGGAGTTTTCAAGGTTTCTTCTCGGTTGATCCCTCAGCAGCAGAGGGCAGACCCGGTCCGAACGCACTCCGACTTGAGCTGCTCCCGGGGGGAAGCGCGGTTGCTTACGCAGCGGTCCTCGAACCGGCCGGCTCACCCGCCGATTGCGCGGCGCTGGCGCCGGCGTTCGGCGGTTCATCCCCCTGCTGGTCGACGTTCAGTATTTCCTGCATCGCTTCCGGCGAGACACCATAAGAGACCTTCGCGTCCAGTTTATCAGTAAGGAACTCGTCCAGTCCTATCCATTTGCCTTCGACATTGACGCGCTTGGTCCACGCGCACACCACCTGCAACTGCCCTTGCAATTTGCGAAGTTGCCTGGTCGAATGGTCCAGTTCCCCGAGGGCCTTCTCCAGTTCGCGGCGCGCCCGCAGTTGTTCGACGAGGCTGTGGCGGAGCCCGTGCAACAGCACCCCGATCGCCGCGAAAGCCAGGAAGCACATGAAACTATTCAAATAACGAAACACGTCGTGCGGATATTGATGATTGGAAAGAATATCAATGAAGCACCAGCTTACACCGGTGAGCACCGCCATACAGAAAACCGACAGACGGCCCAGATACCAACCGCACAAGGCCACAGGGACGAAGTAATAGATGAAAAAGATGAATTGGTACCCGGTGAGATAGTCGATGTAGCTCAATGCCAGCAGGTTAGCGAGGCTGGCGGAGATAACCTTCAGCCGAAATTTCAGGCTCGTTTGGCTCGTCATAGCCCCGACTTACAGCGATTTCCGTGCCGGAAATGGACTTGGCGCTCGGGGCTCGCCCGGCAGAATATGCCACTGGAACCGTGGTCTGGCTCGGCGACCACGGTAATTCTCAATGGAAGTAGAAACGCACTCCGATCCCGCCATTCCACTCCAACGAGGTGGTCGGGGCCAGATCAAGAATCGGCGCCACCTCGTTCGCTTTGACAATCGGCCGCCCCGGGCTCAACATTGCTTCAGCTCCTTTTCGAGCTCTATGCAAAATTCACCTTCATCCGTTGGAGCCAAAGCCGCTCCTTCCCCGACCGTGGCGTTGGAGAGACCCTCTGCGGCCAGTGCGGCTCTCGAGGGGGTGCTCGATTCCCAAACGGCTGTGGGTTCACTTTGGCGGACCGAAAACGGGCGCATCCGCTGTTTTGCTTGCGGCCATCGCTGCCTGATTGGGGAGGGACGGCGCGGGATTTGTAAAGTGCGTTTCAATCACGGTGGCGAATTGCGGGTTCCGTTTGGCTATGTCGCCGGCGTGCAGTGCGACCCGGTCGAGAAGAAGCCTTTTAACCACGTTTATCCGGGGAGCGACGCGCTGACATTCGGCATGATGGGCTGCGATTTTCACTGTTCGTATTGCCAGAATTGGGTCACCAGCCAGGCGCTGCGCGATCCCGCTTCGCTGGCGCCGGTCAAAGCGGTCACTCCGAAGCAATTGGCCGATACCGGCCGGCGGCTGGGCGCGCGTCTGGTCGTCTCGAGTTACAATGAGCCGCTGATCACCTCGGAATGGGCGGTTGCGGTGTTTCAGCAGGCCAGGGCCGCGGGGCTGGCTTGCGCCTTTGTCTCCAACGGCAATGCCACGCCCGAGGCGCTCGACTTTCTGCGGCCCTGGATTGTTGCTTACAAAATCGATCTGAAGAGTTTTGATGACAAGCGTTACCGGACACTCGGCGGCACTCTCGAACACGTCACGCAGGGCATCCGCATGGTCCATGAGCGAGGGCTATGGCTCGAGGTCGTCAGCCTCATCGTCCCGGGGTTCAATGACAACGAATCCGAGTTGCGCCAGATAGCCCGGTTCCTTGTCTCGGTCAGCCGCGACATCCCCTGGCACGTGACCGCGTTTCACAAGGATTATAAGATGACCGAACCGCCGAACACGGCGGCAACTCAACTGATCCGGGCGGCCGAAATTGGCGCCGAGGAAGGGCTGCGCTTTGTTTATGCCGGCAACGCGCCCGGCCAGGTCGGCCGCTGGGAAAACACTTACTGCCCGGAGTGCGGCGAGAAATTAATTGAGCGCTTCGGCTATCTTGTGCGTGAATACCGGCTCACGGCCGAGGGCAAATGCCCGGCGTGCCGCGCCTCGATTCCCGGCATCTGGCCGGAGGCCGGGGCCAGCGAGGTGCGGACCGGACAGGGCATGGTCGATTATTACAGCCGGCTGCCTCGACCGGTGAGACTAAATTGAGGTTGAGCCAAGCCATGAGCCTTTTCGCGGCCAAGGTTTCCTCGAATGTGCGCGCGCCTGCGGCCGCTGGCCGTTTTTATCCGCGTGAGCCTGACGAATTGCGCCGGCTCCTCAGCGCTCTGTTTGCAAATGTTCCCGTTCCAACCGGGCCGGGGCCCAAGGCCCTGATCGCGCCTCACGCCGGCTACATTTATTCCGGACTGATTGCGGCGTCGGCGTACGCGCATTTCATTTCCGCGCGCGAGGTCATCAGGCACATCGTCCTGATTGGGCCGTCGCACTTTGTTCATTTTGATGGTTTGGCGGCCAGCAGCGCCGAGGGCTTCGCCACCCCTTTGGGCGTTTTGCCGGTTGATGCGGAAGCGCTTTGCCGGCTTTCGGGCCTTCCGCAGGTCTCCATTCTCGATGAGGCCCATGCACGCGAACACGCCCTTGAAGTGCAGTTGCCGTTTCTGCAAACGGTCCTTGATCAGTTCACAGTGTTGCCGCTCGTCGTCGGAGAGGCCAGCGCCGAAGATGTCAGCCAGGTTATTGAAAGCCTTTGGGGCGGACCCGAAACCCGCTTCGTCATCAGCTCCGATCTCAGCCACTATTCCGATTATGAAACAGCCCGACAACTCGACCGAGCCACAGCTGACGCGATTGAAGCCTTGAAACCGGAGATTCTGGCCGAGGACGCCGCCTGCGGCGTGGTTCCGATTCGCGGCCTGCTTCGCGTGGCATCCGGTCATGGATTGCGCGCTCGCGCTGTTGATTTGCGGAACTCCGGTGACACTTCGGGCCCGCGCGAGCAGGTTGTGGGCTACGGGGCTTTCGTGTTTGAGGAATGAACCTTAAGCCTGCAACTTCATCAGAGATATGGCGTCAACAACCGCGCCAATCCATCGCGCAGGCGGGTTGGCAGCGGGCGCTCATCGACCGCTTCAAGCGTCACCTGGTGCGCAGTTTTCCTTTTCAATTCAATTAAGCCCTCGAGCCGCTTGGCAAACTCGGCGTCGTAACACTCCAGGTTGAATTCGAAATTCAGGCGCAAGCTGCGAGGGTCCCAGTTGGCCGAGCCGAGCAAGGCCCAGCAGCCATCCACCAACATCAGTTTCGAGTGATCGAATGGCGGCGGCGTCAGCCAAAGCCGGCATCCGTGAGTGAGCACCTGCCACCACATCGCGCGCGATGCCCATTGGACAAACGGCAGGTTGTTCTTGGCCGGCAAAATAATATCCACCTGAATGCCGCGCATGGCCGCCAGGTTCAAAGCCGAAACCACCGCCGGATCGGGCAGAAAATAGGGCGTGACGATTCGGACTGAGTAGCGGGCGATTGCAAGTGCGCCCAGCAGGGTCCAGCGCAGTTTTTCGAAATCCTCATCCGGCCCGTCAGTCACTCCTCGGGCGAGGACCGGGCCAGCGTGTTCCAGTTTGGGAAACCAGGCTTCGCCGCGCAACGATTCGCCGGTCATGAACCGCCAATCATCGGCAAAGGTCTCCTGCAATTGCGTGACGACCGGACCACGCACGCGGAAATGGATATCCTGCACCGGGCTGCGCGGTTTGCGCTGCAAGCAGTGGCCCAGGCGGATATTCATTCCGCCGGTGAACCCTACGCGCCCGTCCACCACGAGAATCTTCCGATGTGTCCTCAAATTCATCGACATCAAGTGCCAGGGGACAAACGACGGTAGAAACCGCGCATACCGCACGCTTTCCCGCCGCAACGAGTGGAGAATCGTCGGCAACGAATAGCGGATGCCCATCGCGTCGATCAGCACCCGCACCTCGACGCCCCGGCGCACCGCCTCACCCAGCGCGCGCCCAAACGTCAGACCGACTTCGTCCCGGTCGAAAATGTACGTCATGAGCGAAAGGGTCTGCCGGGCTTGCCCGATTGCTTCGAGCATCGCCGGGTAAGCCTCATCCCCGTTCACCAGCGGCTCGATCAGATTCCCCGGCAGCAGCGGCCGCTCCACCACCCCGCTGACCACCCGCGCCAGCATGTTCAGATGCCCGGCGTGCTCCGGCAAATGGCGGTGCAGTTCCTCCGGCAGACACTCGGGATGCGCCGATTGGACGTGGTACCGTTCCAGGTCGCCGCGCAACGAAGCCGCCTGGCGCCGAATCCGGTTCACCCCGAAGATGAAGTAAATGACCGCGCCTGCCAGCGGCGCCAGCCAGATGAACCCGACCCAGGCGATGGCGGCGCGGGAATCGCGCTTATAAAGAACGGCGTGTCCCGAAGCTACCACGGCCAGCAATAGCGCCAGCCCGGCAAAAAAAAGGTGCCATAGCTCGTGGAACCAGGTCCACACAGTCGGAGCAAACGTCATCGCGGGCCAAGCTAATGGTTCCGCATCCGGGCGGCCAGCCTCGTCTCTACGTCTCCCCACTCGGGGGCGCATTCGGCTAGTACCACCAAGGCTAGCCTGGGATCCTAATGCCGGGTTGCATTACTCCACTAGGTCACTGCCAATCCTCGGACTTCACGCTTCCCGCCGGGAGCATTCCAGCCTATTCTCCGTCCAACGGAAGGACATGACAATAATGCAATTCATCTTTCATCCTCGCAGGTTGCGGACAATTCTCCTCATTTTGTGCGTCGCTACGCCGGCCCTGGCCGCCCTGCCGCCCGATTACGAGAAGCTCAAAATCGACGCGGAGAGGCTCTACTCCGAGCGCTCATTTGCCCTGGCCCATGAGGCCTATGCCAAGACCGCAGCGATCGAACTACCGCCCGCAGAAAAACGCTGGGTCGAGTTCCGCCTCGCCGACACGCAGTGGCGGGCACAGGCCGCCACGCAGACGGCCGACACAGCCAAAATCGACGAGGCCGGGCACCAACTGGAAGTGCTCATCCGCGACATTGTCCGGGCTGAAGATCATGACAGGGTTTGGGTCGAGGTAGAGGAATCACTGGGAGACCTGCATTGGACGCGCCGTAACGTCCACGATTGGGGGACCGCGTGGTCATATTACCAGCAGGCGTTGGATTGGTGGGCGGGTGCCGCCGATCTCGAACTGGCCCGCCAACGTTATCTAGCCATCGTCTGGCGAGTGGCCAGACCGCCAGGAGTCGAGCCCTATTACTCTTACGGCTCTTTTGGCAACCAACTCCCGCTCGAAATCCTGGAGAATACACTCAAGATCGCCCAGACCGACAACGACAAGGCCCACGCTCATTACCTCATCGCGATGACGCTCCGCAATCAGGCCGGCGAGTGGGACCAGCGCGCCCGCGTGCCGGATGAGTTCGAGGCCGCCCTCGCCCCAGGCAAGAAGAGCGACTGGTATGACGACGCGCTCTACAATTACGCCGAGTGGATGATGAACCAGGGCCGGGCGGTTTGGCTCAAGGACGGCACGTTTCAGCAGCAGCCCGATTACGTCAAAGCACTCGCGTTGTTCCGCCGCCTGGTGAATGAATTTGAAAAAGGGGAAACCCGCTATTGGGAACAAGCGCAAAGCCAAATCCACAACATCATCGACCCACAGGTCAGTGTTGGCGTGCAGAACATTTTCCTGCCCGATTCTGAAATCCAGTACTTCCTCAATTGGCGGAATGTGAAACAGGTCGACCTGGCGCTTTACCCGGTGGAGTTGAATCGAGACGTCAAACTGCACGACCAGGTGTCCTGGCTGGACTCGATTGATGTGGCCCGATTGGAAAAGCTCAAATCCTGGACCCGCGACACGGAGGATAGCGGTGAGTATAAGCCCGGCAACGCGACGGTTCATCTGGAGGAGAAGCTCAAGCCCGGGGCGTATGTGCTGGAGGTTAAAGCCGCCGGCAAATCAGCGCGCGAGCTGGTGCTGGTGAGCGACGGGACGTTGGTGCTGAAGAGTTCGGGCAAGCAGGCGCTGGCGTGGTTTTGCAACGCCCTGAACAGCGAGCCGCTGGGTGACGCCAAAGTGAAGCTCTGGGAGCGCTGGTGGCAGGACAACCAGTGGCACGTCCGCGAGTATGAAAAGACGGCCGACCGGGATGGGCTCGCGGTGTTCGAGCTGGGCCCGCGGCCCAACAATGGCGTCGAGCTCTTCGCATGCGCCATCCTCAAGGACCGCCAGGCCTTTAGCCCCGGCAACAGTTACTGGTATGGCCGACAAAGCGAGCCCTGGAAGATTTACGCGTTCACCGACCGGCCCGCCTATCGCCCGAAAGAGACCGTGCAATGGAAATTCATCGCGCGCCGGTACAACGGGTCGGTTTACTCGACGCCGGGGGAGGAAGTGCTCCAGTACCAGATCAACGACGCCCGTGGCGTGAAGGTCAAAGAGGACAAAGTGACTCTCAATGCTTTCGGCAGCTCCTGGGGTTCGCTCGACCTGACCGAACAAATGCCGCTGGGTGAATTTCACATTACCTTTTGGGAAGCCGGCCGGCCCTGGGATGATCACAAGAAGCGCGTGATTGGCAATGCCACTTTGTTCCGGCTCGAAGAATACAAGCTGCCCGAGTTTAAGGTCAGCGTCCAGACGCCCGAGGAACAGGGCAAGAAGAAGACCTTCCGCCTGGGAGATAAGGTCGAGGTTAATATCCAGGCGGATTACTACTTCGGCGGGCCGGTGGCCAATGCGAATGTCGAGGTGCTGGTGTATCAAAACCCGTTCTTCCACTATTGGCATCCGGTGCGGGATTATGCCTGGTTTTACGAAGATATGGATAGTCCGTATGGCGGCCGCTTCGGCCGGTGGTACGGCGGCCAGGGCCAAGTCATCAAACGCGAGACGCTTAAAACGGACGCGACCGGCAAAGCCGCGCTGACTTTTGACACGCCGCGCAACGGCAATCAGGATTTTGAGTATCGCATCGAGGCCCGGGTGACCGATTCCAGCCGCCGCGAGATTGTTGGCAACGGTAATGTGCGCGTCACTCGCCAGCGCTATTACGTTTATCCTGAGCCCGAACACAACCTTTATCGCCCGCAGGACCGGGTGAAGGTTGACTTCAAAGCGCTCGACGCGAACGAGCAGCCGGTCGAGACCGAAGGGGAAGTCAAGGTTACCCGCGATTATTGGTTCGAAATCTGGCTCGACCCTGATGGCAAAGAAGTCAAAGGCGACGAACTCAAACGCTTGCGCGCGTTGCATCCCGCCTTTCCGCCGCCGCCGGAACCAAATCGTTTCGGTTGGCAGCTCAAATTCCGCGGTTACGAGCATGAGGACATCCTCACTCGCACGTTGAAAACCGACACGAACGGCATGGCGGAATTGACCTTCGCCCCGGAGAAAGAAGGTTACTACCGTGTCGCCTGGACCAGCGAAGACAATGATCGTAGCACGAATCACGCGGGACCTCCCCCGGGCCCGGCGTCCTTGGTTCGTGCCGAGACCACGGTTTGGGTTGCCACCGGCGCTACCACTGAACTCGGCTACCGCCACGGTGGCGTGGAAATCATCGTCGATAAAGACACCTTCCGGGTTGGCCAAAAAGCGCCGGTCATGCTGGTCGTGCCCACCAATGACCGGCATGTGCTTTTCACGGTCGAAGGCGAAGATCTCTACAACTACCAGGTCGTGCACCTCGACGGGACGGTGAAACTGATCGAGCTGCCCATCGAGGAAAAGCATGTGCCGAACATTTTCCTGGGCGCCGTCCTGGTCAGCGACCGCCAGGTCTTCGCTGATACCAAACAAGTTGTGGTCCCGCCGACGAAGAATTTCCTGTCGGTCGAGGTGAAACCTGACCGAATGCAGCACCAACCTCGGGAGGAGGGCAGTTTTACCATCATCACGCGGGATGAGACCGGGCAACCGGTCCCTGCGGAGCTGGCTTTTGGGCTCGTGGATGAATCGGTCTTCTACATCCAGCAGGATTACGCCGGCGACCCGCGGCAGTTTTATTTCGGCACCAAACGCCAGCAGAGCGTCCAGACCCAAAGCACGATGAACCAGAAGACCTACGCCAAGCTGGTGAAAGCTGAAAAGGGCCAGTTGATTGATGAGTTGGACCGGGCCCGGCAACAAGCTGCCTCCGCGGATGAAAAATCCAACTCGAGGAATAGGCTCTACTTAGCGGATAAAGACGCTGAATTTGCCGGGAGCTTGGACCGCCTTGAGGCCGCTGCCCCCACGTCAATGGGCGGCGGCGGAGGTGCCTGGGGCCAGTCTGTCGGGGGAGTCCCTGCCAATGAACCGCTGGGGGCCCTGCGGAAAGCAGGCCTTTCGGTTGTGACGCGTGGGTTGGCGGACGAATCCGAGTTGAAAGCCAAGCTACCGGGGGCACCGCCGGTCAACGAGCCGGCCGTCCAGGTCCGCTCCGATTTTCGTTCGACCATTCTCTGGCAGCCGGACCTCGTCACTGATAAGAGTGGAACGGCCACAGTAAAGGTGAAGTATCCGGATTCGTTGACCGGGTGGAAAGCCACCGCCCGGGTCGTTTCCCAGGGCAACCAATTCGGCATCGCCGAGACCAACACGCGGACCAAGATGCCGCTCATCGTGCGGCTCCAGGCGCCGCGTTTCTTCCTGGTCGGTGATACGGTGACCCTATCGGCGGTTCTCAACAACAACAGCGACGAACCCATGAGCGTCCGGACCGCGCTCGAAATCGCCGGTGGCTTGAAAGTAGGACGCGACGGAGCTATCGCGCCCTCCGTCGTCAATGTTCCTGCCAATGGCGAAACGCGCGTTGACTGGGTTGCGGAAGTTGCTTCGCCCGGCGAGGTCAAACTGAAAGTCACTGCCCGCGGGGACAAATATGCCGATGCGATGGAGAAGACCTATCTCACCTATGAACACGGGATCGAGAAGTTCATCGCCAAATCCGGCAAAGCGCGCGGCAACGACATCACGGTGAAGCTCGATTTGCCCAAGGAACGCAAACCAGGCTCGACGTTGCTCACGGTCCAACTCACCCCCAGCATGGCGGTGACGATGCTCGATGCCCTCCCTTACCTTATCGATTATCCCTACGGCTGCACCGAGCAGACGATGAGCCGGTTCCTGCCCGCGGCCATCACCGCCAAGACGCTCAAGGACCTCGGTTTGCATCCCGAAGATGTGATGGGCCATGTCTTCGGCGGCATCGAGCAAGCCCATGCCGCCGCCACTCATCCCGATGGCAAGAAGGATTTGGCCGAGCTGGACAAGATCATCAACGCCAGCCTGGACCGGCTTTACGATTTCCAACATGGCGACGGCGGCTGGGGTTGGTGGAAAGAGGGCGGGAGCGATCACTGGATGACCGCCTATGTCGTCTGGGGGCTTTCACTGGCACGCGACGCTGGAGTCAGCATCAAGGAGAGCGCGTTGCAGCGCGGCGCCGCATTCCTGGATAAAACTCTGGTCGAAGAGGAAGAGAGCCCTGATATGCAGACCTGGATGCTGCATGCTCTGGCAACCTACAACCACACCGCTAAAATCGGCCAACCCTCGAGGTTCCAAGCGAAGGCTTTCGACAACCTGTGGACAAGTCGCGAGAAGTTGAACGCCTACACCCGCGCCTTGCTCGCCCTGGCCGCCCATCATTTCGGCAAAACCGAACAGGCCACGATTCTTATTCAGAACCTGGAAAACGGCGCCAAACGCGACGACCGCCCAGACACTTCCATCCTGATCTCCGGAACACCGGCCAACCCGCAGGCCTCAACGATTCAAGGGACGGCGCATTGGGGTGAGGACGGAATTTATTGGCGCTGGTCCGAAGGCGGCGTGGAGGCCACGGCGTTTGCTCTGCGCGCGCTGCTGGCGATTGACCCGCAAAACAAGTTGATCGAGCCGGTCACCAATTGGCTGATCAAGAACCGCCGCGGGGCTCAATGGAACAGCACGCGGGACACCGCGATTGTCGTCCTGGCCATGAACGATTATCTGCGGGTCAGCGGCGAATTGAAACCGGAACTCGAATACGAATTGCTCGTCAACGGCACTTCCATCGCGAAAAAGAAATTAAGTGGCGCCGACGTCTTTAGCGCTCCCAGCCGGTTCGCCATCGACCCGAAACTGATTCGGGACGCTAACGAAATCCGCATCCGGCGCAAAAGCGGTGGCACGCCAATTTATTTCGCCGCCGAAGCGAAGTTCTTCAGCCTCGAAGAGCCCATCGCTCCCGCCGGCAACGAGATCTTCGTCAAACGCCAATATTACAAGCTGGCTGGCCGGCCGACTTTGCTCAAGGGTTACGTCTATGACAAGGAGCCGCTGCGGGACGGTGAAACTGTGAAGAGCGGCGAGCGAGTCGAGACGGTGGTCACGATCGAGGCCAAGAACAACTATGAATACCTGGTGTTTGAAGATCTCAAACCCGCGGGCCTGGAGGCCGTCGAGGTTCGGAGCGGTGAATCGGTTTATGCCCGGGAACTGAAATCCGGCGCGGTCAAGAATGGTCAGCAGGTCCAAAGTCCTAAGCCGGCTGCGCAGGGCGCTGCCCGCGTCAGTTTTTCCAAAACGCTTCGGCCCATTGCGAAGCCGCAGCCCGGCCGCGATGAATCCGATTACACGAGCCGGACGCGGTGGGTTTACCAGGAGCTGCGCGACCGCAAGGTAGCGCTGTTCGTGGACAAACTGCCCGAGGGCGTGTGGGAGATTCGCTACGACTTGCGGGCGGAAGTGCCGGGCCAGTTTCACGCCTTGCCGGTCGTCGGCTATGCAATGTATGTTCCCGAAATCCGCTGCAATGGCGCCGAGGTGCGGATTAAGATCGAAGAAGCGAAACCGTAAAATTCTAAAATCCATTGAATACGCAGGCGAGGTGTAGTAGCTACTAGCAATGGAAGTCTGGAATGAGTTCCTTCACGCTATGACGGCTCAGCCGTAGCCCCCGGCTCTTAACCTCCGCCATGCTTAAGCGCCGCGCTCCATCTGCCAAACCTGCTGCCGACCCGCTCTGGCACAAAGACGCCATCATCTATGAGGCTCACGTCCGCGCTTTCTTTGACAGCAATGCCGACGGCATCGGGGATCTACCAGGGCTGACTCAAAAGCTGGATTATATTCAGGAACTGGGTGTCACGGCCATCTGGCTGTTGCCTTTTTATCCCTCACCGTTGAAAGACGATGGATATGATATTGCGGATTATTACTCGATAAATCCGATCTACGGCACGCTAAGGGACTTCAAAGACTTCCTGCGAGAGGCACACGCGCGCCGGCTGCGAGTCATTACCGAACTGGTGGTCAATCATACCTCCGACCAGCACCCATGGTTTCAGCGCTCGCGTCATGCCCGGCCGGGGAGCACGTGGCGCGATTTCTATGTCTGGAGCAACACCCCCAATAAGTACGGAGAGGCTCGCATTATCTTCCGGGATTTCGAGCCCTCGAACTGGACATGGGACGCGGTGGCGCAGGCCTATTACTGGCATCGTTTCTATTCCCACCAGCCAGACTTGAATTACGACAACCCTCACGTCCACAAGGAAATTACGCGCGTGCTGGATTTCTGGATGAACCTGGGGGTGGACGGTGTGCGTCTGGATGCGGTGCCCTACCTGTACGAACGCGAGGGCACAACCTGCGAGAACCTGGCCGAGACTCATAATTTTCTCAAAGCCCTTCGCAAGCATGTGGATGAAAAGTACGGCGATCGGATGCTCCTGGCGGAAGCCAACCAATGGCCGGAGGACGCAGTCACTTACTTTGGTACGGGCAAGGGCGACGAATGCCATATGGCCTTTCACTTCCCGCTGATGCCCCGCATCTTTATGGCGCTGCGCATGGAAGACCGTGTGCCTCTGGTGGATATTCTCGAGCAAACGCCTGCCATCCCCGAAACGAGCCAATGGGCGCTGTTTCTGCGCAACCATGATGAACTGACGCTGGAAATGGTCACCGACGAAGAGCGGGACTACATGTATCGGGTTTATGCCAACGACGCCAAGGCACGCATCAACCTGGGCATCCGCCGCCGGCTGGCCCCGCTTATGGGTAATGACCGCAAACGGATCGAACTGCTCAAGCTGTTGCTTTTTTCACTGCCCGGCACGCCGGTCCTCTATTACGGGGACGAGATCGGGATGGGCGACAATGTTTTCCTGGGCGACCGGAACAGCGTCCGCACACCGATGCAATGGAGTTCGGACAGAAACGCCGGCTTTTCACGCGCCAACCCGCAATCGCTCTATTTCCCGGTGATTTTAGACCCTGAATATCATTATGAAGCGGTCAACGTCGAAACGCAGCAGCGCAATCCCAATTCACTGTTCTGGTGGATGAAGCAGACCCTCACGCTGCGCAAACGCTACAAAGCCTTTGGCCGTGGCTCACTCGCCTTCCTCCAACCTGAAAACCGGAAAGTGCTGGCATTCATTCGGCGCTGGGAGCGCGAAACGATTCTGGTGGTGGCCAACCTGTCGCGCTTCCCGCAACCCGTTCGCCTTGACCTCTCGGAATTCGCCGGAACCGCTCCGGTCGAACTCTTCGGGCGCGCGCACTTTCCGGCCATTACTGCGCAGCCGTATTTGTTAACCTTAAGCCCTCACGCCGCATTTTGGTTTGCGCTGGAACCGGTAGTGGTGAGCGAGCCACCCGCGGTATCCGGACAGGTTTATGAAACGCTGGTCGTCCCGGAGAGCTGGGAGGACCTGTTGCACGCTGACTGGCGCGCGGGCCTGGAAAACTGCCTGCTTTTGTTCCTGAAACGGCGCGGGCGGTCCAGCCGCCAGGGACGTGCAATTCAATCGGTTCGCGTTCTTGACGCGATTGGGATGCCGATGGGTTCACGCAAGGCCTTCATGCTGGTCCTGTCGCTTGAGGACGTGGAAGGAGATTCGGAAGAGTGCCAGTTACTCCTCGCGTCGGCGACGGGCGTGGAAGCCGAGCAACTGGAGCAGACTATGCCCCGGCAGATTATTGCCCGGTTACGCCGTGAGAACGCCACGAGCCAGGACGTGCTCTACGCCGCCGCGCGCAGCCCGGCAGTTTGCGGCGGTTTACTCGAGGCGATGGCCCGCCGCCGCACCTTTAGCGGCGAGGACGGCGAACTCAAAACTCTGGCGACGGCGGCCTTGCGAACGGCCGGGAACGACCACGAGCTGGCGGCACTGTCGCCGGTGTTCGGGACAGCCGACCACCGGAACGCGGCGGTCATTTTTGGCGAGCGATACTTCCTGAAATTGTATCGCCGGCTGGAAGCGGGCGTCAATCCCGACCTCGAAATTGGCCGGTTTCTCACAGAAAGAGAATTCCCCAACATCCGGCCCGTCGCAGGCTGGCTGGAGTACCGGCGCAGCAGCGGCGACGAATTTACGGTCGGCGTCTTGACCCGATATCTACGCGAGGCCCAGGATGCCTGGACCTACACGGTGGACATGCTCGGTCGCTATTTCGAGAGGGTGCGCACGGCTCCGGAAGAAATCCGCCGGGAACCCGCCGGTGACGGCTCGCTGCTCACTTGCGCCGAACAAGAGGTCCCCGAGACGGTGGTAGGTTTGATCGGCACGTACCTCGAATTGGCGCGATTGCTGGGCCAACGCACCGGCGAACTGCACCTGGCGCTGGCTTCCGAGCCTCAACACCGCGACTTTGCCCCGGAACCATTCACGCCCTTTTACCAGCGGAGCCTTTTTCAATCCATGCGCAACCTGACGGTGCACAACCTGCAACGACTGCGCCGAAGCCCGGACCGCATACCGGAAGCGCTGCGCGCGCAGGCCTCGCAAGTCGCCGGTTTGGAGAGCGAAATCCTCAAGCGCCTTCGGGCTGTGGCTACCACGACCATGGCCGCCAAACGCATCCGCTGTCACGGCGATTGCCATTTGGGAGAAGTGCTATATACCGGGAAAGATTTCATTTTCATCGACTTCGAAGGCGAGCCAGCGCGATCGCTGGGGGAACGCCGCATTAAACGCTCGCCGTTGCGGGACGTCGCCGCCATGGTCCGCTCGTTCGACTATGTCGCACTGGCAGCGCTTTATAAACACATCGAGCTCGGGCGGCTTCAAAAGGAACAAATCCTGGAATTAGAGCCGTGGACCACTTTTTGGTCCCGCTGGGTCGGCGCGGTGTATCTGAAGGCCTACCTGCAGGTGCTTGGATCGACAGATTTGCTGCCAGCGGCCAAAGAGCCGCTGGCGGTGCTGCTGGAGGCACACCTGCTGGAGAAGACTGTTTACGAGGTTGGTTACGAACTGGCCAACCGCCCGAATTGGCTGGGCATTCCACTGCGAGGCATTCTGCACCTGCTGGGGCGGACAAAGCAGGATGAGGGTGAATAACACCCTATTGCTTCCCGGCGGCGCCTGGGCAATTTCCCTCCTTTGATGCACAAGCAAGGATGTGCTAGTTTTAAAGGAACCGAGACACCGCACATGGAGAAATTTATTTGCATTCATGGGCATTTCTACCAGCCGCCCCGCGAAAATCCGTGGCTGGAAACAATCGAGCTGCAGGACTCGGCTGTGCCGTATCATGATTGGAACGAGCGTACCGCCGCCGAGTGCTACGCCCCCAACGCTACCGCCCGCATTCTCGATGCCGAAGGGCGCATCGCCGAGATAACCAATAATTATTCGAAAATCAGTTTTAATTTTGGCCCGACGCTGCTGGCCTGGATGAAGGAGAAAATGCCAGGGATTCATGACGCGATTATCGCGGCCGACAAACTCGGCCAGGAGCGCTATTCCGGGCACGGCTGCGCTCTGGCGCAAGTTTATAACCATATGATCCTGCCGCTGGCCAATCCGCGCGATAAACACACTCAGGTCCTGTGGGGCATTCGCGATTTTGAATACCGTTTCGGCCGGCCCCCGGAAGGCATGTGGCTCCCCGAAACCGCGGCCGACACCCCGACGCTGCAAACGCTGGCTGAACTCGGGCTCAAGTTCACCATTCTCTCGCCGTCCCAGGCGAGCCGGACGCGGGAAATCGGCAAACGGAACTGGCGGGACGTCAGTGGCGGCCACATCGACCCCACCTGTCCGTACCGCGTGCGGCTGCAGGCGGGCCAAAGCCTGACGGTTTTTTTCTACGACGGACCGGTCTCGCAGGCGGTTGCGTTCGAAAACCTGCTCACCAGCGGCGAACGTCTCGCCGGGCGGCTCATGAGCGCCTTCAACGACCGCCGCCAATGGGAGCAACTCGTCCACATCGCCACGGACGGCGAGTCCTACGGCCACCATCACCACCGGGGTGAAATGGCCCTGGCTTATGCATTGCGTCAAATCGAAAGCAGCCGGCAGGCGCGGCTGACCAATTATGGGGAGTACCTGGAAAAGCATCCACCAATGCGCGAAGTGCAAATCCACGAGCCAACGGCCTGGAGTTGCACGCACGGGGTCGGGCGCTGGATGGCGAACTGCGGCTGCAACAGCGGCGGGCATCCCGGCTGGCGCCAGGACTGGCGCACGCCATTGCGCAATTCTCTGGACTGGTTGCGCGATGAGTTGGCTCCGCGCTTCGCGGCCAGAGCCAGGGAATATCTCCGCGAGCCGTGGCGGGCGCGAGATGACTACATCTCGGTGATTTTGGACCGCATGCCTGAGAACCGGGAAAAGTTTCTGGCGACCCATGCCTGCCGCGAGTTGCAAGAGCCGGAAAAAGTCAGCGTCTGGAAGCTGCTGGAGCTGCAGCGGCACGCAATGCTGATGTACACAAGTTGCGGCTGGTTCTTCGACGAAATCTCCGGGATCGAGAGCGTGCAAGTCGTGCAATACGCCGCCCGCGCACTGCAACTGGCGCGCGAGCTCTTCGGCGAGGATTTCGAGCCCGCATTTCTCGAGCGTTTCGAGGCCGCCAAAAGCAATCTGCCCGAACAAGGCGATGGCCGCCGGATTTATCAGAAGTTCGTCAAGCCCGCGATGATCGATTGGAATAAGGCGGTTGCTCACTACGCGATCAGTTCGATTTTCCAGAGATACGGCGAACGGATCCGGATTTTCTCATACTCCTTCGAAGACGAGCAGCGCGAAGTACTCTCGTCTGGCAAAGCCCGGCTGGCAGTCGGCCGCACCCGAATTAGCTCCGAGGTCACCCAGGAGTCACGCGTCCTGGCTTATGGGATTCTGTACATGGGCGAACATAACCTGACCGGCGGGGTCCGGCGTTTCGACTCGCCCGAGGCTTATCAGGCCATGCTGCAGGACCTCAAAACGGCATTTGATAGTGCCGATCTGCCCCAGACAATCCGTCTGCTCGACCGCCATTTCGGCCAGGCTCCCTGTTCGTTGAAATCGCTGTTCAAGGATGAGCAGCGCCGCATCCTGGATGAGATCCTGGCCTCCACACGCGAGGATTTGGAGAGCCGGTTCCGCTTGATCGCCGAGCGCTACAATCCACTGATGAAATTCCTGCAGAGCGCCGGGGTGCCTTTGCCGCCGGCGCTGGAAACCACGCGCGATCTAGTGCTCCAAGGCGATATCCGGCGTGAGCTGCAGGCCGAGCCCGTGGACCGGGACCGGCTGCGTTCACTGCTGGAGGAGGCGAAGTCCTTCGAGCACCGGGTGCTGGATGCCAACATCAGCTTCGCCGTGACCAACAAAATGGAACAAATGATGGAGCAGTTAGCCGCCCATCCCGATGACCTGGAACGGATGCGCAGGCTGGCAGGACTGGCGGAGTTGGTGATGCCTTTGCCCCTAGGCCTCAACCTGTGGAAAGTCCAAAATACGTATTGGGGAATGCTCAAGGCCACGCTGCCGGATTTCCGGCAACGCGCAGAAACGGGAGATAACGGCGCCAAAGCCTGGACAAGCCAATTCCTGGCGCTGGGCGACTGCCTCGGCTTTGCCGTTCAATCTCGAGAAGCCCAAACGCCTGTCCTCCAGCAGGCGGCCTAAGATGAGGCCAAAGCGCTCCCCGCTCGCAACCTACCGCTGGCAATTTAATAATCAGTTCACGTTCCGGCAGGCATTGGCCGCGGCCGATTATTTGAGCGAGCTCGGCATTTCCGATTGCTATGCTTCGCCGCTGTTCAAGGCCGAGCCGCAAAGCACCCACGGCTACGACATCTGCGGATTTGACCAATTCAATCCTAATCTCGGCAGCGCTGCGGAATTTGAGCAGATGGCGGCGCGCCTGGAGCGGCTCGGGCTCGGCCTGCTCCTGGACATCGTTCCCAATCACATGGCCGCTGACCCGTCTAATCCCTGGTGGCTTGACGTGCTGGAGAAAGGGCCGGCCTCGCGTTACGCAACCTGGTTCGACATCGATTGGCGTCCCTTGGACCCGACCCTCCACAATAGGGTTCTCCTGCCCGTCCTTGAAGCCCGTTATGACGAGGTCCTCGAAGCCGGAAAACTACGCCTGGTTTTCGAACAAGGCAGGCTTTGGCTCGCTTATTACGAGAAGAGGTTCCCATTGTCCCCGCATTCGACCGAGAGCATTCTGGCTTCAACGAAATCACCGCAGGAGGTGAGCCAAACCCTGACCGCGTTCAACGGGCAGCTAGGCTGCCCGCGCTCCTTCGATAAGCTGCGTGCGCTGCTTCGGCAGCAGCACTATCGCCTGGCGCATTGGAAGCTTGGCCCGCACGAGATCAATTACCGTCGTTTCTTCGATATCACGGGGCTGGTCTCACTGCGGATGGAGTCGCTTGAGGTTTTCCAATCTGTGCATGAATTTGTTTTTCGCTTGATTGAAACAGGTAAAGTCACTGGGCTGCGGATCGATCATCCGGATGGCCTTTGGGATCCGAAGCAGTACTTGGAACGCCTGCGCCAGAAGGAGGGTACTCGTGCGCCATTCTTCATCGTCGTCGAAAAGATTCTCACTGGCGAGGAACGCCTGTCGCCCGGTTGGCCCGTGGAAGGCACGACCGGCTATGATTTCCTTAGCCGCACTAACGGCCTGTTCGTCAATTGCGTCAACCGGTCTGCTTTTGACGAACTTTATCGCGCCCTCACCGGTTCTCGAATCGACGTTCACTCCCTCGTCTGTGACTCTAAAAAACAGATCCTGCAGACGTCCTTCATCAGTGAATTGAGCGCGCTGGCGCACCGGCTCAAACGTCTCGCCACGGCCACTCGCTACGGGCAAGACTTCAGCCTGAGCCAACTCCACAGCGCGCTGACTGAAGTCATCTGTGCTTTCCCGGTTTATCGCACCTATGTTGCTGAAGACACCAGAGAACTATCACCAACCGAACAGGATTATATCTTGCAGGCGATTGACCTGGCCCGCCCCCATCTCGCCGGGAAGGCGGAAAACCAACTATTGGATTTCATCCGGGACTTGCTCCTGCTTCACCCTCCCAAAGATTTGGATGAGACAGGCCGACAGGAGGCGCGAGAGTTCGTGATGCGCTTCCAGCAGTTCACCGCGCCGGTGATGGCCAAAGGATTGGAAGACACCGCGTTTTACAATTTCAACCGGCTGGTTTCGCTAAATGAGGTCGGCGGCAACCCGGGGACCTTTGGCATCAGCCTTGAGGATTTTCATAAATACAATCTTTTCCAATCAGAGCATTGGCCGCATTCGCTGCTGGCCACAGCGACGCATGACACCAAGCGCGGCGAAGATGCCCGTGCTCACATAAACGTCCTCAGTGAAATGCCCGAAGAATGGCGCGACGCGGTGACCCGTTGGCAACGGCTCAACGCGGACAAAAAATCCCTGGTGGATGGCCGCCCCGCGCCTCATCCCAACGATGAGTATCTGCTGTACCAAATGCTGGTCGGCACCTGGTCCGCGGCGAGCACTGCCGCCGAACTTGCTCGACTGGCCGAGCGCATAGTCGCTTACATGCTCAAGGCCGTCAGAGAGGCCAAGGCACGCACCTCCTGGCTCAGCCCGAACGCAGCTTACGAGGAAGCGACCAAACGGTTCGTTGATAAGCTGCTTACGCAAACGCCACCCAATTCTTTCCTGGAGGATTTTAAGTCTTTTCAGCGCCGGGTTGCGTTTTTTGGACGGTTCAATTCACTTTCGCAGGTCCTGCTCAAGTTGACCGCGCCGGGCGTCCCGGACTTCTATCAGGGGACCGAGCTTTGGGATTTTAGCCTGGTGGACCCGGACAATCGCCAACCGGTCGATTATGAGGTGCGCCGGCGCTTTCTGCACGACTTGAAAACACGATTGCATGAAAGCCCGGACATGCCTCTGTTTCTCGCCCGCTTGCTACAGGAAAGTGCGACTGGACAAATTAAACTGTACCTGATTTGGCAAGCGCTGGAGTTGCGCCGGCGGTGCGTCGAGCTCTTTAAGGACGGAACCTATGTCCCCCTGCTTGCCGTCGGGACAAAACAGGAGCACGTTTGCGCCTTCGCTCGCATCCTGGACAAGCAGGCGGCTATCGTCATCGCGCCCAGACTGGTGATGGGCCTGACACGAGGCGCAGAGCTCCCCCCCATGGGAACAAAAGCCTGGCAGGATACCGCGCTGCCGCTCCCCAAGAACGGTCCGTCCCGATACCGTAACACGCTCACGCGCGAAATTTTTCCCGTTGGGTCAGGCGTGGAGAAGCTCCTCCTGGCCACGGCGCTCGCACATTTCCCGGTGGCGCTGCTCGAAGGCCTTGAGTGACAAACACCAATGCGAACGAAATCACCTCCGTGCTTAATGACGTGAGCGCGCATATCACGCATCACTCCACCAACTCGTCACTCCTTCCCTCGCCTGATTGACCACTGCTGCGCCTTCCGGTAGTCCTCTGGCCGGTCAATATCCAGGTCCAGCCCGGCATCGTCCGACTCGCACACGGCGATTTCGTAACCCCCCAGGAACTCCTTAAGATTTCCCGCTGTCGAGGCCGCCAACTGCGCAAATACGGCCTTGGGCAGCAGCACCGGGTGCCGCCGGTTTCCCCGGTGTGCCGTCTGGCAGACCTTTGCAGGCTGCGTGACGCACAAGCCGAGAACCTTCTCCAAGGTCTCGTCCCGCAAATGCGGTTGGTCGCCTAAAATGATCGCCCAATGAGTCAAATCGGATGTCCAATCCCGCCAGCGCGCGGCGCACTGAATGGAACTGAACATGCCCCGTTCGGGAGCAGGATTATAAATGCAATTCTGCGCTGGAAATCCGAGACGTTCCAGTTCCGTTTGCATCGCCCGGTCCTCGGCCGCACATACGGTCACGATTTGTTGAGCCCCCAAGGTCCGCCATTGCTGGAGCAAATGTCCGAGAATGGAAGTCTTTCCCCAAGGCAGCAGCAGCTTGGGACGCCCCATTCGAGCCGAGCGACCGGCGGCTAGAATGACGGCGCCCACCACAACGGGGGCCGGGCGTTCAGCATCAACGTTCAAAGGCACAACGTGGTTTTTGAAGTCTCACACCTTTCAAGGGCCGTTAATTAATCCGTTCGGAGACTTGAAAGCGGAACATCCGCTTCTTCATCCACCGCACGGCCATCAGGTCGTAAAACGACGCGAAGAGCCGGTTCCAGACGCCGTAATGGCTCTGGCCGGCAAAGCGGGGGTTGTTCGTGACGGGAATCTCTGTCACAGTAAAACCCTCGATTTTAAAAAGCGTGGGCAAGAATCGGTGCATCCCTTTAAAGAACTTTAAGTTCTCGATGCATTCACTTTTGAAAGCCCGGTAAGTGCAGCCCGCATCGCTGATTTTTTCGCCGGATAATTTGTTGCGCACCCAGTTGGCGATGCGCGACGAAGCGATGCGAACGAAGTTATCGCCTTTGCCGCGCGTTTCTACCCGGGTGCCGCAGACGCAATCGAACTGTTTCAGGGCCTCGAGAAATTTCGGCAGTTCTTTCGGGTCGTTTTGCAAATCGGCGTCGAGGGTCACCAGGTATTTCCCGCGCGCCGACTTCAGCCCCGCCCAACTAGCCGCGCTCTCCCCACAGTTGAACGCCAGGCGCTGCACGCGGATGCGCCCATCGCCTGCGGCTAGTTCCTTCAGGATCTCCCAGGATTTGTCCTTGCTGCAGTCATCGGTGATAACGACCTCATAGCCTAAGTTGAGCGGCTCGACGGCCTCACGAATCGCGGCAATCAGCGGCCGCAAATTGCCTTCCTCGTTGTAGCAGGGGATGACGAGGCTGACAGTGGGAACGGTGGTCATGAAATGACGCTGTCCGAAGTGCTCGGGTTATCTACTTCTTCCCGTAAAAAGCGCCGATCGCCTCGGACACCTGGTCGGCGGCATCCAGACTCATCTCGCCGTGAATCGGCAACGACAGAATCTCTTTCACGATTTGCTCCGTGCGGGGCAGCTTGGGCACGTACGGGAAGAGGCCTGTTACCGCCGGCTGGAGATGGTTCGGCTTGGGATAATGGATACCGGTATCGATGTTACGCTCTTTGAGGTATTTCTGCAGCTCATCGCGACGCTCGCAGCGGATGACATACATGTGATAAACCGCCTTGGCCCACTCTCGCTCGGGCGGGGTCTGGACGATGCCCTTCAGGCGTTCATTGTACCGGGCGGCGAGCTTGCGCCGGTTGTCGTTGAAGGCATCGAGGTGCTTGAGCATCACCCGGCCAATCGCGGCATTGATCTCGTTGAACCGAACATTGTAGCCCGGAAACTCATGGTCGTATTTGCCCTGACGCCCATGATTGCGCAACATGCGCAACCGGTCCGCCATCTGGGTGTTGTTGGTCGTGATGCACCCGCCGTCGCCCAGCACCGTCAAATTCTTTGAAGGGAAAAAACTGAAAGCTCCGAAATCACCCAGGCTGCCGACGGTTTTGCCTTTGTAACTGGCTCCTTGCGCTTGAGCGCAGTCTTCGATGACCCAAAGATGATGTTTCGCCGCCATCGCCAACAGCCGCTCGACATCGACCGGATGGCCGTAGATATAGACGGGAATGATGCCGACGGTCCGCGGCGTAATGGCGGCTTCGACTTGGCCGAGGTCCATCACAAAGGTGTCATCTACGTCCACGAACACCGGTCGTGCGCCCAGGTGAATCAGTGGCTCCATGGTCGGAAAAGCCGTATGGCTCGGCACAATAATCTCGTCGCCCGGGCCGACTCCTTGAAGCTGGTGCAACAGATAAACTATCAGCGTCCAGGAGGAGCCCAGCACGCACTGTTTGGTCCCGGTATAGGCGGCCAGCTCAGCCTCGAATGCCTGGCATTCCTTCCCCAGGATGTATTGGCCTGAACGCAGCGCGCGCAATGCCGCCTCCTCCACTTCCGGATTCACAAAACATTTTGATAGCGAAATTTTTTCCATAGGTTTTTAGCCACAAAAGAACGCAAAGAACAAAGAGCCGTTGCCTTTGTTCCTTTTGTGGCGATTCTTCTCAGTCTTTGAGTTCCACTGTCCGGCCCGTTTTTGCCGACTCCATTGCCGCTTCGAGCACGCGCACCGAATCATACCCGGCCCAGCCATCCGCCCGCGCGGGCTTGCGGGTCTGCACCGAATCGACGAACGCCCTCAACTCCGCCAGCAGGGGCTCTTCCGGCGGGCTCTCGACCTGGTGCAATGCGCCTTCGACCGCTTTGACGTCCTTGCCTTCTTTGACGTGCTTATTGGCAAAGGTCTTGATCTTGTATTGCGCGACATTGTAATCGCACACGGCGCTCAACTCCCTGCCAATCACCGTAACGTCGCGAAACTTTCCCGGCAGGAAATAGTTGGTCTCGATGGTTGCCCAGGTGGCACCGTCTTTGGTCTGGTATTCCAGCGAGAGAAGCGAGGCATCTTCCATCCCGCGGCCAAGGAAATCCTGAGTGACCGCCAGCACTCGCGCGGGGTTCTGGCCCATGAAATAGTTGAACAAGTCCACGAAATGAATGGCGTCGGCAAACATCACGCCGCTGTCATTGCGGGGGCGTTTGAAGCCGCTGAAGTTGCTGCGCAGGATTTGAACGCGCCCGAACTGCCCGGCCCGGATCGCCTCGCGCAGCCACTGGGAAGCCGGATCGAAACGAAAGATGTGACCGACCTGCAGGATGCGTTTGTTCTTTTCCGCCAGTTCGGTGAGTTGACGCGCCTCGGCGGACTGCAGCGTGATGGGTTTCTCGACGAACACGTCCTTGCCTGCCTCCAGGAACTCCCGGCAGAGCGGATAATGCGTTTGAGCGGGCGTCACCACCACGACACAATCCATTTTGCTGACAAGGGGCTTGTAGCTCGTCAGGAGACGGTCCTCAGGCAGGCCGAGCTTCCGAGCCGGCTCGAGCCGCTTCGCATCCACTTCTGCCACGTAGAGTTCAACGGACATTGCAGAAAGATTCCGCAAATGATTGACACCCCAGCGGCCGAGGCCCAACAGCAAAACTTTCGTCATCGAGAGTTCCAGCGCGTCGTGGTTATCCATTGGGCCCGGGCGGAAGACGCCATTCCAGTGAACCGGACCTTTTGGCGGAATGCCAATAGCGGCGCATTGTCTAGGCAAAGCGCCGGTCGCGGCAAGTGAAAATGGAACCGGTTGCCGGGCGTCAGAGAAAACAGAGCCGGCGCATGCCCGCGGCGCAACACGGCCAGCTTACGGGTAGTAGCTCCAGCTTGAAGCGATTCCTGCTCTTCCGTAGTGACTGCACCCGAGTGCGGGAGACTCCGCCCTCGGGGTCATTCTACCTTCACCGCTATCCGATCAGTTTGGCTGGCCGCGGGAAGGCTCGGCCGAAGCCCGCTGCCCGGCGGCGCCTTGAGCACGTCGTTCATGCGGTCCAACGCTTGGGTTAACTCCAATCGGACCGCTTCCAGTTTCTGCTTCTCCTCGAAGTGCGGGTCGCGCGAAGGAGCAGGCGGCAGGTTGAGGATTTGCCGGGCGCGGTCCAGGGCGGCGTCGATGTGTGGGCAAACATTCTCGCGCCCGAGCCGGTCGATAAACCCTGCCTTCTCCATCACCATCAGCGGGTTGGTATGCGGCGCGCTGAGCACGAGGTGCTTGCCTCGGGCGTGAAGCTTTTCAAACAGGTCCTCCAGCGCATTGAGACCCGTCGCATCCAACGCGACGACTTTACGCATACGCAGAATCAGCACTTCCGGTTCCTGCTTCTCGCGTTTGAGCACGCTTTCCAATTTGTCCACGGCGCCGAAGAAAAACGCGCCCATCATCCGATAGACCATGACTCCTTTGGGGACCGCCTTGCCCACTAAAGAATGCTGGGTCCCCTCGGTTTCCGTGCTCTCATCCACAGCCATGATCTGAGTGGTCTCTGAAGAACGTTTGATGAACAGCACCGCCGCCAGCACCATGCCGATCTCGACGGCCACGGTCAGGTCCACCACTACCGTCAACCCGAACGCAGACAGGAATACCGCGCTGTCGCAAACCGGCCATTTGCGCAGCCGGGTAAAATTATGCCATTCACCCATATGAAGGGCCACGTTGACCAGTACGGCGCTAAGGGTTGCCAGCGGAACGAATTTAGCCAGCGGCGCCGCCACCAGGATGATGAGCAGCAGGGTCAAGGCATGCACAATGCCGGCCACCGGCGTGCGGGCGCCGCTCTTCACATTGGTTGCCGTACGGGCAATCGCGCCGGTCGCCGCAATTCCTCCGAACAGCGGGCTGACAATATTGGCGAGGCCCTGGGCGATTAGCTCCTGATTGGCATCATGCCGATCATCAACCATTCCGTCCGCGACGACGGCGCACAGCAGCGATTCGATGGCGGCCAAGAGGGCAATCGTCATTGCCGGCTGGAACAGGTGCTGGATGTTGTCCCAGGATAAAGCGGGAAAATGCGGCCGAGGCAGCCCGTGGGGGATGCCGCCAAACTTGCTGCCAATTGTCTCGACTGGCAGTTGGAACAACGCGACCACCGCTGTCCCCAGCACCAGCGCGGCAATCGACCCCGGCACCCGCCGCTGCCATGGTTTCGGCCAGAACAAAATGATTGCCAGCGAGGCGGCAGCCAGGGCGAGCGTGGGCCACTGCACGGTGCCGACATGTCCCGCCAGCACGGTCATCTTCTCGATGAAATCCGACGGCACCTTCTCGACCTGCAAACCCAGGAAGTCTTTGAGCTGGGTGCTGAAAATAAGCACCGCAATGCCGCTGGTAAATCCCATCGTAACGGGATAAGGAATGAATTTGATCATCGTTCCCATCCGTGCCACTCCCATCATTAACAGCAACCCGCCGGCCAGAATCGTACAGATGATCAGGTTATCGAACCCGTATTTGGCCGCGATGCCATAGAGAATCACAATGAACGCTCCGGTCGGCCCGCCAATGGACACTTTAGTGCCTCCCAGGGCCGAGATAATGAACCCGGCGATCACCGCCGTAAAAATCCCCGCTTCGGGCTTGGCTCCCGAAGCAATTGCGAAGGCCATCGCCAAAGGCAAAGCGACGATGCCAACCGTGACGCCGGCCACCAGGTCTGAAGTCAAATCGTTAGAGGAATAGTTTTTTAAAGTTTCGAAAAGCCGTGGACGAAATGGCAGATTAAGGTTCATTGCAATGGTGGAGCGGTTCGATCTTGAATGGAACAGGCCTGAGTCAGCGGCGTGCCTTTTCCCGCGCCTTGCGGGAAAGGGCCTGATATTGCGGACTATCAAAATGCCTGTTGAACAACATGGGGTACCTTAGCGCTAGAGCCGTGCCGCATAGGAAGAAGCACGATGCAACAACCTTAATTGGAGTCATTTACATTGAGAAACGTGCGATTTCTATCGTGCCGTTCAGACACGCCGATCTCAGATTGTGCAGTATTTGCACTCCGTGCTTGCCAGGGGTGCAGTGGATCAGACCTGGCTAGCGTTTGAATTTGGGCTGGTCCAGAAAAATGGTGACCGCTCGTGCAGGGGACATCAATTGACTAAGCGGTACCAATTATCCCGCTGGTGCGGTTCGTAGCCGAGGTCGGAAATGAGGCGGCACATATCCTCCACGCTCATCCGAAAAGTCGTGCCCGCCTGGGAAACAACATTTTCTTCGATCATGATGCTGCCGAGGTCGTTCGCGCCGAATTTCAGAGCCACCTGTCCGATCTCCTGGCCCTGCGTCACCCAGGAACTTTGCACGCTCGGAATATTATCGAGGTAGATGCGCGACAGCGCCTGTGTGCGCAAATACTCATGTGCCCCGACGGTGGGCGCCTTCAGTTTGGTGTGCTCGGCCTGGAAGGTCCAGCAGATGAAGGCCGTGAAGCCTTTGCTTTTATCCTGCTGGGCACGTACGCGCTCCAGGTGCTCGACCCGGTCCTCAATGCTCTCGACATGACCGAACATCATCGTGGCCGAGGAATTCAATCCAAGCCGGTGGGCGACATCCATCACCTCGAGCCAATCATCGCTCATTGCTTTGAGTGGTGAAATGCGCTGCCGCACACGGTCCACCAGGATTTCACCGCCTCCGCCCGGAATCGAGCCCAGGCCCGCCGTTTTGAAGTCGGAGATAATCCTTTCCAGGGGTTCATTGAAAACCTCGCGGAAATGAATGAATTCACTGGGGCTGAAGCCGTGAATGTTCACCTGGGGAAACCTGGTTTTGATGTGCCCGAGCAGGTCGAGGTACCATTGTTTGGTAAGCTTAGGGTGATGCCCCCCCTGCATCAGAATCTGCGTGCCCCCGAGTGCCACCGTTTCTTCGATTTTGTGATCGATCTCGTCTAAACTGATGACATACGCATCCGTCTCCTTTTCGGTGCGATAAAACGCGCAGAACTTGCAATAGACGTTGCAGACGTTGGTGTAGTTGATATTCCGATCGACGATATAGGTGACAATTTCGTTTCCCCGCCCGTCGTAGGTTTCAGCCCGCGCAAGTTGCCGACGGCGGTCCGCCAGAGCGCCGAGTTCTTCCAGCGGCATTCGGTAAAGCTGCACGGCCTCGGCCTGGTCAATCCGCCGGCCTTCCCACACTTTCTGCAGAAACTCGTCCGCGGACGTATCGTAGCTCACCCTCGGAACGTAGCGGAGGTGGGGATTAAAGACAAGAGAGGGCGCAGACTGTGCGGCTGCGCCCCCAACGCAAACGGGCCGCCATCGGCAAGCCCATCCGGCGTCAGGTTAACTCTCGCAACGGTGTCGCACGGGGGCAATTCCACTGACTACGGACGCGCGTCGGATGGACAACGGACGAAAGCCAACGCGCTGAACGCCAGGCTGGCGCCTCCCAGCGGCATATCTCTGCCCTTCGTTGTAAACGATGTCAATCGCCAGTCCGCCAGTCAGCTTCCGTTGAGCCCGGCTCCAACTCGGCGGCCCAGCGCCTGCAGAACCATAGCGGCACGAAGCCGAACACGCCGAAGGAACAATCAATCAGCCGCCACCAAATCGGGATTCCTCGAATCGCGCCGAAGAAAAACGCGTAAGGGAGGACAAGCACGCAGGCAATCATACCGAAGGTGAAAAGCCATGAATTACGCACCGGGTCCCGCAACGCGCCAACAAACACTATCGCGATGACAAAATGCCCGAACGCCAGCCAATCCGTGCCATAAAAAAGAAATGGGTGCGCGGTTTCACTATCAAGCAGAGCCAGTTGCACTTTGGTCAGCCAGAGCGCCCAAGTAGGCCCTCGCCCCGACAAGGACATTAAACGATTTGCCCCGGTAATTCCCGCCAGCCAATCCAGTTCAGTTGGCAACGGAATAGCCGTTACGCCGCTTAACACCAGTCCAGCGATGAAAACCCAGGTCAGCGCGTTAATGCGACGGCAGAGGACGGCTCGCCGCTCAATCGATTTGCCTGAGGCGGTGCGCTGTGGGGGAAGAATCGTTTCCATAAAACCAGCAATGCCGCGCCCAGGATCAGAACCGGCGCCACGAGGATGAAACCTAGATAAGCAAAAGTGTAAGCTGGGCCCATCAACCCTTTTACCTCTCTGCCTCCTGGGTCACGGTCACCGGCATCGCGTGCTGCAGGTGCGTCAGGGCATAGAGCATCAGATAGGCGATGAAGAGGAAGGTGCCGAACAAGGCTGGAAAGGCGAGCGACGTTGGATTCGTGAGCGGCATGGTTGCCCAATCGCTGATGCCACGGTAAAGGGCGATCGGTTTCACAACGACATCCCAACTGTTAAACCGTAGAAACCGGCCAAGGTAGATGCCAAACCCGCTCAACCCAGCGACGGCACCGATGAATAGCCAACTGGTCAGGCGGCCGAACCTGCGCGTGACGACCGCCTGCATTAAAAACAAAGAGACAAAGCCGAGCACGAGGCCAGTCAGGGCACACAAAAGGATCAGGATCAGGTCGACCCAAAAATGCCCGTAAAAACGCGACCAGAGATGGATCAAATCAGTGAAGATGTACGGCGCGTTGGGGAAGAAAACCAGCCAGGCACCGGCTAAACCAAGGAAGCGCCATTTCCGCTCTTTTCCTGCCTGGTATTCATCGTATGCAAGCAGGGAAAAGATTAGCGGCAGCCACGCCAGGAACAAATTCCATACGAGAAAAACGTAACGAATATCTCGTGTCCAGGCGATCCGCCCGATAACCAGCGCCACGCTGACGCCCGAAGCCATGAGCAGGGCGAGCACGGGAATCGCCGTTTCCCGTTTGAATGCCAATCTCAATAATCTCATAAAAGCCTTTCGTGGACCGTTCCTGTTTGACCAGCAATCCTCGGGTCCTGCTCAAACCTAAAACTAGAGGCAGATGCCGATTGTTCCGGAAGCAGACCGGGAACCTCGCTCCGGACAGCGAGCGCTCTCAGAAAGCGCCGCAGCTCCCGCCTTACTTCACTGTAGAATTCCCGGGTTGTCGCTCCAAGGCTCACGAGACAAGGCCCGTGATTGAGCCAAAGCATTGTCGCCGCGGCACAGCCGCAAATATGGAATTGGAGCGCCCAAAGCCTGCCGCCCAACCCCCACGGTTTTCGACCTGCCGCCGCCAGCCGGTCGTTGTGGAAGGCGACATGACCGCCCTCGTCCCGCAAGATCAGGCCGCACATAGCTTCGAGCGCCGGAATCGCCCCATGGTGCTGAAGCAGCCGGTAATAAGCGGTGCTGGTGATTTCGGTTAACAACAGCACCTGCAGCTCAAATCGCACCCCCAGGATGCGGCGGCACTGGCAAAAAGCGGTAAAGCTCCAATGCGAGGCAATTCGTTTGCCGCCCAATTGATCTACTGCGCACCCCAGCAGGCGGGAGTGCTCTTTTTCCTCGGCGAACCACAAATCGACCAAAGCCCGCATCTCGGCTGTTGAACTGCGGAAGCGTTCTGCGTCCCGTGCGATCAAAGAAGCCGGGCCGCCGCCATCCCCAAGTTGGAATTGTTCCAGCGAACGCAACAGCAACCGGCCGGCCTTCCCGGCAGGAACCCTGGCCGAACTCCAATCGGGTTCGGGACGGTGTTGCCGATTGCGCGAGAAATGAATTAGCCATTTGGCGCAGTCCAGAGGACGATGATGCGGGCGGTTTTGGCTGCTTACCAGCCACAGCACTCGTATTACCGGCGCCCCCATCAGAAGCACCGCCAGGCAAAATAGCGGCCAGTTAAAAGCCGACGGGAGCACGTTGCGCATCGCTTCGACTCCACCGTCAACGACTCGAATCGAATCGCTCATGAAAAGGTACAGCGCCAACGCCACACCGATGAAATTTGCCAGCCAGGCCTTCCACTCTCCTCCATCTGCGGGCACGGGGCTTTGCCAGCCGCCGACGAGAGTTCCCCAAAGGATCATCAGCAAGGCGATGGACATCGGCGCCAGCACAGGGCCCCACCAGGGCAGCGGGAGAAGAAACAGAATATCCCAATCCAACAATGAATGCGGCCAGCCGCAGATGCGGTTGAGAAAAACGTAGTAGAAAATGTCCCAAACGCCGAAGGCCACGGCGGCGTAGCCGAGCCGGCTGCGGCACGTCCGCCCGGCTAGAATGCCCACCGTCAGCAACATGATCAGCGTGGCCGCTTCGCGCACCATTTCGACGCGGCCCAACCCACCGATGATCGGAAGCGGGTTCGGCTGATAAGGCTCGATGCGGTCCACCATCGTGCGCAGGTCGTACACCACCGCCGATTCCACCCAGGCCATGGCGATGGCAAAGAGCACGACCACCAGCCATCGCCCGCCCACTTGAGGGGAAAGGCAGAGCGGTGGTGTTCCCACCGCTCTGCGTTGCGTTGATGGTGCTGAGTCGCCGGCTTGCCGGGGACAGCTGCGCCCCACCTCCATTGGCGTTATCTCTGACAAATGCATGGTTACCTCGTTCGTTCGCTGGTGGCATTCGACGCGAGCCAGTTCAGCAGTAAAAAGCAGCAAGCGAAATGAGGGAACACACCGTAGAGGGTGTCGCTCGCCGAATGTGAATGCCGGTCAACGGCGGCAAAGACTTGAACACAGAAGGCGAGCGTCAGGCCCACCACCACTGCGCCTTGCCAGGAGACTGGCAGATAAACCCATCCCCAACGTTTGAACCAACGACTGTTCATAGTTTTCCTTTGGTTAACGCCCTCAAGCCGCTTTCAAATGGTCCACCGGCCGCACACCGGCGCCGGTGGGTTCGGTTTTGGAGGGAGGCGCCACACTCGCTCCGTGGCGCTCAAGCCATTGCTCGATCTGCGCAATCACCGAATCGGGCGTCGAAGTTCCCGCTGTGAGCCCGACCGTGCCGGCGCCGGCAAACCACTCCGGCTGCAGATCGGCCGCCGTCTGCACGTGAAACACGCGCGAGCAGTAGCGGCTGCAAGTTCTGACCAGTTCGTGCGTGTTATTGCTGTGCGCGCCGCCAATTACGACGACCACGTCCGATTGCTGCGCCAGCTCGACGGCCGCGTGCTGGCGCTGCTTGGTCGGCCGGCAAATGGTGTCGATAAACCGCACTTCTGACTCCGGAAACCGCCAGCGAATCAAGCCCACCAGGTAGCGCACCCGCTCAACCGGTTGGGTCGTCTGGGCCGCCAGGCCAAAGCGCGGCCGTTCCGCCAATTCGAACACGTCGGCTTCCGTCAGCACGACATCATACGACCGTAAATCCTCTGTGATGCCCCGCACTTCCACATGGTCGCGCTTGCCGACGATGACCGGATGAAAACCTTCCCGCACCAGCTTTGCCACCGCCCGATGCGCTACGTGGACCAGCGGGCAGGTGGCTTCCACTACACGCAGAGCGCGCTGGCGCACGAGCTCCATGGTCTTCTCGGAAGCCCCGTGCGCAGTGATCATAACCGTCCGGGTATCGACGCCGACAGATTGCTGGGCAATTTTGATTCCACGGGTCCGGAGTTCAGCCAGTACCGTCTCATTGTGCACCAGGTCCCCCAGGATCGTAAGCGGCTGATTTTTAGATTGATTCAGCGCCAGTTCAATGGCGTCCCGCACGCCAAAACACATGCCCAGATGTTCTGCCCGAAGAATTTTCATAGCGCGTTATCTCTCGTGAAAGTCAGCGGTTTCTTTGCCGTTCATCGGCCAGAATCATATTTACTTTGCGACACAAAGTATATGACGATGGACGTTCTGTTTCGTTCAAAAACATTTCTCATTTAGGTTTGTTTTGCCGGATGATGGCTTCCAACAAATTGATGTAATTGCTGAAGGCCTTCTTGCCGGCGGAGGTCAGAGAACAGGTCGTGTGCGGCCGATTGTTCTGAAAAGATTTGGTCACCGAGATATAGCCCGCTTCCTGGAGCGTGCGGATATGAGTCGTCAGGTTGCCATCGGTCATGCTGAGGGCATCGCGCATCTCGGTAAAGGAAAGCTCGGGCGAGGCGGCCAGCATGGACATAAGAGCCAGCCGCCCTTTCTCGTGGATGACGCGATCGAGCTGGAGAAATGGTTCCGGGTTCACGGTTCATTCCTGCGCTGCTCGGTGAAGTAGAGATAAATCCCATAGGCCAGATGGAGCCCGCCAAAAACGCCGCCCATGACGCGATGGCCGTCCGCCAGCGACAACGGTCCGTTCGCACAGCAGCGCGTCGCCATTAGGGCGCAACCACACAGGATGAACAGCCAGCCCAATAGCTTGATCCCGCGGTGCATGAAGAAACCGGCCGCGGTCAGCGCGCAGCCGTAAAGCACCATCCAAAACGCCGGCAATCCCCACGGGGCGAGAAAATCCCAGCCGGGGCAAGCCAGCGCCAGCAGCCCGGCCACTGACCCAACGAAGAGCGGTGCCAGAAGGGCTTGGGCAACCCGACGGGTCGGCGGTGACCAGAAGGGCTCGGATTCCTTAAGGGCCTGCCGGCGCACCAGCAGGAACGAGCCGGCCAGTGCCAACAGCCCTACGCCAGCCCAATAGCCCAGGAAAGCTTGAGCCGAGTTGAGGTTCAGGACCCAGCCGAGGACGCCTCCCGCGACACCCAGCACGCCCACAAAAATCATGATCGGCGCCAGCGCGCGCCGGTAAAGAGCAGAGCGCTCCATCAGCGTGCGGATGACCTGCAGATGCTCAGCAGCCCAATTCGATTCCATGCCGACACTTTGCGATACAAAGCCATTGGTGTCAAGCGCGGAATTGACCGGGAAAGCGGCCATCCCGTTTCCCTGTTGAAGTCCATAACTGCCTTAGCCGCGATCGCCTTCTTTGCCGTAACCGTCCGCGGCCTGGCAGCTTGCGATCTCCATCATTCCGCTCCCGGAGAACCTGCAACGTCATCGAGGAGTTTTCGAACTCAAGCCGGATACTATCGTCTCGGTGGATGTGATATCATTCGAAATCCGGCAATATCTTGCTTAGCTTCTGCGTCGTTCGACGAGCAGAACCCCAGAAACGCGATGACCGCAGAGAACCCCGAATTCCTCGCGTCTATCGCGCTCCGTTCGCCCTTAGTGACAGATGAGGCGATAGAACTGCTGCCCGGCGGACAAATCTGAGATGCCGATTTGATATTGTCCATTAGTGACGGTCGGCGTGTTCGTCATCGGCAGCCAATTCGTCGAGGCAGCATTCGGGCTTTGATAGAGTGCGCAACCGCTTGCGTTGGTGGGCCAGGAAATGAGCAGAGCGGCGTTGAACTCGATGTGGAGCGATGGCAATGGGGTTAGCAAGAATCCGTGACGCTGGCCGGCAGGATTAAACCCAACGCCAACGATCTGGCCCTTGTTATTGACCGCGGTTGGTATGCGTAGGTCCCAGCCACAACCAGCAGCGAGGTCATTCAGATTTCGCAGAGTCCCGCCGCTATAAAGAAAGCCGGTGCCAGCAAATCCAACGACGTCGCCGTTATCGTTTATCCCGCGGGCTTGACTCAGGGTGCAGCCGGGAGGAGCCAAATCGATCATCTTCTCCCCGTCATAGAAAAAGGCATCGTTCGCACCTGTCGGCAGGAAACAAAATCCCACAATCTGGCCGTGATTATTGACGCCATAGGCAAATGCGGCCAGGCCGAGCCTCCCTACGTTGCTCATAACTCCGCCGCTGTAAAGGAAGACGTAAGTACCATTGCTAAGGGTGGTTGCGCTTCCAACAATCTGCCCGTTGTTGTTGATCGCATACCCTTGGCTGGACGGTCCGCCCAGAGTGCCCAAACTCGTCATCGTCCCTCCGGAAAAGAGAAAGGCCAGGTCGAAACCGGTTTGATTCGTGTGAACCACCCCCACAGCTTGTCCGTTATCATTGATGCTATAGGCTTCGCTGTAAGGAGTGTTCAGGGTGTCCAGATCGGTCATGGTTGCTCCATCGTACAAGAAGGCATGTGTAACAGCGTTGCTTGTAAGAGAGGCGCCCACGACCTGGCCTTGGTTGTTAATAGCGCCGCAGAAGCTCCAGGTCCCACCTAAAGTACCCAAATCGATCATCCTACCCTCACTATAAAGGAAGGCGTGATCTAGTCCGTTGGTTGTGTACGAATCCCCCACTATCTGGCCGTTGTTGTTAATGGCACTGGCGTAGCTGTCGGTGCCACCTAATGTCCCCAAATCCGTGACGGAATACTGCGGGCTGTCAGCCGAAGCCCGAATGAATACCGTTGTCAGCAGAACCGAGAGAACGAAAGAGAGTCTCATTTGCCGCTTTTGACAGCTAATGCCGTGCCTAAAAAGGAACCTTGATGCCCTTTTTCAGCGATGCTGTGGGGTAGTTCGCGCCGTTGATCCAGGCACCGGGGTAAACCGGCTCACTGTTCGCAGGTCCGATTGCCACCCCCTCAGTGGCTGCTGCTGTCCTCCGAAAAGTGAAACGCCTCATTAATCCCATAGCGCTTCAGCACGCGCGCGGTGGCGTCCTGTTCCGTTTCACCTGCACTGAGCACGATGCGGCGAAGAGAATCGCTCTGGGCAAATTCGATGATATGAAAACCGCTAACAGGCTTTTCCAGCGCCCGCCGCAGTTCCTGGAGACGGCTGACTTGCTGGCCGTTCACTTTGTCCACCACCAGATATCGTTGGTCCTGGTAACCGATATTATACGGATCGGGCAGCACCTGTGAGAGCAGGACCAGCGCCGGCCTTTCTTTGGTGGGCGACTCGTTGCGGTAATAGGTCAGGCGGAACGGAGCGCGCCGCTTCCAATCTGCGCCCCAATTTTGCAAATAGGAATCGGTGAGAGGCTGGAAGACCAGACCGCCGACGATGGAATACTCCGGGTCCTGGTCATAGTTGGCGGCGGGAACTAACGAGTTGGTGTAGGCAAATTTTGGCAGGCGGTAGCTGACTTCAAGCGGTTTGCCCTCGCGCCAGATTTGCATTTTAACCTCGTCTCCGGCCCAGCGGTTCCGGGTCGAGAGGTTCTCCAACATCAAGTGTCCAAACTCGGGATCATTATAGTCCCCCTGAATATCGAGATCGAAACCATCAATTTTGAGGATGATATCATCTGGCCTGAGGACCTGCCCGAACGCATCGGGTCGCTCGGGAACCTGAATCACGATCACTCCGCGCGGTTCGCCGGTGAATCCCAATTGGGCCAGCGCGGCCGGGTTGAGCGCAGGCTGCCAGTAAAAGTGAAAGAAGCCCAAACCATGATAATCCCCGCTCTTGCGCGCTTGGAGGATCGAGGAGATGAACGAGGCCGGGATGGCAACGCAAGTACGTTCGGCCTGCGCGTTGACGATGCCGACCACATGCGAATTGGCGAGCACCGGCTCGCCCCAACTGGCTTGGATATCCGAGTCTGCCTCCAGCGAAACGTGGTTGACGCCGCTCAACTGCCCTTCGCGGACGATGAACTGCGTGAATTCAGCCCGGCGATTTTCGAGATTCCCGTTGCGCCAGCGCAGAATCTGGAGCGAGCCGTCGGGAGGAATGCTCCCCCCCAGGGCCGCGGGTTTGAGGTCACGCCAAAACTCCGCCTCTCCCACCGTCACCATCGCCAAGTTGGCGTAGTAATCAACCCAGGTTACCTCGCCGATCCACCACCGGCCCCGACCGCCCTTTTGCAACCGCACCAGCGTCCGGTCGAACATCTCGTCGGCCGTCGTGAGAATCTCTCGCTCGCCGACCACCAGCCCGGTCTTTTGCAGGCGGGTGGTTTTTTTGCTCCAGGGCTGGTAATAATCGTACTGTTTGCGTGTCACTTCGATGTTGACGATGGAGTGCTCCCATACAGAAGGCGCCGTCCGCTTTGCCTCCTGAGCGCGGAGGGGCAGAAAGGCGCAGGTCGAAAGGAGCATTGCCAGCACGCTTGACCACGAAGCGATACGAATAACCACGAATGAATCCGCCTTTTTCACGAAGCTGCTCCTTTGGCTGAGCATCAGCCTCTTGCGAACACCAGAGATTCTGCCGGCAGCGCCCAACTCTTCTGCTTTCATTCGTGGTTATTCGTGTCCATTCGTGGTTAAACCGATTCGCCGTTACTTCACAAGCGCCGGTCACTGGCCACACCGTAAGTCTTAAGGATGCGAGGGTTGGCCGCGGCGACTTCGCTCCGTTCCAGGCACTCGAAACTGTGATGGGGCAGGAATTCAACGCGATCAAAGCCATTGGTGTTGGTCTCGAAAGCGCGGATGACATCCTCCAGGTTCTCGATGCGCACGCCGTTAATCTTATCGACGAAGGCGCGCCCGCGTGTCTCCACATTGGCATTCACCGCGTCGGCCAGCACCGAGGCCAGGACGATCGGTTCCGGACGCGCCGTTGCCGGGCTTTCGTAACGGTGATAATAAAGCTCATAATTAAGCTCACCAGAAGCGCTCTCGGGCACGCCTCTTCCCAGCGTTCGCAGGTAATCCAGGCTGAGGGGGGTGAAAACCAGGCCCCCATAGACAAAATAACGCGGCAGCGTGTCGTACTGATAGCCGGCGGCGCGGTCCGCGTTATAGACATAAACCGGCAAAGAGACCTCCAGCTTCTTGCCCTCGCGCCAGATTTCCAGCGGGACGCTTTCTCCGTTCTGCGCGAACTGGAACCCGAGGGCGGCCGACAGCCGATTGCCCTCAAACAGGATAGTGCCGTCGCTGGCAACCGGGAACGAGCCGACGCGTAGCAGCGCATCCTCCGCTTTCAGCACCTTCTCGGTGGAGGGAACCGGCAGGAGGCCGTCAATGCGCGCCCCGGCATTGTCATCGGGCAGTTTGAGGAAGCTGCGGTAGGCGGGGTTCTGCAGCGGCGCGATTCTCAGCCCGGCGTGCGGAAAGCCGTCGTAATGCTTGTCCTGAATGTCCTTTAAAAAATGTTCGATCACTGGTTTGGGAATAAAAAACCCGGCGTTTTCCAGCCCGGGCATGCCTTGGAAAGCCACGCCGACGACCCGGTCTTCCTGGATAACCGGCCCGCCGCTGTTGCCCGGGTTGATCGCGGCATCCGTCTGCACGCTGAGGAAACGGCGATTGCCGATGTGCGCGAAGGGCTCTAATTCTATGCGCGACACGACTCCCCGCGTGTAAGAAATCTCTTCACCGCCGGCCGGGTACCCGTAAGTGATCACCGCCGAACGCACTTTAGGCAACTCGCCCAACTCAAGCGGTTCGAGGTTGTCGAAAAACCGGCTGTCTTGAACCGTGAGGACCGCCAGGTCGCAGTCATGCCCGACATATTCAACCTCCGCCACATAGGGGCGCGGGTCCTGGTAACGGCGGACGATGATCTGCCGGCCCCAGCTCACCACATGGGCGTTGGTCATAATGCGCTTGCCGTTGATGACAAACCCGGAGCCACCCATCCGCCGCACCGGCTCGAACCGCCAGGGAGCGTCCCAAGCCGGCTGCTGGCTGAAGGTGAGAATCTGAATCACCGAACGTTCCGGATCGGTAGCGCGGCTGGACGCGAGCCATGCGGTTGCCAATAGGAGGACTGAAATCTTCTTCAGCACGTGCCGAAAATGAAAGGCCTCAGGACAGAGGTCAAGAATAACAAACGAAATTAACAGCGAGGTGGAGAAAAAAGGAAGATCATTGAACAGCGAAGACCAGAAGGTGCGAAGAATTGTATCCTTTCGAGAAGTTTGGGCCTTGTTTTCTTCGCCTCTTCCCGCCTTCGCTGTTCGAATTTCAGTACCCGCCCCCGCCAAGCTTGACTGTTTTGCGCATCACTGTTTGCCCTGTGGGCTCTGCCGCCGCCCGCTTTTTATATTCCTCCAGCATCGCCGCGGTCGCCGTAGCGCCGCACCTGGTGGCGCCTAACTCACGCACCCGAATCAATCCGTCCAGATCGCGCACGCCCCCGGCCGCTTTGACCTGAACCTTGGGCGAGACACTCGCCCGCATCAGCTTGAGGTCGGCCTCGGTCGCGCCCTTATAACTGTACTTGCCGTCCGGACCTTTGACGAATCCGTACCCGGTCGAGGTCTTAACCCAATCAGCCCCGGCACCCTCGGAGACCTGGCACAGTTTGCGTTTGAAATCCTCGCTCGACAGCCCCGCGCCGCCGTTGGCCAGGTAATCGTTTTCGAAGATGACCTTGACCTTGGCCCCGCGTTGGTGCGCTTCATCACATACCGCCCTGAGGTCTCGTCCCACGTAATCCCAATCGCCGCTCAGGGCTTTGCCGATATTCGTGACCATATCGATTTCCACCGCGCCATCCCGGCAGGCCAGCTCGGTTTCATAGCGTTTGGCTTCGGTCGTGCTGCCCCCATGTGGAAAACCGACCACGGCGCCAACCTTGACACCAGTGCCTTTGAGGAGTTCGACGGCCCGTTGGACGTAATACGGCTTGATGCAAACGGAAGCCACTTTATACCCGGCAGCCAATTTGCACCCCTGCTCCAACTCCTGGTCCGTCATGGTCGGGTGCAGAAGCGAGTGATCGATCATCTGGGCTAACTCGTCGTGCGTGTACTTCATAAAAAAAATTTAACAGCGAAGACGCGAAGGAGACAGGGGGAAAGGAAGCCTTACTTGGTTTTATGATCATGCTGTCGTCTTTCATTGGTTGCCCTTTCTTTTTTTGTTTTTCCCCTGTCTTCTTCGCGTCTTTGCGTCTTCGCTGTTCAAATCTCAGGCGAAGTAAGGAGCCAACACATTTTTCGCCACCTTCAGCGCCTTCTTCCGGCCGGCCAGGCTCGTTCCAAAGGTGTCATCCTCGATCTCGATACACACCGCATTGTCGTAGCCGACCTCGTACAGCCCCGCCATGAACTGGGCCCAGTCGATCTCCCCAAACCCTGGTATGCGCGGCGTGTGCCACTCCTTCGGAACAGCGAAGATGCCGACTTCGTTAAGCTTGCCAGTATGCACAGTCATGTCCTTGGCATGAACATGGAACAGCTTCTCTTTAAATTCGCCCAGCGGGCTGAGTGGGTCCATCTGCTGCAAAACGAAATGCGACGGGTCATAGTTGAGCCCGAAATTCTTCGATGGGATATCGTTGAACATCCGCCGCCAGATAACCGGGGTTGAGGCGAGATTCTTTCCGCCCGGCCATTCATCCCTTGTGAAGAACATCGGGCAGTTCTCAATGCCGACTTTGATCCCGTGGTCTTCAGCGAAGGCGATGAGCGGTTTCCAGACCTTGAGAAAGCGCGGCCAGTTTTCATCCACGGTCCTGGTCCAGTCACGACCGATAAACGTGTTGGCGTTTTGGACGCCGAGCTTTTCAGCCGCCAGGATGACCCGTTTAAAGTGGTCCACGGCCTGTTTGGACACGAGCGGAGCGGGATCCAACGGGTTCGGATAATAGCCCAGCGCGGAAAGGTTGACACCATGTCGAGTGCAATCTGAATTCACATCGTCAGCCTGCATTTTACTGAATCTGGCGACATCGAGATGCGTCACGCCCGCGAATTTGCGCTCCGCCTTGCCCGTCGGCCAGCAGGCGACTTCCAGGCAGGAGAAACGGTTTTGGGCGGCAAATTCCAGCACCTGCTTGAAGGATAGGTCCGGCAGAATGGCGGTGAAGAATCCCAGTTTCATGGTTTGACCTTCACCCACACATTTTCCCGGCAGCTCTTTAGCACCGCCTCGCATATGGTGACTTCGTGCTGTCCATCGGCCGCCGTGGCAAACAACCGTTCCCCCCTTCGATCGCCGGCAATCGCGCCATACACCGACCGGAAAAACATCTTAAAAGTGTCAGGAAAACCCTCAACATGGCCGGCCGGGTAGTCGATATAAGGCGCCGCGTCCGGCCCAAACACCGGTGTGCCTCGAACCGCGACTTCGTTCGCGCTGTCGCGGTTGCCAAAACGCAACATTTCCGGCTCCTCCGAACACCACCAGGCCGATTTCTTCGAACCATAGATTTCGATGCGGATGCAGTTCTTGCGTCCGGCGGCGACCTGCGAGACGGCCAGGTTGCCACAGGCCCCATTGCTGAATCGGAGCAGCAAGTTCGCGAAGTCTTCCGTCTGCACCGGATACTGCGCATACCTGATATTCGCCGCCGCTTTCCCGAAAGTCTGGACCTCGCCCAGCGGGCGTTTCCGCGTTCGGTGCCAGGTTGCCAGGTCGGCAAAGACCGAGGTGATCCTGGCACCAAGGATAAATGACACCGCATCCATCCAATGCGTGCCGATGTCGGCCACCGCCCGCAACTTGCCTCCTTCCTTCGCCAGGAGCCGCCAGTTGTAATCCGTATCCTTGAAGAGCCAGTCCTGCAGATACGAGCCATTGACATGAATGATCTCGCCCAGTTCCCCCCGCGCCACCAGCTTCCGAAGCTGTAAGACCGCGGGATAAAAACGCACGTTGTAATTCACCGCAAATACGATACTGCGGGCCCGTTTCGCCCGCTGCACGATGCGGGCGGTTTCGCTGGAATTCATCGCCAGCGGCTTCTCGCAAATGCAGTGTTTCCCCGTTTCCAACGCCGCCAGCGCCATTTCACAATGAAATCGATTGGGCGCCGTAATATGCACCACGTCGATGTCAGGGGACCGCAGCAATTGCCGGTAATCGCTGAACACTTGCGGAATGCCTAGCCGCTGGGCCGCCGCTTCGACCCGCTCCGGCACATCGCAAAGCGCACTGACCTGAACCCCGAGCCGCCGCAAGGCTTCGATGTGGACGGGGCCAATGAAGCCCGTCCCGATCACGCCGGCCCGGAGGTGGTGGATTTGACCGGTTGAACTCATTTCTGCATGACACTGGCTTGGAAACCTTCGGCCAAAGCAAACTCGTTGCGAATGCCGCCGGGCACTTTCGCCATCACTGGTTTCTGTGATCTCATCATATCAAAAAGAGAGCACACATCGGCGTCAATCTGCCTTATCTGCGGGCTTTCCCCTTCTCACCGGCCGCGCACTTTGGCGGCTATCGCAACCGCCGCCTTGGCGCGGCTGGAAATCTCCCGCCATTTACCGGCGGCGAGGTCTTCTTTCCTTGCAATCCATGTGCCGCCCACCGCGGCCACGGTATCGAGCCGCAAATAACTTTCCAGGTTGGCGGGGTTCACGCCGCCGGTCGGCATAAATCGCACCCCGGTGTGCTTGTAGGGAGCCGAGAGCGCCTCCAGCATCGCCACCCCGCCCAAGGCTTCCGCCGGAAAAAGTTTCAGCAGCTTGCAACCCAATGCCAGGCCCATTTCAATATCAGTTGGCGTAGCAATTCCCGGAAAGAACGGCAAACCCAACTCTTGGGCGTGCCTGACGATCATTGGGTTCAAGCCAGGTGCAATCGCGAAAGCGGCGCCACCGGCCAGCGCGACTTCGAGGTTGGCGGACGTCAGCACAGTGCCGGCGCCGATCGTCATTTGCGGACGTTCCTGTGATATTTTGCGGATGACTTCCGCCGCTGCGGCCGTGCGGAAGGTGATTTCAATCACCGGCAACCCGGCCTCTAAAAGAGCGTCGGCCAGTGGAATCGCTGCCTCAACTTTTTCGATGGCGATGACCGGCACTACCGCACACCGGGCGACGCGGTCCAGGATCGTTTCGTGCGACATGAGGTGGTTTACGCCCGCGAGGGATTCGGAACGCCGGGTTTGGGCGGAGGGGGAGGAGGAATGAGAGGGCGGCGGCGCATCCCGTTCTGAAGCCACAGCCGCCACACCATGAAAAAGGCCTCCCGCACGATATGCCCCGACATTTTCGAGCGGCCCTGAAAACGGTCGGTGAAAATAATCGGCACCTCGACCACCCGCATTCCCTGGCTCCAGAGCCGGTGGGTCATTTCGATTTGGAAACTGTAACCGTTGGAGTTGATCTGATCGAGCTTGATCGCCTCCAAGGCTCGCCGCCGAAAACATTTGTAACCGCCCGTCGGGTCGGTAAAGGGCATCCCCGTGACCACGTGCACAAATTTCGCGGCGCTCTTGCTGAGCATGAGACGGCTCAGCGGCCAGTTGATAATGCGAATTCCGTTGAGATAACGCGAGCCGAGCACCAGGTCGGCGTCTTTAGCGGCTTCCAGGAACATCGGGATGTCGTCAGGGTTGTGCGACAGGTCCCCGTCCAGCTCGAACACAAATTCGTAGCCTTGCTCCAGCGCCCACTTGAACCCGGCGATATAAGCCCGGCCCAGGCCGTTTTTCTCCGTGCGATGCAGCACGTGCAAGGCCGGATGCTTGGCGGCCAACTCATCAGCAAGCTTGCCTGTGCCATCCGGGGAATTGTCATCGACCACTTGAATGTCCACCGCAACGGGCAGGGCCAGAATCCGCTGCGTAAGCAAAGGAAGATTCTCCCGCTCGTTGAAGGTCGGCACGACGACAAGGGTCTTATTCATGCAAATGCAAGCCCCCAGATAATTAAGCGACGCTCAGCGCGAAAACAAGCCGCGATTTTCCGGTTTGGTAATAACTTCCTGATGGACTGGAGCGCGCCCGTCTCGGGCGCAGCCAGGTCTGCCTGTTTAGTGACGTTCGAGTTTTCCGGCGTTCCCCAGCCTGGTGGGTAACAGGCTCTTGCATCGAACCTTCTTGCATTCCACCCTGATCCACTGGCACTCTCCACCATCATGTTGGGTTCCCTTTTGACCAGGCTTTGGTCCTTGGATTACCTGTGGAGCTCGCCCCTGGCGCTGCTGATCTCGGTGTTTCAGATTTGGATGCTGGTGGATGCCATTCGCCAGCGGGAGTGGGTCTGGGCCCTCTTTATCCTGGTCGGTTGGGGTCTTGCCGCCCTCTGGTATTATTTCAATGTTTATCGCGCCGCCCCTTCAACCATGCGCGGCTTCCAACTGCCCGGCGCCCAAAATCGACGACGCATCAAAGAGCTCCAGGCCCAAATCCATCACCTGGACAAGCCGCACCATTACTTCCAGCTCGGCGATATTTATTTTCAGCAGGGCAAGCTCGAACCGGCCGAGGCTGCTTATCGCGCTTCCCTGGAACGCGACCCCCAGGATATCGATACCCGCGCCCATCTCGGCCAATGCCTGTTGCGCCGGCACAAACCCGCCGAGGCCCGCCCCCTCCTTGAAGGAGTCATCGCCGAGAACCCCAAACACGATTATGGCTATTCACTCATGGCTCTCGCCGAGACCTTGACTGCCCTGGGCGAAACTGACGCCGCCCTCAAGCTTTGGCAACAGGTCACGGCCAACCACTCTTATCCGCGCGCCAAAGTCCAACTCGCCGAGCTTTATGTCGCCAAAAGTCAGCCGGATCTCGCCCGCACGGAATTGAAAGAGGTCATCGCCGATGATGAGCACGCCCCAGCCTTCCAGCGGCGGCGTGACCGCGTCTGGGTCCGCCGAGCGCGAGGACTTTTGCGGAAATTATGAAAACAATTCTCTCGGAAGCCAGCCACGTCCCTTTCGCAAAACAAATCGAAGATATCGTGATGTCCACCCCCATCGTGGACATTCACACGCACCTCTACGACCCCGTGTTCAAAGAACTGCTGCTCTGGGGAATCGACGACCTCCTCGTCTATCATTACTTGGTGGCCGAAGCCTTTCGTTACCTTGATATCCCCTATGACAAGTTCTGGTCGCTCTCCAAGACCGCGCAGGCGGACCTGATCTGGAATGCCCTCTTTGTCCAGCATTCCCCGGTTTCGGAAGCCTGCCGTGGCGTGCTGACCACGTTGCACCTGCTGGGCCTGGACGTTAAGAAGCGCGAGCTGCCGGCCCTGCGGTCCTGGTTCGCCAGCCAGAAGGTCGAAAACCACATCACCCGCTGCATGGAACTGGCCGGCCTGCACAGGATCTTCATGACCAATTCGCCTTTCGACGATCTCGAACGGCCGGTTTGGGAGAAGGGTTTCCGGCGCGACGAACGCTTTGTGGCCGGGCTGCGCGTTGACCCCCTCCTGCTCTCCTGGCCCGAAACCGCCCCCAGGCTGGCCAAATGGGGCTACAAAGTCGAAGCCGGTTCTCCTACCCAAAAGACCTTCGACGAAGTACGCCGGTTCCTGGCCGATTGGACCAAACGCATCCGCGCGCATTATGTCATGGTCTCGCTGCCGCCGGACTTCGAGTTCCCTGCCAAAAACGTCACGACGAAACTGATCGAAAAAGCATTGTTGCCGCATTGCCACGAGCACCGCCTGCCCTTTGCCCTGATGCCCGGCGTCAAACGCGCTGTCAATCCGCAGCTCAAACTGGCCGGCGATGGCGTTGGGCTCGCCAACCTGAGTTTCCTGCAGAACCTTTGTGCCGGTTTCCCGGACAACAAATTCATGGCCACAATTCTCGCGCGCGAAAACCAGCACGAGGCCTGTGTGCTCGCCCGCAAATTCCGCAACCTCCACATCTTCGGCTGTTGGTGGTTTACGAACGTGCCTTATCTCATCCATGAAATCACTTCCCTGCGGCTCGAACTGCTCGGTTTGAGTTTCACTCCCCAGCATTCGGATGCGCGCGTTCTGGACCAAATCATCTATAAGTGGCACCACTCACGCCAACTCATAGCTCGAACCCTGGTGGACAAATATTCAGCTCTGGCCCAAACCGGCTGGCACGCCACCCGGGCCGAAATCGAGCGCGATGTCAAAGACCTCTTCGGCGGCGCCTTTGAACGGTTTTGCGACGTGGCGTGATGGAGGGATTACCAATTTAAATTGCCATTTCCCAATGGGATATGGTATTATTTGGCATGAAAGAGACGACCGTGCAAATCGATCAGGCTGGCCGGGTGGTGCTTCCGAAGCGGCTTCGGGAGCGGTTCCGCCTGCGGGGCGGTGACACGCTTGCTCTTGAAGTTCGAGGGGACGCGATCGAACTGCGTCCCACACGTGCAGCTGGCGAGCTGAAGTGCGTCAACGGAGTGCTCGTTTTCACAGGGGCAGCTCTACTTGAAAGGGGCCGCGACTTTGTCGCTGACTCTCGCGAAGAGCGAATGGACGACCTCATGGCTGGCATGAACGGACGGCGATGAAGGTGTTTTGCGATACGAATGTCCTCATCGCGGCATTTCTAACCAATCACCCTCACCATCACGCTGCCCGTCCGGTCCTCGAGCGCGTCAAAGCAGGCAGGGATGAAGGCCTGCTGGCCGCGCACAGTCTTGCGGAGACATACGCAGTCCTGACCCGTCTTCCTGGTGCAAACCAGGTTCCCACGAGCGTGGCTTGGCAGTTAATCCATGAGAACGCGATTAAGAGCTTTCCCATCATCGCGCTAACACACCGGGACTATTCAAAAGCTCTCGAAAATGCGGCGGCCAACGGCGTGGAGGGTGGGCGAATCTACGACGCTCTTCTGCTGGCCGCTGCGACCAAATGCGGCGCGGAGCGCATCTATACGTTTAACGTCAGCCATTTTCAGAACATCGCCGGCGACGACCTTCGCGAACGGATCGTTGCTCCATAAAAGACACGAATCTGTCCCGTGCTCCGCTCCCCTCTTATGTAACTCATTTAACTGTTTTAACCCATTCGACTCCGCTACCCTCCTTTCCGTTGATTACCCAGTTAGGCGTTGTAACGTTGTAACCGGGTAACTTTGTAACTCATTCTCGCTTTGTGGCAGGATTAATCGCTATCGTGGGCCGGCCGAATGTCGGCAAGTCGGCGCTGTTTAACCGCATCGTCGGCCGCCGCATTGCCATCGTTCATGACCAGCCGGGCGTGACCCGCGACCGCGTCACCGCCGAGGGCGAATGGCGCGGCCAGCCCTTTACGCTGGTGGATACCGGCGGCATCGGCTTGATGCGCCGCGAAAAAGCGGACGATGTCATCACTCGCGCGGCGCTGGCCCAGGTTGAGCTCGCCATTGAAGCCGCCCACGTCATCATTCTGGTGGTGAACGTGCAGGAAGGGGTGGTTCCACTCGACCGCGAGGCCGCCAACCGCTTGCGTCGAAGCGGCAAACCGGTCCTCGTCGCCGTCAATAAGGTGGACACCAGCCGGGTGGAAGCCAACGCGCTGGAGTTTGCCGCACTTGCTTTCGAGAAAATTTTCCCGGTAAGCGCCATTCACGGAGAAGGGATTCAACCGTTGATGGATGCTGCTACTGCTTTATTGCCTGTGGAGAGTGACCCGTGCCGGACGCCAGGTGACGAAGAGGCACCGACGTCACCCGTCACTCCGTCACCCCTCCGGCTTGCGATTGTCGGCCGTCCCAACGTCGGCAAATCCTCCATCATCAACACCCTCACTCAATCCGAGCGCGTGGTCGTCAGTCCCACTCCCGGCACTACCCGCGATTCCGTGGACGTGCCTTTCGAGGTGATTACCGATGGCGTGCGCCAATCCTGCGTGCTCATCGACACCGCCGGCATGCGCAAAACGCGACGCATCGATGATTCCATCGAATTCTTCAGCGTCAAACGCGCCGAGGATTCCATCGCCCGCTGCGATATCGCCGTGCTGGTCCTGGACGCCGCTTCCGGCATCACCGAGCAGGACAAAAAAGTGGCGGACAAAATCGTCGAGGAGCGCAAGGCCTGCATTGTGGTGGTCAACAAGTGGGACCTGATCGAGGAGAGTGTCCGTAAGGCGCGCGAGGAGGAAATCGAACGCCGGCGACGGAAAGACCGGGATAGCCTCAAGCTCATGACCACCCTGGCCGAGTTCGGTGACTGGGTCCAGAAACACCTTTTCTTTCTCGACTACGCCCCGGTCATCTTCACGTCGGCAACCTCTGGATTCAATCTCGAGCGCCTGCTCGAAGCCGTGCGCTATGTCGCCGCTCAGTTGCAGCAGAAGATCCCCACCGCGATTCTCAACCGCACCTTGCAGGACGCCGTCGAACGCCGCCAGCCGGTCAGCTCCCATGGCCACCGCCTCAAGTTCTTTTACGCGACCCAGGTACGGGAGGCCCCGCCCACCTTCCTGCTTTTTATCAATCGCGAAGACCTTTTTTCGCCTGCCTACAAAAAATACCTCGCCGATCAAATGCGTCGCGCCTTCGGCTACGAAGGCTGCCCCATCGTCCTGGTTCCCAAGGCCCGTCCGAAAACCATCGAGCCGTTCCGCAAGCCTCGCCCAAAGCTGTCCCGTGGGAGCAGGCCCGGGCACGAAAGAAACAAAGGCCAAACCCGCACGCGCACCCATCGGCGCGAGCGAAACCGGGCCTGACTCAATCACATGCACCCGCTGATCGAGGAAATCTCTACTCAGCAAACACCGGAGTCGCTGGTCGAGCACATCTGGGGCGAAACAGGTGTGGTCCTGCTGCGGAGTGCGCCCGCAGCGCACGATTCCGCTCATGCCCCGCAGGCCCGCTATTCCTTCGTGGCGGCGCGGCCGTTCCTCACCTTCCGCTCCTTCGGCTCGCGGTGTGAGCTTTGGTCTGGCGCCGCGCTGCGCGACCGCCACGTTCAATTTGGAAATCCCTGGCGCCTCCTCGAAGCCCTGGCGGCCCGTTGCGAACTGCTCGAGGAGATGGATTTTCCCTTCCCCCTCGGTGGCTGCTTCGGTTATTGGGGATACGACCTTCGTGTTTTCGTCGAACCCAAACTGAGCCGCCGCGCCACAAACGATCTGGAGTTGCCGGATTGTCACGTGGGCTTTTACGACAGTCTTGTCGTGTTCGATCATCACCTCGGCAAGGCTTTTATTATTTCTACCGGCCTGCTGCCGGATGGCTCTTGCTCCCCAGTTCGTGCCGGGGAACAACTAGGGTTCTGGCAAGCTCGCCTATCGGTCCCTCAGGGCGAGGGTAGGGCTCGTCTTTCCTCAGCCCGACCGAACCGCAGCGACCGGAGCGCGGCCTTTAGGCTGCAGCGGTGCGGGACTGAGGAGGACATTCGAACAGTTCTGCAGCCTAAAGGCCGCGCTCCTGTCGCCGGGCGTGGCGTGTTCACAAGCCTCCCCCGGTCCGATTTCCTGGCCCGCGTCGAGCAAGCCAAGGCCTATATCGGCCACGGTGACATTTACCAGGTCAATCTCTCTCAGCGCCTGGCCACGCGCTGGGATTCCTCCCCCTGGGACCTCTTCCAGCGCTTGCAGGCCGTCTCCCCGTCTCCCTTCTCGGCTTACCTCGATTGCGGCGAATTTCAAATCGTCTCCTCCTCCCCCGAGCTTTTTCTGCGCTTGAGCGGCCGGCATATCCAAACGCGGCCGATCAAAGGCACCCGGCCTCGCGCGAGCGACCCGACCCGCGACGCCCAACTGACTTACGAACTGCAAACCAGCCCCAAGGAAATGGCCGAACTGGTCATGATCACTGACTTGCTCCGCAACGATCTGGGCCGCGTATGCGAATTCGGCTCCATCCAGGTGCCCGAACTTGTTCGGCTCGAACGCTATGCTCATGTCCAACACCTCGTCTCAACCGTCGAAGGTCGCTTGCGTCCCGACGTGACCCATTCATCCGCCTTTGCCTCGTGCTTTCCCGGCGGCAGCATCACCGGCGCGCCAAAATTCCGGGCAATGGAAATCATCGACGAATTGGAGCCGGTCGCGCGCGGCCCTTACACCGGCGCGCTGGGTTATCTGGGCTTTAACCGCGAAAGCCAGTTAAGCATCATCATTCGAGCGGCGATTTGCCGTTCACCTGCGGTTTGGTTCCACGCCGGTGCCGGAATTGTCGCTGATTCGGTTCCTGCGGCTGAATACGAAGAGACGCTCGCCAAGGCCCGCGGCTTTTTCGAGGCGCTGCGAATTAAATATCATGATCGTCTTCCTCAACGGCCAATTCCTGCCAGAGGAGCAGGCCTTGGTTTCGGTCTTTGACCGCGGGTTCCTCTACGGCGATGGCTTGTTCGAAACGCTGCGCGTGCTGAATGGCCGTCCTTTTCGCCAGGATCAGCATTGGCGCCGGCTCGAGCAAGGCGCCGCCTTCCTGGGAATTCCTCTGCCCTTTGGCTCCGGCGCTCTGTCTGACCATGCCGGCCAGCTCATCGCCAAAAACCAAATGCCTGACGCGTTGCTCCGAGTTGTCCTTTCCCGCGGCGTCGGCCTGCGCGGGTACTCCCCCAAAGGCGCCGAGCGTCCCACCCTGGTAATGTCCTTGCACCCGGCGCCTCCGCTGAACAGCCACGATCCACCTGGATGGCGTTTGGTAACATCTTCCTTTTGCCTGCCTGCCCACGGCCACCTCGCCCGGTTCAAGACTTGCAATAAACTTCCTCAAATCCTGGCTCGCGCCGAAGCGGACGCTGCCGGCGCCGACGAAGCGCTGCTGCTGGACCCTGACGGCCACGTGGTCGAGGGCGCCAGCAGTAACCTGTTCTGGTTTGACGCCACCAGCCTGTGCACGCCGCCTTTTACCGCGGGCATTCTGCCCGGTGTCACTCGCGCTGCTGTCTTCGAGATCGCGTCGTCACTTGGCTTGCCAATCCGCGAACTCGTCGTCGCTCCAGCCGAACTGAGGTCGGCTGCGGGAGTTTTCCTCTCCGTCACTTCGGTCGGTATTGCCGAGGCCATCTCGCTTGACGGCTCACCTTTGCCGCGCTCTGCCCGGGTGGAACAGATTCGCGCCGCCTACAATCACCTTTTGCAGACCGAAACTTCTGCCAGCCTTTAGAAAGCCAAGGTTTATCATAACCTTCATCCTCCCGACTGGCGGGTAAGTCACGCCAATAGCTTCGTCACCAGTTCGCCTTCGACATCCGTCAGCCGGAAGTCGCGGCCCTGAAAACGATACGTCAGCTTGGTGTGGTCGAAGCCCATCAGGTGCAGCAGCGTCGCGTGCAGGTCGTGCACATGGACCTTGTCTTTGACCACGTGGAATCCCAGCTCGTCGGTCTCGCCCAAAACGAGACCGGGTTTGATGCCGCCGCCGGCCAGCCAAACGGTAAAGGCTTGCGGATGATGATCGCGACCCAGCTTGCGACCTGCCTCCGGGTTGCTTTCGACCATCGGCGTGCGGCCGAATTCGCCGCCCCAAATTACTAAAGTATCCTCCAGCAAGCCGCGTTGTTTGAGGTCTTTGACCAGCGCAGCGCTGGCTTGGTCCGTCTTGCCCGTCTGATCCTTGACGCCGTTGACCACCTCGCTGTGATGGTCCCATCCTTCGTGGAAGAGTTGTACAAACCGCACACCCCGCTCGATCAGCCGCCGCGCCAGCAGGCAATTCATCGCAAACGATGGTTTACCCGGTTCGACGCCGTACATTTTCAACGTTTCCGGAGATTCCTTCGCCACGTCGATCAATTCCGGCGCGCTGGACTGCATCTTGTAAGCCATCTCGAATGAGTTGATCCGCGTCGCAATTTCCGGGTCACCCATTACGCCGAGATGTTTTTGGTTCAACTCCTTGATAAGGTCGAGGGTGCGCCGTTGCATCTTATCGGTAACGCCAGCCGGGTCGGACAAAAACAACACCGGGTCGCCCGTCTTCCGGAATTGAACGCCCTGGTAAATCGTGGGCATGAAGCCGCTCCCGAACAGCGCCGCCCCGCCGCTGAGCCCGCCCGCCGAATTGAGCACCACGAACCCCGGCAGATTCTGCGCCTCACTCCCGAGCCCATACAGCGCCCACGAGCCGAAACATGGCCGCCCAAACTGGGTCGAACCGGTTTGCATCAGCACCTGGCCAGGCGCGTGGTTGAACGCATCTGTCGTCATCGATTTCACGATGGCGATGTCGTCCACGACCTCGGCCAAATGCGGCAGGGCCTCCGAAAGTTCCACGCCACCGGCGCCGTGTTTGGCGAACTTGAACTCACTCGCATAGAGCGCGGCATCAGGTTTGATGAACGCATACTTCTGACCCATGACGACTTCCGCCGGGACCGGCTTGCCGTTGTACTTCGCCAGCTCGGGCTTGTAGTCGAATAAATCCAATTGGCTGGGCGCGCCGCCCATGAACAGGTAAATGACGCGTTTGGCTTTCGGTTTGAAATGCGGCTGCCGCGGGGCAAGGGGATTCGACGCTTTGGGCGCCGCGGCAGCGCCGAGCGCTTTGTCGGTGCCGAGCATCGAGGCCAGCGCCATTGACCCCAGGCCGACACCGCATTGGCGGAAGAACCAGCGGCGCGTCACCAGCCTCGCGTATTCACTGCGGAGTTCGTGTTCAAGATTCATGACTCTCATTCCTTCGTTATCGTTTCATCGAGATTGAGAATCGCCCGGCTCACCATGGCCCAGGCGGCCACCTTATGCAGGTTCATGTCCGGGGGCAGGTGGGCTGGGTCCGGCAAGGCCACCTTCACCGCCGCGGCCGTGTCATTCTCAAAGTGGTCGTACTGTTCCTTCCAGAACTTCAACAACTCGTCCAGCTCGGCCGAGGTTGGCCGGCGGGCGGTGCAAAGCCTGAAAGCATAAACGGCGCGCGCCCGCTCGTCAGGGCCACCCTCTTTAAGCACACGCAACGCCAGCGCCTGCGCGGCCTGGACGAACGTCTTTTCGTTGAGCGTCGTCAGCGCCTGCAGCGGCGTGTTGGACCGCACCCGGCGCGGACACGACGTCTCGCCCGAAGGCGCATCGAAAGCCGTGAGGGACGGGTAGGGCAACGAACGTTTCCAGAAAGTATAGAGGCCGCGTCGATAGCGGTCCTCGCCTTTGGTCTCCGTCCAAGTGAACCCGCCATACGCGGTGTCGCCCACGCTGTCAGGTATCGGCGGAAAAACGCTCGGCCCCCCGAGCTTCGGATTGAGCAGCCCGCTCACCGACAAGGCGATATCCTGCACCACCTCGCTCTCGACGCGCAGCCGCGGCGCCCGTTCGAGCCAGCGATCAAATTGGTCCCGGGCGTACACGTCGGGAGTAACTCGAGAACACTGCCGATACGCGGCCGAGGTGACAATCAGGCGATGAATATGTTTCAGGCTCCAGGGTCGTGCGGCGGTCTCGGCCCCGCAACCGGGAATTCGAACGCCGGGGTTCATCAATTCGCACGCCAGCCAGTCGAGCAATTCCGGGTGCGAAGGGGTTTCGACGCGCGTGCCGAAATCCTCGGGCGTCGCCACCAGGCCCTGGCCGAAATACTCCAGCCAAAGACGATTGACTATCACGCGGGCCGTGGTGGGACTGCCGGGGGCCGCAATCCATTTGGCCAGGCCCAGGCGATTGCGCGGCGCATCCGGCGGAAACGGATGCAGCACGGCGGGGACGGCCGGCTTAACTTCTTCATCCGGCCGCAAGCGGTCGCCGCGTTTGAAGACGCGCGTCACCCGCGGCTGGGGGCGCTGCCGCAAAACCAGGGTCGTTGCCGGATAAGGCCAGTCGGCCCAGGCCTTGTCGATCTCCTTGTTGAGCTCGGCGAACGCGGCGTCCGAAAGGCGAAAGACATTGAACAACTCGCGCTGTTGTTCCGGCGAACGCTGGTCAGCCGGAATCGCCAGCCACTGGCGCTGCGCTGCTGAAAGCGGGTCCACCGTCAGCGGCGCCGGGTCGGTGGTCGCGCTCACCCGCAAACTGCCGAGCATGTGACAATCCAGCTTGGTCTCGGAGTCAAAGGATTGGTAAATCGTAAAGAGCAGGCGCGTGCCGCCGGGAAACCCGAGCGGCTGCTCGCATTCGAACACGGCCCAATGGTTCTGGTTGCGCCGTTCGGGCGTCACACACGGCGTCCAGCCGCCTTTGTCGGTCTTGCCGTCGATCGCGTTGGTGACGCTGAAACCCGGCGCTTCGGCATCGGCCAGAGCGCGGCGGAATTTGACTTTGTTCGTAATGGCAGGGTTGTCGAGCGGAGAAGCTTCCACGGTGAATTCCTTCACCAGGAAACTGCCTCGCCCGGTCTGCCCGGGCCCGCCGTACATCAGGTTGTTGTTGGTCAAACCTTCGAGGCGGAAACCGGTGATGTTGGTCAACGCGGTCTCAACCCAAACGCGCATGGTGCCACCCGTCTGCAAATCCCCGCCGCCCAACAGCGAGAGATCGTCCTGCTTTTCGTACTTGGTCGCAAAATTAAACCAATCCTTCGGAGGCAGAACCGTCCAGTTGACCTGCGGTCCGGCGAGACTTTTTTCCCAGGCCGCCATCCGCTCGGTCAGATTGGTTGTCTCACGCATGGCTTTGTCTTCGAGGCCGTGAATTTTGCCCAGGATTTCCTCGCGCCGCTTCGCTTCCTCGGTGGTGGGCACTTCCAAAAACGCTTCGTCATCGTTGTTCAGGAAAGCATAGAGCCGGTAGTAATCCTTTTGAGGAAACGGATCGAATTTGTGGTCGTGGCACTGACAGCAATTGAGAGTCAGGCCGAGGAACGACTTGCCCAGCGTGTCGATGCGGTCGATCAACGCCTCGACGCGGAACTGCTCCGGTTCGATGCCGCCTTCCTGGTTGAGCATGGCGTTGCGCAGGAACCCGGTGGCGACGCGCTGCTCCAGGGTGGGATTCGGCAACAGGTCGCCGGCAAGCTGCTCGATGGCGAACTCGTCGTAGGGCAGGTCGCGGTTGAACGCGTTGATGACCCAGTCCCGGTACGGCCAAATCGAGCGCGGACGATCTTTTTCGTAACCATTGGTATCCGCATAGCGCGCGACATCGAGCCAATGACGACCCCAGCGCTCGCCATAATGAGGCGACGCCAGCAAACGCTCGACGAGCCGTTCGTAAGCATCCGGCTCGCGGTCAGCCACGAACGCATCTACTTCCTTGAGCGTCGGCGGCAAGCCGAGCAGGTCCAGACTCAAGCGGCGAATCAACGCCGTCCGCTCCGCTTCAGGCGACGGCCGCAGGTGCTCCTTTTCCAATCGCGCGAGAATGAAATTGTCGAGCGGATTCCTCGGCCACTGCTTCTCTTTTACCAACGGAACGGGCGGGCGCACGGGCGCTTTGAAAGCCCAATGGTTCCGCCTCGGGTCCGCCTTGGCGGCAATCACAGCGGGCCAGGTTGCGCCCTGGTCGATCCACGCGCGGAGCACGCCGATCTGCGCCGCCGTCAACCGCTCCCCGCGCGGCGGCATCACCGTTTCCGGGTCCAGGCCCGCCACCAGTTTAATCACCCGGCTATCGGCGCTCTTCCCGGCGATATAAGCCGGGCCGTTATCTCCTCCTTTCACCGCGCTGGCTTGCTCGTCCCAACGCAAGTTCGACTTTTGCTTGTCCGGTCCGTGGCAGGAGTAACAGTTCTGTACCAGGATGGGCTGGACGTCCTTTACAAAATCAACCGCGCGCGATGATGCGGGCGGCAACTTCCCATCAGCAGCGGCGGCGCCCAACGAAGGAAGGGTTGCGCCGACGCCCAGGCAGGCAAAAACGGCGGCCTGGATCAACGGGCAGCACACCCGGGAACGTGAGGGGTGCCCCCCGCGGGAGGACGCTGGCGCAAACGGGCCTGAAATCATAATGCTGAGCGCCCGCTTCCATCAGTGGCGCGACGATCACAAGGACGCATTATGTCAATAATTATTCAAATTGTTCCGGAAGACAAGCCAGGACTTGTTTCCATTTGACCAACCGGCTGCCGGGGGCAGGACAGAATTCTTCGCGAGGCAAGCGCAGAAGAGATGCACCGACAGAATCATGGCAGGACAGAATCATAAATCCGACCCGGGATATAGGCCTGGAGCTACCCGCGCCACAACGGCGTCCAGATGCTCGGGTCATTGCTGTGCATCATTCGGATCTGGTATTCTTCATTGGTCATTTTGCGGCGAGGTTGCGGGTCATCGCTGCTGACAATGGTTCCGTCCTCCATCAGAACGGCGCAGCCGACGGTGCAGCGGCGTTCGGTATGGGCGTGGGTGGCCAGGGCGCCGGCCCAGGCGATGTCGCAGTGGCTGGCGAGGTTGAGTGAGTTCTTGCCCTCGCTGAAGGCCCACTTGCTGCCGTTGTGGGTCTTGCGCAGCGCGAAGTAATCGGACGCGATGTCGGCCTCGGATTTGGGGAAGCGCTTCTCGCTGACCGAGAGCTGGTTCATCACGGCGAAACCCAGGTCGTGTTTCTTCGAGGCAAAGTTCACGCTGAGGAAACGGCTGGCGTAATGTTTGGCCGCTTCCCAGCAAATCTGCCGGCCGAGGCCGGACTCGTCGCCGGCCGCCTGCAGGTTGGGCAGGTGTTGCAGGAAGTAGAAGAGCACGGTCTTCAGGAAGTGCCAGTCTTCGGTGCGGCAGGTGAACAGGGCGCGCAGCCAGAGTTCGTCGCCCCTGGCTTCGTCGATGTAGATGCAGGCGAGGTCGCCCTGGCCGCTCGCTGCTACATCGAAGCCAAGGCGGAGCTGGGTGTTCCGATACGTCCCATCCGTCCTGTTCTTCCCATTCCGAAGCACTCCGCCGAACGAGTCCCGCAGAAATTGCCCGATCTTGTTCTCTCGCTCCTGCTCCGCATGCGGCACGAATTCGCCGAAGTGCTTGCGCACGGCCTCGGCTTCGAGGTGGACCCGTTCGATTTCGTAATCGGCGCCGCAACGCGCGATGGCGCTGGCCTCAACGATGTGATTGCTGGCGGCCCCCATCGGATTGCACAGGTAGGATTGCTCGAAGATCTCTTCGTCGCGCGCGCGCGCGCGGCAATCGGCCAGGAACTGCTTCGGCGAGATTTTGGTGCCGCGGGCGCGGTTGATCGTATCGACCAGCCCGAAGTGGATCGCGTCGGGAAGGGTGACGCGGAAGTAGATGTTCCACGGGCCGTGAGCATTTTTGATTTTCGAATTTTGATTTTCGATTTCTCCGGGGCCGCCCAGATCGGA
>Ga0210408_10000331_pt1 | contig 65527 bp, 46 predicted proteins | sample IncBWH4MmetaG_FD_155471 | JGI IMG/M metagenome (GOLD analysis project Ga0210408, IMG submission 155471) | Forest soil microbial communities from Barre Woods Harvard Forest LTER site, Petersham, Massachusetts, United States - Inc-BW-H-4-M | ecosystem: Environmental > Terrestrial > Soil >... | reverse complement strand
TTACTCAGCACACTCAAAGAAGCTTTCAGCTGTCAGCTATTAGCCTTCAGCCAAAAACAAATTCGAACACGCCGCCTAAATTCTATGGGCCTCTAATCCTGCTCCTCGCACGCTCGCGCTTCCTTCGTGTGGCTTCGTGTCCTTTGTGGTTCAAGCTTTTGACTTGCTCCACCCGGCACAGAAGCCGAAGAAACCGCCACGCACACCAGCAGGTATTTCAGGCACTCATAAAAATTTACGTTCGCCTTGTAATTTACCCAATCTATTCAGTTGTCAAATATCGTCCTCGTCAACCTAAGTTGACTTAGCCGCGTCAGCAGCTATGGGCTTTACTCACTTCAGATTCATGCACGATATCCGAAGTGCCTCCAACCCAATGTTCGATGCCAGCAATCGCTGACACCCAACATCAGATTGAATGGTGGAGCTGACCGGGATCGAACCGGTGGCCTCCTGGTTGCAAACCAGGCGCTCTCCCAGCTGAGCTACAGCCCCATTTGATCTTGGTGGGCCTGGGTAGACTTGAACTACCGACCTCACCCTTATCAGGGGTGCGCTCTAGCCACCTGAGCTACAGGCCCGGTTTCTTCACCGATGCTTCCCGGAGCTCAGATCTGCTTTGAGCTACGAGCCACGAGCTTCGAACGAACCAAGAAAACTGATCGCGCGAAGCTCGGAGCTCGGAGCTCGTCGCTCGCAGCTCGATGTTATTTCGAGGACAAGGTTGAACGTGCGCCCCAGCTAAGCCGGAGCTGACCATCATGCGAACGAAAGACGCAGCAAGCTACGTCTCTACAGAATTCGAATCGATGATTCGAAATCCATAAACTCGAGAAAGAGAGGTCTGAAGCGAGGCTCCCATCCCCTCCTCAGGTTATGCGGAGGAAGACGGGGTACATGGCAACATCCCACGCGCTGCCTTTCGCTTGCGCGGAAGGTGCTCCATAGGAGCTGGCGTGAGTGCCATGACGTTCTCTCTTAGAAAGGAGGTGATCCAGCCGCAGGTTCTCCTACGGCTACCTTGTTACGACTTCACCCCAATCATGAGCTGTACCTTGGAAGGCTGCCTCCTTGCGGTTAGCACACCTGCTTCTAGTACGGCCCACTTTCGTGATGTGACGGGCGGTGTGTACAAGGCCCGGGAACGTATTCACCGCGGCGTTCTGATCCGCGATTACTAGCGATTCCAGCTTCATGGAGTCGAGTTGCAGACTCCAATCCGAACTGAGGCCGGCTTTTTCCGATTAGCTCCCCCTCGCGGGTTTGCGACGGTTTGTACCGACCATTGTAGCACGTGTGTAGCCCTGGACATAAAGGCCATGAGGACTTGACGTCATCCCCACCTTCCTCCCCGTTATCCGGGGCGGTTTCACTAGAGTGCCCGGCTTGACCCGATGGCAACTAGGGATAAGGGTTGCGCTCGTTGCGGGACTTAACCCAACATCTCACGACACGAGCTGACGACAGCCATGCAGCACCTCCGCAGCAGTCTCTTGCGAGAAAGGGATATTTCTACCCCGGTCCACTGCGCTTCGAGCCCAGGTAAGGTTCTTCGCGTTGCGTCGAATTGAACCACATGCTCCACCGCTTGTGCGGGCCCCCGTCAATTCCTTTGAGTTTCAGCCTTGCGACCGTACTCCCCAGGCGGATTGCTTATCGCGTTAGCTGCGGCACAGCAGGATTGGGTACCTGCTACACCAAGCAATCATCGTTTAGGGCTAGGACTACCAGGGTATCTAATCCTGTTTGCTCCCCTAGCTTTCGCGCCTCAGCGTCAGTTATGGTCCAGTGCGCCGCTTTCGCCACAGGTGTTCCTCCCGATATCTACGCATTTCACCGCTACACCGGGAATTCCACGCACCTCTCCCATACTCCAGCACGACAGTTTCGCCTGCAGGCCCCGAGTTAAGCCCGGGGATTTCACAAGTGACTTGTCGCGCCGCCTACGCGCCCTTTACGCCCAATAATTCCGAACAACGCTCGCACCCTCTGTATTACCGCGGCTGCTGGCACAGAGTTAGCCGGTGCTTCTTCCACCAGTACCGTCATTATCGTCTTGGTCGAAAGGAGTTTACGCCCCAAGGGGCTTCATCCTCCACGCGGCGTTGCTGCGTCAGGGTTTCCCCCATTGCGCAAAATTCCCCACTGCTGCCTCCCGTAGGAGTCTGGACCGTGTTTCAGTTCCAGTGTGTCCGTGCGCCCTCTCAGGCCGGATACCGATCTTCGCCTTGGTGGGCCGTTACCCCGCCAACTAGCTAATCAGCCGCGACCCCCTCTCCAAGCGCATTGCTGCTTTGATCTTGCGATGTTATGCGGTATTAGCCCCGGTTTCCCGGAGTTATTCCCCACTCGGAGGTAGGTTAGTCACGTGTTACTCACCCGGTCGCCACTTTACTCATGGATTGCTCCACTTTCTCGTTCGACTTGCATGTGTTAGGCACGCCGCCAGCGTTGATTCTGAGCCAGGATCAAACTCTCGTTTGAAACCTGTTCGCCCACCGACGGGTAGAAGGTGGGCTGCCATCTCCACGCTCGAAAGAGTGTGATGGCGACCACTCAGATCTTCCTTCCGGATTGCTCCGGAGCTCCGATCCAGTGGCCTATCTTGTGAGATCGTTTCAGACTAATGCCCGAATCCGTTCTCTCACGACTGGCACGTTCAACCGAGTTGTCAAAGACCGAATCGCCTTCCGCCGGAGCGGCGCGAATTCAGTCCAGGCGAACTCGCACAAGTGCGAATCCGACTGTCCTCGAAACCTTACAAACATACGTTGCCGCGCAAGACCCTGTCAACGCAAGCGTCCCACAGAATTTCCACGTGATTTCCACAATGGGAATTCGGGGCGGCGGAGCAGGTCTCAGCTCAACCAGAAGCCCAAAAGCCGGCAAACCGTATGGTTTGTCATTCCGAACCGGCGAAGCCGGAGAGGAATCTGCTTTTGCCCACCAGGAGCACAGACGCGGGCAACGGTATGGCCTTCCGCTTCAAAGGCGCTCATTTCGGCGCACGCCGAAGCGGAAGACAGAAAATTGAGAAAAGATCTTGCTTTTGGAGGTCCTTGCCTTGAAGGTACCCTTCAGAAACCTAAGCGTTGTTTCCGAATCAAGCCCCGTGGCCGGGGCGATTGAGGGATCTCATCCCTCTAAACCTTAGATGCCGGACGCGCACGAGAGTTGCAGAAAAGCGCCCAGCCAGCCACACAAATGCTCTCGGTGAATTGTTTATACCAAGGAATGAGGTTCAGCGCAACAAAAAGTTTCGCGGCCTTGCAGGTTTACCAGTTTGAGTCCTGGAGTCCGTCTATCACGCCTTCCCATCCCGTGCTAAAGCCCTGAAGGTTCCGGTTCGCTGACGCGGCGCTGAAGCACCGCTCTTCCACGTTTTCTGAAGCCTCCACCCGAGCGTCGTTCAAAACGAGTCGAGCTGCGCTCGACGGACAGCCGGGGGCGGCTGTCCTTACAAACACTGCTTCCTGGCTGGGGGGTGGCGACTGGGACACGAGATCATTCGATTGCGGAGCGCGACTCGAAAAGCAAACCGCCTCTTGCTCTCGGGATAACAGTTGAGCCGGGGAGGTCTTGACGAACTGCGGCCCGATGCGTCGGGGGGTCCGCCGGACAGCCGAGGCGGCTGTCCCTACATTGTCTCGTTCAATCCTTCCTCCTTCACTTCGACGTGGCGGACGGATGCGTCCGCCCCTACACAAGCATTTCATCTCTGCAACAGGTGCCAGGCTTCTTTGTACTTTTCGTACTTCGACGCGTGTTGTGCGGGGTCAGGAGGATGTCGGGTTTGTGCGTTCGTGGAGCGGATGGGGAGGATGTACCAGGTGTCGGTGGGAATGATGTAGGCGGCGATGAAGTCGATCTGGTCGGGGGTATAGGCGTGGCCCTTGGAGTCGAGGTGACATCTGTAGGAGCGTCCGCGAAAGGAAGAGGGTGCATTTGACCTGGACGCGGACTCCGATTGCGAACAGGCTGCTTTGTTACGCCTCTCCGGGGCTGGCCATGATTTCTGGCCACCACCCATGGCTTGCGCGATGGGCTGTACTCTTTCGCTCCTTTCGGGGCTTGCTCCACCTTTCCGCACTACACCCAACGGCTTGCGCCGTGGGCTGCATTTCTTTCGCTCCTTCGGAGCTTGGGATTATTTCGCGACCGGGTGCTTGTGTATGTGCATTCGAGGTCCGATTCCCAATTTGGGCTCTTACTTTTGCTGTTGTGACGTCGGTCACGGCTTTTGCATTCATTCCATCATGAAAATCGGAGTGCGTTCGCGCCTCTCTGCCCGGGATCAGCGATGCTTGCGCGAAGTGCGGACATTGTAGTCGGCACGAACGCAGTAGCCGACACGAACCCAGCCGCAAAGCGGCGGAAGAATGCAGCCCACGGCGCAAGCCGTGGGTCGTACCAGAATCAGGTCCAGCCCCGGAGGAGCGTAAGAGAATGTCGCATACGTCTGGAAATATCCTGTTGCATTTCATCTTCTCGACCGAGGGGCGACGTCCATCAATCAAGCGCGCGGTTCGCGATGATCTGTTCGCCTATCTCGGCGGGATTGTTCGCGAGATGAACGGAACGGCCTTGATCATCAACGGTGCAAATGATCACGTCCACATGTTGATTCGCGTGCGACCGGCACACTCGGCGGCCGAGAGCGCGCGTGTGGTGAAAGCGAATTCGTCACGTTGGGCGCGGCAGAAGCATTCAGCCGGATTTGCGTGGCAGACGGGTTACGGCGTGTTCAGCGTGAGTGAATCGACCGTGGTGGCAGTAACGAAATATATCGCGGAGCAGGAAGAGCATCACAAGAAAAGATCTTTTCCGGAGGAGTTCGTCGCGTTCTTGAAGAAGAACCGTGTGGAGTATGACCCGAAATACATCTGGGATTGAGTTGCGTTAGTTCCATGGACAGTCGGGATTGCCACGCAGCGTTTCTTTCGCCCCTCCGGGGCCTGGGTTCATTTTGGCACCCACCCATGGCTTGCGCCATGGGCTGTACTCTTTCGCCACTTCGCGGCGAGACAAGATAAAACCGCCGCGTCTATTCCCAAAACAGGAAATCCACAGCTCCGAGCGGAGCCTTTTTCCACTGGCGACATTTCGGCAATTACGAACAAGCCCCATCCTCTCAGCATCATAGCGATAAGCAACTTTTTCTCGTGGTGAAAACAAGACTTCCCGACACGAAAATTGCAGAATCGATAAATGTTCCTGCAGGAACACTTTTAGTAAACCCTATCGGATCTTGCGGCGCTTCGATGACTTCGGTTTCGACTTCGACTTGGCTTCTTCTTCCAGGACTGCGAAGTTGATTTTCTTTTCTACCGGGTCGATGCGGTCGACGATCACTTTGAGTTGCTGGCCGATGCGGTAGATCTTGCGCGAGTGCTGGCCGATGATTTCGCGCGTGTTCTCGTGGTAGGTGTAGCGGTCATCGATCAGAGTGTTGAGCGGAACCAGGCCTTCAACGAAGAGGTCGGTGAGTTCGACGAAGAAGCCGAATTTTGTCACGCTGGTGATCAGGCCGTCGTAGACGTCGCCGATGCGGTCTTGCATGAATTTGACTTTCTTCCATTCCATGAGCTCCCGTTCGGCGTCGTCGGCGCGGCGTTCGGATTGGCTGGACTCTTCGGCGATGGAGTGGAGTTCTTCGACGGGAATGGGGCCGGCGAGAGGGGCGTGATCGTCGCGATGGGCCTTGTGGTCGCGGCGCTTGGACCAGGGGCTCGGGGCGTCGGCGGGGGCTGAAACCCCTTCTTTTTTGGCGGCTGACGCGGCCCTGAAGGGCCGCTCTTCCACGGTTCTGGTTCGAGCGTTTGCGATGGAATCGTCATCGCTCGTGGTCGGAGTTCGGCTTTCGGCTTCGCCTACATCCCCACCTCTGGCAATATCGGCCAGAAGTGGGGTGTCAGGTTTCGTGACGCCTCCACGCAGAACATCCTTCAGGATGCGATGGACTATCAGGTCGGGGTAGCGGCGGATCGGGCTCGTGAAGTGTGTATAAGTCGGGGCGGCTAACGCGAAGTGGCCTAGATTTTCTTCCGAGTAACGCGCTTGTTTCAGGCTGCGCAGCATCAGGTAGCTGAGGATTCTTTCTTCAGGCTTGCCGGCGATTTTTTCCGTGAGCTTCTGGTACATGCGCGGGGTGATGTGGACTTCTTTCGGGATCTCAATTTCGCGGACGCGCTTGCCGGTACCGTAGGCGCCGCGGCGGTCGGCTTTCATCTGGACGCGATGGATGGGGAGCGCGCCTACGCCGAGTGAATATCCGAAGGTCGCGGCGATGGTTTCGAAGTCGTATACGCGTTTGGCGTCGGGCTTTTCGTGGATGCGGTAGAGGCTGGCGATGCGGTGCGACTCGAGATGGTGCGCGACCGTTTCGTTGGCCGAGAGCATGAACTCTTCGATAAGGCGGTGGGCGATGTTGCGCTGGGAGCGGGTGATGGACTTCATCAGGCCGAACTCGTCGAATTCGATGACGGGCTCGGGGAGATCGAAGTCGATCGATCCGCGGCGCTCGCGTTTGCGGTTGAGGATTTGCTGCAAGTCGCGCATGAGTTCGAACATCGCGACCAGCGGGCCGTAACGGGCGACCTGGGCCTTGTCTCCTTCGAGGATGGCGTTCACCGCGGTATATGTCATGCGCTCGGCGGAGCGGATTACGCCTTCGCATAAGTCGTAGTTCACGATCTCGCCGCGGTGGTCGATTTCCATGATGCAGGAGAGGACCAGGCGATCTAGGTGCGGGCGGAGGCTGCAGATGTCGGTGGACAGTTCTAACGGGAGCATGGGGACGGCGCGGTCGGGGAAGTAGACGCTAGTGCCGCGGAGGCGGGCTTCCTGATCCAGGGCCGAGTCGGGCGTGACGTACTGGGCGACGTCGGCGATGTGGACCTGGAGTTCGAAATTATTGTTGGGGAGCATGCGGACTAAGACGGCGTCGTCGAAGTCGCGGGCGGTTTCTCCGTCGATGGTAACGATGGGGAGCGAGCGGAAGTCGCGGCGGTGGCGGAGTTCGGGGCCGGGAATGGTGGCTGGGAGTTGCTGCGCTTCTTCCAGCGTGGCGGCCGGGAAATGATGCGGGAGATGGAATTTGCGGATGATGATTTCGACGTCTACGCCGAAGTCATCTTGGCGGCCGAGGATTTCGACTACTCTGCCGCGGGGACTTTGCGTGGCTGAGGGCCAGTCGGTGATTTCTACGTCTACGACTACGCCTTCGAGATTCGTGTAGTCGGCATGGCGAGCGGCTTCTTGGCCGAGGACTCGGTCTACGGATTTTTTCTTTTGCGATTTCTGCGTTCTGGGCGGCTTTTCAAAACCTTTGACCGCAGAGGACGCTGAGAAATTCGCAGAGAGAGCAGAGGCTTCTGGGAACTCCAGGCCTTCTGGGATCACGATTTCCTGGGTGATCTTTGTGTCTATGGGGGTCACATAGTTTCGGCGGCTGCTGTAGTGGAAGATGCCGACTACCGTGGAGTGAGCGCGGTTCACGGTGCGGACGATGCGGCCTTCGGCGCGGCCGTCGGGGCGGACGTTCGCGATTTCCACCAGGACCTGGTCGCCGTGCATGGCGGTGCCGATCTGGGGTGGGGGAATGAAGATGTCGCCGGCGAGCTTCGATTTGAGCGGGCCGCTTAGCGATTTGGGATCGGGGATGACGAAGCCGAATCCGTCGCGGTGCATGGAGAGGCGTCCGGCGATGAGGTTTTTGTCGGCGGCGGCTTGTGGGAGTTGGTAAAGGTCGGTGTCGATGGGGATGAGTGCGCCTCTTTTGATCAGTGCCTGCAAGTGATCGTTCAGGCCGCGACGTTCTTCTCCATGCAGGCCAAGTTCGCGGACGAGTTGCTTGTATCCGGCCTGGCGCTTGGGCTGGCGGGCGATGTGGGTGAGGATGGCGGTGTCGGAGAGCATCGAAGCGATGAGCTTCGAGCCGCGAGCTACGAGCTCTCAGCTGTCGGCTATCAGCTCTCAGCATAACGCAGGGCTGCTTGCTTTTGGGCAGAGCCCAGACTGCCGCGTGTTATTGCGACCAGGATTATGGCAATCCCAATCGCGACCACTGCTCTGAGCCAATCTGGAGGCTGATCGGCGGTGGGGAAGAGAGCCTGGGCGATATCGCGGCCAGGAAGGACACTTCCATGCATAGTGATGGCCAACAGCACGCTTCCTCGCGTATGCAAGAACAACACGGTCATCAGGATGCTAAGAGCCACTGCACTGGCGAAGAAAAGAGCGTCGGCGGAAACAGAGTGGAAAAAGATCTCGAAGTGCCAGGCCGCCCAAATAATACCCAACAGCACGCTCGCTCTCAGCGGAGTGTGTTGGCGCAGCAGGCGAGGTAGCAGATAACCGCGCCATCCAAGTTCCTCACCCAATGGGCCCTGAAGGAGGCCGAATGCCCACACGTACAACATCCACCACTGATGGAACAGGTTCATCGGCCGGATTGGAACGAGGCGGTGATGAGCTGCAGAATAGAGCAACGTGGCCATGACATGCCCACCTAGCGGCAAGAAGAGGGCATAGACCCACCAGACCACGGAGACTCGATAGAGCACGCACCGTCTGGCGAGCTCCTTCAGACCGGCGCTACCTCCTTCCATATAAGTGGCCAGTACACCGGCCACACTGCAGAACGCGGCGCCAATCATGAAAGCAGGGTTGGCATAAGGGAAGCTGATGTGCCGCAGCCTGGCAGCAATGGTCGCAGCCCACGGAACGCCAAAGCCCACCAGGAAGAACACAGCAAGCGCCGCTCGGGTTCGTGAAATGCTCATCGGGCTTATAGAAAATCCCCCGTGTTTAAGAACGCTGAAGGTCGTGCGACTTGCTGCGGACTTTTTCAGAGGCGCCCACAACCGATGACTAACGACCAACGACGCCTTCGCACTACCAAGTATCGCCGCCGGCTTTTGGGGGCCAGGCGTTCAGGGCGCGGCGGATGGTCGCGATCTGGCCAGCGTGGTAGCTGTTGTGCGCGACCATTTGCCAGAGGACGGATTCGAGGGTGCCGGCGACCTTCTTGTCGCCTTCGTGGACGGATTCGAGTTGGCGATCGAATTCGGCGCGTGGGGATTGGGCCAGCTTTGTGAATTCGGAAAGGAACCAGGAGAAATCGCGCTTGAGGTGATCCCAGTTTTCCGGGGCTGACGGGAAGCTTTCGGAATTGTGTTCGGGATATTCTGGCTTCTCTCCGCGGATGCGTTTTAGTTCGTAGTTCATCCAGTAATTCATGTGGAAGACCAGGTCGGAGATCGAGTGCGGGAAGGACTCGACCCGGCGCTCCGCCAGTTCTTGAGAGATGTCTTCTACGCACGCGAGTGGATCAGCGTGCGCGCCTTTGCCGCGTAGTAGTTCGATTAGGGATTGCATGCTCGTCGTTGGCTTTCCGTCATCGATCATAGTGCGTTACACATACTACGGCGCGATTGAGATCCTTAAGAGCCTGAAATCTTTAACCACTAAGGGCACGAAGGTTCACGAAGGAAAACTTGTTGTTCCGACTAATTTGCAACAGCCAGAGGATATGCGCGTGCGCTCGCTTTGCTCGCGGGGCGGACGAATGCGTCCGCCCCTACACGAGATTATTTCCGGGCGAAATATTTTTCTTCGAGAATGCGGCGGTGGTGGAGTTCGTGGCCGGCGATGATGTAGGCCAGGGCACGGACGCTGATCTCGTTGTTGTTGGCGATGCCGCGGCGCATCCAGGCAGTTTCGTCGAGATTGCGAAAAAGCGTCAGCGTGGCGCGGCGGACGGCGATGTAGTCTTCGATGATTTCGGGTAGGGGGCGAGAGGCGAAGGGGCTGTTGCGGATGTAGTCGTCTTGCTCGAAGCCGGCGAGCGGAGTGCGGTCTGCGCGCGCAATACGGAGGGCGCGGTAGGCGAAGATGCGCTCGGTGTCGCAGACGTGCCCGAGGACTTCCTTCACGGACCATTTGTCGGGAGCGTAGCGGAAGTCGCCTTCGGATTCGTCGCGGCCGGAGAGCAGGATTAGCGTCTGGCGGCGTTGCGACTCGAGAGTGCTCACGATGTCATTGCCAGGCACGAGGGAGATATAGCCCTCGTGGTAGGGCGAATGTTCTGCGGGTTCGGGGCGGGCGATGGTTGGAGCGAGGATGGCTGGGTCGGACATGGATGGCTCCTTGGTTTCCGGTCAAGCTTCAAGCGAAAATCATTCACCACGAAGGGCACGAAGGTTCACGAAGGAAAGTTCGCGCGGGTGTTCCCTTTCCTCCTGGATCAATTTTTGGACCTCGAAAACGATTTCCTGGTTTCGATAAATCTTCTCCCTGAGAGGATAACTCCGGCGGGCTGTGGAAGGATACGTCGGGAAGAAAATTTCGGGAAACGTTACACGCTGGCGGGGCGAAAATCCCCACTTCTGGCAAGAGAGGCCAGAAGTGGGGCACCCAGGTATGGATGGCAATCCGGTTACTTTCGTTGGAAATAAGGGATTTCCACAGGGGTCAAAATGAGACGGAGGAGTACAATCGCGTTTGGCTACGAAAGTGCGGCCAAATAACTCCTAATCCCAACACAGGAAAGGACCCTGTCATCCATGTGGAAGCCGACAAATCAGCCTCAAACACCCGGCCGGCCAGCTGAGCCGGAGCGCCCAACTACGTCTACCCCCAGTGCGCCTGCGATGAGCGCAAGCGAACCGCCATCGGCTTCCCGGCCGGTGACGACCACCACTGCGGACCAGGCGACAATCGGCAAGTCGCTTGTGATCAAGGGTGAGGTGACTGGCTCCGAGTCGCTTTACATCGACGGCAGAGTAGAAGGGTCCATCAATCTATCGGGCAATCGCGTGACAGTGGGCCGCAATGGAGTAGTGGCGGCGAACATCAACGCGCGCGAGATTGTGGTGCTCGGAAAAGTGCGCGGGAACTTGACCGCGAGCGATCGCGTGGACATCCGCAGCGACGGTTCTCTGACCGGGGATGTGATCGCGGCGCGTATTTCAATCGAAGATGGCGCGTTCTTCAAGGGTGGCATCGACATTCGCAAGGGCGGGCAGCCGCAGCAGAAGGCGAATGGCGAGGACAAGCCTGTGGCATCGAGCGAGCCGGCAGCGGTTGGGGCGCGGGCGTAGCTCTGCGATAAATTTGGCTGATTTTAGAAACGGGCACCCGTCGGGGTGCCCGTTTTGCTTTTTCTGCAACGACGGCCCTCAGGCCTTGACCAGAGGTCGGTCCCTGAATGTTGATCAGTGAAATCGAGAGATTTCTCAACAGCTAGAGATTTCTCAACAGCTAATGAAATGAAAGCGAGATCTGGCCCGCCAGCAGGAAGACGTACTGGGCACCGCCGCTAGTTCGAGTCGCAGATAATCACCAACCGACGGCAATCCTCACCTCATCTGATTGTTTGCGATTCGGCACTTCGCGAGGCAAGATGCGTGCCGTTTAAGCGTTGCGAATATAAGTTTTGACCTCCGTTCTCCGCCTGTTTTCTCAGAACCCAACACCTTCATAGGAGTTACAAGGACACATGGAAACTCTCAACCCTGCTCTACGCTGCTATCTTCGCTTCCACTCTGGGAACAATGGCTTTCGCTCAGCAGAAGTCCACAAACAGTTCCGAGCCGCAGTCCGCGTCCTCGGTGGTCGCCTACGTCTACGTTTCCAGCAGTCCCAGCGGTGGTAGCTCTCAAATCAATGGCTACAGCGCCGATTCTACCGGGCGATTGACCCCCATCGCCGGATCGCCCTTCCCTGGCTCTGTCCAATACATGGCTCTTAACGGAAAATGGCTTTTCGGAGAGGACAACTACACCAACATTGATTCCTTCTCAATTGGTTCCAACGGTGCTCTTCAGCAGGTTTCCACAATCAACGCGTCGCAATACAACCCATACAACTCTGGTGGCCCGGGCAACCTCTTCCTCGATCACACCGGAGCGACCCTATATGATGGCGACATCTATGCCTACGGCACCGGTGATATCGCCTACCAGAGCTTCACCATCGATCAATCCACCGGGCAGCTCAATTTCCTCGCGCTCGGCCCAAACGGGGGTACTCTCGAAGGCGCTCAGATGAGTTTTACTGGAAGCAATGTCTATGCGTATTCTTCGGGTTGCTATGAGGGTAGTGGTGGAATCTACGGCTATCGACGCAATTCCGATGGCTCTCTGTCATTGCTCAACATCAACCCATCCATTCCTGCGGGGCCGAATGGAGACAATTATTGTCCCTATCTCGCCGCTGCCGACACAACGAATCATGTTGCCATACCGCTCACTCCCCTGAACTTCGTAACCCAAGTCGGTCCGCCTCAGCTGGCCGTGTATACCCAAGACAGTTCTGGAAACTTAACGACAACCAGCACGTCCGCCAACATGCCTAAAACACAGGTGACGGCCGTCACGGATATTTGGATGTCTCCATCTGGCAAACTGCTTGCCGTGGCGGGGACCACCGGGCTACAGGTTTTTCACTTCAATGGTTCCAACCCGATCAAGCCTTACACCGGACTCCTCACCAAGAATGAGATCGACCAGGTCTTCTGGGACAATGCCAATCATCTCTATGCGATTAGCAACAAGGCGGGCAAGCTATACGTGTTCACCGTGACGCCAACGAGCCACAGCCAGGCTCCCGGTTCTCCATATACCATTCAGAGCTTACAGAACCTGATAGTGCTGCCGAAAACGTAGCGCATGATGCACTAGCCGTGACCGGCGGCCCTTGACGTTATCATTTACACAAGTGAGCACGAGGAAAGCATTTTTGACTCAGGGTAGATGAGTGAAATCGAGATATTTCGACAGTTCACCCCTACCAGTCGTGCGAAAGTTGGCGACAAGAGGAGGATCAACTCTGACCTGCCTGTGCTGTTCCGGCCTCAGGTTCATGTTCTCGGTGGTCAGCTATCTTATAGCGACCGCCATACGGTCTTACCGGTTGAGACGAGCGGCAGACTGGGCATGGCGTAGTGTTGCGAACGCTGACGCTCCACTTTCCGACGAACTTGCCACCGCCCTTGCATGCAGATGTCATTTGGACGTCTCCAGCTTACGAAATGAATTGGAACCGTTCGAGAGTCTCTAACTTTTTATTTATGTCTGGCAGAGCTTAGGGTGGGGATATGTTGGATGCCCCATAAACGTGGCGGGGTGGCAATTGCACATGTCCAGCTTCACCGGTTCAACAAGAGACCCGCGAGCAGGATTAGGCACAGTGTTGGCAGCAACCAGGAATACCAGTCTCTACTCGGATCAGCCATCACTCTTCGCCTGCTTGCTCTCATCGCTCGCTCCCCTATCACCTATCAGTCTGAAACAAAGCCCGCAGCTCGACAATGGCTCTGACGTGGTGTTACTAAGGGTCTAACGGACGTAAGTCGGGATCGTAATTCTTCACCGAGGTCACGCTAGGAGGTACAGGACTACCACGAGCGTGAGAACCATGAGAACCGAATTGGAGGTAACCGTAAGAATTTTCCGCGCCGAGTTGGGCAATGAAGCTTCTATCCCGCTTTCTGATCGATCAGCAGGCCCTTGGCCTTGGCACAGTTGATGCACAGGGCATCAGGCTCTTTGCCTGTGTCCACATAACCAGTCGTCTGCGCTCCACAGTCTCTGCAATTCTTAGTGATCCGCCCTTCACGCCATATCGGTTTCGCCATAATTCGCCATAAGAAGACCCCAAGCTTGTATTCGATCAAAACGCCCCTGATGCGCGATTATCAAGGGCTCAGTGGTCAGGATCACCGGCTGGGTAGCTGGCGAAATCAGGGCGTCCTCACAAGTGAGCACGAGGAAAATTGTTTTGACTGACGGTTGATGAGTGCTATGGGGATTTGTACGAAGCCGCTGACCCAACTACGCAAACAGATGCTGGAAGAAATCCAGGGTGCCGGCCCACTTGTCGATAGGGATCTAAGATTTATAGGGATCTAAGATTTAACGCCAACGATTCGCCCAGAGGATGCCAACGCGCTATACTCCTGCGCATGAAGTGGTCCACCTGCAGAGATCGGACGTTTCGCCGCAGGAGGGGTTCATTGGGCCGCCTCGGGAGAGTTTCCCATGAGCCGAACCGCATTCTGGTGTCTCTCGGTACTCCTGTTTTGCGCTAGCGGTCTGTTGCTGAATTTGAATGTGAGCGGAGGCAGCAACCCTCCCGCCACCATTCCCCAGGGACTAATTCAGCACGTCGTCATCATCTTCCAAGAAAACCGCACTCCCGATAATTTATTCCACGGACTACCCAATGCCGACATCGCCAACAAGGGCGTGAACTCGCATGGGAAAACGATCACTCTTGCGCCGATTTCGCTGGCGAACCGTTATGACCTCGGCCACAGTCACCATGATTTCGTGCTTATGTACGACAACGGAAAAATGGACGGCGCGGACAAAGTTACGGCCTGCAAAACGGGCACTTCCGGATGCCCGACCAACCCACAGTTCCAGTATGTGAAGCCTTCGGACGTAGAGCCCTACTTCCAACTCGCAAAGCAATATACCTTCGGCGACCGCATGTTCCAAACCAACGAGGGACCGAGTTTCCCCGCACACCAGTTCATTCTTGCCGGCACGTCTGCGCCCACCGCGACCAGCGATTTGTTTGCGGCCGAGAATCCCAATGGGGGCGCTGGCTGCGCTGCCCCGTCCACCGCTTGGGTCTGGCTGATCGATCCCCGCGGCAAGGAATCGTCGACCATGTATCCCTGCTTCGAGCATCCCACGCTGCCGGACGGGCTCGACAGAGCAGGGATCACATGGAAGTACTACACCCTGTCTCCAGGCTCGGGCCCTTGGACTGCGCCCAACGCGATCCAGCATCTTTGTGGCCCGGTTGGTTCCGAGTGCGCGGGTCCCCTGTGGGTCAAACATGTCGTACTGCACAACAGTCAGATCCTGACTGACATCAGCGCGGGCCATCTTCCGGCTGTGAGTTGGGTGATCCCTACGGGACAGGCCTCCGACCACGCCGGCTTTAACGACGGAAGTGGCCCGTCCTGGGTCGCCTCGGTGGTGAACGCTATCGGCGCCAGCGCCTACTGGTCCAATACGGTCGTGATCATCACCTGGGACGACTGGGGTGGCTGGTATGACCACGTTCCTCCTCCCCAAGTCATCAGCGACGGCACCAGTTGGGGTTCCGGCTACGTCTACGGCTTCCGAGTACCGCTAATCGTCGTTTCGCCCTACGCGAAGAAGGCCCATGTCTCGCACGTCCAGCACGACTTTGGGAGCATTTTGAAATTCGTTGAAGAGATCTATGGGCTGCCGTCCTTGGGATACGCCGACGAACGAGCAGACGATCTTTCCGACTGCTTCAATTTCAGCCAGCCCCCCTCCCCGTTTCAGAGAATCGCCGCTCCCCTGAGCGCAGAGTATTTTCTCAACGACCGCAGGCCGCCGACAGACCCGGACGACGATTGATCGGGCGCGATGGGAAGCGGTGGACGTTTTCAGGAGCTTAGTGTGAAAAACTGAAACTGATTCGCCGCCCCGCGAACTCAGTTGACGAAACCAGGCGATTACACTTCTATGAGAAGGTCATAAAAGTCAAGGCCGACGTGGCAGTAATGCTTGAGGAAGCAGTCCTCGGAAGCAAATGGACTCATATAGTCGCAGTCAGAAGGCGCCGCTGGATCACACAGTCGTGGGCCGACGTAGGCGTAGCCTAACCGGACGACACTGTTGTCATCATTTACGGTTGGCTCGCCATTGTTGAATACCTTGTTGTGGTCGATCAGCCAATGCTCCGCGCAGATCACCACCGCACCTTCGCGGTTCGTCGATCGACCCGTCGGCAGCCACAGCAAAGAGCGTTCCGGCACGATCACCACCCCACCTGCATGAGCAAGAGTCAACGCGAAGGGGAGCAAATCAACTGAAAGGCCACCATCCGCCTGAATCGCGGAATGTGAGAATAGCACTGCGCCTTCGGCAGTTTCTTTGTCAGGAAGGTAAACCCTAGCACTGTTGCTGCCCCACTTGCCGCTGAGTGTCACGCTTTGAATGATCACTCCGGCGTCATGGCCAACCGTGGTCGCTGACGCTGCGTCGCAGCAGTTCTCCTTGACTTGATTTTGGGCGAAGCTGAGTGAGGCAGTAAGAATGAGAAGGGTTGCCGCCAAACTGAAGCGCATATTCTCCCCCAGGAATGGTACTCCTCCACGCCCTGAGACTTCATTTTTTGGAGGTAGCTGTCGAAAACAGCGATAACACGCTTTGACAGACTCTCTCAAGAAGTGCTGTGGCATGCGGCATCCAACAATCCCAGCACCACCCTACTCAACAAACATGCAATCTCCGTAGGAGTAGAAGCGGTATCGCTCGGCAACGCCGTGGTGGTAAGCCCGGAGGACGTTTTCCTTTCCTGCCAGGGCGCAGACCAGCATCAGGAGTGTCGATTGGGGCAGGTGGAAGTTAGTAAGTAGAGCCTGGACCACCTGGAATTTGTAGCCGGGATAGATGAAGAGATTGGCTTCGCCGGAGCCGGCTTGGACCTCACCTGCTTGCTGTGCGGCGTATTCGAGCGTGCGGACCGTGGTGGTGCCTACGGCTACGATGCGGCGGGACTCGCGGCGTGCTTGACCGATCTTAGCGGCAGCCTCATTCGAGATCGAATAAGCCTCGGCGTGCAGCGTGTGCTCCTCGACCTTCTCGACGCGGACAGGCTGGAAGGTGCCGAGGCCGACGTGGAGGGTAACTTCCGCGGTCTCGATGCCGCGGTCGCGGAGGCGGGAGAGAATTTCTGAAGTGAAGTGGAGGCCGGCGGTGGGGGCGGCGACGGATCCGCGCTCGTGGGCGTACACGGTCTGGTAGCGGTCGCGATCGGCGGGGGAATCGGCGCGGGAGATGTAGGGTGGAAGAGGGACGTGGCCGATTTTCTCTATGCGGGCGAAGAAGTCATTGACCGGAGTAAAGCGGATTTGGCGCTCGCCAAACTCTCCGCGGGCGATGACCTCGGCCTGGAGTTCGTCGTTGTCGCCGAAGAAGAGATGCTCGCCTACGCCGATCTTGCGCCCTGGACGGACGAGGCATTCCCAACCGTTAGATTCGCGCTGCAGTTGCCGTGTGAGCAGGACTTCGACGCGGCCGCGGAGGAAGTCGCGCGAGGCGGGGTTTTGCGGGCTGAGAGGTTGGGACTTAAGGCCGGCGCGTCGGCCAAAAAGGCGGGCGGGAAATACGCGCGTGTTATTGAATACCAGCAGGTCGCCGGGGCGGAGAAGGTCGGGAAAATCCCGGAATTGGCGGTCAGCGAGGCTGCCGCTTGCGGCGGAGAGATGAAGGAGGCGCGAGGCGGCGCGATCGGGCAGCGGCTGCTGGGCGATTAATTCTTCGGGAAGGTGGTAGTGAAAATCCGAAACGAGCACTGAGCCGATTATAAGGAGGAAGGCCGATCCGCGGACATTTCAGGGCCTCTGCAAGGACGTTTTTCGATTCAAATTTTGGATTGTTTCGGGCGCTGCAGTGCTGATACTATGCGGGTGCCCGACGTGCGGCCTGCTTTTTCTCAACTCCCCTTAAGGTGTGGATGCCTATAGAACGCAAATACAGGGAAGAAATCGTTCGGTACGGACGAATGCTGCACGAACGGGGATTCGTGGCGGCGATGGACGGGAATCTGTCGGTACGGCTGAAGGATGACCGGGTCCTGGTGACGCCGACCTGCCTGAGTAAAGGGGCGATGCGGCCGGCCGATCTGGTGATCGTCGACATGGAAGGGCAGCGCGTTTCCGGACACCGGAATGTGACCAGCGAGATCGGGATGCATCTGCTGATTTACCGCTTGCGGCCGGACGTGCGGGCGATTTGTCATGCGCATCCACCCACTGCAACGGGGTTTGCCGCTGCCGGAATCGCGTTGACTGAGCCTCTGGTGTGTGAAGTGGTCATGGGGCTGGGATGCATTCCACTGGCGCGATACGGGACGCCGGGGACCTCGGAACTCGCGCAGACTTTAGAACCATACGTACCGGATTACGATGCGATTCTGATGTCGAATCATGGCGTGGTCGCCTATGGGGATACGCTCGAACATGCGTACATGAAGATGGAGACGGTGGAGCACTTCGCGCAGATCGCTCTGGTCACGCATCTGCTGGGACGGCAGCAGCCGCTGAAGCAAGTGGAGATTGAGAAGTTGCTGAACGCGCGGACGAAGTATTTTGGGGCGAAGATTGCGGCGGCGATGCCGCTGCCGCGGGTTCCGCAGAAGGTGGGCTGAGCAAACCGTCGTTGGTCGTTTGTCGTTCGCGAAAAGCAGGGGCCTTCGGGGCCCTTTTTCATTTGATCCTGCATTCCCGCAGGAATGAATCATCCACCGAACTCGACTCAAGAGGACAGCGAAAGTCAAAATCCCCACCCTGTCCTCCAAACAACGGAGGACAAGGGTGGGGCACCCTCGCGCGCTACTCTCCGCCCAGGCGAAAACGTACACCGGCTCGGATGTTGATCGGCAGGGCGGGATAGCCAACTACCTCGTTGTAGCGGCGATCGAGGGCGTTCTCGACGTTTGCGTATGCGGTGACGTGGGAGTTTACCGTATACCATCCGCCTATGTCGGCGCGGACGTAGCCGGCGGCGTGGGTGATGTTGAAACCAAAGAAATCGTCGTCCGGTCTGCGGCCCACGAAACTTGCGCCAAGATTCCCGCCCCAGCGGGACCCGAGATACGACAGGGTTTCGGTTGCGGAGTGTTTTGGGCGGCGAAGCAGGGGTTGGCCCGGGTTGAACTGCGAGTCGATGGGAGCTGGATTGTCGAGGATCTGGGTAGACGTGTAGGTGTAGGCGGAGTTCAAAAGCAGGCGCGGGCGCAACGTCGCCTGGAGAGCCACGTCGGCGCCATGGGCCAAGGACTTGTTCACATTGACGTATTTGCCGACGAAGTTGACTGGATCGACTTCCACGTAGTTGATCTGGTCATGAAAGAGATTGTTGAAGTACGTCGCGATGAAGACTGCCTTTCCGCGAACAAGCTCTTGCTGCACTCCTGCTTCGAAGGAGCGGGAACGCTCCGGTTTTAAAGCTGTGTTGGGGAGATTGAAAGGATTCGGCGGGATTCCGTTGAACGTCTCTTCGAGGCGAGGCTCCTTGAAGCCCGTGGCATAAGAAAAGCGGAAGCGGGTGCCGGAGAAGATCTCATTTCCGCGCCATGCCTGCCAAGTCAGCGCAACTCGCGGGACAGCGGTGTTGCCGTAGGCGCTGTCGTGAATAAATCTTCCACCGGCAATCAGCACAAACGGACCATGCGTGAGTTGTTGCTGCAGGTAGACATCCTGATTCAGCCGTTGGCCATGAGTTTGGCCGAAGCTGATGTCGCCGACAAATCCGTTTTCGTTTTCCACGCGGTAGCCGAACGTGGTGTGTGCCCAGGTACGCTCGGAGTAGTCACCCTGATATTCGAAGCCCACGCGGTTAATGCGATCGACTTCGTGGGAGGGAAAATCGATGGGGCCGAAAACAGGGCTTACGCGATCCGGGTCGCCGGGATTCAGTTCGTCATAGCGGTAAAGGTAATCAAATCCGCTGAAGCGATGTTGCCATCCGGAGGGAGCGGCGATCGCCAGGTCGAGATCGCCGAGCAGGCTGTTGAGATGGGACGCCTGATCGGGATTTGGAGGCAACGGGTAGGAAGGCCCACCGTTCGAGACGATGGGGGTATAGCCGTTGAAACTCCATTCACCGGGAATGCCGGTATGGCTGTTGGAGTGGCGAACGCGAACGCGCAGAGAGGCGTGATCGGTCAATGCGGCTCCTACGTTGGCGCCTTCCATCGAATCGGAGTAGGCGTTGTTGATGCCAGAGCCTTGCGTGTTGAATTGGCTGCCGAACAGGTTGTAGTCGAGGAGGCCGCGGGCGCCGGAGAGCGATGCGAATCCGTGAGCGGTGGAGAAGTTCCCGCCGTCGGCGCCGAAGCGGAGCTCGGGGACACGAGTGCTGCCGGTGCGCGTCCAGACCTGGACCGCGCTGGTCATGGCGTCGGAGCCGTAGAGAGTGCTTTGGGCACCGCGGACGAACTCCAAACGATCGGCCTGATCGAGCGGGAGCGTGCCGAAATCAAAGGTGCCGCCGGGTTCGTTGATGGTTACGCCGTCCACGATGACTTTGTTGTATCGGGACTCGCCGCCTCGGACGAAGAGCGAGGTGAGGCCCCCGCGCTGGCCGGCGTTGTTCACGATCGCACCGGGAAGAAAGCGGATAGCATCGGCGGCTGCGGTGGGCTGCATCGCCGTCAACTGCCAGCCGTTGAGCACGGCGACGTCTGCGCCGGTATCTTCACCGGGCGCCGGCGTGCGTGTGGCCGTCACGACAACGGTCTGCGACGCCGTGGCCAGGCGCAGGACGATCTTGAGTTGCGGCTCGGTTGGAACAGCGGCGAAGTCCTCTGCGAATCCGGGAGCGAGAACTCTAATCTGGCAGGATTCATTCCGCTTTGTGGGCAATGTTGCAGTGCCTTCAGCAGAGGTCGTTTGCGTGGCGATGACAGTTTTGTTGTCCACGCCGCACAACAGTGACACTTGAGCGCCCGCGACCGCAGCGGATTGTGGATCGACGACTTTAACGGTGAGATCAGCGGCGAGAGCCGATGTGGGGAGAAACAGGGTGAATAAAACCGTGAGTGTGCGCATTCCATCCTCCTTGGCACGCGAAAGAGGTTGAGGTCGATGGATCGCGCCGGTCTCCTGGCTTCGCGAGTGAGGATGAGTTCGATCCGGATTCGTCCGCGGCCTTCCCGGGAATTTCCCAGTGGCCGAGGGCAGTGTCCTCGCTTACAGTTGCGCGGCAGCGCGGGAATTGCACCCGCTTCCCTGTCTTCGCCGAGAGGCGAAAACGCGCTTTCCTAGGATGACAAAGATCGGAGCAACGAAATCGAGAGTAATGGGCAGTGGCGGGGATGTCAAATGGGACGTCGGGATCGTTCGCAAAAACCCGCTTCCTAAACGGCCGTGACGGCGTCTGACCAACAGGCCTACAATCCTGCGGGGTGCCATGATGAATTTTGAGTGGATCGGTCAGGACATTCGTTTCGGCTTGCGTTCGATGTTGAGGAGTCCAAGCTTCACGGTGATCTGCATTCTTTCGCTGGCGCTGGGCATCGGGGCGAATACCACGATCTTCACCGTCATCAACGCCGTCCTGCTCCACCCTCTGCCAGTCGCCGAAATCTCTCGCCTGGTGCAACTCGATACCGTTGACAGCAAGACCATGGTCACACAGGCGCGCGCCACGAAGATGGGCATGTCCTATGCCAACTGCGAGGATTACCAGCGGCAGAGCCAGGTGTTCGACGGGCTCTCGTGTAATTCGGGCACTGCGTTGACCTGGAGCGGAGAAGCAGAACCCAAGCAGGTCGCCGGCCAGTTGGTGAACGCGAATTATTTCCAGGTGCTCGGCCTGACACCAGCTGCCGGACGCTTCTTCCTTCCGGACGAAGACACCAAGCCGGGCGGCAACAATGTGGCCATCCTGAGCTACAGTCTTTGGGCCAATAAGTTCGGTTCGGACCGAAACCTGATTGGCAGGAGCGTGACCTTCAACGCGACGCCGTTCACGGTCATTGGAGTCGGCCCGAAAGGCTTCAAGGGAACGTTCACAATCGGTCCCGCCGACCAAGTCTGGGTTCCCGTCAGCATGTACGGTCAGGTCCTGGCTGGATTTGTAAAGGACAATTTCAGAGAAAGACGATTTCTGAATACATTTACAGTAGCGCGATTAAAACCGGGGGTTAGCGAGGGGGAGGCGGAAGCCTCTCTGAAGACGATCGCCTCACAGCTTGCAGTGGAATACCCGAAGGAGAATGCCGGACGCAGCGTGGCGGTTTCCCCGCTGGCTGACGCGGCGGTGGGCATCAATCAACACGACCAATTTGTACTGGCGGGAGCTCTGATGATGGGGGTCGTCGGACTCATTCTCTTGATCGCTTGCGCCAATCTCGCCAATCTCCTGCTGGCCAAAGGAGCCCGCCGGGAACGAGAAATGAGTATCCGCACCGCCGTAGGTGCCAGCCGTGTACGCCTGATCCGCCAGCTTTTGACCGAGAGTCTGGTGTTATCGCTAAGCGGTGGCGCAGCCGGACTCGTGCTGGCGTTCGCCGGGCGGCGCTTACTCTGGGCTTTCCGTCCGCCATTCATAGAGAATAATGATCTCGACCTTGCGCTCGATTCCCACGTGCTGCTCTTTACCCTGGGCCTTGCGCTGCTGACCGGGATCATCTTCGGCCTCGCCCCGGCTATCAAGGCATCCAGGGCCGACGTCGCCGAGGCGCTCAAAGCCGGCGGCCGGGGTGGAAGTGGTACCTGGACTCGCGGTCCGCTGCGCAGCATATTGATCGTTTCCGAAGTCGCGCTTGCACTGATCACACTCGTCGGTGCGGGACTGTTCATTCGAAGTATGGAGAATGCACAGAGAACGGATTTCGGCTTTGAATCGAAACGTCTTTTCGTGATGGCAGTTGATCTCGGTGCGCTTCATTACGATGAAGCACACGGGCAGCAGTTTTATCGTGACGCTATTCAGCGGGTGAACGCTCCTCCCATGGTGCAAGCGGCGGCGGTTGCCTCAAACCTCCCCCTAGGCGGCGGCCTTGAGCGTACCGTATTTCCCGAAGGAAAGGACGAGACATCCGGCTACCGGGGCACGTTGACGCAACTTAACGACGTCTCCCCAGGGTTTTTTGACACTTTGCGTATTCCGCTGACGAAGGGGCGATCCTTCACCGATCTCGATAAAAATCAGACCACACCCGTGGCAGTGATCAACGAGGCCATGGCTCGTCACTTCTGGCCGGATCAGGATGCGATTGGCAAGCGCTTCCACTTCTTCGGCGATCCCAAATTGCTTGAGGTCGTGGGGATCGTGGGCAACACGGTGATCAACCAGGTTGGTGAAGATCCTCAACCCCTTGCCTATCTTCCACTGACCCAGGACTATCCCCCGGCCGCGACTGTGCAGGTACGCACTTCGGGAGACCCACGGGCGGTTATCGCCACAGTGCGCAGCCAGATCCAAGGACTGGACCCAAACCTCGCGATTACGAATGTTCAGACTGTAGAAGACGTGTTGAACCAGGGATTGTGGGCGCCTCGCATGGCAGCCGCCCTGCTCACATTATTCGGCGGCCTCGCGCTTGCCCTCGCGGCCATCGGTGTCTATGGCGTGCTTTCCTACTCCGTCAATCAGCAGACGCGCGAGATTGGAATTCGGATGGCGCTCGGTGCCACCCCGAGCGGGGTGCTGCGCTGGGTGGTTGGCCAGGGGCTTCGGTTAGCCGGCGCGGGCGTGCTGGTTGGCGTTGTCGCAGGTTTGGGCTTGATGCACTTTATGGGCAGTCTGCTGTTTGGAGTCAGTACACACGATCCAGAAACCTTCGGGACGGTAATACTGGTGCTGGGAATGATCGCTTTACTGGCGTGTTATCTGCCGGCCCGAAGAGCCACAAAAGTCAACCCACTTGTAGCGTTGCGGCAAGACTGAGTCGTCGTCTGGTCATTGCGGCTCGCCGGGGCCTCTGCGATGATCCCACGGCCTCGCGCCGTCCGCTCCCTTCAGGGTCAATTTCGGGCGTTTTGCGTTCATTTGCCGACTCATAGCCGAGCTAATGTCGCGGCAGGAACGTTATGAGAGTACATCGGGCAGAGGAGTCCTGCCTAACAAAACCGGACATTTTAACTTCCCAACGAACCATCACCTCGTCAATTACTAGACAGCGCGGCGATGTGAGGGTAACGTGTGGACCATCGCTATGGGCCCCTTCGAGTACCGCGTCCGGTGCTACACCAGGCGCGAAATCTCCGCATTGCGGAACGGGGATGAGTACAGCAGATCCAGAGCGCCGAAAAGATATTGCGTGGGAACACCTCTCGCTTGAGAATGGCTGGTCGTGTCGCATCTGCGGGGCGATTCCAGACGTCGGTGTGCAATTCGAAAACAACCTCTGCGAAGACTGCCGACTCTCTCTCAGGAACTATGACCCGACAGCCTCTTAGATGATCCTCTTTCCCATTCGACACACCCCGCGAACGTCGATCAACACAGGATCGGTCTAGCCCTCACATCGCGAGCCCTGGACCCAGGACAAGCAAATGAAAATGCCCAGGCTCATCTCATGAGTCTGGGCGTGTTTTAAAAGTTGAGCTTCCCGTTCAAGCCGATTTCTTTGCCGCCTTCACCTTCGCCCACCGAGCGCGTTGTGCCGCCGCAATCCTCTTACGGGCGCTGGCGGACATTGTTCGTTTCTTGGGCATTGTGACGACTTTCTCGTTTTCGCCTCTTGCCTTCACTTTCGCCCAGCGTGCTCTCTGTGCAGCGGCGATTCTGGCTCTTCCAGCGGCAGACATCCTGCCCCGCCGTGCTGTCCCGTTTCCGTATGCCGCTCCGAAAGCTGACAGCGCTGCACCAATCGCCTTGACTTCCTTGCTCAATCGAGCATGCTCTTTCTTCAACATCTGCACTACGCCACCTAGGTTCGTCATTGAATCCCCCTCGCGGGGATTGTAGCAGGCGGTCATGGTGGATGGTTGGGATAGAACTCCGACGCGCCGGCTGTAGGTGAAGGGTTACCAAGCCCGCTCTTTCGATTGCGAGTTGGGATCTCATTTCCACCATGGCTACGTTTTCGAAGGCCCCCCTATAAGTAGGGTCGAGGTCTGGCGCCGTGTCCCTTAGGTTCCGCCTACCTGGAGCTCCCCGTTTCCTCTGGGAGTGGACTCCCTAGCCGAACCGTAAACCGGTTTCCAGACCCCGCCGCGTCAAACCGAGCGTGCCCATTTCGGTCACTCGGCTTTTCTGGTTGTTTCGCATCAAGGGTTATGAGACCTATCGTGCCGCGACGACTTTCGGGATTGGCGCGTAACCCCGCACTCGGTAGTCTTGGAACAGTCCGAGCACTTGATAGAGCCACTCCTTACTCCATCGTTTCCAGCCGAGTCCCTTGCGTTTCTTGGCTCGCATCATGTGCCGCCGTATTTTCTTTTCTACCCAGTCCTCGATAAATGCAAAGCACCGACTGGAGTGACCTACCGCAAAGTAGTTCACCCAGCACTTGCTGCTCGCCAGTCGCACGCCCATTCAACGACACGTCAAGGTCAAAGGCGAAGCCAACCCATACGACCCCGCCTACGAAACCTACTTCGAGAAACGCGAAGCGGATCATATGGCGGCGACGTTTCGGGGTACTCGAACACTTCGCTTTCTCTGGAAGTTCCAACGTGGGCTCTGCCCCGTATGCAATATACGGATCACCCGAATCACGGGATGGCGTCTTCATCATCGCGTCCCCCGTGTGATGGGAGGTTCCACGAGTGCAGAGAACCGCGTCTTGCTTCATCCAGAGTGCCACGACAGGGTTCACCGCCAAGGGATTTCTGTCTCACTACCGCGTCTCCCCGAAAGAGGCGTTCAAAGGGCCTGAGCCGGATGACGGGAAACCGTCACGTCCGGTTCTGAGAGGGCCGGCCCCCAGCAATGGGGGCTGGCTACTCGGTTCCAGTGAAATGGAGATTTCACGCCAAGCCACAGATGACCTCATGATCGCTTGTGAGCGTAGTAATAGCTTTTCGCTGTTCCCCAGCCAAGAAATTGGAGAAGCCTTGCTGGGCGGGGTTTTGCCGCGTTTGCACTCAGAAAAGGGAGCTTGACATTATCCCTTTACCGGTGACAAACTTCGGCCCCGTTCTTCGCAGACAAGCGCTCAAGGCGGTAAAGCCAAGAATGACCCCTGCCAAAGGAGATTCAGTTATGTCGATCCACATCGATCGGTTGCGGACTGGTATGGCAACCCCCTTTCTGCTCGTGATTCTCACTCTGCTCGTAAGCTTTGGATTCTCTCCATCAGCAAGCTCACAAGTGACTGCTGACAGCAGGTCACGAATGCTTTCGAACGCCGAAAACCTTGGTTCAGAAGATTTGTCCAAGCAGATCACCGTGACGGTTTGGCTGAAACACCACAATCAGGCCGCGTTTGATGAATTGGTCCGGCAGATGTATGACAGGAACTCCCCAAACTATCATCGTTTTCTCACCCTCGAGCAATACCACGCGAACTTTGCGCCGACCGCCCAGGAAGCAGCTGTGGTCCGCGACTTCCTTACAGCCCGTAATTTGACTGTCTCGTCCGCGGACAAAAATAATCACTACATATCTGCACGGGGCCGTGTCGCGGACGTACAGGGTGCCTTCAAGTTGCAGATCAATCGCTTCAAAATCAATGGAGAAATCCATCGGGCGAACCTGACGGAGCCCGCGATCGAAGGGCCCGCCGGCACCGTAGTGGCTTCAGTGCAGGGATTAAACGATCTTCGCTACGAATCTTATGCACGGCGACCCATCAATCCGAATACCGGTGGCCCCGCGAACGGCATTCCGCTCAAGTCTGCGGGCGCAGGGTCCAATGGACTGTTTTTCACGGCGGATTGTTTCGGTGGCCCTGTGACCGAGACTTTCACCACCCCAGGCGGTGGTCCATCAGCCGTTTACACGGGCAATACCTACGGTTCTGGCATCGCTTCCGTTCCACCCGGCGCTCCTCAGTGCGGCTATGATGCTGCCGACATGGAAGCCATTTACGGGCTGCCCACAGTTTATGCCAACGGGTTTGCCGGTACAGGCCAGACCATCGTGATTGTCGATGCGTTTGGATCGAACACGATTTTGGGCGACGCCAACACCTTTTCCCGACTGAACAAGCTGCCCGCGCTCAAGACTGGACCAGGCGGGAATTTCCAAATTGTCAAGCCCAATGGCACGGCAAAATGCACGGCCACGAACGGCTGTATCGGAGGCAGCTGGCAATTCGAAACCACTCTCGATGTTGAATCGGCGCACAGCATCGCCCCAGCCGCCAATATCCTCCTGGTGCTTGCCGCGGACAATTCCTTTACCAACCTCGATATCGCAAATCTCTTTGCGATTGACACTCTCGCGGGCAACGTAATCTCCAACAGTTTTGGCCTTCCAGAGATAGTGTTTGTCGACTTTGCGCCATCGATTCTCATCGTTGAAAACAACCTCGCAGAGACCGCGGCCGCTCTGGGCATTTCGCAGCAAGTCTCAACCGGTGACGCCGGCGATAACCTCGCATTCAATGTTGCGAATTTTGGCATTAACGCCACGTCTCCAGGATTCGCTGCCAGTTCACCGTTTACGACCGCGGTGGGTGGTACCAGCACGTTCTTAGGTGCGGACCACACCGTCAAATTCCAGACCGGCTGGGGCCTCAACTTCACACGAATCACCGGCCCTCAACCGAATCCTCCGGTTGTCCCGCCTCTCGGTTTTGGCTTCAATGGCGGCGCCGGGGGAGGGCCTAGCACCGTCTTTCCCAAACCTGCGTTCCAGAGTAATTTACCGGGTGATTTTCGCCAGACTCCGGACATTTCCATGGTTGCCGATCCAGAGACCGGGTTGGAGATCATCGTGACGCCGGACAGCGTTCCAGGTCATCAGAAGTTCGTCGAGGTATTTGGAGGCACGAGTCTCTCCGCCCCGATGTTCTCAGCCATGTGGGCGCTCGCCAACCAGGCGGCCGGCGGCGGGCCGCTGGGACAGGCAGCGCCTTTGCTCTACAACCTCCCTCGCAGCGCTATCACCGACGTGCGCCAGATCAGTTCCCAGAATAATGTGAGGGGTACCATTTCGATTCCAAATACGCCACCGAAACCTCCCACCATCATTCACGAAGGTCCTAAGGCTCTGGCGGCGCCATCCGCTTGTGCGGCTCCGCCATGTTCGCTGGAAAATACGACAAACTTTGTCAGCGCGCTCTTCCAAAGTTCCTCTTCAACGCGCTGGGATGTTTTCGTCTTTGGGACCGACTCGTCACTCACCACAGGTCCGGGGTGGGACAACGTGACGGGGTTGGGCACACCGAATGGTTTGCCGTTCATCAACGCAGCCGTAGCAGCGGCGTCAGCAAGCGGTGGTGCTGCGGCTACTGAGTGAGCTTGCCTGCATCATTTTAACGACAGGGGTCGCCCGAAAGGGCGGCCCTCTTTTGTGTGTGCCGAGTCGACTCGGTCTGAACCGGTCAGGGACATGGTCGGCAGTACATGGTCGGCGGTGATCCATGTGGCAGCCGACCCCACCCCACAGTGACCTGTCGCTCCTGTCCTATCGCCCGCAAAATGGAACACCCATGAAACGAGCCGCGTATTGCGCTATCGCATTGCTTTCTCTTTTACGTCCACTGATTCCTTCCCCGGCGCAAGCCCAGGTGTCCGTGACCATGCATCACAACGACGTGGGCCGCACCGGGCAGAATCTGAATGAGACGATCCTGAACACGTCCAACGTAAGCGTCAACCAGTTCGGCAAGCTTTTCGCTTGCCAGGTGGACGGCTACGTTTACGCGCAGCCTCTCTACGTGGCGCAGGTGACTATCTCGTCCGCGCTGCACAACGTCGTGTACGTGGCGACTGAGAATAATAGCGTCTATGCATTCGATGCGGATCATGGCGCACAGCTCTGGCATGTCAACCTCGGTACACCGGTGCCCAGCACGGACATTTCGTCCACGTATAAGGACTTGACGCCGGTCATCGGTATCACCGGCACTCCGGTGATCGATCCGGTCAGCAGCACGATTTACCTGGTGGCCAAGACCAAGAACACGAGCAACAACACCTACCATCAGAACCTGCATGCGCTCGATATCACGTCAGGAGCAGAAAAGCCGGGGAGCCCGGTGGAAATCACGGCCAGCGTGCCGGGCAGCGGTTCGGGATCGAGCGGAGGCACGATCGCATTCCAGCCGCTGTACCAGCTGAATCGTCCGGGATTGCTTCTCTTGAACGGTGTGATGTATATCGCGTTCGGGTCGCACGGAGATATCGGTCCCTATCACGGATGGGTGCTGGGCTATAACGCATCGACCTTGGCGCAATTGGCGGTGTTCAATACCACGCCCAACGGCAGTGAAGCCGCCGTCTGGCAGGGCGGGCAAGGCCTGGTCGCTGATGCGGACAATATTTATTTCATGACAGGCAACGGCACCTTTGATGCGAATACTGGCGGAACTGATTACGGCGACAGTGTGGTCAAGCTGGCGACCTCAACCGGGCTTTCGGTCAGCGACTACTTCACGCCTGATACTCAGGGATCACTCAACCAAACTGACGCCGACCTCGGCTCGGGCGGGCCCATCCTGTTGCCTGGAACCAGTTCGATCGTGGGCGGCGGCAAGGACGGCATTCTCCGCCTGATCAATACCGCCAGCATGGGCGCATTCAATGCGGCGTTCAATGGCGACCAGCAGGAATTTCAGGCGACCAGCGGAAAGATCATGATCGGCCCGATTTACTGGAACAGTCCTAATCACGGTCCTGTTCTCTATCTGTGGGGACCGGGTGACTACCTGAAAGTGTTTGAATTCTTGAACGGATCTTTTCAAACTGCCGCTGTGTCGCAGAGCACCATGACAAGCCCGGCGGGAAATTCGAATGCGGCAGGCTTGTCACTGTCCGCCAACGGGAGCACATCGGGCAGCGGAATTGTCTGGGCGTCCGTCTCCTACTCGGGCGATTCCAATCAGCAAACGGTGCCGGGGATCCTGCGGGCCTTCGACGCGACGAACCTGAGCACGGAACTGTGGAACAGCAAGCAGAACACTGCGCGAGACGATGTCGGCAACTACGCAAAATTTGCACCGCCGACGATCGCGAACGGCAAAGTGTATCTGGCCACTTTCTCCAATCAACTGCTGGTTTACGGCCTGCAGCCGCCGGCTCCCCTGTCGGTGAGCTCGGTCTCGCCGACCTCGGGACGAACTTCGGGTGGGACGAACGTGACGATCGCGGGAATGGGATTTCAGTCAGGGGCCGCGGTGAGTTTCGGGGGAAGTAGGGCGACAAACGTAAAGGTTGTAAGCGCCACCTCTGTTACTGCCACCACTCCGCCGCACGCATCCGGAACTGTAAACGTGACGGTAACCAATCCTAACGGGCAGACTGCCACACTTGTGAATGGCTACACCTATAGAAGGAAGAGGTAAGAGCTAAGTCCGATCCGAGCTCTTTTATTCCTCGGTGCGAATATCGGTCAGTGAAAGGGCGAGTCGTCCGCCATTTCGGGATTCGATGGATCTCCGCGGTCTAGCGCAATCGGGGGGAGAAGTCGGTCAGGGCGAGGTAGGTGGAGTCAACCTTATCCACGAGTTTGCCGTCGGCCTCGGATTTCTCCTTCACACTTTTCCACTCAGGATCGTCCTGGAAAGCCTTCCAGTTGGTAGCGGCTGCTTCGCGGCTGGGATGCTGAAGAATGTAAATCAGGGTGTTGCTCTTCTCGGGCTCATCGAGGGGCGTCCAATAGGCGACGCTCTTCATTCCATGGCGGTCAAAGATTTTTATGGTGTGGTCGCGGAAGCGCGCCTCGAGTTCCGCCAATTTTCCTGCTGCTGCGTGGTAGACGCGGAGTTCGAAGACGGCCCCGGTAGCAGCCGTGGAGTTGGCGTTCGCTTGCCGAGCAGCGGCCCAAAGTGAGGCTGGAAGTAGGGTTGCCGCTGGAAGCGCCTGAACGAAAGTTCGTCTTTTCACGGCAAGAATTCTAGCAGAAGTAGATTGGATCAGTCCGAACGCGGGGAATCTCTGTGAGGCCCGCTAGCAGAATGGTGATTCCCCGCTCACCGCGTTCGCTGTTCTGCAAGCGGTCCCTTCGATCCGCAGGGGGATCGAAAGGCCGCTGTTCAACTTCCACCGGCTAAGGGGTGGTTTGGCCAACGAATGACTGGCAGGAAACATTTGGATGCCAGTTTACGAATGCGCCCTTGGGATTCTCTTTCCACGCCCAGACATGCAGCGTGTAGAAGGCGGGCAGTCCGAAGCGATTCGGCGTCGAGAAGTAGTGGAAGATCTGTCCCATAAGCTGCGGCGGCACGCCCGGATGCTTCTCATCCCACGCACTGGCGATCACGAGATAGTCGGCTCCGGTTAGTTTGACACTTCCGTCGGGCTGCGCTTCGTAAAGCACGATCTGAGGATGGGCGACGTCGACGATACCGTTGCCCACCAGTGTGTCATTGACGTAGTGCAGGCCCATGGCCCCAAAGTCGTCACCGCTCACGCAACCGAATTCAAGGCGATAGCCTTCGTTCTCGGCCGCTCTCACATCCTTAAACCGTTCGGTGACTTGTCGAACACTTCTGATCAGGGCACTCTGCTGGTCTTGTTGCGCCCGTTCGTTTTGCGCTGTCGTCTCGTGCGAGTGGGCGTCTTGCGCCACTGCGCGCAAGAAGCAGACATTCACGAGAGCGAACGCGATGACAGAATATTTACATTGCCTCGCGAATTGACTCGTTTTCCTGGTGAGAGTGAGAATCTGCGCTGTATCCATTGGGATTATCTCCTTTTTGTAAAATCGACGCTCATCTTCGCTGGGCTATCGGTGATGGCTTTTCCGAAACATTTTTGCGGGATCCGTTCGGTCGAACCGCTCTTCGTCACCCTGAAGGAAATTCGAGAAGCACGCCTCGAAATGCTGAGCTTCGTCTTGCAAATGGAAAGTAACAAGCGGCTGGATAGGAAGTAACGAAACAACGCCAAAGAAAAACCAAAATCAAGGTGACACACTAGGCGGGCTTAGCGCCGCCACTTCCCAATCACATGGAGGATGAGTGTGAGCAGAACGCTCAGCAGGATCGAGGTCGCTAACGGGAAGTAGAAGGTTGTGTTCTTGCCGCGGTAGAGGATGTCGCCGGGGAGGCGGCCCAGCGGGAGGTGCAGGCGGCCAACGAGCAGCAGGAGAAGTCCGGCGAGGAGGAGTGCGGCGCCGAGAAGGATCAGGAGTTTGGCAAGGTCGGTCATTGATGGCGGGGCTAGAGCCCCTTTTCATTTTAGCGACTTTACGCGGCGCTGAAGAGCCGCTCTTCCACGGTGTCCATCAGGCTTACTTCCACTCGGACGGAGCTTGGGGCGGAGTTTTTTAGCAAAGTCAAAAACCCCACCCTGTCGCAAAAGACGCGACAAGGTTGGGGCACCCGCTTTGGGTCCGCTTCCAAGAAAAATTCTATAGGTCCACTGCGCTTCACTTTGTATCGAAAAGTACTTGACACTTGTCTGCTACCGCGCTAGGCTTTTGCCATGCTCGATCCTCAGTTGCACCGGATACGGAGATTCCATCGATCGTCGCGGCCGCCTGTGGCGCCGAACGTTGCCGATGATCTCCGGTTTATTCGGGACACGATGGAGCGGTCGGCGGCGTTTACGGCTGTCTCGGGGTGGGGGCATGTTGTGCTGGGTGGAACCGCTTTTGCTGCGGCACTGCTTGCCAGTCGACAGGTTTCACCTTTTGGCTGGTTGCGGGTATGGCTGGCTGAGGCGCTTGTGGCGGCCGCCATCGGGTTGCTGGCTTGTACGTGGAAAGCAAACCGGAGCGGGCTGCCCCTGTTTTCCGGACCGGCGCGAAAAGCGGCACTGGGATTGGCTCCGCCACTGGTGGCGGGGGCATTCCTGACGTTTCTGCTATTTCGCTCGGGGCTCGAGTCGGCGCTGCCCGCGATGTGGTTGCTGCTGTATGGCGCAGGAATTATGACTGGGGGCGCGTTTTCGGTGCCCATTGTTCCGGTCATGGGACTGTGCTTCATGCTGCTCGGCGGGCTAACGGTACTTGGGCCGGCGAATTGGGGAAACTGGTTTCTGGCGGCAGGATTTGGCGGACTGCATATCGTATTCGGATTGTCAATCGCGAGGAGGCATGGTGGGTAGGGCGGTAGTATCTCGTGGAAAGTCCGGGAAGCATGAAGTGCGTGCGCGCGAGCATTCGCGTGAACATGCGGCGCCACGGACTCCGGAACTGCCCGAGCTTGACCGTCTGATTCACGAGCGTATCCGGTTGGGGATTGTGAGTGCGCTGGCGACTAACGATTCGCTGAGTTTTAACGATCTGAAGCGCGTGCTCAAGACGACCGACGGAAACTTGAGCGTGCATGCGCGCAAGCTGGAAGAGGCGGAATACATCTCGTGCGTGAAGTTTTTTGAGGGGCGCGTGCCGCGCACGGAGTACCGGCTCACGACAAAAGGACGCGCTGCGCTGGCGGAGTATCTGGATCAGATGGAGGAGTGGATCCGGGTGACGCGGGAAGAGCACTGAGATGAGAGTGCTGGGGAGATTCGCGCTAGCGGCTGGGTTCGGACTTTTGGTGCTCTTGGTTGGCGTGCTGGCCGCGATGGTTCTTGGCGGGTTCGCTTTGCTTGAACGCCATGGGCCGGCCGGGGGTGGTTTTCTCATGTTGGAGTTCCTTGCCGTAGGAGTTCTCATTTGCGTGCCCTTGGCCATCGCCGCAGCCTGCTGGGTTCTATTTCGAGCGGGTAGAAATACGAATCAGGTGTTGTCCCAAGGCCGAAGCGGTCTTTTTTTGGGCCGACGAGCTTTGTAATACAAAGTTCATTGCAGGAGATCTTTATGGAAGAGATTTCTGGTAACCCGAGATCCTGGTTCGGTGAGGCGGCGCGGTTCTGGGAGCCGCGGCGCATCTGGTACAACGGGGCGCTGTTTGTCGTAGTGCTGCTGTGGCTAGGGTTGACCTGGCCGCATTTTCAGCCAGCGCTGACGCTGGAGGCATTTGGAAAGATGAGCGTGCTCGCGCTGCTGGCCAATGTCTGCTACTGCGCCGCGTATCTGGTGGAGTTCTTTGTGCTGTCTCTACCGTCTGACGGCGGCCGGCGGCGGTTCCGGTGGGCGGTTTGGATTCTAGGGATGCTGCTAGCGTTGCTGGTCGAGAACTACTGGATCGCGGATGAGATCTATCCGGACTTCAACCAGAAAGAAGGGGTTGTGATGCTGGGAGCAGGAGAGATGTTTCGCGGAGCCACCGGTTCGGCGAGCAATATGAATTTTCCCGCACCACTGGCGGTGACGGGGTTCCTGGCGGCCAGCCTGGGAACATTTGCGGCGATGGCAGCGGCGGTGATTTTTTGGTTCGCGCGCAAACCCCGACTGGCGCGGGTCGCAGCGTTTGCGATCTGTGGGGGAATGGTTGTGTATCTTGCGCTGCTCCTCGGTTTTTCGGCTGGGAGCCACGAGACCTTGCTCGGGCGAGGGCAGGAAAAATATTTTTGCGAGATTGATTGTCATCTGGCGTATTCCGTCCTCGATGTAAAGAGACAAGAGCAAGGGCCAGTGGACGACTACATGGTTACGCTGCGCACGCGGTTTGATGAGACCACGACCTCGCCCAATCGGCCGAAAGATGCGCCGCTGGCGCCGTCACCGCGTGAGGTACGGCTAGTGGACGATGCGGGACATCAGTATGACGTGGCTTCGAGCTTAGGGACTTCGTTGATGACGCCGTTGACGCCGGCGTCGTCGTATACGACCCAGTTGGAGTTCAAGGTTCCGAAGGATGCGCGCGGGTTGCGCTTGTTGATTGAGACGGTGCCGGGGTGGCCGGATCGGTTAGTGATTGGCGATGAGAATAGTTTGGGGCATAAGAAGACGTATTTCGCGCTGTAAGTTCGCGGGCTGCCGCGTCGCTTGGTCGGCAGCGGCACGCTCGCTGCGCTGGCGGGGCGGACGAAGGCGTCCGCCCCTACACAAACGGGACTACACTCCCAGTGCCTTCTGGATTTCGGCGGCGATGGCGGCGCACGCCGACTGCATCTGTGATTCGGATTCGGCTTCCACCATCACTCGGGCTAACGCTTCGGTGCCTGAGTAGCGGACTACTACACGGCCACTCCCATCCAATTCTCTTTCTGCTGTGGTGATCGCTGACTGGATTGCAGGCACATTCGCGAACGGAACCTTTTCTTTCACGCGGACGTTTTGGATCTTCTGCGGGAATACTTTCAAGTCACTCACCAAATCGGCCAGCGGCTTGCCCGAACGAACGACGATGTCCATGAGGCGGAGGGCGGTGAGCAGGCCGTCGCCGGTGGTGGCGTCTCCATCGAGAAATATGATATGGCCGGATTGTTCGCCGCCGAGGATCGCGCCAGTCTTGAGCATCTCTTCCAGAACGTACTTGTCGCCGACGTTAGCGCGGAGCATCTGGATACCGGACTGCTTGAGCGCAATCTCGAGGCCCATATTCGACATGGTGGTCGAGACTACGGTGTTGGTCTTCAACTTTCCTTCAGCGTGCAAGCTGCGGGCCGCGGCGAGAAGGACGCCGTCTCCGTTCACAACACGCCCCGAGGCATCACAGAAGAGGGCGCGGTCGGCATCACCGTCGAAGGTTACACCCAGGTCGAACGTCCCTGCCGAGGAGCCAGCATGTTTCCCCAGGGTCTCGGGATGAAGCGCGCCGCACTGCTCGTTGATGTTTTTTCCGTCCGGAGCTACGTGGATGAACGTTGCCTGAACGCCCAGCAAGCGGAAAAGGCCCGGAGCTTCGGCGGTGGCGGCTCCGTTGGCGCAATCCACCAGGACACGAAGTTTGCTGAGATCGGAGGTGACACTGGCTGCGAGCGATTTGATGTAGGCGTGACGGAGTTCGGCCTCGCCGGGGAGCGAGGGACGCGGGACTTTCAGCGCGGTGTCGTCGGCGGATGCGGGATTCTTGAGGAGCGCGAAGATTTCTTGTTCGATGGCGAGTTCGCGGGAGTCACTCAGCTTGAATCCGTCCCCGGAAAAAACTTTGATGCCGTTGTCGGTCCAGGGATTATGTGAGGCCGAGATAACCACGCCGGCGGCCATTCCGCGGGAGCGCGCCAGGTAGGCGACACCGGGAGTAGTGATAACGCCGGCGCTGTGAACGTCGACCCCGACGGCGGCGAGGCCTTCGGAGACGCGATCGGCGATCCAGCGGCTGGATTCACGGGTGTCCTGGCCGATCACGGCTTTAGCTTTGGCTGTCGTGCGAATGAGATCGTGGCCGAGGGCGCGTCCGATGAGATTGGTGCTTTGTGCGGTTAAGGGGAATTCCCCGGCTACGCCGCGGATTCCGTCCGTTCCGAATAATTGCCGTTGCTGGGTCATGAGAAGGTTTCAAACGATCGAAGGACAACCCAAGAGCTTATAAGGAAGCGAGGCGAGCGCGCAATTGTCGTATCGCTCGGAGGCGGCCACAACAGCTGTCGAACTTCGCTCGACGGAGAGCCGAGGACGGGTGTCCCCACATTCAATTTCTCAGTGCGAGGTCGCGGTGCCGATTTTTTGGACAACCACTGTGACGCGAATGGATGTGGCTTGTTCGACTTGGACCAAAGGATCGGGGACGTAGACGTTGGTGGTGAACACAGCGCTGCCGAAAGTGCCCGTGGCATCGATGGGATCGGTGGTGGCGGCATCGATTCTTTCTACATGACGACGCGGACCGCTGATGGTTACACGAGGCGGATCGCACTCCTTTTTGACTATCTCCTCACCGCTGGCGAAAATGCCAGTCACTCGGGGATTCACGGGAACCTCGCGCGTCAATCGCGTGTCGAAGGCGAGGCGCAGTTGGCTGGGAACGATCTGCTTGATTTCGACATCACGCGGATGGCGGACCTGTTGCGACGTGAGGTCGAAGGTGCGCTCGCCGGATTTCACGCCGGTGAGATCGATTTCCGCCTGGACCTCGTTAATCTTCAACTGGCGAATGGTGCGTTCTGGGCCGCGCACGCGGATTTGCGCCTCGGGAATCGATTCCGTGCTGATTTCGAGCTTCTCGGGGACGTGCTGGAAAACGATCGGGGCGCGGATGGCAACTTCGGCCGGCTGTTCGTCACGAGCGATCATGAACCAAAGGCCGGTGGCAAGCAGCAGCGACAAAAACTTCAGGCTGAAGTTGTGGACAACATAACGTTGGAATAGGGCGATCACGAGCTAGGCTCCGTTGAACCGGCGTCCGACTTGCGCGGCGCTGGCTCGGACAGTGGCGAGTCGAAGGCAGCGTAATCGCTGTTGGCAGCGATGGTGGTGGGCAACGTGGCCGGAGTAATGTGGCGGCGGAGCTCGGCACTCAAGCGTTCTCGCAGTTGATCAACGGTGAGATCGCGCTCGATCTTGCCGCCGACGGCGAAGCTGATGGCTCCGGTTTCTTCCGAACAGATGACGGCGATGGCGTCGGTTTCTTCGGTGATGCCGATGCCGGCGCGATGCCGGGTGCCGAGCTGTGTGGAGAGCAGCGGATTCATCGAGAGGGGAAGAAAGCACGCAGCTGCGGCAACGCGATCTTTCTGGATGATCACTGCGCCATCGTGGAGAGGTGCGCTGGGACGAAAGATTGTGGCGAGGAGATCGTAAGAAAGGCGGGCATCGAGAGGTACACCGCTTTCGACGTGGGTGCGCAGTCCGATTTCACGTTCGATGACGATCAGGGCGCCGGTTTGGTGTTGGGAGAAAAGGTTGGCGGCCAGCACGATGTCGTCGTAGGAATCGCCGTCGGCGGAGGAGGCGCTTAGGAACGTCAGGCGGCGTCCGAGGTCAGCGAGAACGTGGCGAATCTCCGACTGGAAAACCACGATTAGAGCAAAGACTACGTAAGGCAGGACGTGGCTGACCACCCAGTTCAGCGTAGTCAACTCACCGATGCGGGCGAAATAGAAAGTGATGGCGACGACCGTGAGCCCGACGAGCATGGGAACCGCGCGCGTGCCGCGAATCATGACCAGGACCTGGTAGATCACAAGGGCGACGAGCAGGATGTCGAGCGCGATCCATGCGGCTTGCGACCAGGATGTGATGAGCGGCAGCAATCGAGCTTAGATCCTCAGTCTGGAATTCCATTGTAATGCAGCGGAAATTGAGCAACAGGCCGTAGTGCGGGTTTTGCACGCGCACCTGCAAAAACGTTTAGGCAGAGTCTGCCAGTGAAAGCAGGGTGTGCGCCCGCAACGCGGCACGCTCGCTGCGCTCGCGGGGCGGACGAAGGCCTCCGCCCCTACACAAACCGGGCGTGCCCTCAGGGGCAAAAGCCCGTCTCAAATCCATTTCGAGACCACCCTATGTCTGCTTTTTTGTGACAGAGGCGTCGATTTGGCCGTGCGCGAGGCGGGCGGAGACTTCGTCTCCTATTTTTACTGCGTCGGCATCCTTCAGCAGTTTGCCGTTGGCATCGAAAACCAGGGCGTAACCGCGATCGAGAATAGCGAGCGGCGAGAGTGATTGCAGTGCGGTTTCGAGGCGTTCGCTGCGGACGCGGTACTGCAACAGAACGTTGCGCATGACGGATCCCAGCGCCGTAGTGCGGCTCTCGAGTTCTTTGCGTATGCCGCTGAGGACGAGGCGGACATCATAGTGGCGCACGGCGGCAGAAACGATTTCCCAGCGACGGCGGGATTTTTCAAGCAGGTTGCGTTGCGCCAGTTCCACTCGATGGATGAGGTCGTCAAGTTTCTGCTGGCGCTGCCGGATGACTTCCATCATGCGAGCGAAGGCACCGTGTTGTGAGAGTTCCGTCAATGCCTGGCGTCCCATCAAGAGGCGGTAGCGCATGGCCCGGGTGAGGCGATCGTGCAAAGCGGCGGCGTTGTCTTCGATGTCCTGGCGCGAACGGATGACGAGTTCTGCGGCAGCCGAGGGTGTGGGGGCGCGCAAGTCGGCGACGAAGTCGATGATGGTGAAATCGGTTTCGTGGCCGACGGCGGAAATCACCGGAATTGATGAAGCGAATACAGAGCGGGCGAGGCCTTCGTTGTTGAAAGAGGCGAGATCTTCGGCAGAGCCTCCGCCGCGGGCGACGATGATCACCTCAACGTTGTCGTGCTGATTGAAGAAGCGGACGCCGGCGGCTACTTCGAAGGAAGCCGCGTCGCCCTGGACCTGGGCGGGAAAGATCAGCACGTTTACCGAGCGATGGCGGCGCTGCAAGATGTTGAGAATGTCACGCAGAGCGGCGCCTTGAGGAGAGGTTACGATGCCGATGCGAGACGGGAGCGTGGGAATCGGCTTCTTGCGTTCGGCGGCGAACAGGCCTTCGGCTTCGAGCTTGGCTTTGAGTTGCTCGAATGCGACTTGCACCGATCCGGCGCCTTTGGGTTCGATGTATTCGGCGGAGATTTGCAACTCGCCGCGATCCTCGTAGATCGTGACGCGGCCGCGAACGACGACTTGTAGGCCGTCGGCGGGACGAAAACGTAGCAGGCGCGCGGAGGAGCGGAACATCACGACGCGAATCTGGGAGTCGCCGTCTTTGAGGGTGAAGTAAAGATGTCCGGACTCGGGAGCGCGAAAGTTAGAGATTTCGCCTTCGACCCAGGCGTCGGAAAATTCGCGTTCGATGTGGGTGCGGACGGACGCGACCAAGTCGCGGACTTTCCACACGCGGCGCTCGGGCGGGCGGAAGCTGAAGCCCATCTGGTCGGCTAGGGAGGACACTTAGGGGAGTTTAACGCAGAACGCGCTCACCACAGAGGGCACGGAGGAACACAGAGGAAGTCAAAATCCCCACTCTGTCTCGCAACGCGAGACAAGGATGGGACACGGGGTATGACTAATTGATTTCGAGGTGGAAGACGTCGGCTATCTGGAAATTGGCGCGATTGTAGAGGACCAGGTTGCCGCCAATGACTACGTGGACGTAGTTCGGGGGCGGCGGGGGAAGCATGACCTCGAGCTCGCGCGGACAGGGCTGCATTCTGCCGCGCAGGCCGGGAGGAAGAGTGCCCCGGACGATCAGTTGACGCTCCAGACCGGGAGGCAGACGATCGCGTTTCGCCAGTCCGGGAGGAAGGTGATTGTAGTGAGTGCGGTACCAGCCGCGGATGTCGCCATCACGGTCGACATAGCGCTCGTGGCCGTGGCCCTTGTTGTGACCGTTGCCGTGGCCGTGATCGCGGTCGTCACGGTCGTACCGGCGATCGTCATCGTCATCGCGATCATGTTTGTCGTGGCCGTGGCCGTTGCCCTGCGCGACGGCGATCGTGGCAGACAATGCCAGACCGAGCAGCGTCGTGGTGCATGCCCGGAGGCATAATTTGAAAGACATGAAGACCTCCCTAGTATCAGAAAGGTCAGGATATCGAATGCGCAGATGAGGCAATAGATTACGAGAGGTCATCAGGGCCGGACACCACTTGTGCAACCCGGCGAAGGCCCTTTTCAGAGGATGTGTCGCGAGTCGCCGACGCGTTTGGTCACTCGCTCGCGGTCAAGGTATTCGAGCAGGGGAATGGCATACTTGCGGCTGACGCCGGTCATGTCTTTGAACGCGGCCACGTCGATGGTGGAGGACTTGGTCTTATGGGCGCCGATCTGGCGGCGGAGCTGGTCGAGTGCGGTTCTGTGAAAAACGAGCTCGTCGGAGACTTTGATTAATGATTTTTCCCGCAGAAGAAGCGTCACGATCTTTTGGGCGCGTACTTTGTCGATCTTGAGGCCGGACAAGACTTCGTGGAGCGCGGGGACTTTGAGTCCAGCGGTGGCGAAGGCATCTTCGATTTTCCTTTTCGATTCCGCTTCGTCATCTTTCATCGTGACGCCGTGACCGGGGAGGCGGACGATGTCTCCTGTGATCTCAATTTTTTGCTCGCGGGCGAGTTGTTCGAGTGCCGCGGCGAATACCTCAGGCGATGCTTTTCCCTGTTCGCGCAATTCTTCTTTCGCCATACCGGGTGACAGCGAGTTCTTTCTGTGGAACGCGGCGACAGCTTCCAGTAGGACTGCCCGCAGCGCTGCGAGAGCAACACCGTCGATCAGCGTGTCGCCAACGCGATGAACCTGCTTTTTGTTGAAGGCTGGAGACAGGATGGTTTGAATCGAATCGTGGCGCCATCCTGTTTCCGCGACGAGTTGGGCGAGCGAGATGCCGGCACGAGAGCGGCGCTGAATACGACGCTCCAGAATGGGAACACGGTTTCCTTCTGCGAGTACTTGCAGAAAATCAGCAAGGTCCGGTTGGCGCGGAATCGGAGCTGCGTCAACGACCGTGCCTCCGCCGATGGTGACTACGGGCGAGAACTGGCGGACGATGAACCGGTCGCCGGGCATGAGGAGAGCAGCGGCCGGAAGCTTAAGGCGGGCAAACGCTTCTTTCCCGGGTGCGAGTTCCTTCGCATTGTGCAGGGCGATTTCGGCCACGGTCTCCATTGTGTTGGAGTGGAAGTGGACGCGGCTGCGGTTTCGCAGCGGGCGCGGCGCTGAGGCGAGAAGAGTCAGGCGAACGTCGGCACGGCGCGTGGCGGCAAAGGTGTCGGGCGGAGCCAGCATCATCCCTCGAGTGAGGTCTTCGGTACTGGCAGCGGCCAGGTTCAGCGCAGTACGCTGGCCGGCGATAGCGCCGTCTGCCGGCGTTCCATGGACCTGCACGCCGCGCACACGGGCTTTGCGGCCTGAGGGAAAGACCTCCAATTCGTCTTCGCGACGGATGGTCCCGGAGATCAGGGTTCCCGTGACCACCGTGCCGAATCCTTTCATGCTGAATACACGGTCGATGGGCAAACGCGGCAGGGCGTGAGCGTCACGCGGTTCACCCTGGGCGGCGGAGGCGACGATGGCGCGCTTCAGATTGTCGAGGCCCGAGCCGGTGAGCGAGCTCACGGGGACGATGGGGGCACGTTCAAGAAACGTTCCGCGCAGAAATTCTTCGACTTCGAGACGGACAACGTCGAGGGTTTCAGCATCGACCGTGTCGGACTTGGTCAGGACCGTGATGCCGCGCTGCACCCCGAGCAGTTGCAGGATGTCGAAGTGCTCGCGGGTTTGGGGCTTGATGGATTCGTCGGCCGCGACTACCAGCAGTACCAGATCGATGCCGCCGACTCCGGCGAGCATGTTGCGAACGAAGCGCTCATGTCCTGGGACATCGACGAAACCGATCTGCAAAGTTCCACCATCGGGCGTAGGCAAGGCCATGTGAGCAAAGCCGAGATCGATGGTGATGCCACGGCGTTTTTCTTCGGTGAGACGATCAGCGTCGATGCCGGTGAGGGCCTTGACCAGCGCGGTCTTGCCGTGGTCGATGTGGCCGGCGGTGCCGATGATGATGGATTTCATGCTGCTTTGAGATCTTACCGGAAAGGAACCGCGAAGCGTCTCAGGTGACGGCCATCGACTTGCATCGATTCCCGCCGTGCTCTTACTCTTCCATGCATGGCCGCACCCGCCGCGCTCGGATTCAGGCTGCACACCGGTTGGGCAGCTTTGGTTGCGATTGCTGGAGTCCCCGGCAAGTTTCAGGTGTTGCTACGTCGTCGAATCGAGCTGTTGCCGCGCGGAGATTCCGTTCCCCGCTTCGTCTACCACAAAGCTGCGGAGTTGCGTCCGTCCGACGCCGCGGAGTTGGTCAGTCGAGCCGAGGCGGCCTCTGAAGAGTCGGCCCGCACCGCGGTGAAAGAGGTCCTCGCTCATCTTGGGGCCTTGACGATTGTGGTCAAAGCCGGGGGAATCCCGTGCAGTTCGAGGCCGGTGCCCACGGATCTATCGGCGGTACTGCGCTCCCATCCCATGATCCACACCGCGGAAGGTGTCTTGTTCCAGCGGGCGGTCACCTCCGCCTGTCAGGCGTGCGGCCTGGCTGTGATTTCTGTGCGCGAGCGGGAAGTCTGGCGGAGTGTCTCCACCAGTTGGAGCCTCAAGGAGGAAGAGATGCGGACACAAGTCGATGGCCTGCGGAAGTCTGTCGGCGCGCCGTGGGGCACCGACCAGAAAACGGCCACGGCATTTGCCTTGCTCGCTCTGCGGGAAGTCACCGATACCAAGCGCGGGCGAGGAATTTCCCCCGGCAAATGATTCTGTTGGTCCTACCCATTCGCCCCGCCAAATGCGACAATAGAAGCTCCTCCATGCCTACTTCTTTGACCTCTGCTTTCTCTCCGGAGACCATCCGGCAGCACGGACTTACGCCTGACGAATACGAAAAAATCAGGCAGCTTCTCGGCGGGCGCGAGCCCACGATCACCGAACTCGGCATCTTCAGCGTGATGTGGAGCGAGCACTGCTCGTATAAATCGTCGCGCCTGCATTTGAAGCGGCTGCCGACCCGCAGCAAGCGCGTGCTGCAGGGGCCGGGAGAGAATGCCGGGATCATCGATATTGGGGACGGATGGGCGTGCGCGTTCAAGATTGAGTCGCATAATCATCCGTCGTTTATCGAGCCCTTTCAGGGGGCGACTACAGGAGTGGGCGGGATTTTGCGCGACATTTTTACCATGGGGGCGCGGCCTGTCGCCGTTATGGATTCTTTGCGGTTTGGGCCTGTGACTGGGGCCGCCGGGCTTCGCCCTGGCGGGACAGCCGAGGCGGCTGTCGCTACGCAAGATGACATTCATCGGAATCATTCGATCCTGGAAGGCGTGGTTAGCGGAGTGGCTTCTTACGGGAACTGCTTTGGGGTGCCCAACCTCGGCGGCGAGACGAAGTTTGAGCCTTGCTACTCGGGCAATCCGCTGGTGAATGCGTTCGCTCTCGGACTCGTGAAGAAGAATGAGATCTTCTATGCACGGGCTGCAGGCCAAGGCAATCCGGTGATCTATGTGGGCGCTAAGACGGGGCGCGATGGGATTCACGGCGCGACCATGGCCAGCGAGGAATTCAGCGAGGCTTCAGAGGCCAAGCGGCCGAATGTGCAGGTGGGGGATCCGTTCCTGGAGAAACTGCTGCTTGAGGCTTGTCTTGAGGCGATGCAGACCGGGGCGATTGTCGGGATTCAGGACATGGGCGCCGCGGGGCTGACGTGCTCGACTTGCGAGATGGGCGGGCGCGGGGGCGTGGGGATCGAGATCGAACTCGATCGTGTGCCGCAGCGCGAGACGGGCATGACTCCGTACGAGATCATGCTGAGCGAATCTCAGGAGCGTATGTTGCTGGTCGCGCAGAAGGGGCGCGAGGAGGAAGTGTTCCGCGTATTCGAGAAGTGGGGGCTCGACGCGGTTGAAGTCGGAAAGGTCACGACCGACAACAAGTTGCGCGTCCTCGAACATGGGAAAGTGGTAGCAGAGATTCCGAACCCGGCGTTGACCGATGAGGCGCCGCTGTACAAGCGGCCTTTGGCGCGGTGGGAGCCGCAGGTTTCGCGGGAGATACCGGAGGCAGTGCGGCAGGGGCTGAATCCCAGCTCTCATTCAAACGGGAACGGAACGGCTGAAGCTGTGCCCTTCCATACTTCGCACCTGAAGCAGCTTCTCGCCTCGCCGAACATCTGCGGGAAACGGTGGGTGTGGCAGCAGTATGACCACATGGTGCAGACGAATACCGTCGAGGCGCCGGGGGCGGGGGATACCGGGGTGATTCGCATCAAGGGCACGGAGCGCGGGCTGGCAATGGCGCTCGATGGAAATGGGCGGTGGTGCTATCTGGATCCGAAGCTTGGGGCGGAGCACGCGGTGGCGGAGGCGGCGCGCAAAGTGGCCTTGTCGGGGGCAACTCCGGTGGGAGCGACGAATTGCCTGAACTTCGGCAATCCCGAGAAGCCGCACATCATGTGGCAGTTCTCGCAGACGATCGATGGCATCACCAAGGCTTGCGAAGAACTGGAAATTCCGATTACCGGCGGCAACGTCAGCTTCTACAACGAGACGCTGGGCGAGGGGATCTATCCGACACCGGTGCTGGGCGTGGTGGGAATTCTCGAGGACGTGCACAAGACGGTGAAGATGCACTTCGCCGCACCCGGACGCACGATCGTGCTATTGCACGGCGGCGAGGCGGGGGATATCACCGATGCGGAGACCGAGTTCGGGTCTTCCGAGTACGCGAAAGAAATTCTGGGAGCATTGTGGGGATATCCGCCGGAGCTTGATCTGGAGAAGGAAGCGGCCTTGCAACAGGCGGTGATCGAACTGGTACGGGGAGGAATGGTGGATTCGGCGCACGACTGTGCCGATGGCGGAATCGCAGTGGCGCTGGCGGAGAAGGCGTTTCCGGCGGGTGTGGGAGCGCGCATGAATCTGGCGTCTGGCGGGATGTTTGCTGAGTATGTGCTGTTCGGCGAGGATGCGAGCCGCGTGCTGGTCTCGTGCGACCCGGGGAGGGTGGCGCGAATCAAAGAAGTAGCTAGCAGGCACGGGATTGCGGGGGACGTGATCGGGGAAACCATTCCCGAGAAGTTGGAAATTTCATTGGACGGAAAGGCCGTGGTCTCGGCTACAGTTGCGGAGTTGAGCGCGGCGTATGAGGGTGCGTTGCAAGCGGCCTTGCGGACGGATCCGGAATTGGTGGCGGCGGATTAGGCGCGCTGCGCTCGCCGGACAGCCGATGGCGGCTGTCCCCACATAAAGCAAGGGTGTGAGCCGAACGCTGAGAGCTGAAAAGGGCTAAATGCAGATTCCTGACAAGTTTCGTGATGAATGCGGTGTGGTGGCGATCTTCGCCCATTCCGAGGCGGAGAAGCTTGCATACCTTGGCCTGCACGCGCTGCAACATCGCGGTCAGGAATCGGCGGGAATCGTCACGTCCGACGGGTTGACTGCACGCGCGCACAAGGCGATGGGTTCGGTGGCAGAAATCTTCACCGAGGAAGTTCTATCGAAGCTGGGCGGGACGCTGGCAATTGGGCACACGCGCTATTCCACTGCGGGCGAGTCGGCGCTGCTCAATGCGCAGCCGATCCTGGTGCAGTCGAATAAGGGCGCGATCGCGGTGGCTCACAATGGCAACCTGGTGAATGCCACGACGGTCCGCGCGCGGCTGGAGAGCCAGGGATCGATCTTTCAGACGAACAGCGATACCGAGGTCATCGTTCACCTGATCGCGCTGTCGAAGGAGCACACGCTGCCCGAGGCAATGGCCGACGCGCTGCGGCGGGTGGAAGGCGCGTTTTCGCTGGTGATGATGAGCAATGACCGCATCTTTGCGGTGCGCGATCCGCGCGGCTTTCGGCCGCTGGCGATGGGACGCATTCCGGCCGTGGAGGGGCAGAAGCGGGACACGATTGTGTTCGCCTCCGAGACCTGCGCGTTTGACTTGATCGGCGCGGAGTACGTGCGCGATGTGAAGCCGGGTGAGTTGATCATCGTCAGTGCTGAAGGAGTCAGTTCGCGGTTCTATTCGACCGCCGCGCCGCAATCTAGCTGCATTTTCGAGCACGTATATTTTTCGCGGCCGGATAGCCTGGTGTTTGGACGGCCGGTGCAAACCAGCCGAGAAGAATTAGGGCGGCAGTTGGCGCGAGAAGCCGGCGTGGATGCTGATCTTGTCGTACCGGTGCCGGACTCGGGCGTAACCGCTGCGGTGGGTTATGCGGCGGAGAGCGGGATCCCGTTTCGCTTTGCCTTGATCCGTAATCACTACGTAGGACGCACGTTTATCGAGCCGAGCCAGAAGGTGCGCGACTTTGGCGTAAGGTTGAAGCTGAATCCGGTGCGCTCGCTGCTGGAAGGCAAGCGGGTGGTGCTGATCGACGACTCGATTGTGCGCGGAACTACAAGCCGCAAGATTGTGCGCATGATCCGCAATGCCGGGGCGAAGGAAGTGCACATGCGCATTTCGTGTCCGCCGACGATTTCGCCGTGCTACTACGGCGTCGATACTCCGTCGCGGAAGCAGCTGATCGCAGCCAATAAGTCGGTGGACGAGATTCGTGAGTATATTGGCGCGGATTCGCTGTCTTATCTTTCGCTCGAGGGCCTGAAGAAGGCTTGCGGCGAGGGAGAGAAGATCTCGTATTGCTCGGCCTGCTATACCGGGAAATATCCGACCGATATTGTGGATATCGACGAGATTCAGCCGGCTGCGGTACGGCGGTAGGTTGGGTCTTAGGCAGGTCTTAGGTCTTCGGCTTCCGCGCCCGCACTACTCGCGGGATTGATTGCAGATCGGTTTTGATTTGCACGTCTTGCCAGCCGTCCAGTAACTTGCGGACTTCTTCCGCGATTGTGCCGCTGATTTCCATGATGAGCCATCCGCCGGGATGCAGGATTTTCCTAGCCTGCGGGATTAGGCGGGAGATCACTTCGGTTCCTTTCGGACCGGCGAAGACCGCATTGCGCGGCTCAAACTTGCGGACTTCCAACTGCACCTGATCCTCTTCTGACTCGCCGACATAGGGTGGATTCGAGAGCACAAAATCAAAGTCCCGCTTCAAGCCTTCGAGTAGATCCGCTTGACGAAAGTGAATGCGGCGGTCGAGTTGATGGCGGGCGGCGTTGGCACGAGCGATTTCCAAGGCGTCGAGAGAAATGTCAGTGGCGTGAATCTCCGCGTAGGGCAACTCTTTCGCGAGTGCCAACGCGATGCAGCCGGAGCCGGTGCCTACGTCGACGATGCGGACCTTGGACTTCGCACCTGGGACTTCAGGGTATGTTTGGTCTGAGGTCTGAGGCCTGACGCCTGAGGTCTGAATTTCGAGGACACTTTCGATGACGTGCTCGGTTTCTGGGCGCGGGATCAGCACTGCGGGGGTGACGATGAGGTCGATGCCCCAGAATTCCTGGTGGCCCCTGATGTACTGTGCTGGGACGCCGCGTACGCGCTCGGCGAGTGCGGCTTCGTAGTTGGATTCTTCTTCCGTTGAAAGTTCGCGCTCGGGATGCGCGAATAGATAGGCGCGGTCGCAGCTCAGGGTGAACATCAGCAGCAACTCGGCGTTCAAGCGGGGAGAGGGAACGTTCTCGGCTGTGAGGCGGGCGATAGCCTTGGAGAGGGAGTCTTTCAGATGCACACAGCTATTTCACCACAGAGGGATGGGCAGTTCTCGGTTTCGGTTCTCAATGTGGTATCGCGCGATCACCTGTTGACAAACGGAGGAGCGGCCTATGCCCGCATCCGTAATGCTAGCTCAGTTGCGGATTCAGGCGAAGAATTTCCGCGTTAAGGACGGTCGCGAAGGCGACCCAAGCCGCATAGGGCACGAACGCGTACGCGGCGGGGCGGTCGACTTTGTGAGCGGCGGCGATGTAAGCGATGATGCTGCCTTCCAGCGCAAAGACGTCCACCAACGCGAGTGTCGGGCGAGGCTTACCGAAGAACAGCTTCGACCATTGGGCGTTGGCGGCTAGTTGTGAGATCCACAGGCGCAAGGCGGCATTGCGCTGGCGCGAAGGAGCGGCGCTCCACACTCGCCATCCCGAATATGCGATAAGTGCATGCAGAGTGGTCCATGCAACTGGAAAGACTTTGTCCGGCGGAGTGAAGCTCGGCTTGCGGAGATCTCGGTACCAGCCGTCGCGCTTGCCGCGGCTGTAGCGGGCACCGTACAAGGCGGCTCCCGCGGTGGCGAGGCCAAATCCGGCGAGTGCGAGAAGAGAACCCGTTCTTGCGTTCGGCATAACGCTGTTAGGTGAGGAACTGGCTGCGCTGGTTGCTTACTGACCTGGCCGTCTCTGCCATTCGTAGCCCAGATAAATCATCTGGCCGATGTGGTGTTGCATGTGGGCGGCGCATTGCACGGTCATGTCGAGCCGATTGCTGCAGTTGGTGCCGACGCCCGAGTATGGCTTCGACCAGTCTTCCGGCGATTGGGCACGAATCGTCTGAATCACCATCGCCACTGCGTGGTCCAGTCCCTTCAAAGCTTCCTCCTTCGATGGAGGATTTGGCGCAGTGAATTCGCGAGCGCGGTCGCGGGCGTAGCCAGTGTTCGCGATCTGCGCGCCGATGTAATAGTTCAGGTTGCCGGTCAGGTGCAGGACCAGGTGACCGAAACTGTTGCCGTAGGAAAAGGGCTTGGTCCAGAACTGCTTTTCGGTGAGCGGTGCGGCGAGTTCGCGTACACGCGCGAGGTTCGCGAAGTAGCGATCAGCAAGGACTGCGGTTAGCGTCGCGTCGAGTTCCGGCATTCTCTCCTGCTTCGCGGGCGCATGCACCCACGTGCTCCCCTAAACCACGCTGGCGGCTTCCTGCTTCAGTTTCTCGGCCTGATAGTGCGTGATCAGGGCTTCGATCAAGGGTTGGATCTTGCCATCCATCACCGCCTCGAGCTGGTGAATCGTGAAACCAATGCGGTGGTCGGTGAGACGGTTTTGCGGGAAGTTGTAAGTACGGATTTTTTCGCTGCGGTCTCCCGAGCCCACCATGGCCTTGCGCTCTTTGGCAAGGGCCTGTTGCTGCTTTTCCATTTCGATTTCGTAGAGGCGCGAGCGCAGCACGCGCATGCCTTTTTCGCGATTCTTGATCTGCGACTTTTCGTCCTGGCAGCTGACGACGGTATTCGTCGGGATATGCGTGATGCGCACCGCGGAGTACGTCGTGTTCACCGACTGGCCACCGGGGCCCGAGGAACAAAAGGTGTCGATGCGAAGATCTTTAACTTCGATTTTGATGTCGACGTCTTCGGCCTCGGGCAACACGGCGACGGTGACGGCGGAGGTATGGACGCGTCCCTGCTGCTCGGTGGCGGGCACGCGCTGCACGCGGTGCACGCCGCTTTCGTACTTGAGCTGCGAATAGACGCGGCTGCCTTCGATGATGGCGATGACTTCCTTCAGGCCGCCAGCCGATGACTCTGACGACGATAAAACCTCAACCTTCCAGCGCTGCGTCTCGGCATAGCGGGTGTACATGCGGAAGATCTCAGCGGCGAAGAGGGTGGCTTCGTCGCCTCCGGTGCCGGCGCGGATTTCGAGGATGACGTTCTTCTCGTCGTTCGGATCTTTGGGGAGAAGCAGGACCTTTAACTCCTCTTCCGTGCCGGTAACGCGAGCTTGCAGCCTATCGAGCTCTTCCTGAGCATAGGCGCGCATATCGGGATCTTTTTCATCGGCCAGGACCGCCTTGCTCTCGGCAATCCCCTTAGTCAGGTCCCGGTACTCCCGGTATTTCTCCACGATTGGGGCTATTTCGGCGTGGGCCTTGGCAGTCTTCTGGTATCTCGCCGAATCGTTGACGATATCCGGCGAGGCGAGAGCATTGGTCAGCTCTTCGTAACGGGCTTCAATTTGATCCAATCTTTCAAACATGGCGACCGACCTTCGTAGAGACTTGGCTTGCTAAGTCTCGGTTTGCGCCGCGGAACGACTATCGCGTGGGCGGCAGAGACGCAACAAGTTACGTCTCTTCGATTTTAGTTGTGGAAGAGATCGAGAGAAAGTATTCGCGGCGGGACCGCTAGGCAATGACCAGTTCGCCGCCGCGTTCCTTCTCTAACGACATGGCTTGATCCAGCGCCGTGATTGCGCACTGAGCCTGCTCGTCGGACGGAGGCTTGGTGGTGATGCGTTGGAGCCAGAGGCCGGGCGCCGTCATCATGGCGAAGAGGGATCCGCGGTGCTTGGCGGCGAATCGGATGATCTCGTACGAGACTCCGGCGATGATCGGCAGCAACGCGATACGCGAGGCGAAACGTGCCCAGAACGTGGTGAACGGGACCAGCATGTAGAAGCCGATGGAGATCAGCATCACCGTCATCAAAAAGCTGGTTCCGCAGCGGGGATGGAACGTCGAATATTTCTGGACAGCGCCGGTGGTGAGCGGGTCTCCGTTCTCGAAGGCGAAAACCGTTTTGTGCTCGGCGCCGTGGTACTCGTAGACGCGGCGGATATCTTTCCAGAGTGAGACGCCCCATATGAAGAGCAGGAACAGGCCGAGGCGAATGACGCCGTCCACCAGGTTGAAGGCGATGCGTCCGCCTAGCGCGGGATCGATCTTCTTGAGCTCGGTGGCCGCCAGCAGGGGGATGTATTTGTACATGAAGATGAAGAAGGCGATGGAGATGATGACGTTGACGGCGGCTAGCCAGCCGCTGATGGCGGCGGCTTTCTCGCGGCCTTGCGTTGAAGCGGCCGGCGTCCCGGAAACTCCCGCCTCGCTTCGCCCATTCGACGGGCTCAGGGCAAGCTTTGGCGGGACGGGCGAGGCGCCCGTCGCCACACGGTTTGTTGCCACATGGTCTGTGCTCATTACGTCTTCTATGGCAACGTTCGCGGAGAAGCGGAGCGCGCGGTAGCCTAGCGTCATGGCGTAGCCCAGCGTCATTACACCGCGGACGATCGGCCAAGCCATCCATTTATGCTTTTCAGAGGGGCGTTCGAGCGGTTCGCTCAAAGTGACGACCTCACCGGAAGGCTTGCGGCAGGCGATTGCCCAGGCGTGCGGAGAACGCATCATGACGCCCTCGAGCACGGCTTGGCCGCCGACCAAGGTTTCTTCTCCGCTTTCAAGGGCGGGGAGTAGCTGGATCGCAGCCAGAAATCGCAGATAATTCCGCAAAAAACGCACGATTGTTAGATGCTCCTGAAGGGGGCACGACCTAGGTCTTAGGGTATCACAGGGTGGGGTCGTTTAGGATTGGGAACAGCGTCGGTAAGTAGTGCGTTTTCAGTGGGGGAGAGGGCTCGCTGAGGGATCGGCGCTTCTCCGACCACGTAATTCGATTCAGCAGAAGAAAGCCAAAGTCCCCACCCTGTCGCACACAACGCGACAAGGGTGGGGCACCCTCGAGGGGAAAGGCTGACCCAGGGAATTCATGGAACGATTCGCTACAACTTGCGAGGCGATCGCGGCGACCACCAAGAAGCTGCTAAAGACGGGTCTGGTCGCGGAGTATCTGCGGTCGCGGACCGTTGATGAGGCGGCAGTGTCGGCGGTGTTTCTGTCGGGGCGTCCGTTTCCGGTCTGGGAGGAGACTACGCTGCAGGTGGGTGGGCGATCTCTGTGGGGGATTGTGGCAAACCTTGCGGGGAAAGAGCAGGGCAAACTTACGGCCTCGTACCGGAAGCTGGGTGATCTCGGAGCGGTCGCGGGAGATTTGCTGCCGCAGCGTCCCGGTCAAGGCTTCGGCGTGCTTGAGGTCGAGGCCTTCTTTCGACAGATCGCAGGGGCTCGTGGCGCGTCGGTAAAGACAGAGATCGTTCGCCAACTGCTTTCGCGGTCGACTCCGCTTGAGGCCAAGTACATCGTGAAGATCATGACAGGGGATCTGCGGATCGGGCTGAAAGAGAGTCTGGTCGAGGAAGCGATTGCGAAGGCTTACGGAAGCACACCAGTCGAGGTGCAGCGCGCGAACATGCTGCTGGGCGATATCGGGGAGACTGTGCGACTCGCGGCCGTGGGCCGGCTAAGTGAGGCGCGGATGCGGCTGTTTCATCCGTTGGGATTCATGCTGGCGAGTCCGGTGGAGTCGACGGAAGAGGGGCTGAGTTACTTCTCCGAAGCGGCAGTGGAGGATAAGTACGACGGGATTCGGGCGCAGGCGCATGTTGCAGACGGAGAGGTGAAGATCTTTTCGCGGACACGGGATGAGATCACGGAATCGTTTCCGGAGCTGCCCTCGGTCTTGGCTGGACTGCCGCAGGATACGATTCTCGATGGGGAGATTGTGGCGTGGGAATATCCGGCGCGGCTGGAGGCGGCGCAGGCCGTCGTGGATGAGCCCGCATCAGAGGAAGGCGAGATCAAGGCCGACAATCTCGGGCGGGCTCGGCCGTTCAGCGTGCTGCAGCAGCGACTGGGACGGAAGAAGGTCAGCGAGAAGATGCTGCGAGAGAATCCGGTGGCGTATCTCGTGTTCGACGTGTTGTACGCTGACGGGGAGTTGATGCTTGAGCGGTCTTTGCGGGAGCGGGCACAGGCGTTGGATTCGCTGCTTGCTGCGCCCCGGAAAAGCACTCACCACAGAGGCCACGGAGTAGCACAGGGAAACCTTGCGTTCGAAACGGGCGAGGAAGCACGGACTGACGCTGGAGTCATTCGCGCGCCTGTGTTTCGCGCTACTTCACCTGAAGAACTTGAACAGCTTTTCGTCGCGGCCCGGGCGCGCGGGAATGAAGGGCTGATGATCAAGGATCTCGAGTCGGCTTATTCGCCGGGGAAGCGCGGGAAGTCGTGGCTGAAGATGAAGCGCGAACTAGCCACACTCGACGTGGTCGTGACGGCGGTCGAGTATGGGCACGGGAAGCGGATCGGCGTGCTGAGCGACTACACCTTCGCTGTGTGGGATGGCGACCGGCTGGTGAACATCGGGAAGGCATATTCAGGGCTCACCGATGCTGAGATTGCCGAGATGACGAAATGGTTTCTTGAACACACAATTGAAGATCAAGGATTTCTGCGCGTCGTCGAGCCGAAAGTTGTGCTGGAAGTGGCCTTCAACAACATGATGCGCTCGGACCGGCACGAGAGCGGGTACGCGCTTCGCTTCCCAAGGATCGTGCGACTGCGGCCGGATAAGTCTCCCGAAGATGCGGACAGGATTGAGCGGGCGAAGGAGATTTACGAGCAGCAAGACTAGAGGCTTCGGGCGAATGGCGTTAGGACGCCCGCGCTCAGTGGCTGTGATGGTGGTGTTCTTCACTCTCGGCCACCGGAATTACGCAACCGTGAGCAGTCTCGCAGATGGCATGCTCGAACTGAATGGTCGTGTGGTCGATACGGAAGTCGCGCAGCAGTCGCTCTTTCACGTCGCGCAAGATGCGCTCGCTGACCGACGGCGGAATGTCGGCGATGGAGATGTGGCAGGAGAGGGCGTGGGTTTCCGATCCGATACTCCAGACGTGGAGATCGTGGACATCGTTCACACCGGCGACGGTACGGATCGCCAGTTCGATTTTCTCGAGCTTCATGCCGCGAGGCGTGCCTTCCAAGAGGATGTTCAGCGTCTCGCGGACGATGCCGAATCCCGACCAGAGGATCAGCACGCCGATCGCTAGCGACAGGACGGAGTCGATCCAATAGTTGCTGGTGAGCAGGATGGCCCAGCCTCCGGCGATGACGGCGGCGGTGGAAAGGGTGTCGCCGACTTCATGGAGCAGGGCGCTGCGAATGTTCACATCGCCGCCGGAACGGTAGAGCAGCAGAGCGATCGCGCCATTCATCACTACTCCCGCGGCTGCCACCCACATCATCACGCTAGCGTGGACGTGCTCGGGATGCTGCAGTCTCTTGAAGGCTTCGTAAAAGATGAAGAAGGACACGCCGACCAGAGATGTCGCGTTGACCAGCGCCGCCAGCACCCCGGCCCGGTGGTAGCCGAAGGTTTTCGTGGAACTTGCGGGACGAGATTGAAAATAGACGGCGACCAGCGAAAGCGCCAGGGCAAGGAAGTCGGAGAGATTGTGTCCGGCCTCGGAGAGCAGCGCCAGGGAGTGGGCGCGGACTCCGGCCACAACCAGCAGCACGATATAGGCGAGGGTCACTCCCAGCGAAATCTTTAAAACCCGGGTGGGGCTGCCGTGGCCATGGACATGAACATGCATTCTCTCAAGTCTAAGGGCGCACGCGACTCGCATCAAGCGGGGGCGGGTACCAAAAAGCTTAAACGCAGAGAACGCTGAGAAATCCGCTGAGTTCGCGGAGAAAATCAACCTCAATTCGAGTTTCAGTTTTTGGTCAGGCTGTCGAGATAGCGGTTGTTGTAGAAAGTGGTGGTCTTCTGGACGAATTCTAGAACGCGGAACATGCGTTCGCGGGCTTCGCGGTTCAGTTCGCGGAATTGCACGGCGGCTCCGGAACCGGGGTCCATACGAGTGACGTAGCCTTCGGTGGACAGGCTGGGGTCGTCCATGGAAAAGTTCAGCTTAATTTTGCTGCCCGGGCTGAGGATGTTGCTGGTCTCGATGTAGCATCCGCCCATGCTGATGTCGGTGAGGTTGGCGAAAACGGGGACGCCGCCCGCTTCGGTGTTGAGTTCGATGGTGACGCGGCACTTCATGCGAGGGTGGGCGCGCCGGTCTTTGTAGGCGAGCTGCTTCTGCTTCTCGATGTACATGCGCCGGTCCGCTTCGGAGAGAAGCTGCTCCGCGTCGTTCCCGTCATCGGGGAAAACTGCCCGTCCCACGCTTAGGGAGAGAATCTCCTCGTTACAAACTTCCTGGCCGGCATGGCGGGCGAGGGCACGCATCTGCTCGGCTCTTTTGCCGGAGGCATCGGCACCGAGGCCCGGAGAGATAACGACGAATTCGTCGCCGCCCATGCGAGCCACGTAATCGTATTCGCGGCAGCTGTCCTTGAGCGCCTGGGCAAAGAGGCGCAGCACGCGGTTGCCTTCCAAATGGCCGAATCGGTCGTTAATCTGCTTGAAGCCGTCCATGTCGGAAACCATGACAGTGAGCGAGATATTGTCGCGTTTGCAGCGGGCCAACTCACGGTCGAGTTGCATGAACAGGGAGCGAGCGTTGGGAAGTCCGGTGAGATAGTCGGTGGTGGCGGAGTTCTCGGCCTGCGCGTACTTGAGCGCGTTTTCGATCGCGAGCGCCATTTTGCCGCTTACCGCCAGCAAGATGCGGAGATGGTCGGAGGTGAAGGCGTCGCGCTCGGCGCGATACAGCGCCAGCACGCCAATACCTCCGGCAACGCCCTCGAGCGGCACGGCCAAGGCAGAGCGCAGAGTGCTGAATTTCGTGGGATCGTTGAGATATCCGGGTTCGACCGACGGATTCCCGTTAATGATGGGCTTGCGATTTTGCGCGACCCAGCCGGAGAGTCCCTGGCCGACGGGGATTCGCAGCGAGGAGAAGAGGCGGTAGTTGTCTCCGTTCACATATTCGGGGACGAGTTTCTCGTCCCGGAGCACATAGATGGCGATGGCATCGTAGGGAACCATCGGCTTCAGTTTAATGGAGAAGACCGAGAGGGTTTCACCCAGGCTCAGAGAAGCGCCGAGATCCTGGCTCAATTCGAAAAGCGACTGGGCTTCCTGGCGCGCGGCAGCGATGGACGACAGGAAGGTATTCTCGCGGCCTGCGTAATCCGGCGCTCGGGCGTTTTCAAATCCGGCAGCCGGTTCCAGGCCGCGCTCGATCTTGATGGCCGTCGAGAGCGGAGCGTTGGGATCTTCCACCGATTTGGCGATGGCCATTTCTTCCAGGTGCTCGTAGCGCCTTTGCAGGACTTCGACGACTTTCGGATCAAACGATTTGCCCGACTCGGCGGCTAACTTCTGCATGACGTCTTTGAGTGGCAGGGCGCGGCGGTATTGGCGGTCAGAGGCAAGCGCATCGAGATAATCGACGGCGGAGAGAATGCGAGCGCCAATCGGAATCTCGGCTCCCTTGAGGCCCAGAGGATATCCTGAACCGTCCCACTTCTCGTGGTGGGCGCGGACAATTGGGACGACCGGATAGGGGAAGCGGACACGTTCCAGAATTTCAGCGCCGACCAGCGTATGAATCTTCATCTTCTCGAACTCTTCGGGAGAAAGACGTCCGGGCTTCGAGATGATGTGCTCGGGCACGGCGAGCTTGCCAATGTCATGCAACAGCGCGGCGGCATGCAAAGCTTCCAGTTCCGTGCCGGTCACGCCGAGTTCCTTCCCGACTTCGATGGCGTACAGGCGGACGCGCTGCAGGTGTTCGTGGGTCGTGTGATCCTTGGCTTCGATAGCGAGCGCGAGGGCCTCGATCGTGCGCAGATGGAGGTTGGCCATCTCTTCCACGTGGCGCTTCTCGTCTTCGAGTTTGCCCAGATAGAGGCGATACGAGCGGTAGATCAGGTAGATCACCGGCAAAATGAGCAGTGAGGTTTCCCAGTTGAAGGTGCGGTTCAACCGTGCGATCACGCCGGCAATCGCTGCACCGACCAGGTAGTAGGGGAAGGACCAGAAATAGCAATCGACCAGGATGCGCCGCAGGGCACGGCGTTCGGTCAGGGAGATGACGGTGGCGATGGAACCGGCGTTGGCGATGAAGTAGACCGTCGCGGACAGTCCGAGCAGAACCGGACGGCTGTCGATGATCAGATTCATCAGCGGGTGATGGAACACCAGATACGCGAGTGCGGTGGACACGCTGCCGGCGCAGACGTTGAAGGTGAACTGGATGGCGCGGGGACGGTCAGGATAGAGGCACTGCGCCACCATCGAGACTGCACCCAGAATCAAGGTCTCAGAGAAACTGAGCTCGAGAACTCCGATCAGGATGAAGAGGAAATTGACTGAGAGGGTGCCGGTAATCCCCGGTAAATTGACCTTCAGTCGCGACGCCAGGATGGCAATGCCCAGATAGCATATGAATTCGGCGATGTTCTTGCTGCTCTGGTGGATGCCACCGTAGACCAGCGCGCCCAGGCCTGCCATGACCACCAGCGTGATGAACAGCTTGGCTGGGACCGAGAGCTTCCTCCAGGAGCGGGAAGGTTCGGGCAGGGCTATGGCTGTGCCGGCTGTACCAGTCATGCGTGTGAACACACTAGGGGGATGGACGTGCTCCCCTAACGTTCATAAGTATCAACTAACCTGCTATAGAAACAATGATTTAGCGCAATTCTGGAAAACTTCCGTAACTTGCGAGAGGGGTTTTGCACAACCCTGTCGGGTTAGTTTCAGGTTGTGCCTTTATCCCTACAAAATGGCTGCCCCACCCTTCGCGGTTTTCGAAGGGTGGGCACCCCGATTGTTGAGATTTTTATTACAAGAAGCTCCGCTTTTTGCGGTTCGTTCACCAGGACAGGTCCGGATTCACCATAGGCGTAGTGCCGGAAACTGCTCCAAAGCCACTGATGTGGTTCGAGCACGACAACCCGGTCTCATAAACCCAGAATGACCCATGGCTGCCTGTTCGCCTCCGGACATCACGGTCCGACCGTGGACACCTTTGAACGAGAGCGGTGTTCTCTGGTCTCTGTACTATCAAGGCTTTAGACCCTGCACTATTGGTAAAAGCATTGCACGCAGCTTTGCAGCGGACGTGCTCCGTTTTGCCCTGTATTGGCCCACGGAATGAGCTCTCCCTGAAGGACGAACCTGAGATGACCGACCTCGCACAAGACATTCGTTACGCGTTGCGCCAATTGCGCAAGAGCCCCGGATTCGCCACTGTCACGGTAATCACGCTGGCTTTGGGGATCGGCGCCAATACGGCGATCTTCTCGGTCGTGAACGCGGTATTGCTGAATCCTTTACCGTTCCACGACGCCAGCCGCATCGTCTCCATGTTCGAGGCGACACAGAACTTTCCCAAAGGCTCGATTTCTTATCCCAACTTTCTCGATTGGCAGCGCGACAATCGTTCCTTTGAGGCAATGGCCGCATACCGCGGGACAGATGGCAGCATCACGGGCGTGGGGCAGCCAGAGAATGTGCGGGCACAGCGCGTGTCTGCAAACTTCTTTCCGATTCTCGGGGTGAACCCAATCCTGGGGCGCAATTTCACTTCCCACGAAGACCGGCGCGGTGCCCGCCCCACAGCCCTGATCTCGGAAGGGTTGTGGAAGCGCAAGTTTGCTTCGGACCAGAACGTGATTGGCCAGCGGCTCATCGTGGCGGGGCAGCCGCGCACGATCATCGGCGTCATTCCAGCTTCCTTTCAATTGCATGTCTTCAACTTCAGAACCGCTGATGTGTACGAAGCCATCGGGGAAGATACCGATCCGGCCTTTTACCAGCGGGATGCGTATCGGGGCATGGACGCTATTGGCTTGTTGAAGTCTGGGGTCACGCTGGCGCAGGCGCGTGACGATATGAAGCGCGTGAATGCCGGCCTCGCTGATGCCTATCCCAACGTTGACGGCAATATCAAGGCCAACATCATTTCTTTGAAAGACAATATCGTTGGTGACATGCGGCCGGCGCTGCTGGTGCTGCTGGGGGCGGTGGGATTCGTCTTACTGATTGCCTGCGTGAATGTCGCCAATCTGCTGCTAGCCCGGTCAACGGCGCGCCAGCGCGAGTTCTCGGTGCGTGCCGCGCTCGGTGCGGGGCAGATACGAATTCTGCGCCAACTGCTCAGCGAAAGCGTTCTGCTGTCGGCGCTGGGCGGCGGCTTCGGGCTGATTCTGGCGAAGTGGGGAACAGCCGCCGCGCTTGTAGCGGTCCCGGAAACCGTTCCGCGGGCCGAGGAAATCGGGCTCAATTTTCCGGTGCTGCTCTTCGCCATTTTGGTTTCGGTACTTACCGGAATCATGTTTGGTTTGCTGCCTGCCATAAGGATGTCGCGGACCGACATCAGTGGAAGGCTCAAGGACAGCGGGCGCGCCATCTCCGGCCCGCGGACGCGCGTGCAGTCGGCCTTGGTGATGAGCGAAATGGCGATGGCGATGGTGCTGCTGGTGGGCGCGGGGCTGATGTGCCGCACTTTGGTGCAGTTGTGGAAAGTCGATCCCGGCTTCGATCCGCGCAATGTGTCCTATTTCGACGTGACACCTTCTCCTTCGCTGGTGAAACAATCTCCGGATGCAATCCGGGCCGCACTTCGCGAGATCAAAGCGACGATTCAAAATGTGGACGGAGTCGAGACCGTCTCATTGAATGCCGGAGCGAATCCCATGCAGTGGGACAATGAGAGGGGTTTCTTGCTGGACGGGCAGGCGCTGCTCACGCTGAAGACCGCGGATGTTACTCAGACTCTGGAGTACGCGGTTGAACCAGAGTATCTCCAAACCATGCGGATTCCGCTCGTTCGCGGCCGCTTCCTAAGCGACGAGGACAATGAGCATGCGGTTCGTGTCGCGGTTATCGACACCAGCTTCGCACAAACATATTTCGCGGGTCAGGATCCGGTCGGCAAGCACATTCGAGTTTTCGAGTTTGACAGTGATTCCAACCAGCGCGTCGAGATACCGCTAACTATTGTCGGTGTCGTTGGGCACGTCAATCAATGGGGACTTGCCGACGACGCCAACAGCCCCTTGCAGGCTCAGATGTACCGGACCGTCATGCAAGGCTCTGTTGTGAGAATGAAAAATCTAGCCCAGGGGTTTGGTGTATTCGTCCGCTCCAGAACCCCAGTCGGATCAGGAACATTTTTTCAGGCTATCCGCCAGAAACTTTTGGCCAGCAACCGGGACATTATTGTCTCAGGCAATGAAATCGAAGAGAACGTGGTGGCACAGTCGATCGCCAGTCAGCGCTTCTCGCTCGCCTTGCTCGGCGCCTTTGCAGGATTGGCCCTGTTGTTGGCCAGCATCGGCATTTACGGCGTGCTGTCGTATCTGGTTGGACAACGCACGCGGGAAATCGGAATTCGCATGGCGCTCGGTGCCCGGCGCCTGGACGTCTTGCGCATGGTGCTGCAAGACGGAGCGCGCATGACGCTGGCCGGCACGGCGATTGGAATCGTCGCCGCCCTGGGATTGACCCGCCTGATGGCGAGCATGCTGTTCGGTGTTAAGCCGACCGACCCGATTACATTCGGCTTGGTCGCGGTGGTTTTGTGCGGCATCGCCTTATTGGCCGGTTATGTGCCTGCGCGGCGCGCGGCGAAGGTCGATCCCATGGTGGCGCTGCGATACGAGTAATCGCTCACACATACCTCAGCATGATTCTCATGCAGCCGAGACGGACCATGCCGAGAGAGTTCTCGATGTGATATTCGTAGCGCGTGACCAGTCGCCGGAACCGTTGCACATGCTCGGGCATCACTACATATCCGAAAACAACAAAACGATATCGACGCCTTACCAGCTCAAGTACGCGGAGAAACAGGCCGCGATTTCGCGGATTGGTCAAGAGCGGAAGCCGTTGGTAGCACCTAGTTGTGATGAAGTGCGAGTATCCGGCGCCATAGTAGCGGTGGAGACGGTTGGGCATAGGCCGATGTCTAACACGAAGAAACGAGCCGGTCTGTGATCGGGTGAACGCTGCACCCAGGTTCCTCACGACCGTTGTCCCAAGATGGACGAGCCTAGTGGCTTGGAAAGCTCCCCTTACAACATCAGCAGGAATACCCAATCTTCGAAAACCGCGAAGGGTGGGGCACCCGCGGTCTATCAGGGCGCGGAAATTCAGAGTGCTAAAAAACCGTGCTGGAGGTCACTCGCTGCCTGGGTTACGTTCTCGGGCTTGCCCAGGTCGCGCCAGTAGTACTCGTCGGCGCGAAAGGCGATGATTCTGTGTCCCGCGGCGGCCAGGCGCAGGTAGGTTGTGACGATCGAGAACACACCCTGCTCGGTGATCAGGCTGAGAAGTTGCGGAGACAGGATGTGAATCCCGGAGAACGCCAGCGGGGTGAATTGCTGCGAAGGACGTACCACCTCCGGTGGGTTGGTCCCGGTTTGCCTTCCGCAGAGCCGACCGCGCTCGTCGAACAGCAGGTGGCGGGAAGTATCGCGCTGCTGGACGGCCAAGGTTGCGAGCGCGTCGTGATCACGATGCAACGTCAGCATCCGCGCGAAGTCGATCGTGCTGATGACGTCGACATTGTGGAGCAGGAACGGTTCTTGAGCCGGGCCGTCTTGAAGGAAGAACCATTCGGCCTGCTTCAATCCGCCGCCGGTGTCGAGCAGGAGATCGTCTTCGCGAGTGATCTCAACACGCATGCCGAAGTTGTTGTTCTTCTTCAAGTAGTCGACAACCATGTCGGCAAAGTGATGCACGTTGACGATCACTTCCCGGATTCCGAAAGAGGCGAGGCGCCGTAGGGTGATCTCGAGCAGCGTGTGTCCGGCGACTTCTACCAGGGCTTTGGGGCGATCATTGGTCAGGGGCCGCAGGCGGGTACCGAGCCCCGCGGCAAGAATCATGGCCTTCATGGGGCGGCTTTCTCTGCCGCGGAATTCTCCGCCTTCATTCGTTCGAGCTCGCGGTGCGTGACTACTACTTCGACTCCGCTGCGACCGCGCAGACGCCTGGCAACCTGTTCGGCCAGGTAGACCGAGCGATGCTGGCCGCCGGTGCATCCGAACGAGACCATCAGGTTCTTGAATCCGCGCTGCTGGTAGTTGCTCACGCTGGCATCGACCAGGGACATCACGCTGGCCAGGTATTGGTGGACGTTCTCCTGCTGGTTGAGGTATTCGATCACGGGCGCATCTTTGCCGGTCAGGGCCTTGAAGCGCTCTTCGCGCCCGGGATTCGGCAGGCTGCGACCATCGAAGATAAAACCTCCACCATTTCCGCTTTCGTCTTTGGGCAGGCCCCGATGAAAGGAGAAGCTGACAATGCGCACAACGAGATTGTCGGCGTCGGTGGCGAGGTGCTGAAGTTTTTCAGAAGCGAGCATGCTATGGAAAGCTTCCAGCAGAGTGGGCAGCGCGATGGGAAGCTTCACGTTGTGCAGCAGCCAGCGAAGATTTTTCAGCGCGTAGGGCACGCTCTGCAGGAAATGCACCTTGCGCTCGTAAAATCCGCGGAATCCATACGCCCCTAACGCCTGCATGATGCGGACGTAAACGTAGGCGTAGTAGTGCTGCATGAACGCTTCGGGCTTAATGTCGATGAAGTTGCGCAGTGTCGTGAGGTAGTGATCGAGAAGATGCTGGCGGAAGTCCGGGGGCAGGTCAGCCTTCGCATCGTAGAGCAGAGAGGCGACATCGTACTGGAGCGCTCCCTTGCGGCCACCCTGATAGTCGAGGAAGTACGGCTTGCCACCGGGCAGCATGATGTTGCGGGATTGGAAATCGCGATAGAGGAAGTAATCCCTGGGCGCGCTCAGCAGAAATTTCGTGAGCCGGCTGAAATCGTCTTCCAGCGCCTGCTCGCTGAAGGGAATACCGGCCAATCGCAGGAAGTAGTACTTGAAATAGTTGAGATCCCAGGAAATAGATTGGCGGTCGAAGCTTCCACGCGGATAGCACAGCTTATAGTTCAGGTCGCGGCCAGCCTCAATTTGGAAGCGAGGGAGAGTGGCGATGACTTCGCGGTAAGCATTGGCGACTCTCGAGGCAATAATTTCTCCCTTGCGGTTCTCCGAGAGCAGTTCGAACAGCGAGGTGTCGCCGAGATCCTGTTCGAGATAGGCCCCCTGCTCGAGATCTTCTCCATAGATCTCCGGAACGGGCAGGCCATGCTTGCGGAAGTGGCGGGAGAATTCTAAAAAGGCGACATTTTCTTCGCGGATTCCGTACAGTATGCCGATGGCGCTGGCGTCTTTGGCGGTGAGACGGATGATTTTTCGCCCGGAGCCACCGAGTTCTCCCTGCACGGGTTGGACTGAATCGACGGGCGTATGGAAGTGCTGTTCGAAGAGTCGGTTGAGGACGTCCATTGGGGGCTCGGCTTGGGTTATAGATTCACCACAAGATACCACTGGCAGGTGGGCGTGGGAGTATACAGGCACCTTCCTGCGAAACATATGAGATCTGCTGGGATCGACATCATTTCTTACCACAGAGGACGCTGAGGAAGAACGCAGAGACGAGAATTCCGATCACCGGGGCATAGGCACGGAAAAAACATCGACGTCTGCCTGCCTCTGTGTCTCCGGAACGGACATGTGAATTTTGGTGGCGGCGGTAGGACTCGAACCTACGACCTACGGATTATGAGTTCCCCAGCGGGTTCTGAAGCGTTATGAAAATCCTATATTCTATTCCTCTTTTCAATGGGTTACAAGAACGTCAATTTGATCCGTTCTGCTTGGAAATGATTCGTTCTGATCGTGCAACCATTACAATTTCATGACAGTCTTGGTCGATATTTTCCTTTGGCTTCACTATTCTTACAGCACAATGGGCCCCCCAACGTTTGTGAACCTTGAAAACCGTTCGTTCGTCAAGATCGCGGCGAAAGAGATAGGCCTCGATCTCAGTTAACGAAAATGCAAAGGCACAGCCCCCAATCTGATTCTGTACCTATCTGGCGGACTCAAGAGCCACCGCAAAAGACTCGTTTTGGGTGGGCTCGAGCATTAGTTGTGGTATTCGGGCTCTGGATAATACGATGCGCATGGAATCAACTGGAAAGGCACGAAGCGGTGGTCGTTTCGCTGTTGACCGGCACGGCCCTAATAGTTCTCCTTACTGGACTGTTCACCCGCGCAATTCGGCGAACGTCCAGGGCAGGTGCGGGCATTATTGCTCTTGTGGCATATCTGTATGTAAGTGGCCCGAACCGCACTGAGATAGCGGCTGTATGCGTCTCCGCATGCATTTCATTCGCATTCCGACGCTGGCTAAAGGATTGGGCATGGTTGGCGTTCCCAATATTCGCGTGGATCTTGTGTTCATCTTCCATTTATCTCGACCGTCCTTTAGCTGTATACCCCAAGAGATTCGATTCTTTGCGCAAAGAAGCCCGTCACAACGGAACCGGCGTCGCTGTCAGCTTGTCAGGCGGAGGCTACCGCGCCGCATTGTTTCATGCGGGGGTTTTAGCTGAATTAGAGGAGCTGAAACTGGTCCCTTCTCAGATCGGTGCTGTCTCCGGTGGCTCGATAATCGGAGCCTTCTACGTCGAGGGCGGGAATCCACAAGATTTTCTCAAGGCAGTACAGGAGGGGCGCTTCAATCTGAAACGCGAGCTACTCGCAACGCAAAATTTGTTGAGACTGCCTTTTCCGGGACAGGTGCCCGGCACCGCTCTTCGACTACTGCCGTGGTATAGCTTCAACCGGACAGATGTTCAAGCAAGGCTACTCGATCGGCTCTTGTTTCATGGTACTCAACTCTCCCAATTGGAGACTACTAGTGGTCCTGCGCTAATGATTTGTGCGACAGACCTGAATACGGGACGGGCGATTGGACTAACTAAGAAAGGTACGTACGTTTTGCTCACTTCGCGCCCGTTGCACGACACAGAAGCTCAGAGTGACACGCAAGTACCACTATGGGACTTGTACTCCGACGAGCCTTTTTTCTGGCCCGCGGCCGAGGAAGATACAAAGTTTCCCGCACGCGAGAAGACTGCTGATCTTGTTGCTGCATCTGGTGCTGTGCCGCTGGCATTTGAAAGTCGACCCCATACCATGCAGCCCAGTTCAGTGCTCTTTGACGATGCTCCGGTCCACAACCTTCGACTTGCCGACGGTGGGATCACCGACAATAGCGGTGTGAGTCTCTTGCTCGCAGCACACACCTTGAGCTTGGAGGAAGACAATCAAACGCGGTCAGATGAGTTCATGGAGGCGGAGGTGGCGATTTGGGTGCAAGGATGGACCCAAGACGTGATAATCGTATCCGACGGCGGTTCAATACTGACGGAGGTTGATGATAAGCGAGGGCCTGAGTTAATGAGGGCGATGGATATTGTGTACTCGCGCGTTGGCATCCGCGGCCGTCAAATAAACCCAAATGCTCCGCCTTGGGTGCGCTTGCCTCAGCTGGTTTTCGTAAGCCCCCAAATGTTGATGACTTATCCGGCTCGGACGCGTCCATCGACACTGATCGTTCCGGAGTACATTAAGGCGTTGGATGACAGAACGTTTGAGTTGCTTTTTTTCGAGTTTCCGATCGAAGCAAAAGTGCTCCTGGAGCAGCGGAAGAAAGGTCGCGGTACACTTCACGAAGGTGAGGCGGATGAAGCAGCGTCCAAGCTCATCGCGCCGAGACTTCGGCGGCTAACTCAGACTTTTATGCAGGCTGAAACCCTTCGGGATAATTACAGTTCAGACGATGCAAAAGATCTGTTTCAACTGGGACGTTATCTAGTTCTGCTTCACGCAGCGGAGATTGAGCATGCATTAAGTGCGAAAACCACGGTTTTAGTGCAACCCGAAGACAGGGCCGACCGCCGGTTTTGAAGATCACCTAGTGTGTTCTGACCGGTTATGAAAATTCTCTACTCTACCTGATTCTTTAACCGCTTACCAGAAACAAGTTTTGACCTGTTATGGTCGACCTTGACCCGTCATGAACGTGGAACTATCACGTTTCTATCACCGCAGTTTCCGATACAACCGGAGCCGACCCCTAGAAGTTGGAACGGCCGCCTGTGATTTGCGTATTTTCGAGCGTGCGGGAGCTCTGAGTATAATGGCTGGCTAAACAACCTGATTCACACCTGCCACTTTGTGGGGCCAATCCCTTCGACTATCTGACCCAGCTGCAGCAACACGGCGGAGATCTGTCCCGTAGTCCGGAGTACTGTATGCCCCGGAACTACCGCGAGACGTGTTCGCGACTTCTACTTGTGGTTTCCGAAAACTCTGTCCGCGTTGGAAACGCAGAGGTTATGATCTTTGTGGAGATCATGCTCGCTTCCACCATGAACGCCGTTTTCGTCGCTTGCTTCGCTCTGCTCA
>Ga0210408_10000330_pt1 | contig 65606 bp, 61 predicted proteins | sample IncBWH4MmetaG_FD_155471 | JGI IMG/M metagenome (GOLD analysis project Ga0210408, IMG submission 155471) | Forest soil microbial communities from Barre Woods Harvard Forest LTER site, Petersham, Massachusetts, United States - Inc-BW-H-4-M | ecosystem: Environmental > Terrestrial > Soil >... | reverse complement strand
ACCTGATGACGCCAGGTCCCAGGAAGTGCGGGCTGAAGCTGAGCGGCGGCGTTCGTTCGCCCCCGCAAGTGCCGCGGCGGAGCGCCGGTAGGCGTGCGCGCCCGTAGCGCGCCCACGCCCCGAGCGCAGAGCGCGTGGTGACACGCGCCTTGCGCGGCGTGGAACGGAACAGTTGCGTCTATCAGCGCTCCGCCTCCCTTTATTATGTGCAGCTTGAAGCGATCCGGATGAAACGAAATGCAGCGAAATCCGGGAAACAATGATGCCGATTATCTCGCCGTTGCGGGTTGATTCAAAGACCTCGCTTGGCGATTGCGCCAACAATACTCGGGCGCTCACGCGTCGCGAGAACTGGTTTCTGTTTCACCTCTCCCCGCCGCGCGGGGAGAGGTCGAGGGAGCGTAGCGACCGAGGGTGAGGGGGCCTCTCCGCGATTCTGAGCTTTGCAGGTGACACACTGCGTTGCAGATATTTCTACAATTCTGCGCCCAGCGGAGAGGCCCCCTCACCCCAACCCTCTCCCCGCGCGCGGGGAGAGGGAGTCGCAAGCGTCTTGGATTTGCTTATCCGTCCGGTGGAAGTATCCCTTACTTTCCTTCTTTCCATTTGTCGCGAAGGCGCGCAAGACTGATCGTTCTCGCAACGATTTCGAACGTGGAATGGTGAAAGAGACATGACCGGAATTCAAGAAGCGCCAGCGCTGGCCAAAATCCGCACCGACGTGGTCGGCAGCCTGCTGCGGCCGCAGGTCGTCAAGGAGGCGCGCGTTGCATTCGATGACGGCAAGATCACCGCGGCCGCGCTGCGCGCCATCGAGGACGAGGCGGTGCGCGGGGCGGTGCGGTTGCAGGAGGCGGCCGGGCTCGACGTGGTCACCGACGGCGAGATGCGGCGGCTGAATTTTCAGGACAGTTTTGGCGCCTCGGTCGAGGGCTATGACGCCAGCCGCTCGACATTGAAAGTGTACGAGCGGCGCGTCGCGGGCGCGGCGCCGGGGCGGCGTTGGGACATTGCGCAGATGCATGATGCCGGCACGGCGGTGTCGCACCGGCGGCCGGCCAAGGCGCGGCTGAAGCTTGCGCACAATATTCCGCTCGAGGAATACCGCTTCGTCAGCACGGTGGCGAAAGTGCCGGCCAAAGTTTCGCTGATCGGGCCGGACCGCATCGGGCAGCGTTTCGAATACGAAAGCTCGACCGCGGTCTATCGCGGCATGGACGCGTTCCTGGCCGACGTCGTTGCCATCGAGCGGCAGATCGTGTCGAGCCTGGTCGAGGCCGGCTGCAGCTACGTGCATATCGACGCGCCGGGTTTTACCGCTTACGTCGACGACGCCACCATGGCGCAGATGCGCGGGCGCGGCGAAGATCCGATGCAGAATTTTGCCCGCTCGCTGCGGGCGGAAGCGGCCGTGATCGCCGATTATCCCGGCATCACCTTCGGCATCCATCTGTGCCGCGGCAACCAGCGCAGCATGTGGCACCGCGAGGGTACGTACGACGCCATCGCCGAGAGATTGTTCAACGAGCTGCCGCACCACCGCTTTTTGCTCGAATACGACACGCCGCGCGCCGGCAGCTTTGAGCCGCTGCGCTTCGTGCCGAAGGGCAGGGTGGTGGTGCTCGGCCTCGTCAGCACCAAAGTGCCGGAGCTCGAAACGGTCGACGCGCTCAAACGCCGGATCGACGAGGCGAGCAAATTTTTGCCGCTCGACCAGCTTGCCATCTCGCCGCAATGCGGCTTTGCCTCCGACGTGGTCGGGAATTTGCTCAGCGCGGATGACCAGAGACGGAAGCTGGAAGTCGTGGTGGAGACGGCGCGGGCGGTCTGGGGATGACAGACGACGGATGACAGACGACGGACGACGGATAAGATGCGCTTCTGTCGTCCGTCGTCCGTCGTCTGTCATCCGTCCTCACGTCCCGTAACTCTGGATCAACGACCCCGCCACCAGCGTCCAGCCATCAACGAGAACAAAGAAGATCAGCTTGAACGGCAGCGACACCACGACCGGCGGCAGCATCATCATGCCCATGGACATCAGCACCGACGCGACCACCAGGTCGATGATCAGGAACGGCAGGAACAACAGGAAGCCGATCTCGAAGGCGCGTTTGAGCTCCGAGATCATGAAAGCGGGAACCAGCACGCGCATGGAGACGTCGTCCGGGCTGGCCGGCCGCGCTTCGCCCGACATGTCCACGAACAATTGCAAATCCTTTTCGCGGACGTTCTTTTCCATGAAGCCGCGCAGCGGCCCGGAGGCGCGGGTCAGCGCCTCGGTGACGCTGATCTCGTTGGCGACCAAGGGCTTGACGCCGGCATCGTAGGCTTTGGTAAGCACCGGCCCCATCACGAAGGCGGTGAGGAACAAAGCGAGCGAGATGACCACCGAATTGGGCGGCGCCGTCGCGGTGCCGAGGGCGGTGCGCAACAGCGACAGCACCACGACGATGCGCGTGAACGAGGTCATCATGACGAGAATGGATGGCGCCAGCGACAGCACGGTCAACAGCGCGATCAATTGGATGATGCGCTCGTTCAGCCCGCCGCCCGCGGCGGCGCCCTGACCGAAATTGATGCTAATGTCCTGCGCGGCGAGCGGCGTCGCCGTTACCAGAAGTGCCGCTACTGAGGCCGCCACCGTTTTGAACCGGACGCGGCGGCCACATGATGCGATCATTCAGCTCTTGTTTGTCGGGCGGCCCAACAAACTTGCCATCTCCTGCTCGAGATTGTCGTAGAGCGTGGTGCCCTGGGGTGGCTTTGCCGGGGCCGCATTGCGTGCCGGCTTCGGCTCGGCCGGCGGCCGGGCGGCGCGCGGTTGTGGCGGCGATGGCGATGGCGACGGCGCAGGCGGTGTCGCGGGTTCGGGCGCGGCGGCCTGCTCGGCGGGTTGCGCTTGGCGCGGTTGCGGCGCGGTCGAGCGCGCTTCAGCATTGGGCTTGCGCAACGCCGCTTCGAGGCGATGCGCCATCTCGGCGAGGCTTTGATCTGCCGCCGCGGTGTCGGCCGGAGTCGGTGTCGCCTGCACGGTCGGCGCGCGCGGTTCGGGACGCGGCTCGACGCGCGGTTCGGCGCGCGCTTCAAGCGGCGCGCGCGCGGGAGCCGGCGGGCGAACGCGGGGCGGCGGGGCCGGCGGTGTCGGCCGTGCCGAAAGCTCGTCGGCGAGCGCCGCCAAAGTGTCGCGTTGCGGCCGCGCCGGCGGTGTCGGGGACGGCGTGTCGGCTTGCGGCTGCAGCGGCCAGGCCGGCGCTTCTTCGCTGGCCGGCTCGATCTTCGGCGCCGGACGTGCCGGCGGCGGCGGAGTGATCACCTCGGGCTGCAGCGGCCACGAGCCGTTGCCGTTATCCGGCAGCGGAATAGCACGCGGCAGCGGTTCCACGGCGGCGGGACGCGCCACCGCGACATCGCGCGAGGCGGGGACCGCGCGCACGATATTGGCTTCGACGACCACGTCGGTCGGTCCGCCGATCATCAACAGGTGCTCGACATTGTCGCGCCGGACCAGGATCAGGCGGCGCCGCGCATCGACGCTGGCATAATCAATGACGCCGAGCCGCGGCTGGCGGCCGCGCGCGCCTGCGCCGCCAATCCGGCCGCTGCCGAAATAGCGCACCGCCCATGCGAATACGCCGATCGCGCCGAGCACAATGAGGAACGCGACGAAGAATTTCACGGCGGGCGGCATCTCCGCCCCGAACACATCGAACATTCGCCGATCTCCCCGTTTTACGACGGCGGCCCATTGGCATGCCAATGGTTAACAGCGCGGGTAACATTTGCCGCCGCGAGTCCTAAGAAACTCTTAATACCAATAGCCGATTTCATCCCCGAAGCCGACTGGGCAAGCATTCTCATGGTAAACGGCGAATTAATGGCAAAACGGCTCGGGAACCTGCCTTAACCGGGCATTAACCATGAGGCCGGCAAAGTCTGCCCAGTCAAAACGGGGCCGCCGGCATGCCGATCACCGATATTCCGATCCTGTCGATGCTGCGCCAGCGCATGGAGTGGCATCAGCAGCGCCAGCGCGTTTTGGCGGAGAACGTCGCCAATGCCGACACGCCGAACTACCACGCCCGCGACCTGACGCCGCCGGATTTCTCGCACGAGATGCGGGTCGCAACGCTTTCGCTCGATCGCACCAACCCGCTGCATATCACGGCGCAAGGCGGCACCGGCTCGGCTTTCGCCGCCGACAGCAGCGGCCGCTACGAGGTCCGGCCGCGCGGCAATTCGGTGACCCACGAAGATGAGATGCTGAAAGTGGCGTCGAACCAGATGGACTACGAGGCGGTGACCTCGCTCTACACGCGCAGCCTCGCTTTGATCAAGCTCGCCATCGGCAAAGCTTAAGCGGAGCGGACGCATCATGGACTTTCTCAAATCGCTCGCCATCGCCGCGTCCGGCCTGCATGCCCAGATCGGCCGCATGGAGGTGATCTCCGAGAACATCGCCAATGCCGATTCGACTGCGCAGAGCAGAGGCGGCGATCCGTATCGGCGCAAGATCGTGACTTTCACCTCCGAGCTCGACCGCTCGCTCGACGCCCACGTGGTCAAGCTCGGCCGCGTCGAACCGGATAGTTCCGATTTCACCGTCAAGCACGAGCCCGGCAATCCGGCCGCCGACGCCAAGGGCGACGTCAAATATCCGAACGTCAACGCGCTCGTCGAAATGACCGACCTGCGCGACGCGCAGCGCTCCTACGAAGCCAACCTCAACGTCATCACCGCCACGCGCCGGATGCTCCAGCGCACCCTCGACATCCTCAGAGGTTAGCCATGCCGACACCGATCGTCGCCGCCAATGCCTATGCCGCGCTCGCGCGCTTGGGCGAGCAGACCGCGAGCCTCGGCCGCAGCCCGGCGGCGCCGGACTCCGGGCCGAACTTCAGCGCGGTCTTGAAGGACGTCATCAACGCCGTTTCAGACGCGGCGCAAAAATCCGACGCCCAGGCCCACGCCGTGGCGACCGGCAAATCCAACATGGTCGACGTCGTCACCGCGGTGGCCGAGACCGAAACCGCGGTGCAGACGCTGGTCTCGGTGCGCGACAAGGTGATCGCGGCCTACGAGGACATTTTGAAAATGCCGATCTGAGTTCTTCACCTCTCCCCGCGTGCGGGGAGAGGGAGTCCGAGGTAGAGCGAGGAAAGTAAAGAAATGACCGGACCGGAAGTGATGGATGTGGCGCGCGACGCGATCGAGACATTGCTGCTGGTCGCCGCGCCGCTGATGCTGGTCGGGCTGATCGTCGGCGTCGCCGTTTCGCTGTTGCAGGCGCTCACCCAGATCCAGGAGACCACCCTCGTCTTCGTGCCAAAAATCCTCGCGATCTTCATCGCCATGCTGGTCGCGCTGCCGTTCATGGCCGACGCTTTGCACAACAACTTCCTTAGGCTCGCCGCGCACATCACCAACGGCTGAGCGGGGTTTCGGCCGTGCACTTCGACGTGTCCTTCCTTCCGGCGATCGGGGCGGCGTTCCTGCTGATCTTCGCCCGCACCGGAACCATGGTGATGCTGCTGCCCGGTCTCGGCGAGCAGAACATTTCCCCGCGGCTCAAGCTCACCGTCGCGCTGGTGCTGGCCGCGGTGCTCTTGCCGCTGCATCGCCCGGCCTATCACATCGACACCGGCGCGCTGGGGCCGGCCATCGTGCTGCTGGTCGAGGAGATCATGATCGGCGCCGTGCTCGGGCTCACGGCGCGGCTGACCATCTCCGCGCTCGAAGTGGCAGGCTCGGTCATCGCCCAGCAACTGGGGCTCGGCTTCGTCACCACCATCGATCCGACCCAAGGCGAGCAGGGCGTGATCATCGGCAATTTCCTCACCATGCTTGGCATCACGCTGTTCTTTGCCACCGACATGCATTACCTGGTCATCGCCGCGCTCAATTCGAGCTACGACCTGTTCGAGCCGGGCGAAGTGCCCGCGGTCGGCGACGTCGCGGCTTTGGTCACCAAGACCGCCGCCGGCGCGTTTCGCATCGGCATCCAGCTCTCGGCGCCGTTCCTCGCCTTCGGGCTTCTGTTCAATATCGGGCTTGGCGTGCTGTCGCGGCTGATGCCGCAGATGCAGGTGTTCTTCATCGCGCTGCCGCTGTCGATCCTGATCGGGCTGTTGTTCCTCCTGCTCGTGCTCGGCACCATGATGGGATTTTTCCTCGATTACGTCGGCGGCGTGCTGCACGAGCTCGCCCCGCACGGTTAAGGCACGCCGGTGGCCGAAGAACGCGACGATACCGAACGCAGCGAAGACCCGACGCCGAAGCGGCTCGATGACGCCATCAAGCGCGGCGACGTGGTGCGCAGCGCCGAGGTCAATACCTGGTTCACGATCGCCGGCGCCGTGCTGGTGCTGATGGTGTTCGCAACGCCGATGGCGCAGACATTGCAAACGACCTTCCGCGGCGTGTTGGCCAATTCCTATCAGATCCCGGCCGACGGACCGGCGGTCGCCGACCTGGCCAGGAAAATCGCCATCGACGTGCTGGCAGCGCTCGGCATTCCGTTGTTGCTGCTGTCGCTCGCGGCGCTGCTCGGCACCGCGATCCAGCATCGCATCGTATTCTCGGTCGAGCCGCTGCTGCCGCGGCTGTCGAAAATTTCGCCGGCGGCCGGGCTGAAGCGGCTGTTCTCGCAGCAGGCGCTGGCCAATTTCGCCAAGGGCCTCGCCAAGCTGACCATCTTCGGCGCGGTGATCGCAGCTTTGCTGTGGCCGCAGCGTCACCGCCTTGCCGGGCTGGTGATCACCGATCCGGCGCTGATCCTGCCCTTCATCAAATCGCTGACCATGCGCATGCTCGGCACCGTGGTCGCGATCCTCGCCGTCGTCGCGGTGGCCGACTATTTGTTCCAGCACCGCCAGTGGTACGCGCGGCAGAAAATGTCGCTTCGCGAGATGAAGGAGGAGTTCCGCCAGACCGAAGGCGATCCGATGATCAAGGGCAAGATCCGCCAGCTGCGCCAGGCGCGTGCCAAGAGGCGCATGATGGCGGCCGTGCCCAAGGCGTCGGTGGTCATCACCAACCCGACCCACTTCGCCGTCGCCCTGCAATACGAGCGCGGCATGAATGCGCCGCTCTGCGTCGCCAAGGGTGTCGATCTGATCGCCCGCAAAATCCGCGAAGTCGCCGAAGCCCACGGCATTCCGGTGGTCGAGAACCCGCCGCTGGCGCGGGCGCTGCACGGCACCGTGGAGATCGACCAGGAAATTCCGCAGGAGCACTACCGCGCCGTTGCCGAAATCATCGGCTACCTGATGCGGCTGCGCCGGCTGGTGGCGCGGTAAGGGCGGGCCCGCCAGGAATTGTGCGGCATGGCGCAAATCCCCTTGCGCGATTCAGCGGCACTTGGCACTGAAAGCGGGCCGGAATTGCGAGGCGGCGGATGACGGCACAGGACACGGTCAGTCGGGGCGACCAGGGCAACCGGGGCGAGGAGCCGATCGCGGCCAATCTCGCGCGCAAGGCGATCGACCGCAGCGCGGCGACCGAGCGCGGCGGCAGCGTCATTCTGGTGCTGCTGGTCGCCGGCATGCTGGTCGCGGCCGCGACCGCCATCGTTGTGCTCGGCCGCAGCAATGCCGAACCCTATATCCTGGGCTTCCTCGCGGTGCTTGCCACCGTCGGCGTGTTCTCCCTGTTCGCGCTCGCCTCAGGCATTCTGCGGCTGTCGGCGAGCGGGGCCGTCAGTCCGCTGATCAAGTCCGTGGTCGACGGCGCCTTCGACGGCATCGTCGTCACCGATGCCGACGGCCGCGTGGTCTATGCCAATGCCGCCTATCTCGATCTGATCGATGCGTCCGATGCCCACGACATGCGGCCGGTCGAGCGCGTGTTCATCGGCGATGCCGATGCCTCCGAAGCGATCTACCGCCTGCTCAAGGCGGCCCGCGAAGGTAAGCGCTCCGAGGAAGTGGTGCGCGTTGCCGGCGTCAGGGGCCGGCCGCCGCGCTGGCTGCGCTTCAAAATCCGGCCGCTTGGCGAGGGCCGCCGCGAGTCGCACCTGACGGTGTGGTCGCTCGCCGACGTGTCGCGCGAGCGCGAGCGCCAGGAGAATGTGTTTCAGGAATTGCAGCACGCCATCGACTATCTCGACCACGCGCCGGCCGGCTTTTTCTCCGTCGATGCCAAAGGCGACGTCGTCTATCTCAACGCTACGCTGGCCAATTGGCTCGACCAGGATTTGGCCCAGGTCGGTTCCGGCGGCCTGAAACTCGCCGACCTGATTTGGGGCGACGGCGCGGCGCTGTTGACGACGCTGCAAGGCGCGCCGGGTGACGTGAAGACCGAGGTGCTCGACCTCGACCTGCGCACCCGCAGCGGCCGCACCTTGCCGGTGCGGCTTTTTCACAAGCTCGCCTTCGGCGCCGACGGTGCGCCGGGCTCCTCGCGCACGCTCGTGCTCAATCGCGCGCGCGACGACGGCACCGATCCGCAGCGCCTAGCCGACATCCGCTTCATGCGGTTCTTCCACCACACCCCGATGGCGATCGCCACCATCGACAAACAAGGCGGCGTCATCCGCACCAATCCGCTGTTCGCGCGGCTCTTCCACGGCACCAGGAGCGCCGAGGGCGAGGACCGTTCGATCCGCGCCATCGTCGCCGAGCGCGACCGCCCGGCGCTGGAAGCCGCCATCCGCGCCGCCGCGGCCGGCAAGGCGGACATCGCGCCGGTCGACGCCATGCTGGCCGGGCCGGGCGAGCGCTCCGGCCGCTTTTACGTCACCGCGGTCGAGGAGGCCGAGCGCGATCAGGAAGCGGCCATCGTCTACGCGCTCGAGACCACGGCGCAGCGCGAGCTCGAGACCAAGGTCACCCAGACCCAGAAGATGGAGCTGGTCGGCCAGCTCGCCGGCGGCATCGCCCACGATTTCAACAACGTGCTGTCCGCCATCATGATGGCGACCGATTTTCTGCTCAATGCGCACAAGCCGACCGACCCGTCGTTCCAGGACATCATGCAGATCAAGCAGAATGCCAACCGGGCGGCGAGCCTGGTGCGGCATCTGTTGGCATTCTCGCGCAAGCAGACGATGCGGCCGCAGGTGCTCGATCTCGGCGAGGTATTGTCCGATCTCAACATGTTGTTGCGCCGGCTGATCGGCGAAAAGGTCACCCTGCAAGTGGTGCACGGCCGCGATTTGTGGCCGGTGCGCGTCGACATTTCGCAGTTCGAGCAGGTGATCGTGAATCTCGCGGTCAACGCGCGGGACGCCATGCCGGGCGGCGGCCGGCTCGAAGTGCGCACCGCCAATGTCACCGCCAAGGACTGCGAGCGTTTCCACGCCAAGGGCATGCCGGCCGCCGATTACGTGCTGGTCGAGGTCACCGACAGCGGCACCGGCATTCCGGCGGCGATCGTCGACAAGATTTTCGAGCCGTTCTTCTCGACCAAGGAAGTCGGCAAGGGCACCGGGCTTGGTCTCTCCACGGTCTACGGTATCATCAAGCAGACCGGCGGCTTCGTTTATGTCGATTCGGTCGAGGGCAAAGGCACCACGTTCCGCATCTTCCTGCCGCGGCACATTGCCAGCGCGCAGGACGCAGCGCTGGAACAGGTCGCCGAGAGCGAGGCGCCGTCGCTTGCCAACGCGCTCGCCGCGGTCGAAGAGGTCAAGCGCGCGGCCAGCGCCGATCTCACCGGCGAAGGCACCATCCTTCTGGTCGAAGACGAGGAAGGCTTGCGCGCGCTCAACGCCCGCGGCCTCGCCTCGCGCGGCTATACCGTGCTCGAAGCCGGCAACGGCGTCGAAGCGATCGAAGTGCTGGAGAAACACGACGGCAGAGTTGACCTCGTGGTGTCGGATGTCGTCATGCCCGAAATGGACGGGCCGACGCTGCTACGGGAGTTGCGCAGCCGCAATCCCGACCTGAAGATCATCTTTGTCTCAGGCTATGCCGAGGACGCTTTCGAAAAGCATCTTCCCGCGGATAGAAACTTTGAGTTTCTCGCCAAGCCGTTCACGCTCAAGCAGCTTGTTGCCGCCGTGAAAGACACGCTCGCGGCCTGAGCGCCGCACGCATCACGGATGCGTCCACCACGGCATCAGCGAGTAGATCACGTAGGGAATCGCCAGGATCGGAAAGATCCAGACCAGCGCCAGCGGGATTTTTTTGCTGATGCGCTCGGGCAGCATCATGGCGGTGAGGCCCAACGCGGCGGCGATGAGAAGGGTCGTCACGATCCAGCCGTACCACAGCATGTTCGGCCCTTCGCCGGGACGCGCTGCTTCGTAGCCCCAGACCAGGCGGCCGGTCGCCGGATGGTAGGTGAACAGCGGCCAGTTGAAATACTGGGTGACGCAATAGACCACCGGGCCGGCGATCGAGAAGGTCGTGGCGAAGGTTTTGAACTTGCTCGACGCCGCCAACGCCGGCGGCGCGGCCTTGGAAGCGGCCTTGGAATTTGTCGCCGTGGCGGTGCTCATGAGGCAAAGCCCCGAGTGTTGTTGAGCACGTGGCCGACGATGAAGAGAAACCAGCACATCACGGCGAGCACCAGCGTCACGCCCTTGCGCGCATTGTCGTATTCCGGGTTTTGCGCGTTCTTCCAGAAGTACCAATAGGCCGGCAGCAGCGTGAGGCCGATTGCCGCGACATGCTCCTTGAAATCGAAGAAGCCGACGGTTTTGTTGCGGCCGGTCTGCTCGAGCGGGATGCGCACGTAGATGCGGTACTTGGTGTAGATGTAGGAGCCGACCAGGAAGGTCAGCACCCACAGCACGCAGACCGCGGTGGCGTAGCCGGCCGCCGGCACCGCGCGGAAGCGCGTCACAATGCCGCCGGCCGGGCGGCGCACCGGCAGCGCCACCGCCATGGCCTGATGGGTCAGCGCGCCGAGGAGGCCGACGGCCAGGATCAGGTGCACGAGCAGCCACAGGCTCCAGAACGTATTGGTGGAGACAAGTCCGGCCACCGTGCTCCCTCCCAATCGCGTCCTTAGGTTTTATGCGGCGGAGTCTAGCGCCGCAAAAACCCTTGTCCAGCGCGCGCACACCTTCTCAGCGCCGACCGGACGCGATAAATTGCCAAGCGCAAGCGCGCGTCGAAATGTCGGCGCGCGGCTGCGAAAAATTCGTCCGGGAAGGACCCGCATGACGTTCGATCGTGTGTGGCTGCGCGTTGCCGTCATCGCCGCGTGCATCGGCGCCGTTCCGACTCTGTCGCATGCCGGCGGTGTCGGTTTCGGCGAGGACGACGCCAATTCCGGCGACGACGGTCCGTCCTATTTCGGCTTCGTGCGCGAGGTCGACGGTCCGGGCGTGGCCGATGCCAAGGTCACCGCGGCGCTGAAGGATCGCGGCGCGCTGGTGACGCGCACCGACATCATGGGCGTCTACAAAATTCCCGGTTTCGGCAAGGACATCAATCCCGACGACGTTGCCATCACTTGTGCCAAGGACGGCTACGTCCAGGACAACGTGCAGCGCCATCCGCGCGACCCCAGCGACACCAAAGATCCGGTCGAGATCGAGTGCTACCTCAAACGCAAGTGAAGCAGCTTTTATTTGCCGCGGCGGTCGCGCTGGCCTGCTGTCAGGCGAGCACCGGCCGGGCGCAGACTTTGGCCGGTTCGGTGACCTCGGCCGAGGAAGGCGCCATGGAGGGCGTGCTGGTCAGCGCGCAAGCGTCCGGCTCGCCCATCACCGTCACCGTGGTCAGCGACGAGCATGGCCGTTTTCGTTTTCCGGATGGGCGGCTCGTGCCCGGGCATTACGCGCTGCGCATCCGCGCCATCGGCTACGAGCTCAATGGCCCGCAGGCGGCCGATCTCGGCGCCGCGACGACCGACGTTGCCATCACGCTGCGCAAGACCTCCGATCTTTCGGCGCAACTGACCAATACCGAGTGGTTCATGAGCATGCCCGGCACGCCGGAGCAGAAGCGGCCGCTGATCGAATGCATGAGCTGCCACACGTTTGAGCGCATCGTGCGCTCGATCTACGATGCGGACGCGTTGTTTGCCGTGCTCAAGCGCATGGCGCACTACGCCAATAACTCGACCCAGGCGCGGGTGCAGTCGCGGCTTGCCGAGCGCGAGGTGCACGATGACTTGGTGCGCAAGCTCGCCGCCTATCTGGCCACGGTGAATCTGAGCAGCGGGCCGACCTGGCCTTACGAGCTGCATACCCTGCCGCGGCCAAAAGGCCGCGCCACCCACGTCGTCATCACCGAATACGAGCTGCCGCGCCAGACGATCGCGCCGCACGACGTGCGCGCCGATGCGCAGGGCCATGTCTGGTACTCGAACTTCGTCGAGAATTTTCTCGGCGAGCTCGATCCCAAAACCGGCACGCACCGCGAATATCCCATACCGGTGCTAAAACCCGGCTCGCCGACCGGCGCGCTGGACCTGGAGGCGGATGGCGACGGCAATCTGTGGCTCGCCATGATGTTCCAGACCGGCGTCGCCAAGTTCGACATGGCGACGAAGACGTTTCGGATGTTCCCGGTCCAGGCCGCGCTCGACAACGACGCCGCGCAGCAGTCCATGGTGATGCCGCGCGCTTTCCACGTCGACGGCAGGGTATGGAGCAACGAGGTCGCCAAGCAGTCGATCCTGCGGCTCGATCTCAAAACCGGAACCTACGAGTCGATCGATCCGTTCAAGGTGCTGCCCAAGGGCCGCCAGCACGCGCCTTACGGCATGGCGGCGGACGCGGCGAACAATCTCTACTTCATGGATTTCGCCGACGAGAATATCGGTCGCATCGACGCCAAGACCGGCGCCGTGACTATCTATCCGACGCCGACGCCGAAATCGCGGCCGCGCCGGACCATGCTCGACGCTCAGGGCCGGCTCTGGTTCACCGAATTTGCCGCCAACAAGCTCGGCCTGTTCGATACCAAGACCGAATCGTTCAAGGAATGGGACGTGCCGACGCCGCACACTTATCCGTACGACGTCTTTATGGACAAGAACGGCGAGTTATGGAGCGGCGGCATGGCGAGCGACCGCGTGCTGCGCTTCGACCCGCAGAGCGGGCGCGCGATCGAATATCTTCTGCCGCGCCCGACCAACATTCGCCGCGTCTTTGTCGATAATTCGACCAACCCGGTGACGTTTTGGGCCGGCAACAATCACAGCGCGGAAATTTTGCGCGTCGAGCCGCTCGATTAGCTCTCCTGTGTCCGCAGGATCGCGGACCTGCTCTGTGCGGCACGCATGATGAGAAATGCCGCGCGCGCCAGTGAATCGCAGTGCGACACCTTTGCCGTGCGACGCTTTGCGACAGGTCTGACTGTGCCGCTCTCGCGTACCAATTGCGCACCGAGCGGAAGGACGAAAGTGCCCATGCAGGGGTTGCGAGCGCTTGCGGCATTCGCCGCGCTGGCCGTTGCTCTGCTGCTGTGGGCGGATGACGCCGACGCGCGGCTTGAAGGCGGTTCGAGTCTCGGCAGCAGCTCCGAGGGAACTTTGCTGGCGCGGCCGGTTGCCGCGCCGGCGCTTGCCGTCGTTGCCGCGAATGACCACGTGACGGCGCCGCAGCCGCCTTATCCGGGCGGCTCGCTTGGCGGCCTGTTCAACCGTCCGGGGGTGATCGGCGGATTCGCCGCGGGCTTGCTCGGCTCGGGCGTGCTCGGCTGGCTGTTCGGTCACGGCTTTGTCGGCGAACTTGGCAGCGTGGCCTCGGTCCTCGGCCTGATCTTGCAACTGGCGCTGATCGCGCTGTTGTGCCGGCTGATATGGACGTGGTGGAGCGGCCGCAATGCGCCGGCCTTTGCCGGCCTGTCGCCGCGGCAACTGGCCGATCCCTATCTGCGCTCGCGTCACGAATATCTTCCCGACGTCGAGGCGCCGCCCGGCGCCGGCGCCGGCGCCGACGACGTCGCGGCCGACAATCATCACCTCGTCAGCAAGTAATTGTTCGGGAGCTATTGCGGTGCTGGCGAGTCGTGGCACGCCACCGGCGCGTCGCCTGCGCTGCTGTGCTGCCAGGTCGGCACGTCGCATTTGGTGCAGGCGCCGAGCATCAGCCCGAAGCCGACGAGCGCAAGGAGCCGCAGCATGGCAAGGCCGCAACGGCTTTGGCCGCGCGGCGCGACCGGTGACGTAAGCCTAGCGTCGTCCGCCATGATCCCTCTCACCACCCGCACGATGATAGCGCCCTTGGCCAGCCGCCGCGAGAGCCGCCGGGCCGCACCAATGCGACGATAGCAAGGGTATCGCGGCAAAATTTCCATTATCTTACTGCGCCGCGACCCGGCGCCCGTTCCTGCAGGAAGCGGGCAGGTCGCCATCGGAGGACACGACCATGGACATTCATCCCTGTGGCTCCCGGCCGTCGCGCCGCGGGCCGGCGGACTCTTTCACCGGTGTGGTCTGGCAAGACCCGATCATCGAGGCGCCGGCGCCGGCGCGCATCCGCTCCGGCCTGGTGCGCTTCGAGCCCGGCGCCCGCACCCACTGGCACACCCATCCGCTCGGGCAGACTTTGTGTGTCATGTCCGGCTGCGGCCGGGTGCAGAGCTGGGGCGGCAAGGTGCGCGAAATCCGCGCCGGCGACGTGGTCTGGATTCCGCCGGGCGAAAAGCACTGGCACGGCGCCGGGCCGGCCACGGTGATGATGCATGTCGCCATGCAGGAAGCGCTCGACGGCAAGCATGTCGAATGGTTGGAGCCGGTGACCGACGAGCAGTACAAGGCGGCGGTCGGGTAGCGGGCAGGGCTTAAGCGATGCGCTACGAACTTTATTACTGGCCGAGCATCCAGGGCCGCGGCGAGTTCGTCCGCCTCGCGCTCGAAGAGGCCGGCGCCGATTATGTCGATATCGCGCGCCGGCCGGGCGAGCGCGGCGTGCCGGCGATGATGAAACTGCTCGAGGACAAGCGCAGCGCGCGACCGCCTTACGCGCCGCCGTTCCTCAAAGCGAGCAAAAAACTCGTCATCGCCCAGACCGCGAATATTCTGCTCTATCTCGGTTCGCGGCTTGATCTCGCGCCGCGCGACGAGGCGGGAAGACTGTGGGCGCACCAGCTGCAGCTCACCATCGCCGACCTCGTCACCCATATCCACGACACCCACCATCCGGTGTCGGGCTGGCTCTATTTCGAGGAGCAGCGGCCGGCGGCGCGGCGGCGGACGACGGATTTCTGGCGCTACCGGGTGCCGAAATTCTTGGGCTATTTCGAGCGCGTGTTGCAGAACAACGGCGGCACCACCATGGTCGGCCGGCGGCTAAGCTATGTCGATCTGTCGATGTTCGAGATCGTCGAGGGCCTGCGCTATGCCTTTCCGAAACGCATGAAGCGCTTCGAGAAGAAAGTGCCGGGGCTGATCGCGCTGCGCGACCGCGTCGCCAGACGGCCGCGGGTCGCCGCCTACCTTGCTTCGAAACGGCGCATTCCGTTCAGCCAATGGGGCATCTATCGTTACTTCAAGGAACTGGACGCCTGACGCTTCGTTCACGGCGCCATGGTTCACGGGGCTATGCTTCACGGCGCTATGGGAGGATTGCGATGAAACGGATCGGCGCGCTCGCGGGTTTGGCAATTGCGGTGCTGGCGACCACGGCCGGCTGGCAACCTGGCAAGGCGGCGGACCATGCCTATCCGACGCGTACGGTCAAGTTCATCGTGCCGTATGGCGCGGCCAGCGCGACCGATATCACCGCGCGGCTCTTTGCCGATCGGTTGTCGACGCGCTGGGGCAAGCCGGTCGTGGTCGAGAATCGTCCCGGCGGCGACGGCATCGTGTCGGTCCAGGCCTTTGTCAGCGCCGCCGACGACCATGTGCTGTGGCTCGGGCCGGCCGGGATATTCACGGTGGCGCCCTACGATCACGACAATCTGCCTTACGATTCGCAACGCGATTTGTTGCCGATCGCGAGCATCTCCGATGTCGTGCTGGCGGTTTCGGTGTCGTCCGCGATGAAAATCGATACGATCGATCAGCTGGTGGCGCTGGCGCGGGCGCAGCCGGGCAAGCTCAACGCCGCCGCCGCCACGGGAATTTCGGATTTCTTGCTGTTCGGCTGGATCAAGAGCATGGACCTGCAAATCGTCAAGGTGCCGTACCGCGACATCATGCAGGCGCCGAACGATCTGGCCGAAAGCCGCATCCAGGTGCTGGCGACGTCATACGCCGCGGTGCAGCCGCTGGTGCAGGCCGGCAAGATCAAGGTGCTGGCGGTCTCCAGTACCCAACGCGCGCCGATGGCGCCTGACGTTCCAACCGCGACGGAAGCCGGCTATCCGGCGCTGACATTCGCCAGCGTCGGCGGCGTGTTCGGCTCGCGTGGCATGCCGGACGCCATGCGCGAGAGCATCGCGGCCGATTTCCGCGCCGTGTCCGCCGATCCGGTCATCGCCAAGCGGCTCGGCGATATCGGCACCATCATGAACATACGCGGGCCGGCCGAATTCGCCGCCGCCGTGCAAGCGCAGCGCGACAAGCTCGCCGCGATCGCCAAAGTGCTCGGCCTCAAAGCGGCATCGCAGTGAGGCTCTTTCGTCGCGAATGACATGGATATCCTCAAGGAAACCAGCTTCGACTTTCTCGGGCGTAAGATCACCGGGAAGGTGCGCGACATCTACGACCAGGGCGACACGCTCATCCTGGTCACGACCGACCGCCATTCCTCGTTCGACCGCATCATCGCCCACGTCCCGTGGAAAGGGCAGGTGCTCAACCAGGTGAGCGCCTATTGGTTCGAAGCGACCAAGGACATCGTGCCGAACCACGTGCTGGCGGTGCCCGATCCGAACGTGACGGTGGCGAAGACGTGCACGATGGTGCCGGTCGAGGCGGTCGTGCGCGGCTATCTGACCGGCGTCACCGACACCGCGATCTGGACGCGCTACGGCAAGGGCGAGCGCAATTTCGGCGGCGTCGCACTGCCGGACGGCATGCGCAAGAACCAGCAGTTGCCGCGACCAATCTTCGATCCGACGACCAAGGAGGCCGCCCACGACCGAACGCTGACGCCGGAGCAAATGATCGCCGAGGGTTTCGTCAGCGCGGAGATGTTCGAGCGCATCCGCAAGACGGCGCTCGCCTTGTTCGCGCGCGGCCAGGAGCTTGCGGCGCGCAACGGCCTCATCCTGGTCGATACCAAATACGAATTCGGCACCGACGCAAAAGGAGCGCTGGTGCTGATCGACGAAATCCACACGCCCGACTCGTCGCGCTACTGGCAGCGCGAATCCTACGCAGAGCGGTTTGCCGCGGGCGAGGAGCCGCAATATTTCGACAAGGAATTTTTGCGGCTGTGGTTTCGGGACCATTCCGATCCCTACGGCGACGCGACATTACCGGAGGCGCCGGCCGAGCTCGTCCAAGAACTGTCGCGCCGCTACATCCAGATGTACGAGCAGATCACCGGCAAAAAATTCGACTACGGTGAGATGCCGGTGCTGCCGCGCATCGAACGCAACCTGAAAGCCTATCGCGTCTAAAAGCTATTGCGGCCAGGCCGGCGGATGGGTGCCAAGCGGAACGCTCGGCCGCGCCCAGCGCGGCGGCGTCTCCGACATCACGGCGGCGTGGCGGACCGCAGTGAGCCGGCCGAAGCCGGACGCCGAGTCCTCGAGATATTCGCGCACCTCTTCGAATTTCGGGTCGGGGCAGGTGGTGCCGTCGATGCGGCCGAGATGGCGGAACCAATGGCAGGTCTGCGCCAGCGAGCAGCGCACGTGCCAGGAGCCGCCTTGCTTGGCGCGGCGTGCCAGCGCCACCATCGCTGCGAAGGCGAGCAGATAACCGGTGGCGTGGTCGAGCTCTTGTGCCGGCAGCGCCCGCGGCTCGCTCTGCCCGAAGGCTTGCGCCTCCGCGTCGTTGAGGCCGCTCGCCGTTTGCACCAGCGAGTCGAAACCGCGCCGCTTTGCCCACGGGCCTTCGTGGCTATAGGCGCAGAGCGAAACGTAAATGATTCCGGGCCGCAGGCGCGCGACCTCCTGCGGGCCAAAACTGTGCCCGGCGATGGCGCCGGGCCGATAGCCCTGCACGAAAATGTCGGCGTCGTGCACCAGCGCGGCCAGCGCCTCGCGCGCGTCGGGCTGCCGCAAATCGAGCGACGTCGACATTTTGCCGCGGCCGGTATCGACGACCAGCGGGAATAGCGACGGCAAATGCGCCGCGGTGACCAGCATGACGTCGGCGCCGTGAGCGGCGAGCGTGCGCCCGCAGACCGGTCCGGCAATGATGCGGGTCAGATCGACCACCTTGATGCCGCTGAGCGGCCGCTCGGCGGCAGCAAGCGGTGTCGCCGGCGCGTCGCCGATGCGCTCGATGGTGAACAGCGGCAGGTTTTGGACCGCGCGGCCCTGCGGATGCCGATCCCATTCGTCGAACGAGCGGCACGCGGTGACGACGAGACCTGCCTCGGCGGCGGCGGTCTCCAGCGCCTCGCCCTGCCAGCCATCGAGCGCGCGCTGCACGGCGGCTTTATCGTGCGCGCATTGCAACAGCGCCAACAGACCGCTGCAGTGATGCGGCAGGTTGGTGTGCAGCCGCACCCAGCGGCCGTCGCCGCAGCGATAAAGTCCGGCGATGTCGTCGTGATATTCCTCGTACGGCGCGCCGTCGATCTGCAGATAACGCTCGCTGCGGAATTCGATCGCCGCATGGCGCATGTCGACGCTGACGTGCTGGCGCTTGCCGGTGCGCAGCCGCCAAAGCTCCGCGGCCGCGAGCGCCGACGCGGCAACCGTCGCCTGCGCGGCAGTCCCGGTGGCGAAGGACGAGGGCAGCACCGGCTCGCTGCCGGTGAGGATGGCGTCGTCGAGCAGCTTGTCGTCAAGACCGGCCGTGCGCAACAGGCGTCCGAGTACGGTCTTGGCATCGGAAGCGGGCATGCCGAACGGTCATTCCATCTTGAAATTCGTATCGTGGATGATGCGGCCGTAATCAGCATAGTCCTTGTGCAGGATCGCGGCAAAGTCGGCGCCGCATTCGCCGCCGGCGAAGAAACCCAACGTTGCGAACTTCGCCTTGACCCCAGGCGCTCGGATCGCTGCCGTGAACAGATCGGTCAGCTTGGCGAGCGCCGCGTTGGGAGTCTTCGCCGGCGCGATGACGCCGCCGAAAAACTCGGCCTCGGCCTCGGCATAGCCGGCCTCGGCTATGGTCGGCACATCCGGCAGCAGGTCGACGCGTTTTCGCGCCATCGTCACCAGTGCCCGCAACTTGCCGGTCTGGATCTGGCCTTGCAGGGTCGCAAGGTCGGCTTGCGCCACCGTGACTTGGTCGCCGAGCAGCGCCTGGATTGCCGGCGTATAGCCGGGAAACGGCACGAAGGTAAAATTGGCCTTGGTGGCGCGCTTGAGCATTTCGAACGCCATTTGCGATGCCGTTGCCGGCCCGAGCGTGGCATAGGTCAATATGCTGGGCTGCTTGCGCGCCGCGTCGATGAGATCGGCGAATGTGCGGTAAGGCGAGGTGCTATTGACCACGATGAGCGGCGGAAAGCTCGCCAGCTCACAGATCGGCGCGAAGTCCGTCAGCGGCGCGTAGTTCAGCTTGCGCATATGCGGCAGCACGACGAACGAGTTCGAGATGATGCCGAGGGTGTAGCCGTCGGGCTCGGCGCGCGACACATATTCGGTGCCGATCTCGGTGCCGGCGCCCGGATGACTCTCAACCACCATGGTCGGACCGCCCGAGGTGCCGACCTGTTCGGCGACCAGACGGGCCATGGCGTCGGCGGGACCGCCTGGCGGGAATGGCAGAATCAGCCGGATGGTTCGACCGCTCTGCGGCCACGCCGTCGCACCGGTCAGCGTCACCAGGATGCAGGCGAAAATTGCGACGGCCGCTCGATTACGGAATTGCCATTGCATTTGGTTCCTCCCCAATGGTCCCAAAAATGCAGTCGCCACGAAATCCTATACCCTCGGCCGCCGGGAGTGAATTGGCTCAGGTTGTCGGCGCGTGGCAGATCGCCGCGCCCGGCCGTCTCCGTCGCCCCGTTCCATCGCCGCCGCGAAAGCGTAGTATCGCTGCTGCCGTTTTCGCGCGATTGGCCCAGAGGGAGGACTATTTCATGGCGATGCTCCGGTGTTTGCTCGTGCCTGCCGCAACAGTGATGTTGACCTTGCCGCTCGCCGTGAGCGCCGACGCGCAGCAGACCAAAGTCACCATCGGCAAGGTGATCGGCGGCGACGGCTTCCATGTGCCGACCTATGTCGCGCTCGACCAGGGTTTCTTCAAAGCCGAAGGTCTTGACGCCAGCCTCGTCGAGCTCGACGCGCGGTCGCAGGTCACCGGCGTGCTGTCCGGCAATCTCGACTGTGCGCCGATTCCATCGGGCGGCGCGCAAGCGGCGCTGAGCGGCGCCAAGATCACCTACATCGTCGGTGAATCGCTCAAATCGCAGTGGACCATCACCACGCGCCAGGACATCAGCAAGCCGGAGGATCTCAAGGGCAAGGTGCTCGGCTATGGCCGCCAGGGCGGCGCCGATTACGATGAGGCGCAGGCGGTGCTGCACCGTTTCTTCCACATGGACGTCGGCAAGGACTACAAGGTCATTTCCTTCCAGGGCGAGCCCGAGCGCATCGCCGCCATGTCCAATGACGACATCCAGGGCGCCTCGCTCTCCATCCCGCACGCCGCCGTCGCCGAGCAGGCGGGCCTGAAAGTGCTGCTGCGCACCGGCGACTATATCCCGCGCGCCGGCGGCACCGTCTGGTGCTCGGCCGATTTCGTGCAGAAGAATCCGGAGACGGTGAAGAAGATCATCCGCGCCATCGCCAAATCGGTGATGTATTTCCGCGCCAACAAGGAAGGTTCCGCCGCGGTGCTGCGGCACCACATCGGCAGCATCAAGACCGACGCGGAAGCCAGCCTGATCTGGGACCAGCTGCACAACACGTTCGGCGCCGAGGTGCCGAAGGATCTGTTCCGCGAAATCTTCGAATCGCGGCGGCTGACCATGATCGCGGCGCGGCAGTGGCCGGAAGACAAGCCGCTGCCCGATCCCGAAGGTTTTTTGGCGCGCAACCTGCTCGACCCGACGCTCAAGGAGATGGGCTACGTGCCGACCAATATCGAGGCGCCGGCGAAGGGCAACTGAACGGACGCGGCGTCTTTGGCGGATGCAGCAAACGGGGAGGGGGCATGTCGCGACACCTGATCGCGCTTGGTGTGTCGGCGGCATTGGTACTGCCGTTCGCCACGACCGCCGACGCGCAGCACGTCACCATCGGCAAGGTGATCGGCGGCGACGGCTTTCACCTGCCGAGCTATGTGGCGATGGATCGCGGCTTCTTCAAAGCCGAGGGCCTCGATGCGAGTCTGGTCGAGCTCGACCCGAAAATCCAGGTGACCGCCGTTCTGTCCGGCAATCTCGACTGTGCGCCGATCCCCTCGGGCGGGGCGCAGGCCGCATTGAGCGGCGCCAAGATCACCTACATCGTCGGTCAATCGCTCAAGTCGCAATGGACCATCGTCACGCGCAGCGACATCGGCAAAGTGCAGGACCTCAAAGGCCTGATGATCGGCTATGGCCACCCCGGCAGCTCGGACTACGACGAGATTCAAGCCGTGCTGCACCGCTTTTTTCAGATGGACGCCGGCAAGGACTATAAGGTGATCGCGTTCCAGGGACAGCCCGAGCGTATCGCGGCGCTGGTCAATAACAATATCCAGGCCGCCGGGCTCACTGTGCCGCACGCCGCGGTCGCCGCCCAGGCCGGCTTGAAGGTGCTGTTGCGCACCGGCGACTACATTCCGCGCGCCGGCGGCACTATCTGGTGCTCGGCCGACTTCGTGCAAAAAAATCCCGAGACGGTGAAGAAGATCATCCGCGCTATTGCCAAGGCGGTGACCTATTTCCGCGACGACAAGCAAGGCTCGATTGCGGTGCTCCGCCACCATATCGGCAGCATCCAGTCCGACGCGGAGGCCGGCCTGATCTGGGACCAGGTGCATAACACGTTCGGCGCCGAAGTGCCGAAGGACCTGTTCCATGAAATCTTCGAGTCGCGCCGGCTGACCATGATCGCGGCGCGGCAGTGGCCCGAGGGCAAGCCGCTGCCCGATCCCGAGAGCTTCTTGGCCCGCCGCGACCTGCTCGATCCGACGCTCAAGGAGATGGGCTACGTGCCGACCAATACCGAGGCGCCGGCCAAGGGGAATTGATATAGTCACGGCTTTCACGCCGCTGACGAAGCGAAGCGGCAAAAAATAGGCGTTCGGTCCGGCTCATCCTTCCTGGCATTGCATGTTCGGTTTTCGGAAAGCATTTGCGGTGCTTGCCTTGGGGGGCATGTTGTTTTGCGGCGGCGGCGCGCCTGCTGGCCCGGATGCCGCGGGGCAGTTCCGGCTGGCGCAAGCCCCGGCGCAGCCGGCGGCCGCCCAACCGACGACGCAGCCGGCGCCCACATCCGCCAATCCGGTCGGCGCCGTCGCCACCTTGCAAGGCGGCGTGTCGGTCACGCGCAGCGCGGCGACCAGCGCGCTGAAGGTGAAGGACGCGATATTCAAGGGCGACGTGTTGCAGACCGCCGTGAACGGCACGCTCGGCATCACCTTCGACGACGCGACGACGTTTTCATTGCGGCCGAACTCGCGGATCACGGTGGATGATCTCGTCTATCAGGACCGTGGCACCAACAACCTCGCCGCGTTCGACGTCGTCCGCGGCACGGTCGCATTCGTCGCCGGCGCGGTCGCCAAGACCGGCGATATGAAGATTGTCACGCCGACGGCCACGATCGGCATCCGCGGCACCACCGGCGTCATCGAGGTCCCCGCGGCCGGTACGGCGGGAACCGCTGCGCAGAGCACCATCAAGCTTTACCCCGACGCCGACGGCCGGGTCGGGCGGATCGAACTGTTCGGCCGTGACGGCAGCCCGCTCGGCGTGCTCGCGCGCGCGGTCACCGGCTCCGTCGTGCGCGCCATACCGGGCGGCGGATTTGCCGCCTTTGCCGTGCCGATTTCCGCCCAGGAAGCCGACCGCGATTTTGCATTCGTGCGCCAGACTTACGCAACGCAACGGATCGGCCGGCAGATCAACGTGCAGCGGCAGAACTTGCTGCGCCGGAATCGCCTCACGCCGACACTGCCGACGCCGCCCGGGCAGCGATTGAACCTGCTGCCGCCCGGTTCCCCGATCGGACCGACGCTGCTGCAGCCGCTGCAGCCGCAGCCCACGCTGCCGGCAACGATTCCGCCGGCGGTGCCGACGCCGCTGCAGGGACCCGATACGGTGCCGCCGCTCGCGCCACCTAACCTGCCGCCGCTGCAGCCGCTGCAGCCGCCGCCGGGCTTGCCTGGGCCGACGGCACCGTCGCTGCCGCGGCTGCCGCTGCCGCGATAGGGTATTCAGCCGGCATTGCTGTGTTGCGGCCGCCAGCGGGTCAGGCGGTCTTCGATGAGCTTGACCAGGCCGGTCATGATCAACGACAGCGCCGCGAACACGATGAGGCCGGCGAACACGATGTCGACCTTGAACTGGCTCGCGGCGCGCACCATGACGACGCCGAGGCCGTCCTGGGAGCCGAAGAACTCCGACACCACGACGCCGAGCACGGCGCGGCCGATCGCCAAGCGCAGGCCGACGATGATGAAGGGCAGCGAATTCGGCACCACCACGAGCCGCGCGATATCCCATTCGCCGGCGCCGAACGAGCGCACCACGTTGATCAAGAGCTTGTCGGCGTTGCGCACGCCCTCATAGGTATTGATCAAGAGCGGAAACAAAGCGCCGAGGAACACCACCGCGACCTTCGACCAGATGCCGATGCCGAACCACAGCATCAACAGCGGCAGGAAGACGAGCCGCGGCGTGGCGTTGAACGCGGTGATGAACGGGTCGACCATGGCATTGAGCGTCGCCGAACGGCCGAGCAGGACGCCGAGCGGCAGGCCGGCGACGATGGCCATCAATAGTCCGATGGCGAAGGCCGAAGCGCTGACGCCGAGCGGCTTCCAGATCGAGCCGGTGGCGAACATGTCCCACAGCGTGCCGGCGATATGGCTCGGCACTGTGAAGAACAGTTTCGTGCCGGCTTTCATGGGAATGAAATCCGGCAGGAATTGCCACACCAGCAGCAGCAACACGATCGTACCGGTGCCGAGGATGGTCGACTCGAAGCGTTGCCATGCGCTTTTGCGCGGCGCGTCACTGCCGGCGGGTGAGGTGGCGGTAATGATGAGATCGTCGGCTTGGATTTCGGTCATGGCCTAGCCCCCCGTCCGCCACGGGAAGGCGGCGCGCTCCGCCCAGCGGATGCCTTCGGTCATCACCACCGCGATCACCATCACGGTGAGGATGCAGCCGAACATGCGGTCGAGCGCAAAAATATCGCCGAACCGCGAGATGGCGTAGCCGATGCCTTCGGAGGCGGCAAAAAACTCGCCGACCAGCACGCCGATCAAAGCGCGGCCGACGGCGATGCGGCTTGCGGCGACGATATAGGGCAGCACGCTCGGGAAGATGACCTTGCGATAAAGGTCCCATTCGCCGCCGCCGAGCGCGCGCACCACATTGATCAGCAGCGGATCGACCGCGCGCACGCCGGCACAGGCATTGAAGATGAACGGGAACACCGAGAGGAAGAAGATGATGACCGCCTTGCCGCCGACGCCGACACCGAAGAAGATCACGACCAGCGGCGACAGCGCGACCAGCGGACTCGCATAGAACACCGTCATCAGCGGATCGAGCGCATAGCCGACCCGTTGGCGCCAGCCCATGACGATGCCGAGCGGCACGCCGATGACGACGGCGGCTATGAATCCGTAGAGGAACGGCACGGCGCTGACGGCGAGGTCGTGCGCCAGGTCGCCGCTATCGATCAGATCGACGTAGCCTTCGAAGATCAGGCTCGGCTTGGAGATGAACAGCGGATCGAACGGCACGACCAAAAAAATCGCCTGCCAGGCGGCGAAGAATATCGCCACGGCAAGCGCGCCGAGCAGCGGCTTGCGGTAACGCTCGGCAAAATTCTGGCGCGGTGCGACGTCCTCTGTCATGGGCTAGACCGTGATCTCGTCCTTGAGCGTATTCCAGATTTCGAGCTTGAGCTCGTTGAATTGCGGGGTCACCCGCATCTCGTATTCGCGCGGCCGCGGCAGCGGAATGGCAAAAATCTTCTTGGCGCGGCCCGGCCGCTTGCTCATGACCATGACCCGGTCCGACAGATAGATCGCCTCGTCGATCTGGTGGGTGACGAACAGCACGGTCTTGCGCGCCTCGCGCCACACCCGCAGCAGTTCGGCCTGCATCAGGTCGCGGGTCTGGGCGTCGAGCGCGGCGAACGGCTCGTCCATCAGCAGCACTTCGGGATCGGTCGCCAGCGCCCGCGCCAGCCCGACGCGCTGCTTCATGCCGCCCGAGAGTTCGTGCGGGTAGTGGCTTTCGAAGCCGGAGAGCCCGACCAGATCGATCAACCGCCCGGCAACGGCGCGGCGTTTTTCCGCCGGCATTTTTTTCAGCTCGAGCCCAAGCTCGATATTGTTCTGCGCGGTGCGCCAGGGCAGCAGGCCGAATTCCTGGAACACCATGGCGCGGTCGGTGCCGGGCCCGCTGATCTTCTTGCCGTGGATCAAGACGTCGCCGGAATCCGGCTTGATCAGGCCGAGCAGGATATTGAGGAACGTGCTCTTGCCGCAGCCCGACGGCCCGACGATCGACAGGAATTCGCCGTCCTCGACCTCGATGTCGAAATTCGCAAGCGCACGCACCGGGCCGCGATTCGGCGGCCGGAAGGTCAGGTTGACGTTGCGGCCTTGGATATAGGCTGCCATGTCCCTTGCGATGTCCCTTGCGATGTCCCGGTCCGCCGCACGGGCGCCGTGCGCGCCGCATCCTGGGGTACGGCACCGGCCCGGGTCAATCGTGCGCCGAACTTGACGCAGCCCGCCGCGGCCTCGCACATTGCGCGAAGTTCGGCGATTGGCCCGTTTGAGGGGCGGTGCAGCGATGCGAGACGTTCTCGGCTACAGGCGCAAATTCGGCGTGATCGGGCCGTCCACCAACACCATCGTGCAGCCCGATTTCGAGATGATGCGGCCGCCCGGCGTCACCAATCACTACAGCCGCATTTTTACGCCGAACGCCAAGGCGGTCAGCAACGAAAGTTTTATGGCCGGCATCCAGGTCATCGGCAATAACGTGCTTGAAGCCGTGCGCAGCGTCATGACCTGCGAGCCCGACTACCTGGTCATGGGCATGTCGTCGGTGACGTTCAACGGCGGCGCCGCCGGCGCCGATACCTTCGTGGCCACGGTCGAGAAGGAAGCCGGCGTGCACATCAGCGTCGGCTCGCATTCCTCGACGGCGGCGCTGAAGGCTTACGGCGGCGTCAAGCGCATCGCCTTCCTGTCGCCGTATTATCCCGTCGCCAATGCCGAGGTGCGGCGCTATTTCACCGAGTCCGGATTCGAGGTGGTTCGCGATATCTGTCTGCAATGCAAGAGCTGGACCGGAATCGCCGAAGTCCCACCGGAAATCCTGCGCGACAAGCTGATCGAGCTCAACGCCGACGGCCGCGATACCGATGCGATCGTCCAGGTTGGGACGAACTTAAGCATGGTGCGGCTCGCTGCCGAGGCCGAGCAGTGGCTGGGCAAGCCGGTGATCGCCATCAACACCGCGACCTATTGGCACGCGCTGCGCGCCAACGGCATTACCGATAAGATTTACGGATTGGGGCGGCTGCTGGAAGAGTTTTGATCGCTCAGCGCTTCACCCGCACGCCGGCGCGCTCGAGCCGCGGCAGCACCTCGTCGCAGAAATACGGCGCTTCGTCCAAATAATTGACGAACGACAGCCCGATGCCGCGCACGCCGGCCTCGCTGATGATGCCCAGTTCCTCGGCGACCTTGTCGGGCGTGCCGACGAACGGATAGCCGCCCACCGCGTGCGAGGCGAAATAGCGCCGCTTGGCGTAATATTCCTCCGGCGGAATGGTCTGCGGCGTGATGCTCTTGTTGGCCAGCATGCCGTCGATGGCGCCCCAGTCGGCGTTCTCGATGATGGCGTGTTGATAATAGTCGTCGGCTTCTTTTTGCGTCGGGCGGCAGATCACCTGGCCGACGGTAAAAACCTCGATCTGGCGGTTGTAGGTTTGCGCCTCGGCGCGGACCTCGGCGACCTTGGCGGCGTTGCCGGCGAGCGATTTGCGCGAGCCTTGGGTGGCGACGAAGAAGGCATCGCAGTTGCGCACCGCAAAAGCCTGGCCGACTCCGGACGAGCCGGCATTCATCATCAGCGGCCGGGTGCCGCCGACCGGTTTTGGCCAGGCGCGCACGGCCTTCATGTGCAGAAATTCGCCGTCGAAATCGAACGTGTCTTCCCGCGTCCAGGCCTCTTTGACCACGTCGACCCATTCCTGGGCGTAGGCGTAGCGCACGTCGTGCTCGCGCTGCTTGACGCCGAACATGTCGAACTCGCCTTCGTTCCAGCCGCACACGATGTTGACGCCGACCCGGCCTTGCCCGATGTGATCGGCGGTGACGAATTCCTTCGCCGCGATCAGCGGATGAAACAGCGGCGCATGCACGGTGCCGAACACCGTCATTTTCTTGGTGGCGCAGAGTAGCCCCACCGCCCAGGTGATGGTCTCGAGCGACGCGCCGTGGAAATCGGTCTCGCCGCCGTAACCCTTCCAGCGCGCGATCGGCAGCATGAAATCGAGGCCCGCCTCGTCGGCGAGCTTGGCCAGCGCCAGGCAATCTTCCCAGCTCGCCGACCAGCGCTCCGGCACCATGGTGGCGGAACGGCCGGACGAGCAGTTGGCGCCGAACAGCCCGATCTTGAGCGCATTGTCATTATACATGGCAATGCGCGACTGCATGGACGCGGCGGCGGGCGCGAGCACGGTGCTATCCTCCCGAGAGAAATTCGCTGCCGATCATACAACAGGTTTGGGCCTGGGAGAGCCAACCTCGCCGTGTGGCTGCCATGACGGCGCCCGCTATTTGACGCCGCCGCGGGCGAGCAGTTCGTGCAGGTGATCGACCACCGCCTGCGGCGTCGCGGCAATGTCGCGGACCCGGTCGGCGAGCGCCTGCGCGCCGAGCCAGTTGGTATCGAGGCCGATGCGCCGGGCTTCCTCGACATATGCGGCATCCTGCATCGTCGCCGCGAACGCCGCCTGCAACGCCGCGGTGCGCTCCGCCGGCACTCGCGGCGGGATGAGCAGCGGCCGCGCCATGGTGAATTTGAGGCCGTAGAACCGCAGCAGCGTTCGGTCGGCGTCCGACGACGCCAGTTCGACCGCGGTCGGCACGTCGGGCAATTGCGGCAGCCGCGCGTTGCCGAACTGCAGCAAGATGCGCACCTTGCCGTCGCGCAGCCAGTCCGCTTTGTTGACGGTGAGATTGGACAGCCCGGTATTGTTGCCCTGCACCTCGCCGCGTTCGGCGGCGAGGTTGATCTCGTTCTGGCCCTGGTAGCCGGTGAGCACCTTCATCTTGGTGCCGATCAATTCGTCGACCAGCATCGGCAGGATGGCATTGTCGGCGGACGCGGTCGTCGCGCCCATCAGGATCGTATTTGTTTTCAGGTCATCGACGCTCGCCGCCGGCGCGGTGTGCCAGACCCAGGTCACTTGCGGCTCCTGCAGCGGCGTGCCGATCCAGGAAAAATTCGCCAGATCGAATTTGACGTTGCTGCCGTCGGGAGAAAGGAGCTTCAGGCGCGGCTCGAGCGGCACGTTGCTGGTCGGCATGCCGATCACCGTGCCGTCGCGCTTGGCGACGTTGTAGAGATAGTTGGTGACGACGAGGCCGGCGGCGCCCGGCATGTTCTTGACGATGATGGTTGGATTTCCAGGAATATGCCGGCCGAAGTGATTGGCCAGCGTGCGGGCGGCGACGTCGTAGCCGCCGGCCGGCGCGCCGGCGATCGCAAGCTCGATGGTCTTGCCGCGATAAAAGTCCGCGGCCGTTTCCGCGCGCGCTGCAGTCGGCAACACGATCCAAAACAAGGCGACACCGAGGAGAGCCGCGCGCGTCATGCGGCGCCGTCCGCCAGCGACGCCAGCAGCCGGCCGTGACCCTTGATCGGTTCCTTGATGCCGAGCGCCGTGAAGGCGGCAAAAAAGCTGGCGTGGGAATAGCAGATCGCCGGGATGCCGAGATCGCGCTCCAGCACCTCGACGGTCTGCGCCGCCTGCCATTGCGGGCAGGGCAGGTAGACGGCGTCGCAAGCCGGCGCGCGGCGGACGACATTTTCGACGAAGGTTTTTATATCGGCCGGCGGCACGGCCTGCAGCCGCTTGAACGGCACATCCAGGCCTTCGGCGCATACGATCTCAAAGCCATGGGCGCCGAGATAGTCCGCCATGGCGCGGTCGTGGCGCTGCGGATAGGGCGAGGCCATCGCCACGCGCCGCGCGCCGAAATGGCGCAGCGCCGCCATGGCGGCGCGGATGCCCGTCGTCGCGCGCACGCCACTGGCCTTCTCGATGTCGTTGACGATGATCTCCTCAAATCCCTTGCCGCGTGCCACGATCAACGGGCCGCCGCCGTGAATGATGTAATCGACGGCGCGCGAGCCGAGATAGGCCGCGGCCGTCGTCACCTGGGCCAGCGCCTGGTCGAAATAGTCCGCGCTCCAATCGTCGATATTGCAGGTGACGCCGACCAGGCCGACGCCGTCGGGCGCGAATTTGTAGAATTCATACGGCACGACCTCCATCACGGTCGGGCCGATATAGCCGATGCGTTTACGCCAGCCGAACATGCTCGGTCCTCAGCTGCCGGTATCATGATGAATTGCGCGACTGCGGGCAAATTGCCGCCCGATATCGGTTTTCGCCTGTTGCTTGTGGGCGCGCCGCGTCTATGCTGCGCCAAGGCTGAGAAGGCCGCAACTGATCCGGGGAGGGAACCATGCCGTCTGCCGTCGAACGCTCGACGATGCGCAAGGTCTATTGGCGTCTGCTGCCGATTTCGATCCTGACATATTTTCTCTGCTATCTCGACCGCATCAATGTCGGCTTCGCCGCGCTGACCATGAACAAGGATCTGGGCCTCGATGCCGCCATCTACGGCATGGCGGCCGGCGCCTTCTTCTGGGGCTATTTCCTGCTCGAAGTGCCGAGCAACATGATTTTGGAAAAAATCGGCGCGCGAATCTGGATCGCGCGCATCATGGTGAGCTGGGGCCTGCTTTCCGGCGCCACCGCGTTCTGCGTCGGGCCATGGAGCTTCGTGACCATGCGCTTCCTGCTCGGCCTCGCCGAGGCCGGGCTGTTTCCCGGCATGATCCTGTTCTTCACCTACTGGTTCCCGGATTGGCATCGCGCCAAGATCGTTTCAGGATTCATGGTGGCGCTGCCGGCGGCGGTGGCGGCGGGCTCTCCGGTCTCCACCGCGCTGCTCGGCCTGAACGGCTTTTTGGGGCTGGCCGGCTGGAAATGGATGTACATTGCCGAAGCGACGCCGACCGTCATCGTCGGCCTGTTCTTTTACTTCGTCATGACCGACCGTCCGGCCCAGGCGCATTGGCTCAGCGCCGAGGAGCGCAACTGGCTCATCACCACGCTCGAGACCGAGCGCAGCCTGGTCGAAGGCAAACGTAAGGTGACCGTTTGGCAGTCGTTCTGGGACCCCAAGGTCCTGCTGCTCACGCTGAACTACTTCGGCATCGTCGGCGCCAGCGTCGGCATGCTGCTATTCCTGCCGCAGATGGTGAAGCAACTCGGTCTCACCAATATGCAGGTCGGCTGGGTCAGCATGATCCCGTACATTTGCGGCGCGGTCGCCTTGTTGGCGTGGGGCTGGTTCTCGGATCGGATCGGCGAGCGGCGCTGGAACCTGTTCTTCGCCTGCGTGGTCGCCACCATCGGCCTCATCATCGCCGGTCGGACTATCGGCACCGCCTGGGCGATCGTCGGCATGTCGATTGCCGCGATCGGCTTCTACGGCTCGAAGGGGCCGTTCTGGTCGATGCCATCGATGATTCTCACCGGCACGGCGGCGGCGTCCGGGATTGCCTGGATCAACGCGGTCGGCAATCTCGGCGGCTTCTTCGGGCCGAGCATCGTCGGCTGGGCCAAGGACTATACCGGCAGCTTCGCCGGCGGGCTCTACGCGCTCGCCTGTTTCTCGCTGCTGTCCGCCGTCGTCACCGCGTTCTGGCTGCACATCCCGAACCCGGCGCCGCGCGCGATCGTCAGCGTGCCGGCGGAGTAGACTGAATTACGCCAACGCGGCGCGCTCTATCCGAGCGCGCTGGCGCCGGCTTGCGCGATCTGCTCATCCTCGTGCGATTGCACGCCGGAGACGCCGATGGCGCCGACGCACTCATTCTGGTGCATCACCGGCACGCCGCCTTGAATGAGAATTCCGGCGGGAAAGCCGGCAAAGGCCGGGCGCTCCTTGACGCGGTCCTCGAAGAATTTGCTCGGCCGCCTGGTCATGGCCGAAGTGCGGGCCTTGCCCATCGACACTTCGGCCGAGATCGCCGCCGCGCCGTCCATGCGCTGAAAGCCCAACAGGAAGCCGCCTTCGTCGACCACCGCGATCGCCACCGCCCATTTGTTCTTGACGGCCTCGGCCTCGCAGGCGGCGATCATCGTCTTCACGTCGGCAAGAGTCAGGCACTGTTTGGTACGCATGGGTCCTCCTTGGTCTAGTCTGCCGCGGTGCGGACTTGTAGGGTAGGGCGAGCGAGGTTGGAGAAGCATTCATGCACGACACACCCGACAGCGTCCACTGGCACGAACCCCAGGCGGGCGAGAACGCCGGCTTCGGAAAATTCAAGCGTCAGCCGCTGCCCTACGACCGCTTCATGGAGGCCGAGGGCGTGCCGTGCTATCGCGGCATCGGCGTGCGCCGGGTGCAGGATCTGCCGCTCGTGTCGTGGCCGCGGCTCGGCGGCCGCGGCTCGTTCATTCAGCTGTTCGGCACCGAAGGCCTGTGGGGTCTCTACCTCATCGAAGTGCCCGGCGCCGGCGCGCTCAATGTCGAGCGCCATCTCTACGAAAAGGTCGTGCTGGTGGTCGAAGGCCGCGGCACCACCGAAGTGTGGCAGGAAGGCCAGACCAAACGCCACGTCTTCGAATGGCAGAAGGGCTCGCTGTTCACCATTCCGCTCAACGCGTTTCATCGCATCATCAACGCCGCGAGCTCGCCGGCCCTGCTGTTGTGCGGCACCACGGCGCCGAACGTGATGAACGTGCTCGACAACAATGATTTCATCTTCAACTGCCCGTACACGTTCAGCGAACGGTTTTCCGGCGCCGAAGACTTCTTCAAGCCGAACGACGATGTCGAGCCCGATCCGATCCGCGGGTTGGCCATGCGGCGCACCAATCTCATTCCCGACATCGTCAATTGCGACCTGCCGCTCGATAACCGGCGCTCGCCCGGCTACCGGCGGGTCGAGCCGGCGATGGCGAAGAACCGCTTCTATCTGTGGATCGGGCAGCACGAGACCGGCCGCTATTCCAAGGCGCACAAGCACGCCTCCGCCGCGGTGCTCGTCTGCGTCAAGGGCAAGGGTTACACCTACACGTGGCCGGAAATACTCGGCACCGCGCCGTGGCAGAACGGCAAGGCGGATAAAATTCTGCGCCAGGATTACGAGCCGGTCGGCCTGGTCTCCGCGGCGCCGATGAGCGGTGACTGGTACCACCAGCATTTCGGCATCGGCAAGGAAGGCCTGCGCATCACCGCCTGGCACGGGCCGAACAACCAGCGCGCCCGCAAACCGGGCGTGCCCGGCGAGCAGCTGTTGGATTACGGCGCCATCGATCTGGGCAAAGGCGGCAGCGCCATTCCCTATCACCAGGAGGATCCGGCGATCCGCCGGGAATTCGAGGCGACGCTCCAGCGCGAAGGCCTGCCGAGCCGAATGAATCCGGAATTCTACCAACGGCCGCCGGACGAAGGCGAAGTGGTGATGGGCGACGTGATGTGAGGCTCGTCATTCCGGGACGCGCCGAAGGCGCGAGCCCGGAATCCATACTCACCGTCGGCCGGACGATGGCGCGGCTTTCGACAATTCGCCGTTTCGTGGTTATGGATTCCGGGCTCGCGGGCTTTGCCGGCGCCCCGGAATGACGAGGACGACAAAATGCCCTTCCAGGACTTCCGCCAATTCCTCGATGTGCTGCGCCAGCACGGCGAGCTGATCGACATCAACCGCCCGGTGGCGCTGAACGACGTCGGCAAGGCGATGAAGCAGGCTTACGTCCGCAACGGCCCGGCCATCATGTTCAACAACAACGGCACCGATTATCCGCTGGTCGCCGGCCTCTATTCGACGCGAGAGAAGGCGTTGCTCGCCTTCGAAGCCGACGAGGACACGATTTTCGACAAAGTGCTGCACGGCCTCGACAACCCGATCGCACCGATATTCGCCGCCAACGGCGCGCCGTGCCACGAGGAGATCATCGAAGGCGATGCCATCGACATCCGCAATTTTCCGGTGCCGCAATACAGCCCCAAGGACGGCGGCCCGTATATCACGCCGGGCATCGTCGTTTCCCACGATCCGGAGACCGGCGTGCCCGATGTCGGGCACTATCGCTTTCTCATTCTCGGCAAGGACACGTTCTCGTTCTCGGCGCAGCCGTTCCATCGCTTCGGCAAGAATCTGGCAAAATGCAAAAAACTCGGCATCGTGCCCAAGGCGGCGCTGATCATCGGCGTCGATCCGATCATCGCCTATACCTGCCAGGTGCAGGTGCCCGACACCACCGACGACTGGGCGCTGGCCGGCGGCTTGCGCGGCGCGCCGGTCGAGCTGACGCAGTGCAAGACCTGCGACGTGAAAGTGCCGGCGACGTCGGAAGTGGTGATCGAGTTCGAGGTCGATCTCAACACCACGGTGCTGGAAGGCCCGCTCGGCGAATATACCGGCTATTACACGCGGCCATCGCAGAAGCCGGTGGTGCGCATCACCGCGATCACCCATCGCAGGAAGCCGATCTTCCAGGGCCTGCTCACCGGCAAGCCGGTGACCGAGAACCACATTCTCAAGCAGATCCCATTCGAGGCGTCGTTCCTGCGCCAGCTCAAGCGCCAGTTCCCGACCATCAAGCAGGTTTCGGTGCGCGCCTCGGCGGGCGTGTCGTTCTACGTGGTGATCGCCATGGAGCCGCGTTTCGCCGGCGAGGCGCGGCAGGTGATCCTCAATGCGATGTCGAGCAATATCCGGCCGAAATGGACGGTGATCGTCGATCCCGACATCGACGTGCATTCCTCGACCGAAGTCGAATGGGCGCTCGCCTTCCGCGTCCAGCCGGCGCGCGACGTCATCGTCATCGACAACGTCCCGGCGGGACCGTCCGATCCGTCGGTCGATTTGACCCGCGACCGCACCATGCGGATTTCGTCGTCGATCGGCATCGACGCGACGCGGCCGTTCGGCGAAAAATTTTATGACGTCGCCGATGTGCCGGGCTGGGAAGATTTTGAGGTGCCGGAGCTGAACGGGCGGCGGTGATTCGTCATTCCGGGGCCGAGCGAAGCGAGGAGCCCGGAATCCATAGTCACTGCCGCGGCAGAAGCGTCTCGAATCTTCAAAGACCTCACTTTTCGTGATTATGGATTCCGGGCTCGCGCCTTTGGCGCGCCCCGGAATGACGAATTAAACCGGCTCGGCGTCGATCAGCACGAAGGCGACCACGGCGGTCTCGTTGGTGCGATTGCTCCAGGCGTGATTGGTGCCGCGCTGGACCAGCACGTCGCCGGCCTGCAGCAGCACTTCGCCGTCGTCCATCATGGCGTAAATCTCCCCGGACAGCACGATGGCGTAATCGATGGTCGCGGTCTTGTGGAAGCCCGGATGGCGCGGATTGTTGCGGTCGGTCGCCGCAGCCCGCCCGGAGCCGTCGTCGGGCAGCTTTTCCTCATGCGCAATGGCGGCAAGCCGCTCGCTATCCGGCGGATATTCGATGACGCGAAATACCGAGCCGCCCTGCGGCGGCGGCAGACGATGACCGCGAGCGATGGCGTCGCTATTGCCCCGATTGTCAGCGGGCGTGCGCGTCGTCTCCCACAATTCGTGCACGATGGCGCTACCCTTGGTGCGGCTGAAGACATGCGGAGTAGGGCCATCGAGAAGGAAAGTCGAGCGGCCGTCGACATCATGGCCGGTCACCACGCGACGAACGGATTTTGCCATTGGGTTCCTCGTGTAGCCCGGATTGAGCGATAGCGAAATCCGGGAGCGAAGTATCAGCGTCAACTCAGTCCCGGATTTCGCTGTGCTCAATCCGGGCTACTTACCTGCAGCCCTTGAGCGTGCTCGCCTTGTTGATGAGGTCGAACGGTCCGAGTTCTTTCGCGACATCGGCGGCAAAACTCGGATCGACCAGCTTGTCGGCCGGCGACGTTTTGGCGATCACGCCTTCGCGTTGGAAGAACGCCTGCATGTCGGTGATGCTGGCAATATTGAACGCGCCGTTCGGATTGCGCGACTGCCAGGACATGCGGTCGAGCAGGGCGCGGTCGGTGCCGATGCGGTATTTGAGAAAAATATCGATGATCTCGGCGCGGTTCGGACCGTGGTGATAGGCCTGGCAATAGTCGCGGCCGGCGCGCGCCAGCGCGACGAACAGCTTTTTCGCGGTGTCGCGATTTTGCCGCGCCCAGTCGGTATTGACGATGTAGCCGACGCTGGTCATCGGCAGCGGGCGGATATAATCGTCCGGGTCGATCCACGGCACGCCGATCTTTTGCTCGACGATGCGCTCGGTGAACGGCGCCACTTCCATCGCCGCATCGAGGGCGCCGTTCGCCATCGCCGTCGCCATTTGCGCGAACGACAGGTTTTTCGCTTCGACGTCCTTGAGCGTAAGCTTGGCGGAGGCGAGCACCGAAGCGACCTCGTACATCGAGCTCGAACCCGCCGAGCTCAAGCCGACACTGCGTCCCTTGAGATCGGCGGGCGTCTTGATCAAATCCTTCAGATCGGTGCGCACGATGATCTGGTGATAGGTCGGCGACGAGCCGCTTTCCAGCGCCAGCGCCACCGGCAGCCCTTGCGCCACGGAATTGTAGAAGCCGGCATTGATGCCGCCTTGCGCCACCTGCACCTGGTTGGTGGCGAGAAACGCCACCGCCTTGCCGAGCGAATCGATGCGCTCGATGTCGACGTCGAGGCCTAAGTCGCGGAAATAGCCCTTGTCGAGCGCCACATAGGTCGTGCCGCCGGGCACGCTCGGCACCACCGCGATGGTGATCTTCTGCGCGGCGGCCGGCGCGGCGAGCGACAGCAGAACGGCGAGAGCGAACGCGAGGCGCATAGGAAAACTTCTACCGCCCGCCGCGCATGCGAGCGAGCAGTTCCGCGGTCGGATAGGAATCCGCGGGCAGGGCGTATTTCTTTTGCATCTCCTTGACCGCCTGCCGGGTTTTCAGGCCGGCAAAGCCGTCAATTTTGCCGACGTCGTAGCCGGCGTGCGCCAGCATGGTTTGCATTTCCTTCATGTCGGCGAAGGCGAGCGCCAGCGGCGCACTGCCGCGATGCAGCGCCGGCGCGCCGGCGATGCGGGTGGCGAGATAGGCCGCCGTGGTCGAATAGACCAGCGAGTTGTTCCACTGCAGATAAATCTGGAAATTCGCATAGACCAGGAAGGCGGGCCCGAGCCGCCCCATCGGCAACAGCAGCGAAGCGGGCAGGGCGTCGGCCGGCAGCGCGCGGCCGTCGGCGAGCGTGACGCCGTAGGACGCCCATTTCGACCGCGGCAACTGGATCGCGAGGTCGGCCTGGTCCCACGGCAGGCTCGCCGGCACGCGCACTTCGGTCAGCCACGGCTCGCCGCGCTTCCAGCCCAGCCCGACCAGATAATTCGCCGTCGAGCCGAGCACGTCGGGCGCGCTGCGCAACAGATTGCGCTTGCCGTCGCCGTCGTAATCGACGGCGTATTTGAAATATTCCGACGGCATCATCTGGGTCTGGCCGAGCTCGCCGGCCCAGGAGCCGATCATATCCTCCGGCCGCAGATCGCCGCGCTCGACCAGCCGCAGCGCGTCGAGGAGTTGGGCGCGAAACCGGTCGGCGCGCCGGCAGTCGTAAGCCAGCGACGCCAGCGCGCTGAGCGTCTTCTCCTTGCCCATATTGGCGCCGAAATCGCTTTCCAGCGCCCAGAACGAGACGATGACCGGCGCCGGCACGCCATATTGCTGGTCGATTCGCGCAAACACCGGCGCGTAAGTCTTGATCTTCGCGGCGCCGGTCTGGATGCGATAGGCCGCCGCCATGCGGTCGGAGAATTCCAGAAACGTCTGGCCGAATACGCGCTGGCCGCGGTCGATATTGACGATGCGCTGGTCGTAGGTGAGGAACGGCGCCGTCTCCGCCACCGTGCGCTGCGACACGCCCCCCGCAATCGCCTCGCGTTCGAACGCGGCGAGCCAGGCTTCGTAAGGCCCGCCGGTGCGGCACGGCGCTTGCGCGTTCGCCGCGCCGCTTGCGAGCGCGGCCGCGAGCAGCAGCGCTGCGCCCGCTATCCGGCTTTTGATTTCAAGTACCACTGCCAAATCTCCTCGCCGGTCCAGTATTCGACGCCATCGAAGCGCCGCGCATAATCGTAGATCGCTTCGAGATATTTGATGCGGTGCGGCTGGCCGCTGAGATAGGGGTGAATGGCCAGCGCCAGAATTTTCGCGCGCTTCTCGCCCTCGGCATAGAGCCGGTCGAACTGGTCGACGGTGCGCTTGAGCAGATAATCGCTTTCGTGGTGCTGCACCGCCATCATCGGGATGTCGTTGAGCTCCAAGGTGTAGGGCAGCGTCACCAGCGGGCCGTGCGCGGTGCGGATCGTGGTCGGCTCGTCGTCGTAGACCCAGTCGCCGATATATTTGATGCCGGCCTGGGTCAGCAAATCCGGCGTCTGCAAGGTTTGGGTGAGCCCGGGGCCGAGCCAGCCGACCGGCCGCTTGCCGCAAAAGCGCTCCAGCACGTCGAGCGAGCGCGCGATCATCTTTTTCTGATCCGGCTCCTTGTGGATCGGGCCTTGCTGATAGGAGTGGCCCATGAATTCCCAGGCGTCGTTCTTGGCTTCCTGCGCGACGCGGGCATAGTCCTCGCAGACGCGGGCGTTGATCGCCAGCGTCGGGCGGATTTTCAAGCGCTTGAACAGGTCGAAGAAGCGCCAGACGCCGACCCGCACGCCGTATTCGTGCCAGCTCCAGTTCGGCACATCGGGAATGAGCGTCTGCCCGGCCGGCGGCGCCAGCACCTGCCGCGCCATCGGCTTGCCGATGTCCCAGACTTCGAGATTGACGATGGTCCAGAACACCAGCCGGCTGCGGCCGGGCAATTTCAGCGGCGGCCGGTCGACGATCGCCGAAAACGCGGCGCGCTCACGCGGCAGCATCGGCTTGGCACGCTTACTGGTCATGCGTTTTTTCATGAAGCCGCGTCCTCCCCCGGCCGGCGCCGTGTCAGGTGCAAAATCATACGTCGATAGCGGTATTTACGCCAACTCTGCCGTCATTTTACGCGATCGTCGCGGCGCGATCACATCCTTGTTAGCGGCCGTCGAATCGCATTGCAGTCTGCGGCGAATAGATCATGTATGGAACCAAGCTACCGGGGGCCGATTATCTTCCCAGCCTTTGCGAATCTGTCATTAATCCCCGCCCTTTGCGGACCCTTGCAATGCCACGTGCCGCCGTTTCCAAGCGTGTTCGGATAGCCAATCCGGAGACCGATTCTGTCGCGGCGGCGCGGCCGTCGGACGATCCGCGCCACGCTTGGCTCAATGCGTATCAGGCGGTGCGCGGCGAGACCGAGCGGCGGGCGGCGCTGCTGTCGCCTGAGGACCAGGTCATCCAGTCGATGGCGGATGCCAGCCCGACCAAATGGCATCGGGCGCACGTGACATGGTTCTTCGAGCAATTCCTGCTGCGGCCATTCGCGCCGAACTACAAGCCATTCGACGAGCGCTTCGCCTATCTTTTCAACTCTTATTACGTCGCGGCCGGGCCGCGGCAGGCCCGCCCGCAACGCGGCCTGATCACCCGGCCCAACGCCGCCGAAGTTGCCGACTATCGCGCGCACGTCGATGCCGCGGTGGCGGCGCTGATCGAATCGGCGGACAATTTCGCGACGTTGATCCCGATCGTCGAGATCGGTCTCAATCACGAGCAGCAGCACCAGGAATTGTTGCTCACCGACATTCTGCACGCATTTTCACTCAACCAAACCCATCCGGCCTACGATCCCGATTGGCAATGGCCGCAAGCCGCCGGCGAAGGCCCGGCCGCAGGCGCGCTGATCGCCGGCATCCATATGATCGGTCACGGCAATGGCGGGTTTTGTTTCGACAACGAGCAGCCGGCGCATCAGGTGGTGTTGCGGCCGGTGCGGCTGGCGCCGTCGCTGGTCACCAACGGCGAGTGGCTCGAATTCATGGCCGATGGCGGTTACGCGACGCCGACCCTATGGCTGTCGGACGGCTGGGCCACGGTCGAAGCGCAAGGCTGGGAGGCGCCCAGCTATTGGCGCAAGATCGACGGCGTCTGGCATGCGATGACGCTCGGCGGCCTGCGCCGGGTCGACGCGGCAACGCCGGTATGCCACGTCAGCTATTACGAGGCGGACGCGTTCGCGCGCTGGTCGGGCAAGGATCTGCCGACCGAAGGCGAATGGGAGGTCGCCGCCAAAAGCGGCGTGCTCAGCGATGCCTTCGGCATCGTGTGGCAGTGGACACGCGGCGCTTACACCCCATATCCCGGCTACAAGGCCGCGCCGGGCGCGCTCGGCGAATACAACGGCAAGTTCATGGTCAACCAGATGGTGCTGCGCGGCTCGTCGCTGGCGACGCCGGCCGGGCATTCGCGCGCGAGCTATCGCAACTTTTTTTATCCGTCGGCGCGCTGGCAATTCAGCGGACTGCGCCTGGCGGAATACGAACACTGAGCAAACCCATGGTACGAGCTGTCCAAGCTGCGCGGCGCGCGGCACCGGCTGCAACGAACGACCCGTTCGCCGCCGACGTCGTTGCCGGGCTGGCCGCAAAGCCGAAAAGCCTGCCGCCGAAATATTTCTATGATCTCGCCGGCTCCGCGCTGTTCGATCGCATCACGCAGCTGCCGGAATATTATCCGACCCGCAGCGAGATCGGCATTCTGCAGGCCAACGCGCCGGCGATCGCGTCGCTGTTTCCGCAAAACTGCGCATTGGTCGAATTCGGCGGCGGCACCAGCCGCAAGGCGCGCATCCTGCTCGGCGCCGCGGCGACGGTGGAGGCCTATGTGCCGGTCGACATTTCCGGCGATTTCTTGCAGCAGGACGCCGCCCAGCTGCGCCGCGATTTTCCGCGCCTTGAGGTCTATCCGCTGGTCGAGGATTTCACCAAACCGTTCGCGCTGCCGGCGGCGATCGCCGCGCTGCCGCGGGTCGGCTTCTTTCCGGGATCGACCATCGGCAATTTCGAGCCGCACGAAGCGTGTAAGTTCCTGCGCCATGCCGGCACCATGCTGGGCGCCGCCGCGCTGTTCGTGATCGGCGTCGATCTGGTGAAGGATAGCAAAATTCTCTACGACGCCTATAACGACGCCGAGGGCGTCACGGCGAAATTCAATCTCAATCTGTTGGCGCGTATCAACCGCGAGCTCGGCGCCAATTTCAATCTCGGCGCCTTCGAGCATCACGCTTTCTACAACAGCGCCCGCAACCGGATCGAGATGCATCTGGCCTCGACGCGGCGGCAGAAGGTGCGGGTCAACGGCGCGGCCGTCGATTTCCGCGCCGGCGAGACCATCCACACCGAGAACAGCTACAAATACACCATCGATTCATTCCAGGCGCTGGCCCGCGGCAGCGGCTGGACGCCGCTCAAGGTGTGGACCGACGGGCTGTTCAGCGTTCACGCGCTGGTGAATCAGACGACGGAAGACAGATGACAGACGACGGATTAAGGATCGGCTCTTCTGTCGTCCGTCGTCCGTCGTCCGTCGTCTGACCCATGCCTATCTGCGAAGCCGATCCCTGGCGTTTGCAGTATTTCGACCACGTCAAGACGGCCGCCAATATCCCGACCGAGGATTGCGATGCCTGGCAGTGGTATCCGGCGCACCGCTGGGTCTACGACAAGCTCGCGGTCGCGCTCAGCCAAAATCTTGACGCCGGCCCCCATGGCGTGATGCCGCCGCGATTCCCGGTTTTTTCCAAGCCGATCGTCAATCTCAAGGGCATGGGCGTCGGCAGCCGCGTGCTGCGAACAGCCGCCGACTACGAGCGGCACTACGCGCCGGGCCATTTTTGGGTGACCTTGCTCGAAGGCCGCCACGTCTCCTCCGACATCGCCGTGGTCGACGGCGAGCCGCGCTGGTGGCGCCACACCACCGGCGAGCCGGCGGGCGAGGGCACCTTCGATTACTGGACCGTGCACGCCGAGCCGGACGCCGACATCGAGAGCCGTTGCGGCGCCTGGACGCAAAAAAATCTCGCCGGCTATACCGGCATGCTCAATCTCGAAACCATCGGCGGCACCATCATCGAGGCGCATCTGCGCTTCGCCGACCAATGGCCCGATCTCTATGGACCCGGCTGGGTCGATGCCCTGGTCGGCCTTTATGAAAACCACGACTGGGACTTTTATGACGACGACCGCAGCGAGGGCTACAGCGTCGTGCTGTTCGGCCCGAACGGCCCGCGCTACCGGCATCCGCCGCCGGCGTTGGTTGACGAGGTCAAGCGCACGCCCGGCGTCACCAGCGTGCAAATCACCTTCCACGATGACCGCGCGCCGGAGCAGCACGCCATGCCGCCCGGCGGCTTCCGCCTGGCCATCGTCAACGGTTTCGATCTCGGCAAAGCGCGCGCCGCGCGCGAACGGTTGAAGGAATATTTTCTGTCGTAGCCCGGATGGAGCGAAGCGTAATCCGGGATGGCGGGGACGTGGCACGATCGTTCCCGGATTTCGCTTCGCTCCATCCGGGCTACGCACTATAGTCGCGGCTCTCCGAGAACGAGTAAAAGCTTTGCGCAGATTTGTACTCGGGCTTGCATCGCTCGCCACGCTTTGCGTCACGGCGGCGCCGGCGCGTGCGCAAGAGGTCAAGATCGGCCTCGGTTTTGGCCTGGCGTTCCTGCCGGTCTATATCTGCCAGGACCTTAAACTCGTCGAGAAGCGCGCCAAGGAGCTGCATCTCGACGTCAAGGCGAGCTATCAGCGCTTCGTCGGCGCCGGCCCGATGCAGGACGCGATCGCTTCCGGCGCGATCGACATGGGGCCCTACGGCACCGCGCCGCTGCTCGCCGCCTGGGACAAGGCCAAGGGCACGCGAGCGCAAATCCTTGCCGTCTCCGGCATCACCAGCATGCCGCTGACGCTCCTCAGCAACCGGCCCAACGTCGCGACCATCGCCGACTTTCAGCCGACCGATCGCATCGCCATGCCGTCGCTGACCGCGCCGCAGATGTATCTGTTGGAGATGCAGTCGGAAAAGACCTTCAAGGCCTACGATAAATTGCAGGATCAGGTCGTCGCCATGCCGCCTGCCGAAGCGGTCACCGCGCTGGTCGATGGTTCGGGCCTGGTGACCGCCTACTTCGCGTCGCCGCCGTTCACCCAGCTGACGCTGCGCGACGCAAAAGTTCACCGCGTTCTCGGCTCGGCCGATGTGCTCAACGGCAAGGTCTCGTTCCTGATCATGGGCGCGACGCGGGCCTATATCGAGGCGCATCCGCAAATGCCGGAGGCGATCGACAAGGCAATGGAGGACGCCGCCCGCATCATCCGCAGCGATCCACGCCGCGCCGCGCAAATTTATCTGACCCACGAGCCGTCGATGTCGCTCAGCGGCGGCACCGTCGAAGCGGTGCTCAGAGACATCAAGGACGAGTTCGGCAGTGCGGTTTACGGCGTGCAGGCATTTGCCGATTTCATGGGCCGCCACGGCGGGCTCAAAACGCCGCCGAAGAGCTGGAAGGACATCGTGGCGCCGGCACTCCTGAGCTCGCCGAGCACATAGCTGCCCCTGGCGGGAGGCGCCTTGACGCTCACTGCGGGTAAGGCGAGAATCCCCGCAATAAAAAAGCGCCGATTTTCCATCGGTTTGCTTTTCCTGGCCGACAAGCCATCCCCTGGGAGGACGCCATGCCGAAACGCCGTCAGCAGCCTGACGCCAGCCGCCGCAATTTCCTCAAAGGCGCAGGGCTCGTCGGCGCCGCCGCCGCGGTCACGCCGCCGGTTGCCGCCACCGCCATGCCGGCCGCGGCGCCGGATAAATTGAAGGCGGCGCTGCCCGGCCCGCGCCAGGTCGCGGCCGAGACCATGCCGCCGGCCAACGATCCGGTGAACCAGTCGACCAGCGGCGGCGATTTCATGACCGACGTGCTCAACTCGCTCGGCATCGAATACATGGCGATCAATTGCGCCTCGAGCTACCGCGGCCTGCACGAGGCGATCGTCAATCACGCCAACAACAAGCCCGAGATCATCACCTGCGCGCACGAGGACATCGCCGTCCACATGGCGCAAGGCTACGCCAAGATCGAAGGCAAGCCGATGGCCATGGCCTGCCACGGCGTCGTCGGCCTGCAGCACGCCACCATGGCGATGTACAACGCCTGGTGCGACCGCGTGCCGGTGCTGGTGATGGGCGGCAATATCATGGAGGCCGACAAGCGCGCGCCCGGCGCCGAGTGGCTCCATGCCGGCGTCGATATCGGGCAGATCGTCCGCGAATTCACCAAGTGGGACGATCAGCCGGCCTCGCTGCAGCATTTCGCCGAGTCGGCGGTGCGCGCCTATAAGATCGCGACGACGCCGCCGATGGGGCCGGTGTTCCTGTCGCTCGATGCCGAGTTGCAGGAAAACCCGATTCCCGATGCGGAATCCTTGCGCATTCCCAAATTCGTGCCGGTGACCCCGCCGCAAGGCGATGCCGCGGCGATCGCGCAGGCGGCCAAAATGCTGGTCGAGGCGCAAAACCCGGTCATCGTCTGCGACCGCATGGCGCGCACGCCGGCCGGCATGGCCGACCTGGTGGCGCTCGCCGAGACCTTGCAATGCGCCGTCATCGACAATGCCGGGCGGATGAATTTCCCGTCGCGGCATCCGCTCAACCAGAGTTTCCGCCGCGCCATCATCGGCCAGGCCGACGTCGTCCTCGCCATCGAGATGAACGACCTGTGGGGCACGCTGACGCATTTCAGCGACCGCATCGTGCGAAAATCGCGGCCGACCTACAAATCCGGCACCAAGATCATCACGCTTGGCATGCGCGATGTTTATCTGAAATCTAATTATCAGGATTTCGGCCGCTGGCAGGACGTCGATCTCGACATCGCCGGCGACGGCGAGGCGTCGCTGCCGGCGCTCACCGAAGCGGCCAAGCGCCTGATCGACGACGGCCGCAAGGCGGCCTATGCGGAGCGCGGCAAGAAGCTCGCCGCGGCGCATCTCGCCATGGTCGAGCGCTCCAAGACCGATGCGACCATCGGCTGGGATTCGAGCCCGATCACCACGGCGCGGATGTGCGCGGAAGTCTACAACCAGATCAAGGACGAGGACTGGTCGGTGGTCGGCACCGCAATCCGGCTCTCCTGGATGCACCGGCTGTGGGATTTCAAGAAGCCGTATCAATGGAACGGCGTCTCCGGCGGCGCCGGCGTCGGCTATAACCTGCCGGCCTCGATCGGGGCGGCGCTCGCCAACAAGAAGCACGGCCGTTTCACCTTGGCGTTCGGCGGCGACGGCGACTTCATGTTCAATCCGGGCGCGTTGTGGACGGCGGCGCACCACAAGATTCCGATCCTCTACATCGTGCACAACAACCGCGCCTATCATCAGGAATACATGTATCTCGTCGCCATGGCGGCGCGGCACGGCCGCGGCGTCGACAAGATGGATATCGGCACCACGATCAAGGATCCGAACATCGATTACGCCACCGTGGCGCGCGGCATGGGCGCCCACGGCGAAGGGCCGATCACCGATCCAAAGGATCTGGCGCCGGCGCTTACCCGCGCCATCGCCGCCGTCAAGGCCGGCGGGCCGGCGGTGGTCGACGTCGTCACCGATCCGCGCTGAGGAGACGGACAATGAAAAAGTTCAAGCGTATCGCGCTGACGGCGTTTGCCGTGGCCGCTCTCGGCGCCGGCGCGGTGTCGACGGCCGCCGCACAGGACGCCCCGCAAGGCAATGCCACGAACGGCAAGCGCGTCTACCTCGCCGACGGCTGCTTCACCTGCCACGGCCGCTCGGGGCAGGGCGGCGCCTATAACGGCCCGGCGCCGATCCTCGCCCACACCGCGCTGCCGTTCGACGGCTTCAAGGGGCAGGTGCGCAATCCGTCCGACGACATGCCGGCCTATTCGGAAGCCGTGCTGTCGGACAAGGATATCGCCGACATCTATGCCTTCGTGCAGACGCTGCCGGGGCCCGGTTCGCCGAAGGATATCGCGATCCTGAACAACTGAGCGTCATCGCCGCTTCGTGCCGCGTTCGCACCGCTCGCACGGCCGTGGCGACGCGCGCTTGTGAGCGTAAATCCCGCCAACTAAACTTTGTCATTTGCAACCGGTAGGACCGAAACGACATGGCCGACAATACTCTCAATGTCATCACCATCTGCGGCAGCCTGCGCAAGGGCTCGTATAACGCCGCACTGGCGCGCACCTTGCCGTCGCTGGCGCCTGCCGGCATGTCGATCACGCCGGCGCCGGCCTGGGACAAGATGCCGATCTACAATCACGACATTCAGGCCGGCTCGGGCTTTCCCGCCGACGCCGAAGCTTGGGCCGCCGCGATCCGTTCAGCCGACGGCGTCATCATCGTCTCGCCGGAATACAACTGGAGCATCCCCGGCGGCCTGAAGAATGCCATCGACTGGGTTTCGCGCATGAAGGACGTGCCGTTCAAGGACAAGCCGGTGGCGATCCAGTCCTGCGCCGGCGGCGTGCTCGGCGGCGCGCGCATGCAATATCACTTGCGGCAGAGTCTGCTTTCGATCGACGCCTTCCTGTTCGGCAGGCCGGAAATTCTGGTGACCTTTGCCGCCAAGAAATTCGACGAGAAGACGCTGGAGCTCACCGATCAGCCGACCATCGACATCGTCAAGCTTCAGCTCGCCGGCTTTGAGACATTCATCCGGCGGCTGAACGGAAAGGCATAGCCATGGCCCGCCTCGACGGTCGCGTCGCGCTGCTGACCGGCGGCGCCAAGGGCATCGGCCGGCATTACGCGCATCGGCTCGCCGCCGAAGGCTCGCGCCTGATGATCGCCGACATCGCCGACGGCAAGGAATTGGCCGAAGAAATCGCGGGAAAGCACGGCGCCAATTCGGTGGCAAGCGCGGTCACTGACGTCAGCGACGAAAGCGCGGTGAAGGCGCTGGTGGCCAAGACCATGGAGCGCTTCGGCAAGATCGATATCCTGGTCAACAATGCCGCTTTGTTCGCGCCGCTTAAGGAGCAGAAGGTCACCGAGATCGACGCCGGGCTTTGGGATAAAGTGATGTCGATCAATATCCGCGGCGTCTTCCTGATGACCAAGCACGTCGCGCCGCACATGATCGCGCAGAAATACGGCAAGATCATCAATATCAGTTCCGGCACGGTGGCCCGCGGCATTCCGAATTTCGCCCATTACGTGACCTCGAAGGGCGCGGTGACCGCGTTCACCCGCTCGGTGTCGCGCGAGCTCGGCGAGCACAATATCTGCGTCAATAATCTGGCGCCGGGCTTTACGCTGAGCGACAGCGTGATCAACGAGAACCCCGGGCACCTGGAGCATTCGCGGGCGCCGTCGCTGGTGCGCCGCGCGCTCAAGCGCGACGAATACCCGGAAGACCTCCTGGGCGCGCTGGTGTTCCTGGCCTCCGCCGACAGCGATTTCGTCACCGGCCAGACCATCGCGGTCGACGGCGGGGCGACCAATAATTAAGCAATAGGCCGCTACGGCTGCATGGCAGGCCCGTCAGGGCTCCATTTCCCGCTATTTCCGTATAGGCGCGCTTTGACTATATTCCGGCGCAGCAGGCAGAAATTCGCGCTTTATGGAGGACGCCATGGCGGTCGCGACCGCGAGAAAATCGACCAACGGCAAACCCGGCCCCAAGCACAATATCGAGGCGGTCCGCGAAGCCTATTACGAGCGCATCGCCAAGCGCGACATGGCGCCGCTGTGGAAGGTCATGAAATCGGTGGTCACCAAGGAGCCGGTGACCCGCTGCCAGCCCCATGTCTGGCACTATAACGACGTCAAATCCCTGGTCATGGAATCGGGCGGCCTGATCACCGCCGAGGAGGCCAATCGCCGGGTGCTCGTCCTGGAAAACCCGGCCCTGCACGGCGAATCCAAGGCCACCAACACGCTGTTTGCCGGCATCCAGATGATCCTGCCGGGCGAGGTCGCGCCGGCCCACCGTCACGTCTCCTCCGCCATCCGCTTCGTGCTCGACGGCGAGGGCGCCTATACGGCGGTCGACGGCGAGAAGGCTTTTATGGCGCCCGGCGATTTCGTCATCACCGCCAACTGGGCGCCGCACGATCACGGCAACACCTCGAAGAAGCCGATGCTGTGGCTCGACGTGCTGGATTTCCCGGCGGTCAACTTCTTCGAAGCCTCGTTCGCCGAAGGCTCCGACGAGCCGACTCAGGAGACCACGCGCAAGGACGGCGATTCGCTGAGCTTCTATGGCTCCGGCGTGCTGCCCGAAGGTTCGTGGGACAGGAGCTACACCCCGGTCATCAACTACACCTATAAGCGCACCCGGCCGATCGTCGAGCGCATGATGCAGTCGGGCGATATCGACAAGCGCCACGGCGCCCGCGTGCACTACGCCAATCCGGTGACCGGCGGCCCGGTGCTGCCGACCATGGGCGCCTGGCTCGCCATGCTGCCCAAGGGTTTTAAGGGCGAGCCGTACCGCGCCACCGACGGCACCATCTTCGTCTGCGTCGAAGGCGAGGGCAGCACCACGGTCGACGGCAAGGTGCTGCAATGGGGCCCCAACGACGTCTTCGTGGTGCCGCCGTGGAAGCGCTACCAGCACCAGGCGTCCAAGGAGTCGGTGCTGTTCTCGATCTCCGACCGCCCGGCGCAAAAGGCGCTCGGCATCTGGCGCGAGGGGAAGTGAAGGCGGTTGCCTTCACTCACGACGTTCCGCCGCAACGCGTCGTCTTTGCTTCCGGTGCGCTGTCGCGCGTCGCCGACGAGGTTGCGCCGCTGAAAGTCGAACGCGCGCTCATTGTCGCGACGCCGGGCAGCGGCGTGCGGCTTGGCCAAAAGGTCAGCGCGCTGCTCGGACCACGCGCAGCCGGCCTGCATGCGCAAGCCGTCGTGCATGTGCCCAAGGCGGTCGCCGAAGCCGGGCTCGCTGCGGCACGCGAGACAAAGGCCGATGGCGTGATCGCGGTCGGCGGCGGCTCCGCCATCGGTCTTGCCAAGGCGATCGCGCTCGAAACGGGCCTGCCGATCCTCGCCATACCGACCACCTATTCCGGCTCCGAGGCGACGCCGATCATCGGCATGACCGACGGCGAGCGCAAAATCACCGGCCGCGACATAAAAGTCGTGCCGCGCACCATCATCTACGATCCCGACCTCACGCTTGGCCTGCCGGCCGCGGTCAGCGCCTCAAGCGGCCTGAACGCCATCGCCCATTGCGTCGAGGCGCTGTGGGTCGACAGCCGCACGCCGGTGACTATCGGGCTCGCCACCGAAGCGATGCGGCGGTTTGCGCAAAACCTGCCGGCGGTGGTCGCCGATGGCGCCAATGTGGCGGCGCGCGCAGAGTGTCTGATCGGCGCCTGGCTCGCCGGCACGGTGCTCAGTTCCGGCACCGCGCTGCATCACAAGCTCGCCCACGTGCTCGGCGGGCTCGGTCTGCCGCACGCGGAGACCCACGCGATCCTGCTGCCGCATGTGATGCGCTTTAATCTCCAAGCGGCGCCCGAGGCGAAGGCGCGCTTGCAGGATGCGCTCGGCAGCGACGACCCGGCGGCTGCGGTCGCGGCGATGCTGAAGAAATTCCCGATCCCGCAGCGGCTGCACGAAGTCGGCTTCGATGCCGCGAAGGCCGATTTCGTCGCCAAGGAGATTGCCGCCGCATCGATCACCGCGCCGCGGCAGGCGTCGGCGAGCGACGTGCGCGAACTGTTGGCGGCGGCGTACTAGGACTTCCCCACCCCTACCCCTCCCCACAAGGGGGAGGGGTTAAATTTTCAATTCAAAATCTTGTCGGCAATACCGCTCTTGATCAGCTTGCCCCAGCGCGCGCTTTCGCTGCGGATGAAGGCATCGAGTTCCTCCGGCGTGCTCGACTCCGCGTTCAGGCCGGCCTTTTCCAGCCGCGCCGCCATCGCCGGTTCGGCATAGATGGCGGCGATTTCGCGCTGGACCTTGTCGATGACCGGCTTCGGCGTGCCGGCCGGCGCGACGACGCCGATCCAGGTCGAGCTTTCGGCGATGTCGGGCAGCCCGGCGGCCACCGACAGGCTCGGCACGTCGGGCAAGAGCGGCAGCGGACGATCGGAATATTTCGCCAGTGCGCGGAATTTGCCGGCCTCGATCAGCGGCAGCGCATTGGAGACGCTGTCCTGGGCGAAATCGACGGCGCCGGTCAGAAGTCCTTGGGTGATGTCGGCGCTGCCCTTGTAGGGCACCAGCGTCACGTCGATGCCGGCAGCCTGGAGAAAGGCCAGCGCGCCGAGCCGTGAGGTGATCGTCCCAGCGCCGACATTGAGCTTGCCCGGATTGGCTTTGGCCTTGGCGATCAGATCGGCGATGGTTTTCGGCCCGTCGCTGCGCGTGGTGATGAGCGAAATGTTCTTGGTCAGCAAGGTGACCGGCGCCAGATCCTTCTGCGGATCGTAGGGCAGGTTGGTCATCACCAGGGGATTCATCACCATGGTGACGTCCATGGCGATGAGCAGCGTGTAGCCGTCGGGCGCCGACTTGGCCACGACTTCGGCGCCGATCGCGGTGTTGCCGCCGGCGCGGTTCTCGATCACCACCGCTTGGCCCCAATGCTCGGACATTTTTTGCCCGATGAGGCGCGCGATGGTGTCGGCCGGGCCGCCGGGCGGAAACGGCACGATCATGCGGATGGTGTGGTTGGGGTAATTTTTTGCATCGCGCCCGTCCTGGGCCGATGCGGAAGACAGCGCGTAAGAGAACAGCAGGACGGTTGCAAAAGCGCCAGCGATGAAAAGCGCTAATCCCGCCCCCCTTGTGGGGGAGGGTAGGGTGGGGGGTCGGGAGGTAAGGCGCATGCGCTGACGCTTGTGAATCACAAAGACATCCCCACCCCTGCCCCTCCCCACAAGGGGGAGGCGAATGATTACTCGAAAATATAACTGGCGTTGTCGTGGATGACCTTGCCCCAGCGGTCGGTTTCGCTGCGGACGAACGCCTTGAGCTCGCCGGGCGTGCTCGACACCGCGATGATGCCGGCGTCGTGCAGCCGCTTGGCAACGGCGGGATCGGCATAGATGGTGGCGATGAAATGCTGCAGCTTGCCGGTGATCTCGCTCGACGTGCCGGCCGGCGCGTAGAAGGCGATCCAGGTCGAGACGTCGCCGAGCTCCGGCACGCCGGCAGCCTCGGCGAGCGGCGGCAGGTCGGGCAGTTGGCTGAGCGGCCGGTCGCTCAATTTCGCCAGGGCGCGGAATTTGCCGGCCTTGATGAGCGGATAGCTTGACGCCATGCCGTCGATGCCGAAATCGACGCTGCCGGTGAGCAGCCCTTCCACGGTCTCGGCACTGCCTTTGTACGGAATGATGGCGAAGGTCGTACCGGTGAGCTTGGCGAACAACAGCGCGGTGAGCCGGCCGTTGGTGGTGCCGGTGCCGAAATTCAGTTTCCCGGGCCGCGCCCGCAGCGTATCGAGCAGCTCCTGCACGGTTTGCGCGGGGGAATCCGCGCGCACTTCCAGCACCGAGATATTCTTGGCGCCGAGCGAGATCGGCTCGAAATCCCTGGCCGGATCGTAAGGCAGATCCTTCTTCACCAGCGGATTGAGCACCATGGTGGAGTCCATGGCGGCAAGCAGCGTGTAGCCGTCGGGATCGGCCTTGGCCACCACTTCGGCGCCGATCGTGGTGTCGGCGCCGGGGCGGTTTTCGATCACCACGGTCTGGCCCCACGATGCCGTCATCTCCTTGCCGATGATGCGCGTGAGAATGTCGGTCGGGCCGCCGGGCGGGAACGGCACGATGATGTGGATCGGCCGGTTCGGATAATTGGCGGCTTCGACGTCCTGGGCGCGCGCCGGCATGCTGGCGCCGATCGCGAGGGCGATCAGCGCCAGGGCGGCCGTGCGGTGCGCGTGGACGATCATTTTCAGTTTTCCAGGTCCTTCATCAGCCGGCCGAGATTGGGCGTCGGCTCGCCGTCGCCGAGTTTGGCCTTGAGCCGCTTCAGGCAGCCCCACAGCACCGCCTGGTTGCTGTTGACCACCGGCTTGCCCAAAGCCTCCTCGATCGCGGTCACCGCCTCGATCTGGGTGGTATTGGTGCAGCTCAGGAAAATGCCGTCGGCCTCCGGCGTGTCGTTGTCGCGCGCCAGTTCGAGCCAGCGCTGCGGCGTCACCGCCTCGAAGTCGGCGGCGGTGGCGCATTTGAGCGCCACGTCTCTGACCACGCTGAAGCCCGCGGCGTTCAAATAGGCGATGATCGGCGCATTGGACATGTAGGGGCTGAGCAGCACGAGCTTCTTCAGTCCCAGCGCGCGCAAGGCATCCTTGACCAGGCTCGAGGTCGAAAGTGCCTCGATGCCGGTGGTCTTGCGGATCAGGTTGATGATGCGCGCCTCTCCGTCGGCGCCTTCCTTCATCGAGGTGTTGGTGCAATGGAAGACGATGAGATCCGGCCCGGCATCGGCCAGCGTGCCGGCGGCATGGGCGATCTCGTCGGTCAGTTCGGCGACCGTTTTGCCGGGCTGGCCGGCGACCCGGCCGCGGGCGACGTACACGCCCAACCCCTCCGGCGCATAGTGGTTGAATTGCGGCTCGGTCATGCGGTTGACCGAGGGAATGATCAGGCCGATGCGCGCTCGCGGTTCGGCGATCGCGGCGGCGAGGCGGTCCCGCTCTGCAATGGCGTCCATGTTTCGCCCTCCTTGTCGCCTGTTATGCCGCCGATCCTAGCAGAAGACCCCAGTCGCCGGTCACACCCCGATAGGGGCGGCCGGGACCAGGAGGCGCGTCAAGCCGGCGCAGGACGTCGCCCGATCGAGCCCCAAGACTGCATCGACAATGCGGTTTCGGCGGTCCGGCGTGAGATGACGCTCGGTGACGCCGGCGAATTTGTCCAGCGCCTTTTGCGTGTCAAGACCGTTTTGCGAAAATCCCGGCGGCTGCAAAATTTCGACGTCGCAGCGCCGGCCGTCGTGCTCGGTGGCGTGGATGGCGCAAGGGTAGGCTTCGCCGCCGCGGCGGGTCAGATCGGCGTCGGTCGCGATTTCGAGCCGCGCCATCAGCGCGCGCACTTTGGCGTCGGTCCAGCGCGCGTCGTCGAACTGGCGCAGCCCGAAGGCGCCGTCGAGGAGCGCAACGGCGACGAGGAAGTGCAGGCTGTGATCGGCTGCCTCGCGCGATCGCGGTGCGATGCGGCCGGGATCGGCCAGCCAGCGGCGCACGATCGGCAGGTCGGCCAATGCGACGCGGATGGTTTTGAGCTCATTGGCATTGCCGCCGACCAGGCGATGCAAGGCGATGCCGGCCGCGACCGCGCTCTGGCCGCCGGCAAAGCACGGAAAAATTTTGATCGCGCTGCGCGTGATGAAACCATCGTCCGGCAATGGCGCGTCGAAAATGTTTCCGGCGGGCCCGCGCGGAAACACGGCTTTGAGCCCGCGCTCGGCTTCGAACAGGTCGAGCGGGCCGGTCACGCCAAGGGCGGCAAATAGCGTCGACTGCATGCCGTTCTGGGCGATCAGCGCATTGGCGATGTTCTTTGCCGCCGAAATGCCGCCCTCGCGCACCGCGACCGGCGTCGCCGCGCGTGCCGCGCTGAGCGCAATCGCATGAGCGAGGTTTTGCTCGGGCAGCCGCATGAGCCAGCCGGCGACGGCCGGCGCGACGATGCCGGAAATGCTGACGCCGTCCCACACCGAGTCCGCATCCATCAGCGCTTGGCCGCGGCCGTAGATCTCGTAAGCGAGGACGATCGCGGCGAGAAGATCGCGTCCGGGCGAGCCGGCCAACTCGGCGGCGGCAAGCGCGACCGGGATATTGTCGCTTGGATGGCCGCCGCGGGCGCCGCTTTGCGGGTGCGCGCCGACCACATAGTCGTTGAGATCGAGGACGCGGATCAGCGTGCCGTTGGCGAGCACCGCGCTCGGCGCGCTCATGCCGTGCGGCCGGCCGAGCACCGTGCAGTGCGGTTTTTCGCCGAGCCCATCGAGCGTCGCCAGGACCGCGCGGGCGCAGTCGTCATCCAGCGCGGCAAAGCCGCAGCCGAGCGTATCGAGCAGCAACAGCTTGGCCCGCTCGATGGCGCGTGGCGAAACATCCTCGGCGCGCAACGTCGCGAGCCATGCCGCGAGCCGCGCGATGGCGCCTTTGTCTGAACGGGACAACTATTTTGCCTTTAGGCAGGCCGACGCGGTCAGTGGCCCGACGCGCGCTGTTGCTCCGGATGCAGGATCAGCTTCTGCACCCGCCAATTCAGCAGCTCGGCGACATAGAGCATGTTCTCGCTCGGGCAGGCGATGGCGTGGATCCAGCCGAACTGCTTGAGCTGCTTGCCGGAGCGGCCGAGCATGCCCAAAACTTTGCCGTCGAGGCTGAGCTTGTAGACGCGGCCGGGGAAAGCGTCGGAGACATAGAGCACCTGGTTCGGCGGCGGCGTGATGCACAAGGTCCATGGCGCGCCCGGCGTCATGGTGCCGCCGGTCTGCAGATAATTGGTCAGGTCCGGCTTGTTGCCGATCGCCGGCTGCGCCTCCGGGTCGGGCGGAACGTCGATGGTCATGATGCGCAACAGCTTGGCGTCGCTGTCGAACACCTGGATGCGGCGGTTGCCGCGGTCGGCAACGTAGATCGCGCCTTTGGCATCGGCGGAGATGTTGTGCACGGTGTTGAACTGGCCTTCGCCTTTGCCGGGCGTGCCGAACGACGTCATCCAATCGCCGTCCTTGTTGAGCTTGGCGACGCGGGAATTGATGTAGCCGTCGCTGATGAAGATATTGCCCGCGGTATCCCAGGTGACGTCGGTCGGCTGGCGGAAGCGGCCGTTCTGCGGCGGCAGCGGCGGGTTGACGTGCTCATAGGGCTTGGTCTCGGCGTCGGAAGCTTCCGGCTTGCGGCCGATCACCATGGTGACGCGGCCTTCCGGGTTGAAGCGGACGATCATGTCGGAGCCCTTGTCGATCACCCAGATATTGTCGTCCTTGTCGACGCGCACGGCGTGGGCGAACGACCAGGCGTAAAGGTTCCTGCCGATCTCGCGGACGAAGCGGCCGTCGGAATCGAACTCCCACAGTTGCGCCGCGGTATTGGCGAAGGCCGGCCCCTGGCTCGAGCCGCCGCGGTGGAAGACGAAAATGTGGCCCTTGGAATTGACCGCGACGCCGGCCGCCTCGCCCATATAGAGATCGCTCGGCAGCTTGAGGAAATTCGGCACCGAGTCGTAGGGGATCAGCGGGGCCGTCTGCGGCGCCGGCTGTGGCGCCGCCTGCTGCGCCAGGGCGGCCGTGCCAACGAGCGCGAAAACGGCGAGCAGAAGGCGTTTCATCGGGTCCTCCCTTGACGGCTTTTCGTCAGTATATATTGCAAAGCGCGCGGGCGGGATATGCGTGCCAAGGCGGCACGAACATGGTTTGGATTGGCGATGGATGCACCGGCCAAAAAGTCGAAGCTGATCAAGGGCGCGACCGGCGACTGGGAAGTCGTGATCGGCCTGGAGGTCCATGCCCAGGTGACGACCGAGGCCAAATTGTTCTCCGGCGCCGCGACCGAGTTCGGCGGCGAGCCCAATTCGCACGTCGCGCTGGTCGACGCGGCAATGCCGGGCATGCTGCCGGTGATCAACGCCGAATGCGTGCGCCAGGCGGTGCGCACCGGGCTCGGGCTCAAGGCCAAGATCAATCCGAAATCGGTGTTCGACCGCAAAAACTATTTTTATCCGGACCTGCCGCAGGGCTACCAGATCAGCCAGTACAAGCAGCCCATCGTCGGCGAGGGCGAGGTGCTGGTCGACATGCCCGACGGCGAGACGGTGCGCGTCGGCATCGAGCGGCTGCATCTCGAGCAGGACGCCGGCAAGCTGTTGCACGACCGGAACCCGTCGATGTCGCTCGTCGATCTCAACCGCGCCGGCGTGGCGCTGATGGAGATCGTGTCGAAGCCGGATCTGCGCTCGGCCGACGAGGCCAAGGCTTACGTCGCCAAGCTGCGCGCCATCCTGCGCTACCTCGGCACCTGCGACGGCGACATGGAGAAGGGTAATCTGCGCGCCGACGTCAACGTCTCGGTGCGCAAGGCCGGCGAGCAGAAATACGGCACGCGCTGCGAGATCAAGAACGTCAACTCGATCCGCTTCATCGGCCAGGCGGTCGAGCACGAGGCATGGCGGCAGATCGGCGTCATCGAGGACGGCGGCACGATCGAGCAGGAGACCCGGCTGTTCGATCCGGACAAAGGCGAGACGCGCTCGATGCGCACCAAGGAAGAGGCGCACGATTACCGCTACTTCCCCGATCCGGATCTGCTGCCGCTCGAGCTGTCGCCGGCGCTGGTCGAGGATCTGCGCAACAACCTGCCCGAACTGCCGGACGAGAAGAAGGCGCGTTTCATCCGCGATCTAGGCATGAACGAGGCCAACGCTGCCGTGCTGGTTTCTGACAAGGATGCTGCCGATTTCTTTGAGGCGGCGTTAGCAAAGCTCGACGAAAAAGCCCAAAAAATGGGCCTTCCAAGGGTGGCTGGAGAAGTCAGCAAATGGGTCCAAGGGGAACTTTTTGCGGCCTTGAATAGGGACGGTATCGAAGTCGCGGACTCGCCCGTTTCCCCCGAGCAAATGGCAATCCTGCTGTGGCTCATGTTCGACAACGAGATCAATACCACCATAGCGAAGGATATTTTCAAAATCATCTGGAGCGAAGGTGGCGACCCGCGAACAATCGTCGAACAACGCGGGCTCAAGCAGGTGACCGATGTCTCGACGCTGGAAAAGATCGTCGACGACATCGTCGCCAAGAACCCCGACAAGGTCGCCGACGCCAAAGCGAACCCGAAAGCGATCGGCTGGTTCGTCGGCCAGGTGATGAAGGCGTCGGGCGGCAAGGCCAATCCGCAGGCGGTCAACGATCTGCTCAGGAAGAAGATCGGCATCTGAGCGCGGCGGTGTGCCGCTGCCGCCGTCGCGCGGCGCGCGAACATTCCGGCATCGTTCGCGAGGCGACGTGGAACCGAAATCCGTCGTGCAATGACGTCGCACGCGGTCGGCAAATGCGCCGTCGCCGCGAATCACTTGGCACTGATTCGCGCGTTTTGCGCCTCATCCGGCCCTTCAACGCGTCCGAAAACGCATTCTGTGCGAAAAATTTTTTGCGCCGCGAAGTCGGGTGCGCAAGCATCGCGGCGCGCGAAAAGATTTGCCGGGAGCGATGGCGCTCGCATCGGATTTTCTCGCTACGACAAAAATTGTGACAGCGCAGAAACCCTTTATTCATCGGCATTTCTGCGTGGCGTCGCGTTTGGCGCGGAAAAATGCGCGCGCGCAAAATTTTCTGCAGCGGCGTTGCGCCTGCGCGGCGGTCGCGCATCGCCTGCGAACGGCGGATCGGGGCAGTTACACACAAAATCTAGTGGAGTGACTGTTCTTTTTCTCCGGCTGTAGTAATCCGGTCGTAGTGCCCGTCGATTCGCGACGGCACTGCACTGATGTCGCCATCCACTCAAGCTAGGAGGGCAGCAATGGCGAAGAAGAGAAAGAAAGCAGCGGCGAAGAAACCGGCGAAGAAGCGTCGGAAGAAGAAGTAGTCTACGCCGTTATCGGTCTTCGACATTCTAGTCGAAGATCGCGTCACACAGGCCGGCCACCGTCGACGGTGGATCGACATAGCCCAAGACGGGCCGGCCAAGTGATCGACGGAGGGCGTCGGCGTGACGGGGGTTTAAGCTTCGCGAGCGCGCGCATCGCGCGGTAGCGAAGACGGGGACGGAGAAATCCGAACCTCACCTCGGCACAGCCGATGGCTTGATCCTCAGGCCTCGCCGACGCCCTCGGTTTGTTGGCGGTGTCCTCTCAAGACTTTCATCGGCGCCGTGGAGCATTTCCATGGCGCCGTTTTTCTTTCCGCTGACCGCATCTCATGAAGCGCGCCGTTAAGCGACGAAAGAAAAAGACATCGAGCCGCTGGCGCCGCGCCGCGCCGATCGAGCTCTATTACTGGCCGACGCCGAACGGCTGGAAGATTTCCATCATGCTCGAAGAGTGCGCGCTGCCTTACGTCGTGCGCCCGGTCGACATCTCCAAAGGCGAGCAGTTCACGCCGCGCTTCCTCGCCATCTCGCCGAACAACCGCATTCCCGCCATCGTCGATCCGGACGGCCCCGGCGGCCGGCCGATCGCGGTGTTCGAGTCCGGCGCCATCCTGCAATATCTCGGCCGCAAGACCGGAAAGTTTTATCCACGCGAGGAGCGCGCCCGCGTCGCGGTCGACGAATGGCTGTTCTGGCAGATGGGCGGGCTCGGCCCGATGGCGGGGCAAGCGGTCCACTTCCGCCGCTACGCGCCGGAGCAAATTCCCTATGCGCTTGCGCGCTACACCGACGAGGTCAACCGGCTCTACGGCGTCATGAACAAGCGGCTTGCGGCGCGCGACTTTTTGGCCGGACGTTATTCAATTGCCGACATCGCCTGCGTCGGCTGGGTCCGCCTCGCCGAGCGCCAGGGCCAAAACCTGGTGCAGTTCCCGCACCTGCAGCGCTGGTTCGAAACCATCCGCGCCCGCCCCGCGGTCAAGCGCGCCTTCGCCATCCGCGTCGAAGCGGCCTCGAAGGTCGACGTCAACGATCCGAAAGTGCAGGCGGTGCTGTTCGGCCAGCGGGCGCGGTGACAAGTTATCCGTCACCCTGAGGTGCGAGCGAAGCGAGCCTCGAAGGGCGACGGCCCCAGCGCTTCGGCCGCATCCTTCGAGGGCCGCTGCGCGGCCGCCTCAGGATGACGGTCCCAGCTTTTTCAATTCGCCCGCGTCCAGGTCTGCGTCTTGCAGATGATGCTCATCACGCAGCCTTTGAGCTCGGCGGTGTTCGGGCCGGTCATGGTGAAGGAGCCGGTATAGGTCTTGCCGTCGGAGGCGTTGTAGACGTTGCCGCTCCACTGGTCCGGCGTGCCGCTCGGCTTCATGGCGAGCACGATCTGCACGCCAAGCAGCGGCCGGTTCTGCTTGCCGGCGTCGGCATTGTTCTTGTCGGTCTTCGGCCGGCCGGTCGCCGGATCGTTCGGCTCCTTGAGCCAGACCAGCGAACCGCACAGCGCGCCGCCGCAATTGGTGATGCGCACCTGGCTGTCCTTGTCGGCGGTGTACCAGGTGCCGAGCGGATCGGCGGCGCGCGCCGGCCCGCAGGCCAATGGCTCGATCGCCGACAGGGCGACCGTAAAAAGGTAAAGCGCGGCAACCGCCTGGCGGTGGGTTCTCATTACTGCCTCGATAGCTGATGTCGGGAGGCCGGCAGAATAGTCGAGGTATCGAGGATTGCCTAGGGCACGGGCGGTCGAGCGTACCCGTATTGATTTTTGCATACCGAAAACACGTACATGTGCCGGAATGTCTGTGGATTGGCGGTCTCGAAGGTATTCCAGTAATCGAGATTGGTCGGTGCCGCAGCGCCCGGAAATTGCTGCTGGAACTTTTCAATTATTTTGGCGTCGAGATCGAAGCCGAGAAATGAAAGGTTCTGCTCGTTGAGGAACGCCTCGATGTCCGGGATCGTAAATCGGTGTTCCATGACATTGAACAGCATGTCGCGGCAGCCGCTCATATTGTGGAAGTCGACGGTCGTGATCAGCTTTTGCCAGCGCGGTTCGTCGCGGTTGTGGATCAGCAACTGGCGCAGTTCCCGAATATGATCGGCGGTCGCCAGATAGCCGCGCTCGGCAATGATCCGGCGCGCTTCGACGACCGAGCGCCGGGCGATCTCGCTGTAGAGGCCGATGCGCATCACGCCGTGAGGCTTCAGCAGCGACAGCAGGATGCGCCAGCCGGCTTTCGGGTCGGCGAGATGGTGCAGCACGCCGACGGATTCGATACGATCGAAGCTGCGCCCGATTGCTGCTAATTTGAGAATATCGGCCTGCGCATATTCGATATTCGCCAAGCCCTCTTCATGGGTTTTTCTTTGCGCGTAGGCAAGGCTGGCGCGGCTGATATCGATCGCCAGAATCCGCGCGTCGGGAGTCTCGAGGGCGACATCGAAAGCGTGCCGTCCGGTACCGCAGCCGGCAATGAGAATCTCTTGCCGGGGGCGCGACGCATCCTCGGCCGCGACCGCGTGCCTTTTCATCTCGCCGGCGAGAACCGCGTGCGGATTGACCGTCCAGCGCGGGTAGGGATTTTCCTCGTATTGCTCCATAACCTGTTTCGACGTGGCATCATCGACTGCCGTCAGGGCCGCAATCGCGCTGCGCTCTTCCGCCTCGTGCAATGGCTCGCGTATCTGCTGGCGCATCAGATCGATCGCGCATTGCGGCCATTGCCCATCGAGCAGCAATTTTGCCCCGGCAAGCGAATGCAGCGGGAAATATGCCCCGACCGCGGCGAGCAAGAGCGGCGAAATGTCGTTTCCAGCCGATAACTTTTGCAGCAGCGCTTTGCGCAAATCGCCGGCTTGCTGCATTTCCCGTTCGCTCTGCGCAAAGACGTATTCGGTGATGAAACATTGCTGAGCAACGGCGCAGAACATTTCGATGACCTCGTCATCGACCTTGGCGGAAGCGAGGTAGGCGCCATGCGAAAGGCGAAGCAGCGCAGCGCGGATTTGCGTCAGAAAGAGCTCAAGCGGCGCTCCCCGAATGATGGTTAATTGCAATGCGCAGCGCAGGAAAATGTCGTTTGCGACGGCGGCGATGTCGCGAACACTGAACAGGGTTTCCTTTTTGACGAGCGAACGCGAGTCCTCCAATGCCAGCCTGACGCATTCGGTAATGACCGGGCTTTGCGTCAAAAACTCCTCGGCATTCTGTCCGCTTAGGCCCAACGCGATGGCCTGCCTGTAGTGTTCGGTGGCATCCGCGCGCTGCCCCATGAATTGATGGGACGCGGCGATGTTGAAGTGGCAGGCGGCGTCAAGATCGTCCACGGCGATGGCCTTGGCGAACATCCTGATGGCGAGCCGATGACGCCCCGCCGCTTGATGCACCAGCCCGAGCATATTCAGCGCGGCAGTGTGGGTGGGAGCGCGTGACAGGATTTGCTTGCAAAAGGTTTCGGCCTGCGCCGACCGCCCCTCATGGTGGGCGCGGCTCGCGTTCGCCAGCAGGCCAGCGATTTCGGCCGGCGCTCCGCTCACGGCGGCCTTGCCGCGCGCCGTCGCGACCCGACGATCTCTACGGTTCATGCTGGCCCACTGTCGACCGATTGATGCTTGGGCCTTGATTCTATGCCAGCACGTTGGTTTCCAACAGTCCTTTTCGCCGGGGTGCCGGGCGTGCGGGGTTGCTTAACGACTCGTTGCCGGCATGACGCAAATCGCATCACGCGAGGTTCAGATTCGATTCATCGCATTACTTAAACCACCATTCAAATCTTCCGAGGATTATCGGCGAATTGGCTGAGGGGAGTTGCAGCCGATCAACCCGCGAAAGCGGACAGGCGTAGACAGGGGATTGTTATGGCTCGTATTGAGATTCTCGACAGTACCATGGCACCGCTCGGCGAGGGACCGGTGTCGGGGGACATGCTGTTCGAGCTCGGCATGATGCATTCGGTCGGCCGCGATGTGCCGGTCGATCTGATCGCCGCGCACAAGTGGTTCAATCTCGCGGCGGTGAAGGGCAACGCCGAGGCGATCCGGCTGCGGCGTGAAATCGCCAACCAGATGTCGGATGCCGAGATCGCGGTGGCGCAGCGCGCCGCGCGCGATTGGCTGCGCGGCCACGCCGAGGCGCCGGCGCGCGCATCCGCGATGGCGGCCTGACGCCGCTATTTGCTGGTCAAGGCTTGCGGACGAAGAACTGGTACATTTTGGCGAAGGTCGCCGGCGCCTGGGTTTCGAAGGCGTGCCAGCGATCGAGGTCAAGCATCGCCCCGGCTTCCGGAAAGCGCGCCGCGAAAAGCTGCGCGGTCGCCGCATCCAATACAAAGCCGGTGAATTGCAGGCCGGTCTCGGCCAGGAATGCCTTGATCTCCGGCAACGTCATCTGGTGTTCCTGGACGTGAAAGATCAGGTCACGGCATTCGTTGGTGGTGAAGAAATCGCTGAACGTGCTCGCCGACTTCAACAGCGAGCCGTCTTGTGCCGCCAAAATCTCCTCGCGGCAGCGCCTTATGTCGTCCGGGACCGGCCGGTAGCCGCGTTCGGCGATCAGCGCGCGGGCGGCGACCACGTTCTGCCGCGCCAATTTGCTGTAGAGCCCGACCTGCATCACGCCGCCCGGCCGCAACAGCGTCAGCAGCGCGCGCCAGCCCTGCCACGGATCGGCGAGATGGTGCAGCACGCCGGACACGTCGATGAAATCAAAACTCTTGCCGATCGCGGCCGCCTTGGTGATGTCGGCCTGGGCGAATTCGATATTGCCAAAGCCGAGCGCGCCGGCCATGCGCTTGGCGTAGCCGAGGCTGGCCAGGCTGAGGTCGACGGCAAGGATGCGGGCGTCGGGCGCCTGTTGGGCAAAGGTGACGGCGGACAGTCCGGTGCCGCAGCCGGCAATCAGCACGTCGGGAATTTGTCCGGGCTGGCGGCCGGCGGGCAGCATGGGTTGTTGCGGCAGCGCCGGCCTGGTCCAGCGCGGGTAGGGGTTCTCTTCATATTGCAGGCGGACCGCGCGCGACACGTCGCCGTCGATCTCGGTCAGGGCGGGGATCTCCTGTGCCAGCCGGCGTTCTTCTGCCGGTTCGGCGATATGTTGGACGAGCAGAGCATTTATCGATTGCGGCCAGGAGCGCTGCAGCAGCGCCGGCGCATCGGCCAGCGTGTGCAGCGGAACATACGCGCCGACCGCGACCGGCCACAGCGGCGGGCATTTTTGGCCCGACGCCAGCGCCTGTTCGAGCGACGTGCGCAGGCGCTGCGCCTGCTCGGCTTCGCCGTCGTCGAGTGAATAAACGTAATCGTTCTCGTAACACTGCCGCGCCACGGCGCAGTAGAAGCCGAGCAGGCCTTCGTCGCAGGCGCCGCCCGCCTCGGCGGCAGCGAGCATGGCGGTGCGTACATTGGCCAAAAGCCGCTCGAAGCCGATGTCGGTGAGCGGCGCGCTTTGCAGAAGGCAACGCAGCAGGTCGTCGCGCGCCAGCGCGTCGAGGCCCGCCGCGCCCGCCGCGCCGAACAGTTCCGCCGCGGCAAGGCGCGCCGGCCACGCCCGGTTGGCGCGTGCGATACATTCACTGATCGCGCCGTTGAGCGCGACGAGGCTGAGGCAGACCTGAACCAGTTCGCGCGGATGCGTCCAGCCTTCGGACAGCGCGCGCAGCGCCAATCGGCGAAATTGGCCGTTGTCGGCCGTGAATTTTCCGTAGCGCAGGCATTGGGCGAAGAAAGTTTTGCCCGGCACCGTTTCTCTGAGCTCGAGCGCGCGGCCGGCTGCGAGAATCGCCGACCTGACGTCGCCGGTGGCCATATAGGCTCGGCCGAGATTTTCGTAAGCCTCGAACCAATCCGGCTTCAGCGCCACCGCCCGCTCGAAATGGGCAATCGCTTCGGCGGTCCGGCCGAGCGCGATCAGCGCGGCGCTGAGATTGCCGTGGGTTTCGGCATGGTTCGGATCGATGGCCAGCACCTGACGATACTGCGCCACCGCGGCGTCCAGCCGGCCCAGCTCGGACAAGACATTGGCAAGATTGAAGCGCGCGACCGCGAGATTTGGGCCGACCGCGATGGCGCGCTCGTAGCACGCCGCCGCGTCCGCCAGGCGGTGCTGCTCGCGGCGCACATTGCCGAGATTGAGATGCGCCAGCGCATAGTCGCCGCGCAGCGCGATGGCGCGCTCCAGATGCGCCGCCACGTGATCGTTGCGGTTGAGTGCCCGCCACGCCAGTGCGACGTTGTAGTGATATTCGGCAACCTTGCCATTGATCGTGATCGCCTTGTCGAACAGTTCAACCGCGGCCGCCGCGTCGCCGCGCGCAAGCGCGATGAGGCCTAGATTGTGCAAGCTGTCGGCATGGTTTGGCGCGAGCGTGAGGAGATGCCGGTACTGCCGCTCGGCCTCGATGAGCGCGCCGGTCTGATGATGCGCGACGGCGGCCTTGAACAAGGCCGCGGGCGAATTCGCCGTGTCGGCGGCGAATGCCGGCCCTGCGCCGGGCGGTCCAAAACCTTGCCGTTGCTTGCGGCTCATAACGGATGGCTCAGTTTTGCACGGTGTTCCCGGACCCGCGCGAAGGGCGTAAACTTCGCACAAATGTAGACTTGGCGAAAATGCGGATTTGGCGGAGAGGATGGGATTCGAACCCATGATACGGCTTTAGACCGTATAACGGTTTAGCAAACCGCCGCCTTCAGCCACTCGGCCACCTCTCCGGAATCCGGAAATACCTATGCTTCCGGCCCTGCAACGTCAAACGCCGTCGAATGGTAGCAGATTTCACCTTGAGGTTTTCGCGATGTCTCGGCCCTCGGGACTGAGCCGCCACGCGCTCGCTGCGGCGATGCTCTTATTCGGCACGCTCGCGGCTGACGCGCAGGACGACGTCGTCGAACGTCAGCTCAAGGCGGCGCCGGGCCGCGACGTGCGCGTCGGCGTCTTCACCGACATTCGTCCGGATTGCACGTCGGGGCCGCTGCCGGCAATCAGGCTTGCCACGCCGCCGGCGCACGGCAGCGTCAATGTCAAGCGCGGCACGCTCAAAGCGACCAACATCAAACAATGCCTGGCGATCGAAGTGCCGGCTTTCGTCGCGTTTTATCGTGCCGCCGCGGACTACAGCGGCGCCGACGATTTTGAACTGGAAATCGGTTTGCCGAATGGCCACAAGCGGCGCGAGCGCGTCCATGTGACGGTGACGAAATCTTTCAACGCCGGCGAAGGCATCTGACGTTGCGGCATGAGCAGGCTGCCGTTGCAAATCGCCCGTCGAACAAAATTTCCGCGCGCACGGATATTTCGCGCTCAGCGATTCGCTTAAGCCGACGCGCGCAACGTTCTATCGTGTTCAAGCGCGATTCATTGCCGTCGCAGCGAGAGAAAATGCAGCGCGGACACGCGTCGGCGCCCGTCAACGAAGCGCGAAAAGCTGTTCCTTTGGCTCTTTGCGCGCGGATCGCGATGGTTCACCGCAAGTAAAAGGTATTTTCGCTAAGCTTTTCGCGGAGCGCCGATAGTTGCCTGCGGCGACCATTCTAAGTATTTGTTTGAAAAGGGGAATTTCTGGAGATTTGGGTTCCGCTTCACGCGCGCCATGCATCGCCGGGCGGCATCGATTGCGTGTTTTTTGCGCAACACCTTGCCGAAAACGGCAGCCGGAGCCTGTGAGAAGGCCTGTTCTTCATTGCATGTCGGAACTCACTGGCTAATGTGACCGTGCGACGGAGGGGGGAACCCCAAGTCGTCCCAGCCGGAGGATCGGGGTTAGAAAATCCGGACGGGAATGGGGACTGAAGGGGACCTTCCAGGGGGCATGAGCACCCGGCGAGACGGAACCCTCCCACGGCAAACAATTGGAGGTTCAAATGAAGATGGTGAAAAGCCTCCTCCTCGGCTCCGCAGCCGGTTTGGTTGCGGTAACTGCGGGGCAGGCAGCTGATCTTCCCGTCAAGGCCAAGCCGGTCGAATACGTGAAGATTTGCAGCCTCTACGGGGCAGGATTCTACTATATGCCCGGCACCGATCTGTGCATTAAGATCGGCGGCTGGGTTCGCGCTGAAATTGCCTACGGCAATATCAACGGCAGCTTGACTTGGGGCGGCTTCAACGGCAACGCGCAAAGCCGCAACACGTCCAACGAAGCATTCCGGGCTCGCGGTTACATCACCGCGGACGTTCGTAACCAGACCGAATACGGTACGGTCCGCGGTTACATCGCCGTCGGTCTCAACACCACCGACATCGGACTGCAAGTTGCCAACCTGGTCGACAGCGCCAACCGCGCCTTCGTCCAGTGGGCGGGCATGACGGCCGGTCTGTCGCAGTCGTTCTACGACTTCTACAGCCCCGCGTCCGTGCATTACCGTGGCGGCTATCTGCCTGCATCCGACACCGGTGACGGTGGCTGGTGGGTATGGGCCTATACGGCACAGTTCGGTGGCGGCTTCTCCGGCACGATTTCTACCGAAGCGCGCCGGACGACGCAGATCATCGACGCCAACGCGCTGCCTGGCCCTGCGGGCACGGCTCCGCTCGCTGCCGGTGGCACCATCATCCCGGGCAGCTATCCCTGCGCGCTTACGGCCACTGCGCCGGCAGCCGGTACTGCAGTGGGTGGTTGCGCTTCGCTGTTCCCGGGCGTTGGCGCCTATGGCGGCATGCAGACCGGCGACATCGTCGGCAACCTGCGCGTCGATCAGGCGTGGGGCGGTGCCCAGGTCATGGGCGCTGCGCACATGGTCAACGCGAGCTACTACAGCGCCGCCAATGCGCTGCAGTCGGCTCCGAGCGCGACCGGCGCCGGTGGCGT
>Ga0210408_10000329_pt1 | contig 65693 bp, 52 predicted proteins | sample IncBWH4MmetaG_FD_155471 | JGI IMG/M metagenome (GOLD analysis project Ga0210408, IMG submission 155471) | Forest soil microbial communities from Barre Woods Harvard Forest LTER site, Petersham, Massachusetts, United States - Inc-BW-H-4-M | ecosystem: Environmental > Terrestrial > Soil >... | reverse complement strand
GGCCGCCATCAACGCGGCGGCCGGCCTGCTGCCGAAAAACCTGCCGAACCCGCCGACCTACGAGAAGGCCAATCCGGCCGACTTTCAGATCATGTCGCTCGCGGTCACCTCGAAGACGCTGCCTTTGTCGGAGCTGAACGTCTACGCGGATACCTACATCGCCCAACGGCTGTCTCGAGTCAGGGGCGTCGGCTTGATCGACCTGCATGGCGAGCAGAAGCCCGCGGTGCGGGTGCAGATCGATCCGAACAAGCTCTCGTCGATGCAGCTCAGCCTGGAGCAGGTCCGTTCGGCGCTGGCGGCGGCCACCGTGAACCTGCCCAAAGGGACGCTCGACGGCCCGCGCCGCTCCATCACGGTCGACTCCACCGATCAGATCACGCGCGCCAGCGAATACGATGCCCTGATCCTGGCTTACCACAACGGCGCGCCTGTGCGCGTGCGCGACGTCGGCCACGCGATCGACGGCGTCGAAGACGTCAAGCAGGCCGCTTGGGTGCGCGACACCCGCGCCATCATCGTCGACATCCACAAGCAGCCCGGTTTCAACGTGGTCGAGACGGTCGATCAGATAAAAAGGGAGCTGCCCGAGCTGCGGCGCTCGCTGCCGGCGGCCGTCGACGTCGAGGTCGTCAACGACCGCACCCAGACCATCCGGGCCGCGCTGCGCGAAGTTCAACGAACCCTTGCGATCACGGTGGCTCTGGTGATCCTGGTGGTGTTCGTGTTTCTGCGAGGCCTGTGGGTGACCCTGATCCCGGCCAGTGCCATTCCGCTGTCGATACTCGGCGCCTTCGCGGTGATGTACGCGCTCGGCTACAGCGTCGACAACCTGTCGCTGATGGGCATCACGGTCGCGGTGGGCTTCGTCGTCGACGACGCGATCGTCGTGATCGAGAACATCGTGCGCCACGTCGAGGGCGGCGAGGCGCCGCTGCAGGCCGCCGTCAACGGGGTGCGCCAGGTCGCATTCACCGTCGTATCGATGACGTTGTCGCTGATCGCCGCCCTGATTCCGCTGCTGTTCATGGGCGGGGTGGCCGGTCGCCTGTTCCGGGAGTTTTCCGTGACCGTGAGCGTGGCGCTGCTGGTCTCGGCGGTCGTGTCGTTGACCGCCACGCCGATGCTGTGCCGCATTTTTCTGCCGTTCGACCGCCGCCGCGCGCCCGGGCCGCTGGCCGCGGCCGCGGAGCGGAGCTTTCAGTGGGTGCTCGCCGGCTACGATCGCTCGCTGGCCTGGGTGCTGGCGCGACCGCGCGCCACGCTGACGCTGACCATCGCCATCCTCGCGCTGACGGTCGGCTTGTACGTGGTGATTCCGAAGGGATTTTTCCCCCAGCAGGATACCGGCCAGATCATCGGCACCACCGAGGCTCCGATCGACATTTCCGTTCCCGAGATGTCGCAGCGGCAGCTCGCCATGGTGCGTGCCGTCAAGGACGATCCGGACGTCGAAAGCGTCTACAGCTGGATCGGCCCGCCGACCATCGGCAACGGCCGCCTGGTCATCAACCTGAAGCCGTTTCGCGACCGCGCGAGCACCGCCGGCCAGGTGATGGCGCGTCTGAAGCGAACCGCGGCCGACGTGTACGGCATCCAGCTGCGCATGCGGACCCGGCAGGATCTGCAGATCGGCGGGCGAGCCAGCTCCACGCAATTCCAGTACACGCTGCAGGACGTCGACCTGAAGGAGCTTTATGCGATGGCGCCCAAGCTCATTGCGCGCCTGAGCCTGCTGCCGGAGCTGGCCGACGTGACATCGGATCTGCAGGACGCGGCGCCGCGCACGACCGTGGTGATCGATCGCGACCGCGCCGGCACGTTCGGAATCAGCCCGCAGATGGTCGACGACACACTCTACGATGCGCTGGGCCAGCGGCAGGTTGCCACGATCTTCACCCAGATCGACCAGTATCGGGTCGTCCTGGAGGTCGATCCGGCCCACAAGCTCGATGCCACCGCGCTGCAGGAGATCTACGTGCCTTCGGCTTCCGGGCGACTGGTGCCGATGGCGGCCTTTTCGCGCCTGGAGGATTCCCTCATTCCGCTGACCATCGGCCATCAGGACCAGTTCCCGGCCGTGACCCTGTCGTTCAATCTCGCGCCCGGCGTTGCGCTGGGCGATGCCGTCCATGCGGTGGAAGTGGCGCTGGGGCGCATGACCGACCTGCCGATGAGGCTGCGCGGCAGCTTCGAGGGCACCGCTCAGGCCTTCAAGTCATCCCTGGGCAGCATGCCCTATCTGATCGCGGCGGCGATTTTGGCCGTGTACATCGTGCTGGGCATGCTCTATGAAAGCTACGTTCATCCGATCACCATCCTGTCCACGATCCCGTCGGCGGGGATCGGAGCGCTGCTGGCGCTGATGGCATTCGGCTACAACCTGGATGTGATCTCGCTGATCGGCATCATCCTGCTGATCGGGATCGTGAAGAAAAACGCCATCATGATGGTCGACGTGGCGCTGGAGTCCGAGCGTCGCGATCGCATGTCCGGCGAAGCGGCGATCCGCTACGCCTGCCACCTGCGCTTCCGGCCGATCATGATGACGACCGGGGCGGCGATCCTGGGCGCGCTGCCGCTCGCGCTCGGCACCGGTGCCGGATCCGAAGTTCGGGCCCCGCTGGGGGTGACGATCGTCGGGGGCCTGCTGTTTTCGCAGTTCCTGACCCTGTACACGACTCCGGTCGTGTACCTCTACATCGACCGCATCAACCCCTTCAAGGCGCGCGAATGGACGCGGGCCCGTCAACCGTTGGGCGATCGCTCCCCGGAATCGCTCGACTGAGCCAGCCTCGGGCCGTCCGGCACCGGTCAGGCTGCGGCCTGCTCGTGGTCCTGCCCCGCGAAAGCAGCCAGCACCTCGGCGGTCTGCGCGGCGCCCAGCGGCCGCGACAGCAGGAAGCCCTGGGCGCAGGCGCAATCGAGTTGCCGCAGGCACTCCAGCTGTGCATTGGTCTCGACGCCCTCGGCGATCACGCGCTTGCCCAACGCGTCGCCCAGGCGGACGATGGCGCGCACGATCTCGCTGCTCTCTTTCGTCTCGCCGATCTGCCGCACGAACGAGCGGTCGATCTTGAGGCTGGTGATCGGCAGTGCCGAGAGGTAACTGAGCGACGAATAGCCGGTTCCGAAGTCGTCCACGCTCAGCCCCACGCCCAGGTCGCGCAGTTCCTTGAGCGTGCCCACCACGGTCTCGAGCTTCTGCATCAGCGTGCTTTCGGTGATCTCCAGGGCGAGGCACGAAGGCGGAACGCCCGTCTCGCGCAGCGTCTCGCGGACGAAGGCGACGAACTGCGGTCCGGTCAGATCCTTGCCGGAGATGTTCACGTGCACGCTGAGCTCGCGCGTCGCGGGGTAGCGCTCGTGCCAGGTGCGCAACTGGCGGCACACGCGCCGGATCGCCCACTGCGTCAGCTGATTGATGAGCGCGGATTCCTCGGCGACCGGAATGAAGGTTCCCGGGCCGATCAGACCCCGCTGCGGATGGTCCCAGCGCATCAGCGCCTCGAACCCGACCAGCCCGCGCGGTTCGATCCGATACAACGGCTGGAAGGCGAGCGAGAGCTGGTCGGCCGCCAGAGCCTGCTGCAGCTCGCTTTCGAGGCGCAGCCTTTCCGAGGCGAGCTCGTACAGGCTGGCGTCGAACAGGGCATAGCAGGCTCTGCCCTTGTTCTTTGCTTTGTACATGGCCAGGTCGGCATCGCGCATCGCTTCCTCCGGCGTCTCGTAGGCGAGGTCGCTGAAGGTGATGCCGATGCTGGCGCTGGTGCTGATCTCGGTGCCGGCAATCCGGAACGGTTCGCGCAGCGCATCCTGCAGGCGCTCGGCCAGAACCACCGCGTGGTGGGTTCCGCCGCGTATCCGGCTCAGGATCGCGAACTCGTCGCCGCCCAGGCGGGCCACCAGGTCGGTGGGCCGCACCACCTGCTTGATGCGGCGGGCCGCGCGCACCAGGAACTTGTCGCCGGCGCCGTGTCCCATGCTGTCGTTGATGCGCTTGAACCGGTCGAAATCGAGATACAGGACCGCGAAGTGCTCGGAGGGGTCGCGGCGATGCGCTTCGATCGCCTCCGTCAGACATTCGTAGAAGCGGTTGCGGTTCGCGAGGTGGGTCAGGCCGTCGTGATAGGCGATGTACTGCAGCCTGCTTTCGGCCAGGCGCCGGTCGGTGATGTCCTGGACCTGGAAGATCAGGCAGGCTTCGGACTCGTTGGCTTCGGCGAAGATCGCGCAGTGCAGCAGGATCCACAGCTCGGTGCCTTCGCGCAGCCGGCAGCGCAGCTCGAGCACCAGGGTGTCCAGTTCGAGCGTCAGCACGCGCTGCAGCTGGGCCTTGAGCGTGTCGGCGTGCTCCTGCGCCAGAAATTCGGTGAAGGGCGTGCCGCAGATGTCATCGGCCGGGCGCTGCAGCAGGGTGCACAGCGCGTGGTTGGCCCGCAGCAGGCGGCCGTCGACCGACACCAGCCCCATGCCGATGGCGGCGTGCGAGAACGCACTCAGGAAGCGCTTTTCGCTGCGCTCGAGCTCGTGCAGGTAATGGGCCTGCTGTGCAGCCTCGCGCTGCGCCGCCTCCGCGCGCTCCCGGTTGGAGCGTTCGATCGCCTCCCGCTCGGTGGCTTCCTGCTGGCCGAAGTAGTAGTGCAGGGTCGCCTGGAACATCGCCACCATCGGCAGCGCCACGATCAAGGTGGTGACGCCGAACTGCCGGAACGCGAGATAGAGCACGGCTGCCACCGAGGCGCTCGCCGCGTAGGTCAGGCCGAGCCAGCCGACGCTGCGTACGCGCTCAGCGAGGCTGGGCCACTGATTGCGCTTCAGGTGAACGACGGTGGCCACCAGCGTCGGTCCGACGACGAAATAGGTGGCCGCGAACAGCATCGTGGCGACGAACACGGCGCCGTCGCCGGCCATGCCGGCGCGGGGCATCGCGGTGACCACCGACTCGAACGTCTGGGCGCACACCAGCATCGCGATGGCGGCCGCGGCGGGGCTGAAGACGCGGCTGGACCAGCGCGGAGTGGTGCGCCATGCGATCGCCGCCGATTCGGCCGCGGCTCCGAACACGGCCGCCTCCGCCCCATGCAGCAGCAGCAGCAGGAAAATGAAGATGTCGCCGGCCGCGATCGAGTATTTTGTCTTCGGAATGCGCAGCGGGAACATCGCAACGATGGCCGCAACCAGCGTGATGGCGAGCACCTGCCATACGTGCGACGGCGGCAGCGAGGCGACCTTGACCACGGCGAACCCGGTTGCCACCAGGCCGCTCGCGGTCAGAGCCAGCCAGTAGGCCGCGGCGGCGGCGTTGTAGTCCGGAAAGAAGCGCTGCCGGATGCCGGTGGCCTTCAGGTCAGTCGGGGCGGACGCGACGGTGGCGCTTTGCGCCTCGCTGCTCACGGCTCTCCCAGCAGGCTCGAGTTGTTCGCGCGGCTCACGCCGGGCTGGCCGCTTTCGCTCAGTGCAATGCCTTCGGCCAGCGCGATGCCTTCGCTCAGAGCGATGCCTTCGGCCAGTGCGATGCCTTCGCTCAGCGCAATGCCTTCGCTCAGGGCGATGCCTTCACACAAGGCGATGCCCTCGCTCAGCGCGATGCCCTGGCCGAGCGTGATCCCGCTGCCGTTGGCCACCCAGCTCGCCAGCGTGGCGGTCGGAATGAACATGCCCGTGCGGCCGAGGTACGAGCTGGTGCCGGCCAGCGACGTCGCCCAGATCACACCGGGCGTGACCAGCGACTGGTTCTGCACGATCGGGCCCTGTGTGATCGATTGCACGAAGGTGTTGGGCACCGCAGGAGCGGGCCAGTACGTCACCGTGGCGCGCTGTGCGCCGTGTCGCACCCACAGGATGCGCGGGTCGTACATCGGCTGATACCGGGTGAACAGCGCCGTACCGCTGAACAGGTGGCTGCCGCCCGCGGTGACGATGCGACTCCAGTTGAACGTCTGGCCGTTGATCGTCGTGACCGGCGCCGGCATCGCCTTGCCGGCCGCCAGCAGGTTGTCGCCGGCGTGGATCTGGCCGGCGTTGATCGCCGGGGCGATATCGGTGCGTAAGGCCCTGGCCAGCCGAACCGCGCCTTCGATGTTCAGCTCGCCCGCGCCCTGCTCGACCAGGAAGTTGCCGGGCAGCGGCTGAGCCGTGTACTGCAGGATCGCCTTGATCAGCGGCGGCGTCAGCCCGGGATTGGCCTGCAGCATCAGGGCGGCGGCGCCCGCCACGGCCGGGGCCGCGATCGAAGTGCCGCTCAGATTGAGCAGCTGCTGGTTCCAGCCCTGCCACGCGCCGCCGTAGGGTGAAGACAGAGCGGGATAGGTCGCTGGGAGATAGGCCCATTCGAGCGGGGTGCCGAGGATGTCCGAGGCGAGGGCACCCACGATCTTGTTGCCCGGCGCCACCAGATCGGGCTTGATCAGGTTGTCGTACTGGGTCGTGCCTGCGGCATCGACGTACGAGCCCCGGGTGGGACCGCGCGAGCTGAAGAAGTTGACGCTGTCGTCGGTGCGGCTGATCGTCCCCTTGGTGTTGACCGAGCCGACCGTGATCACCGACGGCTCGTCGCCGGGTGAGCTGATCGAGCCGAACACTTCGGTCCCGCTCGCGCTCTTGCCGAAATTGCCCGCGGCGACGACGACCGTGATCCCCGCATCTACGGCGCTGCGCACTGCGCGGCACAGCGGATCGGTCTGGTAGGTTTCGGTCGAATCGGCGGCCAGGCTCAGGTTCATCACCCGGATGTTGTAGGTCTTGGCGTTGAAGATGACCCAGTCGATGCCCGCCAGCACGTCGCTCAACTCGCCCGAGCCGGTCGCGTCGAGCACCTTGACGTCGAACAGGTTGGCATTCGGCGCGATGCCGGTGGAGTCGGTCGATTGATAAGAGCCCCGGCCGGCGGCGACCGAGGCGACATGGGTGCCGTGGCCGTACAGGTCGGGGCGGAGCAGCCCGGCAACCCCGATGGTTGCCTCCAGATTCGTCAGCAACGAACCGGTGGGTGCCAGCAGAGCGGACAGGTCGATGCCCAGACTCCAGCTCCTGCTGCCGCTCGAGGTGGCATCCCCCGTTTTTTGCATGTCAACCGCCCAGACCACGCGGGATGCTCCGTTGGGGCCCTTCATGTTCTGGTGGCTCCAGCTGATGCCGGAGTCGAGCACCGCGATGCCGACCCCGGTACCGTCCAGGCCCGTGTAGGAGGAGCCTCCCAGCAATGAGCTCGAGTAGGTCCGCACGCCGGGGGCGATCGCGCCGGTCGTGTATTCCATTGCGCTGGCCACGCGAAAGGTCAGGCGGTTCGGCGAGATGCTCTGTACGTCGGAGCGCGCGGCGATAGGGCCCACCTGGCTGGCCGGCAGTACCACCAGCAGGGCCGGCACGGACACGTAGTGGTAGTAGACGGACCCGCCGCCGGCGACCACCGCGGCGCGCAGGGCCGTCAGGTTCGGGTCGGTGCTGTTGGAGACGATCAGCGCCTTGACATAGCGCACCCCCAGCAGGTCCGTGGCCCAGTTCAGCAGAGGCGTCAACGGCGCCTCTATTACAGACAGCAGGTCAGGGGCGATCTTGGCCTGGGCGGTTGCCTGGGCGCGGGCCGGCGCACTGCCGAGCGTTGCGGCTGTCAAAATCGCCATGCACATGGCAACCAGCCTTGCGGGCACGCCCAGAGCGGCGGCTGTCGAAGAGCGGCACATCGGCTTCATATCGATCTCCTCGTCCGGCGCTGGCTCTGGCGCCCCGCCAATAGCCCAGACCCGTGCCCCAATTGAATTGGGGACAGACAAATTACCGGTAATCCTTTATGGAGATCGGCGCGGAAATGCCGCCCTTTAGGGAGGTATTTCCCTAACTCTTGGGAACTTAAGAGGCGTCTATACGGTAGACGATGTGCCGATTGAGCGGTCCAGGAAGGCTCGAGGGCGCCTGGGCCCTGCTAAGCGGATCGTTCCCGGGTCGGGTGAAGCTTGCGCACCCACCGGGACAATTTTTTCCTGAGGAAACCTTCGGCAGGCGTCAAGGCGCCCGTGGGGGGCCTGGCCGCGTTCATGCGAGGATCGGCTTCATGCGGCAGCTCGGCGATTACGAGCGCACCGTACAGGGGTCGCTGGGCCACGGTCGCGTTCCTTCGGCCGCACGTCATCGACTGCGGCTATCGCCTCCCTGTCCCCTGAGTCATTAGAGCACCGAACCCTGTCCCCTGCATAGCACCCTGATGGCTTAGCGTGGGCGCTGTTATTGTTCGAGGGCCATGTTCGGCCATGATGCAGACAAGCCGCACAAGAGCGTCGACGATCAGTGGCCGGGCTGGGCGGCGCTGATCGTGGCTGCCTCGATGCTGCTGGCGCTTGTGCTCCTTTCTGCCTGACCCCGGCGCAGTGACATGCCGGTTCCGGCATGGCCACCCTTTATGTTGCATCGGGCATGTTTTGAGAATATGCCGAAGGCGACATACACTGCAGGGATGGACTATCGAATTCAATCGCCCGGCCAGCTGTCGAGCCACCTGCGCGCGCTGCGCAAGACCGCGGGCCTGAGCCAGCAGCAGCTCGGCGCGCTGATCGGCGTGGGCCAGACGCGGATCGCCCGCATCGAGGCCGATCCGTCTTCGATCAGCACCGACCAGCTGCTCAGCATCCTGAGCGCTCTGGGCGTGCAGGTGATTCTGCGGACCCAGGACGAAGCGGGCAAAGCGGTGGCGGCGCCGAAGCGGTCTGCCAGGGCACGCACAGGCCGCCGCACGCCGGACGAGCCCTGGTGAGCGATGGCCGAGCTGAACGTCTGGATGAACGGGTCACCGGTCGGCGTCTGGTTCGCGCTGCGCAGCGGAACGCCGGGTTTTCGCTACCGGCCGCAGTGGCGCGATTCGCCGCAGGGACGCGTGCTGTCGCTGTCGCTTCCGTTCACGGCGAGCCTGGAGCACCGCGGCGAGGTCGTAACCAACTACTTCGACAATCTGCTGCCCGAGAGCGTCGATATCCGAAGGCGCCTCAGGGCGCGCTTCGGCGCGCGCTCGATCGACGTGTTCGACCTGCTCACGGCGATCGGGCGCGATTGCGTGGGCGCGGTTCAGCTGCTGCCGCCGGAGGCGACGCCGCAGGGATGGAACCGGGTCGAGTGCGAGCCGCTTACCGAGGCGGGCGTGGCGCGCGTGCTGGCCTCGGCCACCTCGGCCTCGCCGCTGGCGCCGGGCGAGGAGCAGGATTTTCGCATCTCGATTGCCGGCGCCCAGGAAAAGACCGCACTGGTGAGGATGGGTGGCAAGTGGTATCGCCCGCGCGGGGCCACGCCCACGACGCACATCCTGAAGCTGCCGCTCGGACTGGTCGGAAACCTGCGGGCGGACATGACCGATTCGGTCGAAAACGAGTGGTTGTGCGCGCAGCTGATGGGTCGGCTCGGGATCCAGATGGCCGATACCGAGATGGCGAGGTTCGGCGAGCGCAAGGTGCTGGTGGTCAAGCGCTTCGATCGGCGCTGGCAGGGAATCGACGAGGCCGCCGAGGAGCGCCCGGGCTTCAAGATGCCGGCGCGCGCCTGGATCGCGCGGCTGCCGCAGGAGGACCTGTGCCAGGCGCTGGGGGTGGCGCCCGGCCGCAAATATCAGCCCGATGGAGGCCCGTCGATGGCGGATTGCCTGCGCCTGCTGGCCGAGAGCGAGCAGGCCGAAGCCGATCGGGGCCTGTTCGTGCTGGCCCAGTTCGCCTTCTGGCTGCTGGCGGCCACCGACGGGCACGCGAAGAACTTCTCGATCCACCATCGGCGCGCAGGCCGCTTCGCGCTCACGCGCCTGTACGACGTGATCTCGGCCTGGCCCATCATCGGCACCGGGCCCAGCAAGCTTCCGTACGAACGCGCCAAGCTGGCGATGGGTGTTCCCGGCTCGACCGTGCACTACCGGCTGCGCGACATCCAGCCCCGCCACTGGAAAGCATTGGCGCAACGGTGCGGACCGGGCCTATGGGATCGCATCGTGGCAATGGCCGAGTCGGTCGAGGCCGTGCTGGGGCGTGTGCAGCCGCTGCTGCCGCAGCGCTTTCCAAGCCGGATATGGACGCCGATCAGCTCCGGCATGCGCCGGCACGCCCAGCGGTTCCTGCGCGCCGCCGCAGCGGCTCAGATGTCTTCGCGGCGGCGATAGGGAATCGCGTCCCACAGGTCTGAACTGGGGCTGTCGTGCAGGTGCCGATGGTATTGGGCCAGTGCATACAGCTCGTTCAGAACTTTCTGCGTGAATCCCTCGCGCCTGCTGCGCTTGTTGACCAGCAGTTCCTCGAAGTAGGACTCGATCATCCGTGGCGAGTCCCAGAAACGCGACAGGCGGTTGACGATGCGCGGGAACTGGTTGGCCAGCGCGAGTGGCGCAACCTCTTGCGGAAGCTCGCCCAGCCAGGCCACCGCCGCCAGACTCAACGCCTGGTCATAGCGCGAAGGCGCCTGCCGCAGCGAGACGGGGTCGACCGGCCGCCGCCAAGTCCCGAACGGGTCATTGGAGGGCGATCGGCGCGGGGGCGCGGGGATCTCCTTTTTCTTCAACTGCCGGTTCCTTCAAATGGTGGCCAAACGGCAAGACCACCGTAACAACCCAATCGGCAGATTATTGGCAGGGTTGATCCCGAATCGCTCAAAAAGCGCGGCTGTGCGCCTGCAGCAATCAGGAAACCTCGAGGGATCAGATTCTCATTGGGCTCGCGCCAACACCATATAACCGTGTATGGATCATGGTTGATCGTCCTACTCAGGGGCGCGGATATAACGGCCTTGACAATAACTGCCTGGGCAGATACAGTCCGCGCAACGCGAAGCTTCCGACCGGATAGGCACAAGTTCGATGGGCGACATCTACAACCCGGAAACGTTCGTCGTCAACAAGAGCGTGTTCCGCCTGATCAACCGCGTGAAGAACGAAGCGCTGTCCGCGCTCGATCAGGCGCTGGCGGCCGATCCCGAGGTGTCGGCGCTGGAGGTCACCGCAGCCCAGTACGTGATCATCGCCCAGCTGGCCGAGCGGGAAGCCAACTCGTCCGCTCAACTGTGCAAATCGTTCTCGTATGACGCCGGGGCCATGACGCGGATGGTCGACCGCCTGGAGGCCAAGGGCCTGGTGGAGCGCCGGCGCTGTCCCGACGACCGGCGGTTGATCAACCTGGAATTGACCGAGGCCGGCAAGGCGCTTTTTCCGAAGATGAAAGCAATATCGGCGACTGTGCAGAACCGCTTTCTGCGCGGTTTCAGCAAGGTGGAGGTGCGGCAGCTTGAGGAATTCCTGGGCCGCATTCTGCAGAACGCCTGATTTTTTTTGACCCCATTACTGCCTAGGCAGTAGCAGCTACGGCAATGAAGAGCGTGTGGTCTTGCAGAAGGAGAGCGGACTTGACCCCTCAACGGCGGAGCTCGTCGGGAACCCGCTGGCGGTTGACGGCGCCTTGGGTGGTTGCGATGGGCGCGCTGCTGGTCATGGCCGGCTGCGCGAGCACGCACGGGATCAAGCCGCAGTCGTCGCTGGCGAGCGCCGACAACCTGTCGGCCGAGCGATCGCTGGGCGAAGCGCAGGTCGATTCGGGCGCCTGGCCGGCGCAGAACTGGTGGAGCCGGTTCGGCGATCCTCAACTGGATCAGTTGATCGGCGAGGCGCTGGCGGGCAGCCCGAGCCTGCAGGTGGCCCTGGCTCGCGCGCGGCAGGCCTCGGCCCTGGCCGACTCGGCCAACGCAGCGCGCAGCCCGCGCGTGGATGCCAGCGGTTCGGTCACGCGCGAGCGCTTTCCAGCCAACGGTGTGATACCGCCACCCTTTGCGGGCGGCTGGGGATCGCTCGATCAGCTGCAGGCGACGCTGAACTGGGATATCGATTTCTGGGGCAAGAACCGCGCCGCGTTCGAGCAGGCCCTCGGGCAGGCGCGGGCGGCGGCGGTGGACGCGCAGGCGGCGCGCCTGGCGCTGTCGGTCGACGTCGCTCATGCCTACGTTGAACTGACGCGCGCCTACCTGCAGCTGGATGTGGCTCAGTCCACCGTAGGCCAGCGCGAGCGCATCTACACGCTTACGCGCGAACGCAACGCCGCCGGCATCGACTCGAGACTGGAACTGAAGCAGGCCGAAGCGGCCGTCTCGGCGGCGCGCGAGCAGGTGTTGCAGTGGAACGAGACGATCGCGCTCACCCGCGACCAGATCGCCGCCCTGATGGGGCAGGGGCCCGATCGCGGCCTGTCGATCGCGCGACCGGGTGCGATGGCGGCCGTCGACGCCGCCGTTCCGTCGCGGCTGCCGTCGCAGCTGCTCGGACGCCGCCCCGACATCGTCGCGCAGCGGTGGCGGGTCGAGGCGAGCCGGCATGGCATCGACGTCGCGCGGGCCCAGTTTTATCCCGATGTGAACCTGACCGCCTTCGTTGGCTTTCAGAACCTGGGTACGCAGGGCTTTTTCGCGCTGAGCAGCCGCCAGATCGGCGTCGGACCGGCGCTGAGCCTGCCGCTGTTCGATGCCGGGCAGCGACGCGCCAATCTGGCCGCTGCCGACGCGCAGTACGACGCGGCGGTCGAGCAGTACAACCAGAGCCTGTCGGATGCGCTGCGCGAGGTGGTCGATCAGCTCACCTCGTTCCGAAGCGTGGCTCAGCAGCGCAGCGAGCAGGAGCTCGCGCTGGCCGCCTCGCGCGATGCCTATGACCTGGCGCTGCTGCGCTACCGCGAGGGCATCGGCAATTACCTGCAGGTGCTGAGCGCCGAAGCGCCGCTGCTGGTCCAGGAAAGCCTGGATGCCGATCTGCGCGCCCGCGCTCTGGACCTTTCGGTCAACCTGGTGCGCGCGCTGGGCGGGGGATTCGAGCAGTCGACTTCCCCGCTGGCCGCAGCGACACCGCAGCCGTAACCCGCTTTTGTACGAGGAGAGCCTGCCATGACAACCGATCAAAGCCCCGCCAAGTTGGATTCGATGTCGCGCCAGCGGCGGCGCTGGTTGATGCTGGCCAGCGGCGTGATCGCGCTCGCGGCGATCGGGTTTGCCACGTACTGGGGGATGGCGCTGCGCTTCGAGGAGTTCACGGACGACGCCTACGTCAGCGGCAACGTGGTGCAGATCACACCGCAGATCTCGGGCATCGTGGTGGCGATCGGGGCCGACAACACGCAGTTCGTGCAGGCCGGCCAGACGGTGGTGCAGCTGGACCGGGCCGACGCGAAGGTCGCCCTCGACCAGGCCGAGGCGCAGCTGGCGCGCACCGTGCGCGAGGTGCGCAACCTGTTCTCGACCTCGGAGCAGCTCGCGGCGAGCCTGCAGGTGCGCGAGGCCGACCTGGCCACGGCGACGCAGGATCTGGCGCGCCGCGAGCGGCTGGCCGATACGGGCGCCATTTCGGGCGAGGAGCTGCAGCACGCGCGCGATGCGTACACGGCTTCGCAAGCGGCGGTGCTGTCCGCCCGCCAGCAACTGGCGGCCAATCGCGCCCGCGTCGACGGCACGACGGTCGAGAATCATCCGGACGTACAGAATGCGGCGGCGGCGGTACGGGCCGCGTACCTCACTTACGCGCGCACCAGTTTGCCGGCGCCGGTGTCGGGCTTTGTCGCGCAACGCAGCGTGCAACTGGGCCAGCGCGTCAACCCGGGCGCGCCGCTGATGGCCATCGTTCCGCTGGAGCAGGTCTGGATCGACGCCAATTTCAAGGAGCCGCAGCTCGCCGCGATGCGGGTCGGGCAACCGGTTCGCCTGGTCGCCGATGTGTACGGCGGCGGCGTCACGTTCCGCGGAACGGTGATCGGATTCAACGCGGGCACGGGCTCGGCGTTCGCGTTGCTGCCGGCCCAGAATGCAACCGGCAACTGGATCAAGATCGTCCAGCGCGTACCGGTGCGCGTCGCGCTCGATCCGGCCGAGCTGGCCGCGCACCCGCTGCAGATCGGGCTGTCGATGAAGGTCCAGGTGGACACGCACGACCGCGCCGGCGCGCGGCTGCCGCAGCTTGCGCAAAACGTCCCGACCTATTCGACCGACGTGTTCGGCGCGCCCGACGAGCTGGCCGACGAGCGGGTGCGCGAGATCATCGCGCTGAACCGATCCGGATCGGCCGCCTCCTCGCTGGCGAGCCGGCGGCTGCCGCCGGGGGAAGCCCCGTCCACGACCCGGCTTGCGACGACAAAGACGGTGCCGACGATCAAGGCCGCATCCAACGGCCGCGCGATGTAGGGCTCGAACGCAGGCGATGACCAAACACAGGGGGTGACCATCATGGCGGCCGAAGACTCCAGCACGCCGGCTCCGGCACCTGCACCGGCCCTGCAGCCATTGCATGGGCGCAATCTGGCGCTCGGCGCGATTGCGCTGTCGCTGGCGACGTTCATGAACGTGCTGGACACGTCGATCGCCAACGTGTCGATTCCGACGATCGCGGGCGATCTGGGCGTCTCTCCGGACCAGGGCACCTGGGTGATCACTTCGTTCGGCGTGGCCAACGCCATCTCGCTGCCGCTGACCGGCTGGCTGACGCGCCGCTACGGGCAGGTGAAGCTGTTCACCGCAGCGGTGGCGCTGTTCGTGCTGACGTCGCTGCTGTGCGGGCTGGCCCCTTCGCTGCAGACGCTGATCTTTTTCCGGGTGCTGCAGGGCGCGGTGGCCGGACCGATGATCCCGCTGTCGCAGGCGCTGCTGCTGGCGAGCTACCCGGCCCGCAAGGCGGGCAGCGCGCTGGCGATCTGGGCGATCACCACCATGGTGGCTCCGGTTGTCGGGCCGGTGCTGGGCGGTTGGATCACGGACAACATCGCCTGGCCCTGGATCTTCTACATCAACGTGCCGGTGGGCGTGTTCGCCGGGGTGGCGAGCTGGCTCATCTACAGGCGCCGCGAGACGGCAACCGTGCGGCTTCCGATCGACATCGTTGGGGTGGCGCTGCTGGTCCTGTGGGTCGGGGCGATGCAGATCATGCTGGATCAGGGCAAGGACCTGGACTGGTTTTCCTCGACCACGATCGTGGCGCTGGCGCTGGTGGCCGCAATCGGCTTCGTGTTCTTCCTGATCTGGGAGCTCACCGAGCGGCATCCGATTGTCGACCTGAGCCTGTTTCGGCTTCGCAACTTCTGGACCAGCACGGTCGCGATCTCGCTCGGCTATGGCGCGTTTTTCGGCAGTGTCGTCCTGGTGCCGCTGTGGCTGCAGCAATACATGGGCTACACCGCGACCCTGGCGGGCGTGGTGCTGGCTCCGGTCGGATTTCTGGCCATTGCGCTGGTGCCGCTGGTCGGACGGACCATCCACCGCGTCGATCCGCGTTTGTACGTGACGATCTCTTTTATCACCTTCGCACTGGTCAATTTCATGCGGGCGCACTTCGACACCGATGCCTCGTTCGCCACGTTGCTGCTGCCGACCGTGATACAGGGTGCCGCCCTGGCGTTCTTTTTCGTTCCGCTGGTGTCGCTGTCGCTGTCCGGGGTTTCGCCCGACCGCGTACCGGCGGCGTCGGGACTGCTGCAATTCGCCAGAATCACGGCGGGCTCGTTCGGAACCTCGATCGTGACGACCTTCTGGGATCGGCGGGCCACGCTGCACCATTCGCAGCTGGTCGAGCACGTGACCGCCGGCAGCCCGGTGGCGTCAAGCGCCCTGCAGACCCTGCAGGCGCACGGGATGACGCTCGGGCAGAGTCAGGGTCTGATCAACCGGATCATCGACCAGCAGGCCTTCATGGTCTCGGCCGACGACATCTTCTACATATCGGGGCTGCTGTTTCTGTCCCTGATCGTGGTGATCTGGCTGGCCCGGCCGGCTGGAGCGGCCAGCGGTGCAGCCGGTGCCGCAGCCGGGGCGCACTGATCGCAGCGCAGCCGGTCCAATGACACGCAACGGACCTGTGTCCGTTTGAGTCGAGGGAGGTGCAAGTGGATCCCACCCGGCGGGACCGCGTCGAGCGCTCGGGCCGCGGGCGGCTGGCAAGATGGGCCATCTGGGGCGCCTGGCTGGCGGTGTGCGCGGCGCTGGCGCTGCTGGAGGGTCTTGCCCAGGTACCCGCGCCCGCCAAGCCCTTCACCGACTATCGTTCCGAGCAGCCCGGGACGGTGCACCGGATCAGTTTGCGCGATCTGCCCGCCCCGTATGCGACCCGCTCGGCGTCGAACGGGCCGCGTATCGTCGCGCGTCCCGAAAAGGCCTGGCCGGTAGCCCCGCTCGGATTCAAGGTGGAGCTGTACGCGACCGGGCTGATCGGCCCGCGTGTGATCCGGCGGGCGCCCAACGGGGATCTGTTCGTTGCCGAAAGCGCCGGGGGGCGCATCAGCGTGCTGCGCGGCATCACGGCCGCGGGCAAGCCCGAGCGGGTCGAGGTGTTCGCCGAAGGCCTGGCCCACCCCTATGGGATGGCCTTCTATCCGCCCGGCCCCGATCCGAAATGGGTTTACGTCGGCGACAGCAGCGCCGTCGTGCGGTTTGCCTATCGAAGCGGCCAGTTGCAGGCGAGCGGGCCGGCGCAGCGGGTGGCCGAGTTGCCCGAGGGAGGCGGGCACTGGACGCGCGATCTGCAGTTTTCGAAGGACGGTGCAACGCTTTATGTCGCGGTCGGGTCCGCATCCAACGTCGATGACCCCGACAACACGCCGGAAGAAAAGCAGCGGGCCGACATTCTCGCCTTCGATCCGGACGGAGCGCATCGCCGCGTCTACGCGTGGGGCATCCGCAACCCCTCCGGGCTGGCCATCGATCCGGCCACCGGACAGCTCTGGTGCACGGTGAACGAGCGCGACGGGCTAGGCGATGACCTGGTGCCGGATTACATCACGCACGTGGAAGCGGGCGGATTCTATGGATGGCCGTGGTGGTATCTGGGCGCGCACCAGGACCCGCGCCACGCCGGCAAGCGCCTGGAGCTGGCCCGCTCGGTGATCGTGCCCGACGTGTTGCTGCAGGCGCACAACGCCTCGCTGCAGATCGCCTTCTACCAGGGCGAGCAGTTCCCAGCGGAGTACCGCGGGCACATCTTCGCCGCCGAACACGGATCCTGGAACCGGTCGGTCCGCACCGGTTACGAGGTGATCCGGGTGCCGGTCGATAGTGGCGGACACGCGAGCGGGGAGTACCAGGACTTTCTGACCGGATTCGTTGTGGATGACCAGCACGTGTGGGGAAGACCGGTCGGCATCGCCGAGGCCCAGGACGGCTCCCTGATGGTCAGCGACGACGGGTCCAACTCGATCTGGCGGGTGTTCTACCCTCCTTCGCGCTGACCCGCCTTCGCGCTTGCGCGCTACGGAGGGCGAGCCCGCCCGAGCGGACAGGGCCAGTCACCGCCGCAGGCGCCGGGCGGGCTTGCCCGCCGTAGCGCCGCAGGCGCGAAGGCGGGTTTCGTCCCACCTGCGCGGGCTTCGTCCGGCCGGGACCCGGTTACGTCGGAGCGGCTGGCCACGAGCCGGCCGGCCGCGCGACAATGAGGCATGGTCAGGTCCGAACGGCTCGCGCCCGAAGGCCCGTTGCTGCGGGCAGCGGGTGATCCCCGCTCCGAAGGGGTGCACCGCGCGTTTTTCGCGATCTTCAATGGCATCAGCGTCGCGCTGGTGTTCTGGCTGTGTTTCGTGGTGGCGTTCACTTCGCAGCTCAGGGTGTTGCCGCTGGAAAGCGGCTGGGACTGGGTGGTCGATGTGGCCTACCTGACGCGGCAAAACCTGGCCAGCGGCCTGCTGGTGCTGCTGGCGGTGGCTCTGGGCAGCGCGCTGCTGCCCGAGCGGCTCAGCCCGCGCGCGCGCTGGATGGCGATGATCGCGATGCTGGCCGTGGCGGCCGCCCTCTCGACGTGCATACGCCTGGCCATGTCCCGCTACCCCATGCATGGCGCGAAGGAATGGGCCGTCTGGTTTGCCGACGTGGTGGCGGTGTGGACGCTGCTCGGTTCGATAGCGTACGGCCTGGTGGGGTCGATCCGGCGTCAGACCGCAGCGCGTCGCCGCCTGGGCCAGCAGATCGCCGAGCAGAACACGTTGACCGCTGCTGCCTTGGAGGCGAGGCTAACGGTGCTGCAGGCCCAGATCGAGCCGCACTTCCTGTTCAATACGCTGGCGAACGTGCGGCGCCTGTGCGAAGTCGATCCGGAGCGCGGGCGCCGGATGCTGGCCAGCCTGCTCGACTACCTGCGCGCGGCGCTACCCGCGATGCGTCGCTCCTCGACGCCGCTGGGCCAGGAATTCGCGCTGGTGCGCGCCTATCTGTCGGTGCTGCAGCACCGCATGGGCGAGCGGCTGCGCTTCCGCATCGAGCTGCCGGAGCGGCTGGCCGCAGCCCCGATTCCGCCGCTGATTCTGCCCACACTGGTGGAGAACGCTCTGCGGCACGGCCTGGGACCGCTGCCGGAAGGCGGGACGATCACGGTACGGGCGGCGCAGGACGGCGCACAGATCGCGTTGAGCGTGGCCGATGACGGAGCCGGATTCCAGGCTGCGTCCGGTTCGGGTGTCGGGCTGGCCAACACGCGCGCACGGCTGTCGGCTCTGTTCGGCAGCGCCGCCGGTTTGACCCTGCGCGCCAACCAGCCGCGCGGCGTGATCGCCGAGGTGCGCCTGCCTTATATGGAAACCGGGAAGGCCACCGAGCAGGCGACCGGTGTGACCGAATCGAAGGCGGGCGCGTTGGCCGGAGCCGCGCACCTATGAACACGGTGGCGCGGGCGCTGCTGGCGGCACCGGGCCGGGTGGGGCGCCTTGGGGCGGCGCTGACTGCATGGGGCGGGGCGATCGCGTCGCTGGGGCCGACCCAGTGGAAGTGGGCCGGTTGCATCGGGCTGTTCGGAACGACGCTGCAGTGCGCTCTGATGTTCGGTGAACTGCGGCCCTCGGCGACGCCGTCCGAGGTGGCGCAGGTCGGCGTTGCGACCTCGATCTGCTGGGCGGTCCAGGTGGTGGTCGGACTGTGCGCCTGGGCGATCGCGGATCGGCCGGGGGTGGCGGCGGAACGGCGCCCGTGGCGGCTGGCGACGGCGCTGGTGGTCGCCGTGCTGCTGCAGGCTTTGATCGGTCCGGCGCTGACCGTGCTGCTGGTCGGGCACGTGGATCCGTGCATCGTGGACTGGTGCGAACACAAGGATTTTTCGAAGGTGCCGTCGTGGCTTCTGGAGGCCGAGTCGGGCGGCCGCATGCTGATCTTCGGCGCGCTGATCTACGCGTGGCTGGAAGTGCATCACCGCAACCGCGAGATCGAGCAGCGCCTGCTGGCTTCGCAGCAGGAGCGCGCCCAGCTGCTGCGCACCGCGTTCGATGCGCGCCTGACCGCGATGCGGGCCCAGGTTGATCCGCAGTTCCTGTTCGACAGCCTGGCCGACGTGCAGGCGGCCTACGTCGCCGATGCGCCGCAAGGCGCCGCGACGCTGGATCGGCTGATCGCGTACCTGCGCACCGCGTTGCCGCGTCTGCGCACCGAGGGATCGACGATCGGCGCCGAAGCCGAACTGGTCGGCGCCTGGCTCGCGGTGCTGGCGGCGCGGCGCGGGGGATGTCCCGCCTGGAGCTGCGGCATCGGCCCGGATTGCTCCGGCGTCCCATTTCCGGCCACGGTGCTGCTGCCGCTGGTCCAGTGGGCCGTGGCCGATGCCAGCCAGCCCGCGCGCGCGGTTTCGCTGACCGTGCAACGGCTGGCGGCGGGCGGTTCGAAGCGCCTGATGAGCGAGCTGCGCGTGCAGCCGGGTCGGGCGTGTGCGGACGACGAACCGGCGCCGCGCCGCATCCGGGAACGCCTGCAGGCGTTGTACGGCGAAGCGGCCGCCTTGAGCTGCTGCCAGGAGCAGGGGCCGGGCGGCCCGGAGCCGATCGCGCCGGCCACCGTGATCCGCGTGACGTGGCCCGATGAGAGCGCCGACCGCGATCATCGCTGAGGACGAGGCCCCGTTGCGAGAGCAGCTGATCGAGCAGCTGCACGCGCTGTGGCCCGAGTTGCAGATCCTCGCCGCTGCCGCCGACGGCATCGAGGCGTTGCGGCTGCTGGAGCAGCATCGGCCCGACATCCTGTTCCTCGACATCCAGATGCCGGGCGCTTCGGGCCAGGAGGTGGCGCGGGCCGGGGCGGCGCGCTGCCATATCGTGTTCGTGACCGCGTTCGATCAGCACGCGGTGGAGGCCTTCGAGCAGGGTGCGGTCGACTACGTGCTCAAGCCGGTTGTGCCGGCGCGCCTGTTCTCGACCGTATCCCGGCTGAAGGAGCGGCTCCAGGCCGGCCCGGCCCGGCCGGAAGCCATCGACGAGGTGCTGGACCGGATCGGCGCGCCGTCGCGCGCCGCGCTGCGCTGGATCAACGCGTCGGTCGGACAGAACCTGCGCGTGATCACGGTCGACGAGGTGCTGTACTTCCAGGCCGACAACAAGTACACGCGCGTGGTCACCGGGCAGGGCGAGGCTTTGATCCGCAAGCCGCTCAAGGAACTGATCGACGAACTCGATCCGCAGCAGTTCTGGCAGATCCATCGCTCCACGCTGGTGAACGCGGCGGCGATCGACCGCATCGCGCGCGACATGCGCGGACGGATGCTGGTTCACGTGAAAGGGCGCGACGACACGCTGCTGGTGTCGGATTCGTACGCGCACCTGTTCCGCCAGATGTAGGGGAGCCGGCGGTCGCTCGCCCCTGCAGGCTACCCGGTAGGATCTGCATTTCGTCGCACGCGGCTGGATTCAGGGCGGGGTGGCGTTAGGCTGGTCCGCTGCGATCAACCCACATTCGGAGGCGCTATGGGCGATAGCGATGAGCTGGGAAAACTGGGGGACTTGCACGGCCGCGGCATCCTGTCCGACGAGGAGTTCGCGCGCGCCAAGGCGCGCGTGCTCAACGGATCGCCGCCGCAGCAGGGCCAGGCGCAGGGCCAGGCGCAGGGCCAGGCGCCCATCGTGCGTGCCATCAATGGCCTGCGCCGCAGCCGCGACGACCGCTGGCTGGGGGGCGTGTGCGGTGGAATCGGTCAGTCCACGGGTATCGCGGCGTGGCTGTGGCGCCTGGTGTTCTCGATCCTGGCACTGTGCGGCGGCGCCGGGCTGGTGACGTACGTGCTGCTGTGGATCTTCGTACCCCTGGAGCCGGCCCGCGTCGGAGTAGGACAGCCGGCCGGCTGAGCGGCGCCGGACCCTAGATCGGCTCGGCGATCGCCAGGTCGGGGTCCGACAGCGCCTGGCGTGCCAGCTGGACCCGCTCGCCGGCGAAGCGCGCCGCCTCGTCGGCGGTCAAGGCCTCGGCGAACAGGAACCCCTGCACCTTTTCGCAGCCGAGCCGCTCCAGGAAGCGATACTGCTCCAGGCGCTCGACGCCCTCGGCGACCACTTCCTTGCGCAGCGTGTGGGCCATGTTGATCATGGCGGCCACGATCGTGGCCGCGTCGTTGTCGGCGGGCGCATCGTCCAGGAAGCTCTTGTCCAGCTTCAGGATCGCCGCCGGCAACTTCTTCAGGTAGCCGAACGAAGAGTATCCGGTGCCGAAATCGTCGATGGCCACGCGCACGCCGGCTGCGGCGAGCGCATGCAGAGCATCGATCCCGGTGCTGTTGCCGCCCTGGACGAACATCGACTCGGTGACCTCGATTTCCAGCGCTCCGGTCGGCATCTTGGCCAGGTTCAGCAGGTACTGCACGGTGCGCATGAAATTGGACCGTAGCAGCTGGCGGTGCGACACGTTCACGGCAATGCGAGGGATCGGCACGCCTTCGCGCCGCCAGCGCTGGTGCTGCAGGCAGGCCTCCTTCAGGACCCAGGAGCCGATCGCGTCGATCAGGCCGCTTTCCTCGGCGAACGGGATGAAGGCAGCGGGCAGCAGCAGTCCCTCGCGCGGGTGGCGCCACCGCACCAGCGCCTCGACCGCGCACACCAGGCCGGTCCGCACGTCGATCTGCGGCTGGTAGTGCAACAACAGCTCGTCGCGGTCGAACGCCTGGCGCAGCTCGCGGTCGAGCGCGGCGCGCCGTTGCGCCTCGACGTTCATGCTCTCTTCGTAGTAGGCGAAGCGGTTGCGCCCCATGTCCTTGGCGCGGTACATCGCGCTGTCGGCCTTCTTCAACAGGTCCGCACCGCTGGTGCCGTCCTGGGGGTAGATCGCGATGCCCACGCTGCCACCGACGTAGATCGTGTGGCCCTCCACCTCGAAGGGCCGCGACAGCGCCTTGATCAGCTGGCGTGCAATCAGCCCGGCGTCGCGCGCGCAGGCGAGCTTGCCCAGCAGCACCGTGAATTCGTCGCCGCCGGGGCGGGCCACCGCGTCGCTGGCGCGCAGGTTTTCCCGGATGCGGCCGGCCGCCTGACGCAGAAGGGCGTCGCCGGCCGCGTGACCGAGCGTGTCGTTGGCCCGCTTGAAGCGATCCAGGTCCACGAACAGGATGCCCAGGCTGGTCTGGTCGCGCTGCGCGTTGGCCAGTTCCTGAGCCAGTAGCGCGAGCATCGAGGCCCGGTTGGGCAGCCCGGTGAGCGGGTCGGCGTGCGCCATCGTCTGCAGCTTGCGGTCGCGCTCGAGCGAGGAAAAAGCCACCTCCAGGCGGTCATCGACGCCCGTGAGCAGTTTCATCTGGTCCGCCGTCAACGTCAGCTCCGAGGGGTGGCCGAGTATCAGAATGCCCCAGACACGATCGCCGCGCGCGATCGGCTGCACCCAGTACTTGCACACCTGATCCTCCTGCCTGAGCTTGGTCAGGACCTGCTCGGGCAGCGGGGGATCCTCGTTCCAGCGAACGGCCGCCGCCGACTCCGGAATGCGCCGCTTCAAATCCGCGCTCAACGGGAACCGGACCCGGATCTTGGGTAGACCGTCGCGGCGCAGCACATAGATGCGCATCGACTCGGCGGCCTCGGATTCGTACATTCCCAGGATCACCGCGTGCGCCGAGGTGATGTAGCGCACGCAGCGCAGCGCGCTCTTGGCCACGTGGGAAACATCCGCCTTGCTCAGGATCGTCTTGTCGATCTGCGACAGCACGTTCAACGTGGCGAAGTTCATCCCCAGGTTGTGCGACATCTCGTTGAACGCAGCCGACAGCTGGGCGATTTCATCGCGCCCGTGTACCGGGAGCTGGGCCGAAAAATCGTGCTCGATGATGCGCCGCGTGCCGGCCAGCAGCCGATGCAGCGGATCGACGACGCGGGCGGCCTGGCGAGCCCCGAGCAAGACCACCCAAACGATGGCGACCGCCGCCACCAGCAGGATCCGCGCTTCCCGCAGACTCTGCGCCGCCTGCAGATGCTCGAGCACGGCCAGCGCCGCGATCGGAACCAGGCCCACGCCGATGGTCTGGGCGAGCAGGCGTCGCCCCAGCACGCTGCGGATCAGATTCAGACTCGTATTCAGCCAGGCGGGCCGTTCGGAGGTGTCGGCCGAACGCCGAGTTGGCGTGTCGCGCATCGTCAAGCAACCTGCGAAGCGGGAGGCGGGCAAGCCATCCATGCTTGATCGGCATCGCCGTGCGGAATTGAAGCGCGGGGCCACCTTTTGGCCCCTAATTTCCGGCTTCGTCCACGACGGTGGCGACGGCATCCTTGCTCGCGTCGGATCATCGCGCGCGCGAAGTTACAGGCAGTAACTTCGGTCACACCATGGCATTGGCTCGCGCGGCTGCCGTGCCGTTATTGGGAGCAGGCGCCAACCGGTTGCCGACGGTCGTGCAGATCCGGACCGCAAACCCGCAAAGATCCTGGAGGACTTAAGAATGAACCGAATCACCCGCGAGAGCTGCCGTGCGTTGATTGCCGCAACCTTGGCCGCTGCAAGTTTTGCCGCCTTCGCTCAAGCGGCCGGCACCGATGCCAACTGGGCCAAGAACCATCCGCGCCGCGCCGAGGTCAACGGCCGGCTGGCCAATCAGAACCATCGGATCAACAAGGAAGTCCGCCAGGGCGAGATCACCAAGACGCAGGCCGCTCAACTGCACCAGCAGGACCACGCGATCCGCCAGGAAGAACGCACCATGGCCAGCACCAACGGCGGCCATATCACCAAGACCGAGCAACGCGCCCTTAACCAGCAGGAAAACCAAGTCAGCCGGGAAATCGGCCACTGACGGGCCGCCCGCGCCGCCGCTCAGGCGGCGGCTACGGCGGCCCATGCCTGCGAAGCCTTGGCGAAGCAGGCCAGGACCTGCGAAGCCTTAGCGAAGCAGGCCAGGACCTGCGAAGCCTTAGCTTGCGGGCTGCCCTCCTTCGCGCTGCGCGCTTCGGAGGGCTGACCTGTTTCGCCGCGGCTTCCGCCGCGGCGAAACAGGTCAGAAGAACTCGACGTCGGCGGCCGACTCTTGGCGCTTTTCCAGCTGGCCGCCGGCGATCAGGGACTCGTAGCAGCGCACCTGATTGCGCCCGTGCTCCTTGGCGTAATACAAAGCCCCGTCGGCCCGGTCGAAGCAGGTCACGGCCGGGTCGGTCACGCCGATGCGCGTGTAACCGATGCTGATCGTGACCTGTCCGAGCTGTGGAAAGGTGTGCTCGGCCACGCGCCGGCGGAAGCGCTCCAGCGCCGCCTCGGCACTTTCGGGTGTCGAGGCTTCCAGCACGACCACGAACTCCTCGCCGCCGAAGCGAAACAGCTGATCGGCGCCGCGAAAGCTCTGACGCATCAGCCGTGCCACCAGCAGCAGCACGTCGTCGCCGAACAGGTGCCCGTAGCGGTCGTTGATGTTCTTGAATCGGTCGATATCGGCGATGGCGAACCAGGCCGGCACCACGCTGCCGGGGTCGCGCGACATCATCCGGTTGCGCTCCAGGATCTTGTCGAAGGTCTGTTCGAAGGTTTTGCGGTTCAGCAGCCCGGTCAGCGTATCGCGCTGGCCGTAATCCAGCACCGACAGGTGGTTGCCCAGCAGCCGGAGCACCCCGCCGATCAGCCGCACGTCGCGCGGACTGAGCGAGTCGCGCCGCGGATCGAGCTCGATCTCGATCAGCCCGACCGCGCCTTGCTCGTTCATCAGCGGGAACACCGTTCCCATCGAGATCTGGGTACCGAGGCCCGCCTCGTAGTGGACCGCCTCCTGAGCGATCTCGCACTCGTACCAGTGCGGCTTGTCGAGCAGGCGGGGCAATTGGCTCAGCGCCTGCGACTGGGCACCGTATTCCTGTCCGTCGCGGTCGATCAGCAAACGCCGCTGCACGCGCGGCACGGTGCCGTCATCGATCAGCCGGTAGACCACTACGCGGTGCGCCTCGACGTAGTCGTGCAGGATCCGTGCAACCGATATGTCGATCTGGTCCCGGTCGCGAAACGCGGTCGTCCGTGCGAACGATTCGAGCAGCTCCGAGAACGTATGCATCATTGGCCTGTGAACGGTTCACCGCCGGCCCGGGCAGGACGTGCCGGGGCGCGGGCCGGGCTAGGGGAACTCCTACGTAACGCTACCGGGCAGGTTGCGAAGCAAATCGCCCAAACAGCAGAACAATCCCGCGCCGTCTGTGCTGATTAGAGGCAACCCTTAGGGAAACCCTTAAAGGCAACCCCGATCGCCCGAAGGGGCGATCAGCGCCGCCTGGACTTCCGACTCGCGCCCCAGCGCGTCGCGCGCCTGCAGCAGCGTCAGGTCGGTGGCGCGGGCCGCCTCGGCCTGCAGCACTTTGATCTGTCGAGGCAGCGGCTGGCCCGGACGCCCGATGACCAATGCGCCGCAGCGGAGAATCTTCTCGCGCATGCGCCAGGGCGCGATGCGAGAACCGGTGTTCGGCAGCACCTCGGGAAGCCCGGGCAGGTACAGCGCGATCGAGCCCGCCTCCCAGTCCGGGCCCAGAACGAACCGGATCGAGCCTTGCTCGTGCGACGACCAGTGCCGCTGGGCCAGCGCGGCCAGCGACCGGGCCGCGAATCGATGGTGCGGCGCCGGGTCGATCCTCCACACCACCACGTTGTAGGCGATCGCGCCGATATGGCACAACGCGGTGGCTGCCGCAGCCGCCGCGATCGATCGCGCGGCAGGCAGGGGCATGTGGCTCAACACCAGCAGCGGGATCAGCAGCGTGGTGGTCGCGCCCCAGTGGTTCTGGGCAGCCACCCCGACCACCAGCGTCAGCAGCACGATGCCCACGATCGGCACCAGCGCCAGCGCCGCCAGCGCCCGCATCGCAGCCGCATCGCCCGGCGCGACCGGGGGCGCGTCCTGAACCGGCGCCGCCGCCGGGGGGGCCATCGCCACAGCGAACCACCGGGTCAGCGCCAGAGCCAGCAGCGCCGGTGCCAGCCGGACCGCCTGCTGAGCCAGGAAACCGGCGCACACCTTGAGCCGCTGCAGCGGACTCAGATCCGCCAGCAGGTTTTCTCCGGCGTACTGGAACGTGGTGAAGTGGTGATCGAGCAGCCACCCCACATGCGGCACCAGCGGCAGCAGCGTGGCGCCGGCGGCGAGCGCCGCGTGGCGCGCGAAGCGCGGCTGGCGGTGCACGCCAGCTGCCAGCAACGCGGCCGCGTTGGCGATCACGATCAAGCCCATCTGGTACTTGGTGAGCAGCCCGAACGCCTGGGCCAGCCCGAGCACGACCCACATGTGCCACCCGGCGCCCCGAACGATGCGCAGCACCGACCAGGCGCTGAGCGCGACGAACGGCAACATCACCGTGTTGTGGTTCAGAAACGAGCCGCGGCCCATCAGGTAGTAGTTGGCGGTCGACACCAGCAGCGCAATCAAGGCCAGTTGCGGCGCCAGCACCTGGCGCGCGGCGAGCCACAACAGCGCGAGCGCCAGCGCCACGCAGGCCATCGCCAGCGCGTAGGTCAGGGCGGCGCTGGGGCCGAACAGGTCGATGGCCACCCACAGCAGCCAGGTCGAAAACGGCGGATGCTTGAAGTAGCCCCACTGCAACGCGTGCGACCAGTTCAGCTGCTCCACGTTGTCGCCGGGCGGGGCCGACAGCAGCAGGCAGGGCAGCGCACTCCAGATCAACGCGCACGCCAGCACGGCCAATAACGCCGTGGTGGCAAGCCCGTCGTCAATCCTGGGTGAAGGCCGTGACGACGCGGTCATGCCCTACGCGCGTCGGGCACGCCGAGCCGGCGCGGGCGCCGCGGCCGGTCCGGCCAGGCGGCGTTTGAACTGCTCGACCTCGCTCACGACGGCCGCCCGCACCGGCGGCTCCCACACCGAATGGCCGGCCTCGGGCACCACGATATAGCGCGAGGCGGGCCATGCACGGGCCAGGTCGTCGGCGCTGACGATCGGGCACACCATGTCATAGCGCGCGTGCACGATCGAGGCGGGTAGGTGCCGGATGCGGTACATGTTCGACAGCAGCTGATTGGGCGCCAGGAAGCAGTCGTGCGCGAAAAAATGGGCTTCCAGGCGCGCCAGCGCGAGCGCATCGTCTGAAAACTGCCGGATCAGATCCGGGTTCGGAACCAGCGTCGAGCAGCTGCCTTCGTACTCGCTCCACGCGCGCGCGAACGGCAGGTGCACGCGCGGATCCGGATCGAACAGCCGCCGCACATAGCCGCGCAGCACGTCGCCGCGCTCGCGCTCCGGCAGCATTTCGACAAAGCGGCGCCACGCTTCCGGATAGATATGACGCGGACCGGTGAAGAACCACTCCACCTCGCTGGGGCGACCCAGGAATACGCCCCGCAGAATGAACCCCAGACAGCGCTGGGGCACGGTCTGGCCGTAAGCGAGCGCGAGGGTACTGCCCCAGGAGCCGCCAAACAGCAGCCACTGACGAATTCCCAGATACTCGCGCAGGCACTCCAGATCCTGGATCAGGTGCTGGGTCGTGTTGCCCGCGATCTCGCCGATCGGCGAAGAGGCGCCGGCGCCGCGCTGGTCATACAGCACGATGCGGAAAAAGTCCGGATCGAAAAAGCGCCGGTGTTCGGGCGAGCAACCTCCGCCGGGTCCCCCGTGCAGGAACACGACCGGTACGCCGCGCGGGTTCCCGCTGACCTCCCAGTACATCGTGTGGATGTCGTCCAGGGCCAGCATGCCGCTGTCGTGCGGCTCGATCGGGGCATAAAGATCTGCGCGGGCGTCCATCTTCAAACTGAGCATCGGCCAATCGACAGCGCTGCCACGCTAACGCGGTGGCATGCGCCTGTTGCGATCCGGAAGGTCAACCCCCCGCCGGAATTATGCCGGCTTCGCGCGCCGGACCGGCGGCGTATCGGGGTTGCGTTGGGGCGCTTTTTCTGCTCCGCAGGGGATCGGTGCTCGCACGGACCTTGCGGCGCAGCAGCGGGACAGTTCACTCCGTGCGCAGGTTGGACTAGCATCGCAGCTCTGCGTCTGAGGGGGCATGGCGATGAAGCTGATGCTCGAAAGCCATGTGGCCGGGGCAGGAGAGCGTTAGCGGCTGATGTCCGAACCGGCAGTGACAGGCGGCCGCGGCTCGCGCGTCGCGGTCGTGGGGGCGGGCGTTGCCGGTCTGGCGTGCGCCCGCGCGCTCGATGAGCAGGGTTTTCGGGTGCGGGTTTTCGAGCGGGACAACAGCCCCGGGGGGCGTGTTGCGACCCGGCACCTGGAAGCGCTGACGTTCGACCACGGGGTGCAGTATTTCACCACCCAGGATCCGCGATTCGAGCCGGTCGTGCGGCAATGGCAGGCGGCCGGCATCGTCGCGCCGTGGCGCGGCCTCACGATGGTGCTCAGCGGGCGCGGTCTGGGCGAGGCAGTCGAGCACATCGGGCGCTTCGTCGGCGTGCCGAACATGGAGACGGTTGCAATCCACATGGCGCGCGGCCTGGACGTGAGCCTGGCGGCACAGGTGACGCAGCTGGAGCGTCGGGCCGGGCGCTGGATGCTGCACGGCCCGGATGGAGCCGAACTGGACCCGGATGGATTCGATCTGGTGGTGCTGGCCATGCCGTCGGCGACCGCCGTGCCGCTGCTGCGCGACGCGCCGGATCTGGCCCAGCGCGCCGCGGCCGTATCGTGGGATTCCTGCTGGGCCGTGATGCTGGCGCTGGCCCGTCCGAGCGGGATCGAATTCGACGCCGCCTTCGTCAGTGACGATCCGATCCTGGGCTGGATCGGCCGTGAGAGCAGCAAGCCGCAACGCGCGCCGCTGCGGGGCGCCGCCGAGACCTGGATCCTGCATGCGCACCCGGCCTGGTCGCGCGCCTACCTGGAGATGAGTCCGAGCGACGCGGCGCGCTGGATGCAGCGGGCCTTTGCCGCGCGCATGGGCCGGCCCCTGATACAGGCGACGGTGGCAGCGCACCGCTGGCGCCTGGCCCTGCCGGTCAATCCGCTGCCGGAAAAATTCCTGTTCGATGCGTCGCAGGCCATCGGGCTGGCGGGCGACTGGTGCGGCGGACCCCGGGTCGAGGGCGCTTACCTGTCCGGCCTGGCGCTCGCGCGGGCCATCGCATCCTGACCCGACGATGCAACGCGGCCAGTTTTTCCTTCTCGAGGAGCGCCGCTTCGGGCCGTTTTTCTGGACGCAGTTCCTGGGTGCGGCCAACGACAGCGTCTTCAAGTTCGCGTTCATCCTGCTGGTGACCTACAAAGGCCCGGCCTACACGCCGCTGCCGACCGCCACCGCGATCAACCTGATCCAGGCGGTGTTCATCCTGCCGTTTCTGCTGCTGTCGGCCACCAGCGGCCAGCTGTCGGACCGGTTCGACAAGGCCCGCCTGATGCGGGCGGTCAAATGGCTCGAGCTCGCCATCATGCTGCTGGGCGCGTGGGGCTTTGCCGAAAAGAGCTTCGTGACGCTGCTCGTGTGCACGCTGCTGATGGGCATCCACTCGACGCTGTTCGGACCGGCCAAGTACGCCTATCTGCCGCAGCACCTGGGGCCGTCGGAGATCGTCGGGGGCAACGGCCTGGTCGAAATGGGCACCTTCGTGGCGATCCTGCTGGGAACGCTGCTGGGCGGGGCCCTGATCGACACGGGCGAGCAGGGCCACCTGTACAGCGCGGCGACCTGCGTCGCGCTGGCCTGCGCCGGCGTGCTCGCGAGTCAGCGCATTCCGCCCACCCCGCCGCCCGATCCGGGACTGCGGATCGACTGGAACCCGCTGCGGGTGACCTGGCGCAACGTGCAGATCGCCCGCGAGAGCCGGGGCGTGTTCCTGTCGCTGCTCGGCATCTCGTGGCTGTGGTTCTACGGCGTGCTGCTGCTGACGCACTTCGCGCCGCTCGCCAAGGTCACGCTGGGCGGCGACCCGGCCGTGGCCAACGTGCTGGCCGGCGCCTTCACCGCGGGCATCGCGGCCGGCTCGCTCGCGTGCGCGCGCATGTCGCGCCGGATGGTCGAGATCGGCCTGGTTCCGTTCGGCTCGATCGGGATGACCGTGTTCGGGGTCGACCTGTACTTCGCCTGCGCCGGACTGCCGTACGCGCAGATGCAGACGATGGCGCAATTCTTCGGTCATGCCCGTCACTGGCGCGTGCTGGTCGATCTGTTCCTGCTGTCGGCGTGCGCGGGCCTGTACAGCGTGCCGCTGTACGCGCTGATCCAGACCCGCTGCGCGCCGACCCACCGGGCCCGCATCATCGCCGCCAACAACATCATCAACGCGCTGTTCATGATCGTGGCGTCCTTCTATGCGATCGCGATGATCGACGTGGCCGGACTGACCGTGCCGCAGCTGCTGCTGTCGACCGCGCTGCTGAACGCCGCGGTGGCCGCGTACATCTACGCCCTGATGCCCGAATTCCTGCTGCGATTCCTGTCCTGGCTGCTGGTGCACTCGATCTACCGGATCCGCACCAGCGGAACCTCGAACATTCCGGAGCAGGGCGCCGCGCTGATCGTGTGCAACCATGTGTCGTATGTCGACGCCCTGCTGCTGATGGCGGTCAGCCCCCGCCCGATCCGCTTCGTGATGGACGTGTCGATCTTCCGGCTGCCCGTGATGTCGTGGCTGTTCCGGCAGGTGCGCGCGATTCCGATCGCATCGCGCAGCGTCGACGAGGCCGTGATGGAACGTGCGTTCGAGCAGGTGTCGCAGGCGCTGCGCGATGGTCAGCTGGTGTGCATTTTTCCGGAAGGCCGGATCACCGATGACGGCGAACTGAACCCGTTCCGCCCCGGCCTGACGCGTGTGCTGCAGCGCGACCCGGTGCCGGTGGTGCCGGTGGCGCTTCAGGGCCTGTGGGGCTCGGCGTTCAGCCGCGCCCCGGGAACCCCGCGTCCGATCCGCGCCTTGCGCAGGATCTTCTCGAAGCTGAGCATCGAGGTCGGCGCCGCGCTGGACCCAGCGGCGGCCACGCCGGCGCTGCTGCAACAGCAGGTCGCAGCGCTGCGCGGGGCGTGTCGCTAGCTGTCTTTGCCGCAGCCCTCACCCCGGCCCCGCTCCCGCAAGCGCGAGAGGGGAGGAACTGCTCTGCTGTTTTTGATCAGCCGTCCACATTGGCTGGGGGAGCACGAGGGGGCCAGCCGAGCCCCCTCGTTCTCTTCCTCCAGCCTCTTCCGGCCTACGGCCGGAAGAGGGCGGGCTGGCCGGATGCTGCGGCCTGCCGGTAAGCTTGGGACATGTCCGGCTCAACCTTCGGCCAGATCTTGTGTGTGACCAATTTCGGCGAGTCGCACGGACCGGCGATCGGTTGCATCGTCGACGGCTGCCCTCCGGGGCTGCCGCTGTCCGATGCCGACCTGCAGCCGGACCTTGACCGGCGCAAACCCGGCACCTCGCGCCACGTCACCCAGCGGCGCGAATCGGACCGGGCCGAGATTCTTTCCGGCGTGCACGAGGGGTGCACGACCGGCACCCCGATCGCGCTGCTGATCCGCAACGAGGACGCCAGGAGCAGCGACTACGCGGAGCTGGCCCAGACCTTCCGGCCGGGCCACGCCGACTACACCTATTGGCGCAAATACGGAATACGCGATCCGCGCGGCGGCGGCCGCGCTTCGGCCCGGCTGACCGCGCCGATGGTCGCAGCCGGCGCCATCGCCCGCAAATGGCTTGGGCTGACCTTCGGCACCCGCATCCGGGGGCACCTGCAGCAGCTGGGCGAGCTCGCCGTGCCGTTCGAGTCGTGGGACATGGTCGACGCCAATCCGTTCTTCGCGGCCAGCCTGAACAGCGTTGCCGAGCTGGAGGCCCGGCTGGACGAGCTGCGGCGCAGCGGCGATTCGTGCGGCGCGGTGATCCGGGTGGTGGCTTCGCAGGTTCCGGCCGGACTGGGCAGTCCCCTGTACGACAAGCTCGACGCGCGGATCGCCTACGCCATGATGGGCATCAACGCGGTCAAGGGGGTGGAGATCGGCGCCGGTTTCGCTGCGGCCACCCAGCGCGGCAGCCAGCACGGCGACGAGCTCACGCCCGACGGCTTCGCGTCCAACCATGCCGGCGGCGTGCTGGGCGGCATATCGACCGGCCAGGACATCGAGGTGCGCATCGCGTTGAAACCGACCTCTAGCATCCGGCTGCCGCGTCGGTCCGTCGATCGCAGCTATCGCTCCGTGATCGTCGCCACCCAGGGGCGGCACGATCCGTGCGTGGGCATCCGGGCCACCCCGATCGCGGAGGCAATGCTGGCCCTGGTGCTGATGGACCAGGCGCTGCTGCAGCGGGCGCAGAACGCCGATGTGCGGCACGAGCTGGCGCCCCTGCCGGCGGCTCTGCCCGACATATAATCCGGGAGAACTTCGCGCCGGGATTCGCACGTGCATGCCGCCCCACGTACGCTTTACGACAAACTGTGGGACGAGCACGTCGTACACGTCGAGCCGGACGGCACAGCGCTGCTCTACATCGACCGGCACCTGGTTCACGAGGTGACCAGTCCCCAGGCGTACGAGAGCCTGCGCCTGGCGGGGAGGCAGCCCTGGCGCACCTCCTCGATCGTGGCCACCGCCGATCACAACACGCCCACGCGTGGCTGGGAACACGGGCTCGAAGGCATCGCCGATGCGGTCTCGCGCGAGCAGATCGCCACGCTGGACGCCAACATCCTGCGCTTCGGGGCGGCCGCTTATTTTCCGTTCCGGGACCCGCAGCAGGGCATCGTGCACGTGATCGGCCCCGAGCTGGGCGCGACCCTGCCCGGCATGACCGTGGTGTGCGGCGATTCACACACCGACACGCATGGAGCGCTGGGGGCGCTGGCGTTCGGCATCGGAACTTCCGAGGTCGAGCACGTGCTGGCCACGCAGACGCTGCTCACGCGCAAGGCGCAGAACCTGCTGGTGCAGATCGACGGGACGCTGTGCGCAGGCGTGAGCGCCAAGGACCTGATACTCGATCTGATCGGCCGCATCGGCACGGCAGGCGCCACCGGCTTCGTGATCGAGTTCGACGGCAGCACGGTGCGCAACCTGTCGCTGGAGGCGCGCATGACGTTGTGCAACATGTCGATCGAAGCCGGAGCGCGCGCCGGCATGGTGGCCGTGGACGAGCGCACCATCGAATACGTGCGCGGCCGCCTGTTCGCCCCGACCGGCGCGCAGTGGGAGGCGGCGGCGGCGCACTGGCGCACGCTGCGCTCCGATCCGGACGCCCACTTCGACCGGGTGGTCCGGATCGATGCCAGCCGGGTGGAGCCGCAGGTGACCTGGGGCACCTCGCCCGAGATGGTCTGTTCGATCGGTGGGGCCGTGCCGGATCCGGCGCGCGAGCGCGACGCGGTCCGGCGTGCCGGCATCGAGCGGGCGCTTCAATACATGGGATTGACGCCCGGGGTGCCGTTGACCGATATCCGGATCGACAAGGTATTCATCGGCTCGTGCACCAACTCGCGGATCGAGGATCTGCGCGAAGCGGCCAGCATCGTGCGGGGCCGCCGCGTGGCCTCCTCGGTGCGGCAGGCGCTAGTTGTGCCCGGATCGGGCCTGGTGAAGGCACAGGCGCAGGCCGAAGGGCTCGATCGCGTCTTCCTGGAGGCCGGGTTCGAGTGGCGCCAGCCGGGCTGCTCGATGTGCCTGGGGATGAACGAGGACCGGCTCGGACCCGGCGAGCGCTGCGCGTCCACCTCGAACCGCAACTTCGAGGGCCGGCAGGGCGCCGGCGGGCGCACCCACCTGGTCAGTCCGGCCATGGCAGCCGCCGCGGCGCTGGCCGGGCGCTTCGTCGACGTGCGCGGGCTGCTCTGATGCAGGCCTTCACGCGTCACGTCGGCCTGGTGGTTCCGCTGAATCGGGCCAACGTCGACACCGACCAGATCATTCCCAAGCAGTTCCTCAAATCGATCCGGCGCACCGGCTTCGGGGCCAACCTGTTCGACGAGTGGCGCTACCTGGACCATGGCGAGCCCGGCCAGGATGTGGCCACGCGCCGGCCCAATCCGGAATTCGTACTGAACCTGCCGCGCTACCATTGCGCATCGATCCTGCTGGCCCGGCGCAATTTCGGCTGCGGATCCAGCCGCGAGCACGCCCCCTGGGCATTGCTCGAGTTCGGCTTCCGGGTGGTGATCGCGCCCAGTTTCGCCGAGATCTTCGAGGGCAACTGCCTGAAAAACGGCTTGCTGCCGGTGGGGTTGCCCGAACCGGTCGTCGAACGCCTGTTTGCCGAGGAACAGGCCCAGCCCGGCTATCGGCTCAGCGTCGACCTGAGCGCGCAGTGCGTCACGACGCCCTCCGGCGAAGCGCTGGCCTTCCAGATCGACGAGTTCCGCCGCCAGAGTCTTCTGAACGGGTGGGACGACATCGCGCTGACGCTGCGCCATGCGCAGATCATCCGCGCCTTCGAGCAGCAGCGGCTGGCGCAGATGCCCTGGCTGGCTTGCGTGCGCGCGCCCGCCCGGAGCGGACGGTGAGGCAGGCACGCGTTGCGGTGCTGGCCGGCGACGGTATCGGACCGGAGGTGGTGACCGAGGCGGTGCGGGTGCTCAAGGCGGTGGGCGCCGTGCAGGCCTTGCAGTTCGAGTTTGTCGAAGCCGCGATCGGAGGGGCCGCGGTCGACTCGGACGGCGATCCGCTGCCGCGCCAGACGCTGGCGACGGCGCGCTCGGCCGAGGCGATACTGTTCGGCGCCGTGGGCGATCCGCGTTTCGACGCCGCCCCGCGCGCCGCCCGGCCCGAGCAGGGGCTGCTTCGGCTGCGCAAGGAGCTGGGCGTTTTCGCCAACCTGCGGCCGGCGACCGTGTTTGCCGGACTGGAGCAGGCTTCCTCGCTGAAGCGCGAACTGGTCGAGGGGCTGGACATCCTGATCGTGCGGGAGTTGACCGGGGACATCTATTTCGGGCAGCCGCGCGGCATTCGCGTGCTGCCGGGCGGCGAGCGCGAGGGGTTCGACACGATGCGCTACTCCGAGAGCGAGATCCGTCGCATCGCTCACGTGGCCTTCGGGGCCGCCCGCCGCCGCTCGGGCCGGCTGTGTTCGGTCGACAAGGCCAACGTGCTGGAGACGAGCCAGCTGTGGCGCGAGGTGGTCACCGAGGTCGGGCGCGAATACGGGGACGTGCAGCTCACCCACATGTACGTCGACAACGCCGCCATGCAGCTGGTGCGCTCGCCGCGCCAGTTCGACGTGATGCTCGCCGGCAACCTGTTCGGCGACATCCTGTCCGACGAGGCCTCGATGCTGACCGGCTCGATCGGGATGCTGCCTTCGGCCTCGCTCGATCAGACGGGCAAAGGGCTGTATGAGCCGATCCACGGGTCGGCCCCGGACATCGCGGGCAAGGGCATCGCCAATCCGCTGGCCACGATCCTGTCGGCGGCGATGATGCTGCGGTACACCTTCAAAAGCGAGGCGGCCGCGGTGCGAATCGAACAGGCGGTCCAGCGTGTATTGAAGGCGGGCGCCCGCACCGCCGACCTGGCCGGCGGCAGCGGGCCCGCTGTGGGCACGCGCGCGATGGGCGACCTGGTGATTGCGCAGTTGCAGGTTGAGGGCCCGGCGTGAAAGTCGGCCTGGTCGGATGGCGGGGCATGGTCGGCTCGGTCCTGATGGAGCGGATGGCGAGCGAGCGTGATTTCGACCTTTTCAAGTCGCGCTTCTTCAGCACCTCCAGCCACGGGGCCGCGGCTCCTGCCGTGACCGGCGGGGAGCCCCGGCTGCACGATGCCCACGACCTGGCGGCACTGGGCGACTGCGATGCGATCGTCTCCTGCCAGGGCGGCGACTACACCAGCGCGGTCCATCCCAGGCTGCGCGCGTCGGGGTGGAAGGGATACTGGATCGATGCAGCCTCATCGCTGCGGATGAGCGACGAGGCGATCATCGTGCTCGATCCGGTCAACCTGAACGTGATCCGGGCCGGCCTGCAGCGCGGCGTGCGCGATTTCATCGGCGGCAACTGCACCGTCAGCCTGATGCTGCTGGCGATCGACGGGCTGCTGAAAGCCGGTCTGGTCGAGTGGGTGAGCGCAATGACCTACCAGGCCGCTTCCGGAGGCGGGGCCCAGCACATGCGCGAGCTGCTGCAGCAGATGGGCTTCGTGTTCGACGCCGTGCGCGACCGGCTGGCCGATCCGCATTCGGCGATCCTGGACATCGACCGTTCGGTCAGCCAGGCGCTTCGCTCCGATAAACTGCCTCAGGAGCAGTTCGGAACGGCACTGGCGGGCAACGTGATCGCCTGGGTCGACCGGGATCTGGGACAGGGCGTCAGCCGGGAGGAATGGAAGGCCGGCGCCGAGGCCAACAAGATCCTGGGACGAGCCCCGATGGGGCAGCCGGGTTCCCTGATCGTCGAGAGCATCTGCGTTCGGGTGGGGTCCATGCGCTGCCACAGCCAGGCATTGACCATCAAGCTGTCCCGGGACGTGCCCCTGGCCGAGGTCGAGGCCCTGATCGCCGGGGCCAACCGCTGGGTCGAGCTGGTGCCGAACCGGCGCGACGACACCATCGGTTCGCTCGCTCCGGCCACCGTCAGCGGGCGGCTGCAGATCCCGATCGGCCGGGTCCGCAAGCTGGCGATGGGCGGGCAATACCTGTCGGCCTTCACGGTGGGCGATCAACTGTTGTGGGGCGCAGCCGAGCCATTGCGACGTATGCTACGGATCGCGCTTGATCGGCTGGATTGACCGGCATGCGTCGGCCAGATCAGCCAAACGGGTGGCGGGGACAGTTTCATACTCCCGAACCACATGTTGCGGGTAGTTCTAAACTTGCGCGCGTAAGTGTCTGATGTTATTTTCGAAAACCCTGCATTTCCCGATGTTGAGGGGGCACCCGTGCCGTCGGACAAATTTCGAACCGCGCCACATCGGCTAGTACGCGCCGGCGCTTTTTTCGCCATCAACCTGGGCCTCGCGGTCACAGTCGTGGGGGCGCACGCCGCTGGGCTGGGCCGACTGAACGTTCAATCGGCGCTCGGACAGCCGCTGCGGGCTGACGTCGAGGTGCCCTCGGTTGGCCAGGACGAGGCGGCCACGCTTCAGGTGCGATTGGCGCCGCAATCGGCATTCCGCCAGGCCAATCTGGAATTCAACCCGGCCTTGACCCAGTTGCACTTCGACCTGGAGACGCGCGCGGACGGCAGCTACGTCGTGCACGTGACCTCGGCGCAACCGGTCAACGAGCCGTTCCTCGATCTGTTGCTGGAGCTGACCTGGTCGACCGGACGCGTCTTGCGCGAATACACGGTACTGCTCGATCCGCCGGCGTTGAAGACGGCGCCCGAGATCGTATCGCCGGTCGTGGCGCAGACCCAGCCGGCAGCGCCGCCGCCCGCGAGCCCGGCCGAGGCCGCCCCCGCTCCGATGACGCCGCCCGCAGCGGCGGCCGCGCCCCAGGCCCAGGCCGCCCCGCCCCCGGCGCCCGAACCCGCGCCGCCGCCGGTCGCTGCTGCGCCGCCGCCGCCACCGGCTGCTGCGCCGCCGCCACCACCGGCTGCTGCCGCTCAGCCGCCTCCGGCAGCTCCGCCCGCGCAAGCTGCGGCCCCGAAGGCCGCGCCACAGCGCGGCCGCGCCAAGCCGGCGCCGGCCGAGGCGCCGCCGCCAGCGGCCGCCGCCACGAGCTACAAGGTCAAGCCCGGCGACACGCTGGGGCAGATCGCGAACGCCAACAAGTCGGCCAGCGTTTCGCTGGATCAAATGCTGGTGGCCCTGCTCAAGGCCAATCCGAACGCGTTCATCAAGAACAACATGAACCTGGTGCTGGCGGGCGCCACGATCGCGATTCCGCAGGACACCGAGGCACGCGGGGTCGATCCGAATGACGCACATCGTGAGGTGGTCGCGCAAAGCGCCGACTTCGCGGCCTATCGAAGCCGCCTCGCCCAGGTTGCGGCGGCGGCGCCTCCACCGCCTGCGGCCCCGACCAAGGCCGCGGTCCAGGGCAAGGTGACCGCCAAGGTTGAGGAAAAGGGCGCTCCGCCGAAATCGGGAGATCAGCTGAAGATCGCCAAGGCCGAGGCCGCCGCCACCGCAGCGACCCAGGCGGCCGACGAGGCGCAGATGCGCCAGCGCATGCTGAAAGAAGAGCAGACGCGTGCCGACGCGCTGAAGAAGACCAACGAGAAGCTCGCCAAAGAGCTCGAAGTGGTCAGCAGAGCCGCAGCGCTGGCGCAGGAGCAGGCCAAGACGAAGGCCGACGCTGCTCAGTTGAAGGCTGAAGCGGCGGCGGCCAAGGCGAAGGCCGAGGCCGATGCCGCCAGGGCCAAGGCCGATGCGATCGCGGCCAAGGCCAAAGCGGAGGCCGATGCGGCGTCCGCCAAGGCCAGGGCCGAAGCAGATGCCGCCCGGGCGAAGGTCGAAGCGGCCGCGGCGGCCGCGGCGGCCAAGGCCAGGATCATCGAAGCGGAGCAGGCCGCGCGGGCCAGGGCGGAGGCCGACAAACTGGCAGCGTCCAAGAAGGCCGAGCCGGCGCCTGTTGCGGCGCCCCCGCCTGCGACGGTCGCCAAGGTCGAACCGCCCAAAGCCGAGGCGCCCAAGGCGGCTGCGGCGCCCGCCGGCGGCGGGGAAAGCCTGGTGGACCAGTTGACCTCGGCGCCGGTGCTGGGCACCCTGGGCGTGGTGCTGGTGGTGGCGCTATGGGGCATCAACTTCTATCGGAAGAAGAAGGTTGAGCGGTCCGACCAGTTCAAGTCCACAGTCGACGGCATGCGCGCCAACTCGCTGTTCGGCGCCACCGGCGGCCAGAGCGTCGACACGGGCGCGACCAGCACGTTCAATTCGAGTTTCATACCGGCGGCTTCGCAACTCGATTCCAACGAAGTCGACCCGGTGGCCGAGGCCGATGTGTACATCGCGTACGGGCGCGAGGAACAGGCCGAGGAGATACTCAAGGAGGCGCTGCGGCTCCAACCCGACCGGGTCGGAGTGCGCGTCAAGCTGCTCGAAATCTATTCCCGCCGGGGCGACAAGGCGGCCTTCACCACGCTGGCGCAGGATCTGCACGACCGCTCCGGCGGAGCCGGCGAGGAATGGGACCGCGCGGTCAAGCTGGGCCGTTCGCTGGATCCGAGCAACCCGCTGTACAGCGGAGGAGGGCCAGCCGGCGCCGACCTGGGACACGGCCCGACCACCGACCTGCGCGTTGCGGTGCCCGGGTCCGATTCGTATTCGACCGTGGGATCATCGTTGCCACCTCAGGTCGATAGCACGTCGACTCAGCCGCTCATCACCGACTTCCAGAGCGGGCGGGCCACGAACCAGCCGTCCGCCGCGTCCGTCCTCGGACTGTCTGGCGGCACCCGCCAGGGCGCCGATTCGAGGCTGGGAGACACGAAACTGCCGGTGGACTCTCAAGTGGCTCCGGCCACGCGCGGGCTCGCGCCGGGCTCCACTGACATGCCCAGAATGTCCAGCAGCGCTCCGACGCTGCCCATCGACGAGCCGGCCAAGCCCCTGAGCGGCATCGACTTCGGCGCGCTGGATTTCGATCTGGGTCCGACCAAGGCCGGCGCCGACGGCTCCGCAACGGTCTTGATGCCGGTGCCCGAAGAGCACCAGGCATCGCCCGCGAAGACGGTCCCGCAGCAGGAGGTCCCGACCGTCCCGTCGATCGAGCTGATGTTCGAGCCCACCACGCCGACGGCGCGTCGGACCACCGGGGCGGCGACGGCCACCGGATCGGTTCCGATGCCGGAGATCGACCTGAACCTGCCGACGATGAGCCCGAGCACGCGCCCGACCTCGCCGTCGTCTCTGGAAGAGGCGCTTTCCAGGCCCACGCTGCTCGGAGCGGTGGGTGCCTTGCCGGACGAGCACGCTTCGCGCCTGACATCCAACACCGATCAGGCAACGGTACCGTTGATCGATTTCGACCTGTCCGGAACGGAGTCGACCCTGTCGGGACGGCGCACCGAGACGCAGGCCGGCACGCCGCTCGCCTCGCAGATGGCCACCAAGCTGGACTTGGCGCGCGGCTACATCGACCTGGGCGTGAAGGATGGCGCGCGCGAGTTGCTCGAAGAGGTGATGCGCGACGGCACGCGCGAGCAGCGCCAGCAGGCGGTCGAACTGATCAAGATGGTCGAGGCCTGACCCGGGCGGTCGCATAGATTCCGCGCCGCCCTTGTCCTTCGCTTTTGGCCAGCCAAGCCCCCTCGTTCTCTTCCTCCCGCCCTTTTCCGGCCAAAGGCCGGAAAAGGGTGCTGCGTGATCCTTTCGACCTGACTTCATGCGCATCGCCCTGGGGCTGGAGTACGACGGCACCGGGTTCGCCGGCTGGCAGACCCAGAAGGACGGCTCCGGCATCCAGGACGCGGTTGAAGCGGCGCTGGGCTCCTTCGTCGGGCAGCCGGTGTCGATCGTCTCGGCCGGCCGCACCGACGCCGGAGTGCATGCGACCGGCCAGGTCGTGCACCTGGACAGCCCGGTACGGCGCGAGACGGGCGCGTGGGTGCGCGGGATCAACCGGTTCCTGCCGCGCGCGATTGCGATCCGCTGGGCCCGCGAGGCGCCCGACCAGTTCCATGCCCGCTTCAGTGCCGTGGGTCGTACCTACGAGTACTGGATCCTGAACGACCCGGTCCGCTCCGCGCTGCTCGATCACCGCACCGGCTGGGTATTCCGGCCGCTGGACGTGGCCGCAATGCAAACGGCCGCCCGGTCGCTGCTCGGTACGCACGATTTTTCCGCGTTTCGCTCGGCCCAGTGCCAGGCAGCCTCACCCGTGCGCGAGCTGCGCCGATTCGACGTCGAGCGCCTCGGGCGACTGGTGCGCGTGCAGGTGGCGGCCAACGCCTTCCTGCACCACATGGTGCGCAACCTGGTCGGAACGCTGGTCTACATCGGCGTGGGGCGGCGCTCGCCCCAGTGGGCCAGCGAGGTGCTGGACCGGCGCGATCGCGCGGCGGCGGCACCGACTTTCGCGGCTTGCGGGCTGTATCTGACCCGGGTCGAGTACGATCGGGCGCTGGATCTGCCGATCGGAGCCGATGTGGAGATGCCGTGCCAACCGTGGCGCGAACCCGGATCAAGATCTGTGGACTGACGCGGCCCGAGCACGTGGTGGCGGCCGGCGAGCTGGGCGTCGATGCAGTCGGTTTCGTCTGCTGCGACAGCAGCCCGCGGTTCGTGCCGCCGCAACGGCTGGCCTTGCTCGCCGGCGAGCTGGCGCCGTTCGTTACACCGGTGCTGCTGTTCGTGAATGCGGCGCGCGAGACCATCGAGCAGGCGCTGCAGCTCGTCCCGCACGCGCTGCTGCAGTTCCACGGCGAGGAGTCGCCGGCCGATTGCGCCCGCTTCGGGCGCGCCTACCTGCGCGCGGTGCCGATGGCCGAGGGGGTCGATTTGTTAGACTGGGAGAAACGGTACGCGACGGCGGCAGCGTTGCTGGCGGATGCGCCGGGCGCCACTTTCGGAGGCAGCGGCCGCGTGTTCGACTGGAACAGGTTGCCGGGGATGGAACGTCGCAGCCGGCCGCTGATCCTGGCCGGCGGTCTGGACGCTTCCAATGTCGGTGCGGCGATCCGCGCGGCCCGCCCCTACGGGGTCGATGTCAGCAGCGGCGTCGAAGCGGAGCGGGGGATCAAGAGCGAAGCTCTGATGCGCGAGTTCGTGGCCGCGGTGCGCGCGACCGATGGCGTTTCCTGAGTCGGAACCCTCAAGGATGAAGCCCTACGATTTGCCAGATCCCCACGGCCACTTCGGTCCCTATGGGGGCACGTTCGTGGCCGAAACGCTGATGTACGCGCTCGGTGAGCTGCGTCAGGCCTACCAGCAGTGCCAGTCTGATCCGCAGTTCCAGGCCGAGCTGCACAGCGAGCTGAAGCATTACGTCGGCCGCCCCAGCCCGATTTACCACGCGCGCCGCTGGAGCCAGGAGCTCGGCGGGGCCCAGATCTACCTGAAGCGCGAAGACCTGAACCACACCGGGGCGCACAAGATCAACAACACGATCGGGCAGGCGCTGCTGGCGCGCCGCATGGGCAAGCGGCGCGTGATCGCGGAAACCGGTGCCGGGCAGCATGGGGTGGCAACGGCGACGGTGGCGGCGCGCTACGCGATGAAGTGCGTGGTCTACATGGGGTCGGAGGACATGGGACGGCAGGCCGCCAACGTGTACCGGATGCGGCTGCTGGGCGCCGTGGTGGTGCCGGTGGAAAGCGGCTCGCGGACCCTGAAGGACGCTCTGAACGAGGCGATGCGAGACTGGGTGACGAACGTAGGCGACACGTTCTACATCCTGGGCACCGTGGCCGGCCCGCACCCCTATCCGATGATGGTGCGCGATTTCAACTCGGTGGTCGGCAAGGAATGCCTGCAGCAGATGCCGGAGATCGCCGGCCGCCAGCCCGACGTCGTGATCGCCTGTGTCGGCGGCGGCAGCAACGCGATGGGGATCTTCTACGATTACATCGGGCTGGAGCAGGTCAAGCTGGTCGGGGTCGAGGCGGCCGGCGAGGGTCTGTCCAGCGGGCACCACGCCGCCAGCCTCCAATGCGGAACGCCGGGAGTGCTGCACGGCAACCGCACCTACCTGCTGCAGGACGCGCAGGGCCAGATCCAGGCCACCCACAGCATCAGCGCCGGCCTGGACTACCCCGGAGTCGGACCGGAGCACGCCTGGCTGAAGGACAATGGCCGCGCCGAGTACGTCGGGGCGACCGATGCCGAGGCGCTGCAGGCGTTCCACGACTGCTGCCGGATAGAAGGCATCATCCCGGCGCTCGAATCGAGCCACGCGCTGGCGTACGCGGCGAAGCTGGCCCCGACGCTGCCGGCCGACAAGATCCTGCTGGTCAATCTGAGCGGACGCGGCGACAAGGACCTGCACATCGTGGCGCAGGCGGGCGGGCTGGAGTTCTACTGCCGCGCTTCGTGCCGCGAGGCCAGCGTCGCCTACGGAAAGAACTGATGTCGCGCATCGCCGAGCGTTTCATGCGGCTGCACTTCGAGGATCGCACCGGGCTGATTCCGTACGTGACGGCGGGCGATCCATCGCCGCAATCGACCGTGCTGCTGATGCATCGGCTGGCCGGGGCGGGCGCCGACGTGATCGAGCTGGGCGTGCCGTTTTCAGACCCGATGGCCGATGGGCCGGTGATTCAAAGAGCCTCCGAACGCGCGATTCGCCAGGGCGTTGGACTGCGCGATTGTCTGGAATTCGTCGCCGAGTTTCGCCGCCACAACGCGACCACCCCGGTGGTGCTGATGGGGTACGCCAACCCGATCGAGCAGATCGGCCCGGAGCGTTTTGCGATGCTCGCCTCGGCCGCCGGCGTCGACGGCGTGCTGGTGGTCGACTACCCGCCCGAGGAGTGCACCGATTTTGCCGCTCGCCTGCGCGAGCGCGGCATCGATCCGATCTTCCTGCTGGCGCCGACCTCCACCGGGCATCGGATCGAACTGGTGGCCCGCGTGGCCGGCGGCTACGTGTACTACGTCAGCTTGACGGGCATCACCGGCGCCGGCCACCTGGACGTGGCGGCGGTGGCGGACCGGATTCCAGCGATCCGCGAGCGGGTGCGGTTGCCGGTGGGCGTCGGGTTCGGCATCAAGGACGCCGCCAGCGCGCAGGCCATCGCACAGGTGGCCGACGCGGTCGTGATCGGAAGCCGCGTGATCCAGGCGATGGAGGATGCGGACGGCGCCGATCCGGTCGAGGCGGCCGGCGCGTTCGTTCAGACGATCCGGGCGGCGCTGGATGCGCGCAGGGGCAAGGACGTGGCCGACAACGGGGGAAACCGATGAGCTGGATCGACAAGCTGCTGCCGCCGCGGATCAAGCAGGGCGGCTCGCGCAAGACGGTTCCGGAAGGCGTGTGGACCAAGTGTCCCGGCTGCGAAGCCGTTCTGTACAGCGCGGAATTGGAGCGCAGCCTGCAGGTCTGCCCGACCTGCTCGCATCATCTGAGGATCCGCACGCGCGAGCGGCTCGATGCGCTGCTCGACCCCGAAGGCCGGTATGAAATCGGCCAGGAGATCGTTCCGGTCGACACGCTGAGATTCAAGGACAGCCGCAAATACGCCGAGCGCATCCAGGAGGCGATGCAGGCAACCGGCGAAACCGATGCGATGGTCGTGATGGGCGGGGCCATCCGGGCCATCCCGGTGGTGGTGGCCGCCTTCGAATTCGAGTTCATGGCCGGCTCGATGGGATCGGTGGTCGGGGAACGCTTCGTGCGCGGGGCGCAGACGGCGCTGGAGCAGAAGGTGCCCTTCATCTGCATCACCGCCAGCGGAGGGGCGCGCATGCAGGAGGGGCTGCTGTCGCTGCTGCAGATGGCCAAGACCGCGGCCATGGTGGGCAAGCTGGCCGAGGCCCGCCTGCCGTTCCTGACCGTGCTGACCGACCCGACCACCGGCGGTGTGTCGGCCAGTTTCGCGTTCCTGGGCGATGTGGTGATCGCCGAGCCCAAGGCGCTGATCGGGTTTGCCGGCCCGCGCGTGATCGAGCAAACGGTGCGCGAAAAGCTTCCGGAGGGATTTCAGCGTGCGGAGTTTCTGCTGCAGCACGGCGCCATCGACCTGATCATCGACCGCCGCGAGATGCGCGACGAACTGGCACGCCTGCTCGCGTTGCTGCTGCGACAGCCGATCGACGCGATCGCGTAGGGCGCGACGGATCGCGTAAAACGGCCTGCGGGTGACGCAACTCGACGCCTGGCTGCAGCGGATCGAGCGGCTGCACCACCGAACCATCGAAATGGGCCTGGCGCGCGTGCGCCCGGTGGCCGAGCAGCTGGCACTGCGGCTGGAGTGTCCCAGTGTCGTGGTGGCGGGGACCAACGGCAAAGGGTCGACCTGCGCGATGCTCGACGCCATGCTGCGGGCGGCCGGCTACCGGGTCGGGCGCTACAGTTCGCCCCACCTGCTGCGCTTCAACGAGCGGGCGATGGTCGACGGAACGCCCGCCACCGACGAGGCCCTGATCGAGCAGTTCGAGGCGGTCGAGCGCGCGCGCGGCGACGTTTCGCTCACGTATTTCGAGTTCACCACCCTGGCTGTTCTGCGGCTGTTCAGCGCGCAGCGGCTCGATGCGGCGGTCCTGGAGATCGGCCTGGGCGGGCGCCTGGATGCGGTGAACCTGATCGACGCCGACTGCTCCGTGGTGACCTCGATCGGGCTGGATCATGCCGACTACCTGGGATCGACGCGTGACAGCGTAGCGTTCGAAAAGGCGCACGTGTACCGGGGCGGAAGGCCGGCGATCTGTTCCGATCCGTCTCCGCCCGACTCGCTGATGGCTTACGCCGGCTCCATTGGCGCGGATCTGCGCATTCTGGGGCGCGACTTCGAGGCGATCGTGCTGTCCGAGGAGACGGGCGTGCGGCCGCCACAGCAGTGGACCTACCGGGGCCGCGTCGTGCGGCGCGCGGCGCTGCCCATCCCGTCGCTGCGCGGGCCGCACCAGTTGCGCAACGCGGCCGGCGCGATCGCCGCGCTGGAGGCGCTGCAGGAGCGGCTGCCGGTGAGCCAGCAGGCGGTTCGCGAAGGCCTGCGGCGAGCCGGAATCGAAGGACGGTTCCAGGTCGTTCCGGGGCGGCCGGCCGTGATCCTGGATGTCGCGCACAACCCGCAGGCGGCCGAGGCGCTGGCCCTGACGCTGGATCAGCACGTGTGCCCGGGACGCACGCACGCGGTGTTCGCGATGCTGCGCGACAAGGATGCGGCGGGCGTTTTCCAGCAGATGGGACGGCGCGTGGATCGGTGGTACCTGGCGCCGACCTCCGGTCAGCGCGGCATGGACGCGGGCACGCTCGCTTCGGTGCTGCAGGCGCATGCGGCGCCCTCGGTTCGGCTCGACGCGCGCTTCGATTCGGTCGGCCAGGCGCTGGCTGCGGCGCGTGAGGCGGCCGCGCCGGATGATAGAATTTTGGTGTTTGGATCGTTCGTCACCGTCGCCGACGCGATGCGCGAATTGCACAGCGACCGGCGGGAGCCGAGGGGCGCGGATTCGAGATGAGATGAGCTCCGAAGGGGCGGGTGTCGACGAAACGGCCCTGCGGGCCGGCAAGGCAGCCCGGATACGGGTACGGATGCGCCGACGCCTGATTGGAGCTGCGGCGTTGTTGCTGGGTACGGCGGTGGTGGTTCCGATGATGCTGGACCCGGCCCCGCGCCCGCTTCCCGACAACATTCCCGTCGACATTCCGAGCGAGCGCACGCCGTTCGCACCGCGCCTGTCGCTGCCCCCCTCCGCCTCGGGTGCGCCCTCCTCCGCCCCCTCCTCCGCACCGGGCGCGCCCGGTGCTACGGAGGGCAAGCCAGGCGCGCCGGCGGGCGAGCCCGCCGCCGCACCCGGTGCTACGGAGGGCAAGCCTTCCGCCTCACAGTCGGAGCCCGCCCCGGCGACAGGCGGTGCCTCCGAGTCCGCGTCCGCCGACGCGCGCAGCGCGAAGGAACAGCCTCAGGCTGCCCCCGCCGCAGGCGCCGGGGAGGGCTCGCCCGACGAAGCGCGCAGCGCGAAGTCGGGGCGGTGGTTCGTGCAGGCGGCTGCGTTGTCCAGCGAGAGTGCCGCGCGCCAGCTGTCCGAGCGGCTGACCAAGGTGGGCCTTGCGCCGTTCGTCGAGCGCACCGATGCAGCCGGGTCCACGCTGTACCGTGTGCGGCTGGGACCGTATGCCTCGCGTGACGCCGCGGTCAAGGTGCGCCGGCACCTGCATGCGATGGGCGTTGGCTCCAACGTCGTGCGGGTCGAGGAGGCCCAGCGATGAACCTTCTGGACGTGTCACTGGTAGCGGTGGCTCTGATCTCGGTGATCGCGGGAGCGTTGCGCGGTTTCGTCAAGGAGCTCACGGCCCTGGCGGGCTGGGTGCTGGCGGTCCTGCTGGTGATTCACTGTTCGGTCAGCCTGGGCGAGCGCCTTCCGTTCGATCCGGGGGCGGGCGGCGTGCGCACCGCCGTGGCCGCGATCCTGATCGTTCTGGTCTGCGTGCTGAGCGCGAGCCTGCTCGGGCGCATGCTGCGCGCCGTGCTGACGGCCGCCAAGCTGGGCGGCGCGGACCGGGCCCTGGGGGCCTTGTTCGGCATTGCGCGCGCCGGAGCCGTGTGGCTGCTGGCAGCCGTGATCATCATTCACCTGGGGATGGCGCAGCGCCCCTTCTGGAAGTCCTCGCGGCTGGCCCCGTTGATCGAGGCCGCGCTACGATGGATGTCGCCCGAGCTTGTACCTTCAGCACCCTGGCTGAAGGTTGTGCCTGGAGTTTGAAACGATGTGTGGAATTGTCGGTGTAGTGGCCACGGGTCCGGCCAACCAGCTGCTGTATGACGCGCTGCTGTTGTTGCAGCACCGCGGCCAGGATGCCGCCGGTATCGCCACCGTGCACGGCAATCGCTTCTACATGTTCAAAGGGGCGGGCCAGGTGCGCGACGTGTTCAGAACCCGCAACATGCGTTCGCTGCCGGGCAAGTCCGGCATCGCGCAGGTCCGATACCCGACGCAGGGCTCGGCCAGCGACACCGAGGAGGCGCAGCCGTTCTACGTGAACGCGCCGTTCGGCATCACGCTGGTCCACAACGGCAACCTGACCAACACCGACACCCTGAAGGAAGAGATGTTCCGGCGCGACCGGCGCCACATCAACACGAACTCCGACTCGGAAGTGCTGCTGAATGTGCTGGCGCACGAGCTGCAGATTGCCAGCAACGGGCTGTCGCTGGATCCGGAGGCGATCTTCGCCGCCGTGTCGGCGCTGCATGGGCGCGTGAGCGGCTCCTATGCCGTGGTGGCCGAGATCGCCGGCTATGGACTGCTGGCGTTTCGCGACCGCTTCGGCATCCGTCCGCTGTGCTTCGGAGTGATGGAGACCGATATCGGCACCGAGTACATGATCGCATCCGAATCGGTGGCGCTGGAGGGCCTGGGCTACCGGTTCGTGCGCGATGTGGCTCCGGGCGAAGCGGTGTTCGTCGATTTCGATGGGCGCTTCTTCAGCCGCCAGTGCGCCGAGCGGGCGAGCCTGAATCCGTGCCTGTTCGAATACGTTTACCTCGCGCGCCCCGATTCGCTGATCGACGGCATCTCGGTCTACGGGGCGCGGCTGCGCTTGGGCGAGTACCTGGCCAACCGGGTGGCCCGCGAGTTGCGCACCGGCGACATCGACGTGGTGATGCCGATTCCGGACTCGAGCCGGCCGGCGGCGATGCAGCTGGCCAACCGCCTCGGTCTGAGCTACCGCGAGGGCTTCATCAAGAACCGCTACATCGGACGGACCTTCATCATGCCCGGGCAGGCGGTGCGGGCGCGCTCGGTGCGCCAGAAGCTGAACGCGATCGGGGTCGAGTTCAAGGGCAAGAACGTGCTGCTGGTGGACGACTCGATCGTGCGCGGCACCACCAGCCAGGAGATCGTGCTGATGGCCCGCGAGGCCGGCGCCAACCGGGTCTATTTCGCCTCGTCGGCTCCGCCGGTGCGCTTCCCGAACGTCTATGGAATCGACATGCCCACGCGCGCCGAGCTGATCGCGGCCTCGCGCACGGACGATGAGATCCGGCGCCTGATCGGCGCCGACGCACTGATCTACCAGGGCATCGATGACCTCAAGAGCGCGGTGCGCGCCGGCGCCACCCATCTGGACGGCTTTGAAGCCTCGTGCTTCGACGGCGTGTACATCACCGGCGACGTGACGGCGGCCTACCTGGACCGGATCGAGCGTGCCCGGCTGGCACCGCAGCTTTCCGAGGGCGGCGGACTGTCTCAGCTCAGCCTGGCGATCGAATCGGCCGATTCGTGAGCCGGCCATGAGCCAAGACGATCGCCGCGGCGGCACGCAGACCCGGGCGGTTCGCGCCGGCACGATGCGCAGCCAGTTCAACGAGCACAGCGAGGCGCTTTTCCTGACCTCCAGCTTCGTGTTCGACAGTGCCGAACAGGCCGCGCGGCGGTTCGCCGGGCAGGAGGAGGGCTACGTCTATTCGCGCTTTTCCAATCCGACCGTGCGCATGTTCGAGCAGCGGCTGGCCGCTCTGGAGGGCGGTCAGGACTGCCTGGCCACCGCCTCGGGCATGTCGGCCATCCTGATCCTGTGCCTGGCGCATCTGAAGGCGGGCGATCACGTTCTGTGCAGCGCCAACGTGTTCGGAGCCACCGTGCAGCTGTTTTCCAATCAGCTCGCGCGGTTCGGCATCGAGACCACCTTCGTGTCGGGCACGGATCCGTCCGGATGGCGGGCGGCGGCGCGGCCCCGGACCCGGCTGATGTTCTGCGAAACGCCGTCCAATCCCACGATGGAAGTGGTGGACCTGGACGCGTTCGCGGCTGCGGGCCGCGAGCTGGGCGCCCTTACGGTAGTCGACAACTGCTTCTGCACTCCCGCCTTGCAGCGCCCGCTCGAATTCGGCGTGGATCTGGTGATGCACACGGGCACCAAGTACCTGGACGGGCAGGGGCGGGTGCTCGGAGGGGCGCTGGTCGGACGAACGGACTTCGTGCGCGAGGTGCTGGTTCCGACGCTGCGGACCACCGGCCCCAGCCTGTCTCCGTTCAATGCCTGGGTGCTGCTCAAGGGCCTGGAGACGCTGCCGCTTCGCCTGAAGGCGCAATCGGCTTCGGCCCTGCAGCTGGCAAAGTGGCTGCAGCAGCAGCCCGCCGTGGCCCGGGTGCTGTACACGGGCCTCGAGTCGCACCCTCAGCACGCTCTGGCGCGGCGCCAGCAAAGCGGCTTCGGGGCGGTGGTCGGATTCGAACTGAAGGCAGCCCAGGCCGAGGCGCGCCAGCGCGCCTGGCGCCTGATCGACGCGGTTCGGCTGCTGTCGATTACCGCCAACCTGGGCGACACGCGAAGCACCATTACCCACCCGGCCACCACCACGCACGGGCGGCTGACGGCAGAGATGCGCCAGCGCGCCGGCATCGACGAGTCGCTGGTGCGGATCGCCGTCGGGTTGGAGGACGTCGAGGACCTCCAGCAGGACCTACAGCGCGGGCTGGAAGCCTGACGCGACAATGGGGCGTCGGTTTAAGGGTCTTAGCGTATGCGGGGGACACCCGGTCGATGGCGCGCAGCAAGGGGCGGAGTTAACCTGCCCCGTCCCCAGGGCCCGCTCGGCAGCATTGAAGCCGAAACGGTCGCGCCGGGGCATTTTTCACTGTCATGTTGAGGTTGGACTCACTTTCGAATCCGGCTGGGACGTGCAGCAGCAATCACGTTTTTGGCGCGGCATCGCCATGGGGGCCGCGAGCAGGACAGCCGCGACATGACCAAGGTTTCCGACGACATCAAGCTGGGTGACTTGGCGCGCCGGGCGGCCAAAGCGCTGACCCGGGCCGGCCTTGAGCACCGGATCGATATCTATCGCGACATTGAAGTCGACGACCCGGCGGTGCAGAAGATGCTGGGCCGGCCGCACCGGGTTCGCGTCCGGATCAAGATCACCGCCCAGAGCCTGCTGTTCGAGGATCGCCCGGGCGTTGCCGCCAACGACACCGGCAACCCCGTCCGCAAGAGCAGCGCCGAAGCCACGCGCAAGAAGCTCAAAGTCTAGCGCCCCGGACGAAGCCACTTCGAACGCGTGGGTGCGCGGCCGATCGCGACTCGCTAGAATCGGCGCGACTCGAAGATATCCCACCGAACAGTACGGACGCTGGCGCCGCGCGGGCGCAACGGAGGTTTCAAGATGGATCGAACTAGGCGCAGACTGGTTCAGGCAGTCGCTGGTGCCTCGGCCGTGGGGGCAGGACTGCGCACGGGTTGGGCCGCCGAACCGCGGGCTTTGGCGCTGTCGCATCAGTTTCCTCCCAGCACGGGCGAGGACGGCGACTTCCGCGACCGGCTGTGTCGCCGCTTCGCGGCCGACGTCGAGCGGCGCACTTCGGGCGCGTTGAAGATCACGATCTACCCGAATTCCTCGCTGATGAAGACCAAGGCCCAGATCAGTGCGCTGCGCAAGGGTGCGCTGGACCTGGGGCTGGTGCCGCTGCCGTATGCGGGCGGTGAGATCGCCGAGGCCAACATCGGGCTGATGCCCGGTGTGGTTTCGTCCTACGAGCAGGGCTCGAGCTGGAAAGAGTTGCCGGTGGGGCGGACGCTGGCGGGCGTGCTGGCCGACAAGGGCATCATGATCCTGACCTGGGTCTGGCAGGCGGGCGGCGTGGTCAGCCGCACCCGGCCGATCGTCGAGCCCGGGGACGCCAAGGGACTGAAAGTGCGTGGCGGCAGCCCCGAGATGGAGATGGTGCTGAAGGCGGCCGGAGCAGCGGTGACGTCGGTCACGTCCGACGAGATCTACGCGGCGATGCAGACCGGCGTGCTGGACGCCGCGATGACGTCCTCGACCAGCCTGATCTCGTACCGTCTCGAAGAGGTGGCCAAGCAGCTCACCACCGGTCGCGGCAAGGCGTACTGGTTCATGTTGGAGCCGCTGCTGATGTCGCGCAACGTGTTCGAGACGCTTCCGAAGAACCAGCAGGACGCGATCACCTCGGCGGCCACGGCCCTGGAGCCGTTCGGGGTCGAGGGAGCCAAGGCGGACGATCAGAAAGTCGCGATGGTCTACCAGAAAGCCGGTGGCAAGGTTTACGACCTGACGGCCGCCACGGTGGATCACTGGCGCGCGCTGGCACGCGATACCGCGTGGAAGGACTTTGCTGCCCGATCGGACAGCTGCGCCCGGCTGATGAAGCTGGCCGAGCAGACGATGGCTTGAGCCTGGCGGCGGAGGTGCCACGGCGAACTCGATGTTCGAACGGCTATCGCGCGCTCTGAGCCTGATCAATCGCCTGTTCGCAGCCGTTTCGATAGCGGCGATGCTGGCGGCCGCCGCGGTTCTGACCAGCAGCGTTGCCACGCGCTATTTCCTCAAGTTACCGACCGACTGGCAGGATGAACTTTCGGTGTTCCTGCTGGTCGGCGCGACCTTCATGAGCGGCGCCTACGTGCAGGCGAACCGCGGCCACATCGGCATCGGCGTGATGGCGGGCTTTCTGACGCCGCGCTGGAACCGTCTGCGGATGTGGCTGTGCGACGTGCTCAGCCTGCTGTTTTGCTCGTTTTTCGCCTGGAAATCGTGGGTGCTGCTGCTCGAAGCGGTTCACGAGGGGCAGACCACCGACTCGACCTGGGCTCCACCCCTGTGGATCCCGTATGGACTGATGGCGACGGGCATGACGCTGCTGTCGCTTCAACTGGCGCTGCAGGCAGCCGGTTTCGGACGGTCACAAGGCGAGCGCCGGTGAGCGCGGGCGCAGTGGGCGCCGCTTACGGCGTGGCCACGCTCGTGTTCATGTTCACGGGGATGCCGATCGCCTTCGCGCTCGGCATCACCGCCGTGTCGTTCATGCTCGCGCTGATGCCGCTGGCGGCGCTCGAAATCGTCACCCAGAACGTGTACGAGGAAATGGCCAGCATCACGCTGCTGTCCATTCCGCTGTTCATCCTGAAAGGGGCCGCGATCGGGCGCTCGCGCGCCGGGGCGGACCTTTACAGCGCGGTCCACGTCTGGATGAACCGGATTCCGGGGGGCCTGGGCATCGCCAACGTGTTCGCCTGCGCGCTGTTCGCCGCGATGGCCGGTTCGAGCCCGGCCACCTGCTCGGCGATCGGCTCGGCCGGGATTCCCGAAATGCGGATGCGCGGCTACCCCGGCGGCTTTGCCGCCGGCATCATCGCGGCGGGCGGCACGCTGGGAATACTGCTGCCGCCGTCGATCACGATGATCATCTACGCGGTGGTGGCCGAGCAGTCCCTCGGGCGGCTGTTCCTGGCCGGCGTCGGCCCCGCCCTGCTGCTGGTGGTGCTGTTCAGCGCCTATTGCGTGTGGCGTTACCGCCTGGAGCAGCGGCGCGCCAGCGAGGCTTCGCGCCTGCACGGGGCCCGATCGGCCCTGCTGGACCACGAGCCGTTCACCATGACGCAGCGCTTCCAGGCGCTGCCGCGGGTGATGCCGTTTCTGCTGCTGCTCACCGGCGTGATGGTGGCGCTGTACGGGGGCTTCGCGACCCCGTCCGAAACGGCCGGTCTGGGCGCTTTGCTCGCCCTTGGGCTGGTCGGCACGATCTACCGGGTCTGGCGCCTCAGGGAGGTCGCCCCGATCCTAGTTTCGACGCTGCGCGAATCCACGATGCTGATGTTCATCATCGGCATGTCGCTGCTGTACTCGTACGTGATGAGTTACCTTCACATCAGCCAGGCGACCGCGCAATGGATCGTCGGGCTGCACCTGTCGCGCTGGCTGCTGCTGATCTCGATCCTGCTGATGGTGGTGGTGCTCGGCTTTTTCCTGCCGCCGGTGTCGATCATCCTGATGACGGCGCCGGTGATCCTGCCGCCGTTGCGTGCGGCCGGCTTCGACCTGGTCTGGTTCGGCGTGGCGATGACGATCGTGATGGAAATGGGGCTGATCCACCCGCCGGTCGGGCTGAATATCTTCGTGATTCGAAACGTGGCGCCCGATATACCGCTGCGTGACGTGGTGCTGGGCGTGCTGCCGTTCGTCGCGCTGATGACGCTGGCACTGCTGGTCCTGTGCCTGGTCCCGCAGATCGCGATCTGGTTTCCGGACGCGCTGCTGGGAGCAAGGACGCAATAGCCCCGCTTCGCCCTTCGGGCTACGCAGGGCGGGCGGTGTTGATCCCTTCGAAGAAGGGATCAACACCGCCCGATGATCGAGGCCGTGGCGATCAGCTCCTCGGTCAGCGCCGCCAGCGTGCGGCCCGGCACCGCGTAAGGATCGATCACGGCCCGCTCCGAATACTTCAGCAGCGTGGATGAATTGACCTTGGTCAGATTGACCTGGCCCATGGTCCAGCTGGAGAAGCGGCGCTCCGGGATTTCCTCGTAATTGAGCAGCGTGACGCGCCGATGCCTGCGGTCGCACGCGATCCGGTTGTACAGCACATTGACCGGGTCGCGCCCGCCCTCCAGAACCTGCATGAACACCTCGCCGCCATGACACAGCACGCCGGTGACCCCGAGCTCCGGGTTGTTGCGGCGCGCCTGCAGCAGGATCGCCTCGATCAGCCCCTCGGGGACCGGTTCGGCGGCACGACTCGCATAGAGCAGGCGAACCAGCATCGGTTCAGGTCCTGGCCGTGGCGGCGCCGATCAGCGACAGGAACTCGCGCCGCAGGTTGACGTCCTTAAGGAACGAGCCGCGCATCACGCTGTTGGTCATCTTGGACTCGGTGTCCTTGACGCCGCGCCAGTGCAGGCAGAAATGATCGGCTTCCATCACGATGGCGAGCCCGTCGGGCTGCACCCGCTCCTGCAGCAGATCGGCCAGCCTGGCCACGGCCTCCTCCTGAATCTGGGGACGGCTCATCACCCAGTCGGCCAGGCGGGCGTACTTGGACAAGCCGATCAGGCTGGAATGCTCGTTCGGCATCACGCCGATCCAGAGCCTGCCGAAGATCGGACACAAGTGGTGCGAGCAGGTGCTGCGGATCACGACCGGTCCAACGATCATCAGCTCGTTCAGGTGCTCGACGTTCGGAAACTGGGTAATGCCGGGCTCGGGCTGGTAGCGACCGCGGAACACCTCGTCCACGAACATGCGGGCCACGCGGTTGGCGGTGTCCTGCGTGTTGTGGTCGCTGACGGTGTCGATCACCAGGGTCTCCAGCAGGTCCTGCATGCGGCGTTCGACCTCCGCGCGCAGCTCCTCCAGCTCACCCGGCTCCAGGTAGCGGGAGATGTTGTCGTTGGCGTGAAAGCGGACCCCGGCCTTCATCAGCCGTTCCCGGATGCGGCGCGACACCGAAGCCGCAACCGGCTCGTCGGTCACGTTCGAAACACTGGCCAGCGCGATGGGCGTCATTGGCAATCTTTCCAAAACCCACCTGATTCTAAGTCGCCGGCGGCCGGCAGGCGAATCGGGCCCGGCGTGCTCCATGCGATGATGACGCTGCCCGGCGGTGGTGCCCCGGACGCGAGATTTCCACGACAAGAAAGCACCGATGCCCCTGACGTCCCTGTTGGAGCCGCTGGTCCAGGTGGTGCACCAGGCCGGAGCGGCCATCCTGCGCGTCTACGCCACCGACTTCGACGTGCGTCACAAGGCCGACCGCTCACCGGTGACCGACGCCGATCTGCAGGCCGAGGCGATCATCCTCGCGGCCCTGGCGCAATTGACGCCCGACACGGCCGTCGTTTCAGAGGAGGCCGCATCGGAGTCGGCCACGCCCGTCGTCGGCGAGCGATTCTGGCTGGTCGATCCGCTGGACGGCACGCGTGAATTCGTGAGGCGCAGCGGCGAGTTCACCGTCAACATCGCGCTGGTGCAGGACGGACGCGCGGTGCTCGGGCTGATCTACGCGCCGGCGTTGCAGCGCCTGTACGCGGGTTCGATCGATGACGGCTCGATCCTGGATGCCGGCGGTGAGCGCCGCCGCATCGCTTGCCGCCGACCGCCTCCCGAGGGTCTGGCCGTGGTGACCAGCCGCTCGCACCAGGAACCGGCGCCGTGGCGGGCGCTGCTGGGCCAGAGGAGGGTGGCCTCGCACACGACGGCCGGTTCGTCTCTGAAGTTCGGGCTGGTGGCGTCGGGGCAAGCCGATGCCTATCCTCGAACCGGCCGCACCTGGGAATGGGACACCGCCGCCGGACACGCGATCGTCTCGGCGGCCGGCGGACATGTCACCGACGCCGACGGCGCAGAGCTGCGGTACGGCAAGCCGGGCTTCGTCAATCCGGCCTTCATCGCGTTGGGATTGAGCGACTGAGCAGCGCACAACCGCGTCGGGTCGGGGGCCGATACAATTGCCGGAAGAGCAACCAGAACATCGCCCATCGGCGCCTGCAGTGCGCGAGCGGCCTGTCACGACGCCATGACCCAGAAACGAGCCGGGCGCGAACCGAAGAAAGGCTGGTACGCGCTGCTGCTGCTGCAGTACGTGCTGGCGCTGTGCGTTCCGTTCTACAACACGGTCGAGCCGACGCTCGCGGGGGTGCCGTTCTTCTACTGGTACCAGCTGGCGATGGTCCTGGTGTGTGCCGTCCTGACGGCGATCGTTTACTTCGCCACCGAAAAGCGGCCCTGAATCCGGCGTGACCGGCCCCAAGACGGACAGCGCGCCATGGCCACTCTTAACACGACCGCGCTCACCGTTTTCGTCCTGCTGTTCGCGTTCATCACCGCTCTGGGTTTCGCCGCGGCCCGCTGGCGCCGCGGGGACCTGGAGCGCCTGCACGAGTGGGGACTGGGCGGCCGCCGCTTCGGCACGCTGATCAGCTGGTTTCTGATCGGCGGCGATCTTTACACCGCCTACACGTTCATCGCGGTACCGGCCCTGGCCTTCGGGGCCGGGGCGCTGGCGTTTTTTGCCGTGCCGTACACGATCATCGTGTACCCGATCATGTTCATCGTGTTCCCCAGGCTGTGGTGCGTGGCGCACCGGCACGGCTACATCACCTCGGCCGATTTCGTGCGCGGCCGCTTCGGCAATCGCTGGCTGGCGCTGGCGGTGACGGTGACCGGCATCGTGGCGACCATGCCGTACATCGCCTTGCAGCTGGTCGGCCTGCAGGTCGTGATCGGGGCGATGGGAGTGGCCGGCGAGGGCTGGGTGGGCGATGCTCCGCTGGTCATAGCGTTCCTGATCCTGGCCGCCTTCACGTATTCCAGCGGGCTGCGCGCACCGGCAGCCATCGCGATCGTGAAGGACCTGCTGATCTTCATCACCGTGTTCGCGGTGATCGTGGTGGTGCCGTCCAAGCTCGGCGGATACGCCGCCATCTTTGCCGCGGTGCCGCCGCAGAAGCTGCTGCTGGCGCTGCCGGCGGCCGGCTCCACCGGATCCTATGGCGTGTATGCCACGCTGGCGCTCGGCTCGGCGCTGGCACTGCTGCTGTATCCGCACTCGGTGACGGCGATCCTGAGCGCCAGCAGCTCGCACGCGGTCCGTCGCAACGCGGCCATGCTGCCGGCCTACTCGCTGGTGCTGGGGCTGCTCGCGCTGCTGGGCTTCATGGCGATCGCGGCGGGCGTGGATAAGCTGCCCCAGTACGCGGCCGGTTTCCAGCAGTTCAAGGCGAATTTCGCGGTGCCGGCGCTGGTGCTGCAGATGTTCCCGCCCTGGTTCGCGGGGGTGGCCTTCTCCGCGATCGGGATCGGCGCGCTGGTGCCGGCAGCCATCATGTCGATCGCCGCGGCCAACCTGTTCACGCGCAACGTCTACCGGGAATTCCTGCGGCCCGGCTGCACTCAGGCGGAAGAGTCGCGCATGGCCAAGTGGATGTCGCTGATCGTCAAGGCCGGGGCCCTGGTCTTCATCATCGCGGTCAACCAGCAGTACGCGATACAGATGCAGCTGCTCGGCGGCATCTGGGTCATCCAGACGCTGCCGGCGGTCGTGTTCGCGCTTTATACGCGCTGGTTCAACTCGTGGGCGCTGCTGGCCGGTTGGGCGGTCGGCACGGCGGTCGGAACGACGGTCGCCGCGCAGGCCGGTTTCAAACCGACCTGGCAGTTTGCGCTGTTCGGGCACGGCTTACCGGGCTACACGGCCCTGTATTCGCTGATCCTGAACGTTGCGGTCGCCGCCGCGCTGACCGTGCTGCTCAGGCTGCTGAAGCTCGGCGCGGACCGGGACGAGACGCAGGCGTCCGACTACCTGGCGGTCTGAGGCGCTTACCGGCCCTCACCCTGTCCGGCTTGCCCTTGCGAATGCGCGCGCACTTGCGCCGACCGATCGCCCCTCGCCCGCGCAGCGGGAGAGCGGGGACGGGGTGAGGGCGCGCGGCGCGCAGGCGACGTAACCCTCCTTCGCGCTGCGCGCTTCGGAGGGTGATGCTGTCTGCGCGCTGCGCGCGCAGACAGCATCATTTCGGCTGCGCAACCAACCGCAGGTAGGACTTCAGGGTCTTCCAGCCACCCGGGAATTTGGCCCGCGCGGCTTCGTCCGACACCGAGGTCGGGATGATCACGTCGTCGCCGGGGCGCCAGTTCACCGGGGTCGCCACCGTGTGGCGCGCGGTGAGCTGAACCGAATCGAGCGCCCTGAGCACTTCATTGAAGTCGCGCCCGGTGCTCATCGGATACAGGATCAACAGCTTCAGCTTCTTGTCGGGGCCGATCAGGAATACGGCGCGAATCGTGGCGTTGTCGGCCGCGGTGCGGCTGGAGGCATTTCCGCTGGCATTCGGATGGATCATGTCGAACAGCTTGGCGACCTTCAGGTCCGTGTCTCCGATCAGCGGATAGTTCAGCGGCGTACCCTGGGTCTCCGCGATGTCCACGGCCCAGCGCCGGTGATCCTCGACGCTGTCGATCGACAGGCCGATCACCTTGGTGTTGCGCTTGTCGAACTCCGGCTTCAACCGGGCCAGGTAGCCGAGCTCGGTGGTGCACACCGGGGTGAAATCCTTCGGATGGGAAAACAGGATCGCCCAGCTGTTGCCAATCCACTCGTGGAAGCGGATTTCTCCATCGGTCGTCTGGGCGGTGAAATCGGGTACCTCGTCGCCAATTCTCAGACTCATCGCAGTGCTCCATTTCGCACGTCGAAAAACAGGGCCCGATCGCATCGGGCCGACTTGCCGACTCGCACTCGGGCGGCCGCAACGCAGGCCGGCGGCGCGCAGCGGTCAGGGGTATGTTAGCGTTCGGCAACGGGGCCGCGAAATAAGCCTGGGTTAGAGGGGTATTCAAACCTTTTCGCTGGCACAGGCCTGACCCGATAATCATTCAAACCACAGTCCCTGCGAGGTTGTCCACCCAGGCAGGGCCAATCCAGCCCGCGGGCGTATGCAACTTTTCAGGCGAACCTGGCCGTTGGTCGCGAGCAATCTGCTGATGCTCGGAACATCGGTGCTGTGCATGGCAGTCCTGTCGGCCATGCGCGCGTACGTCGGCGGCGAAAGCCTGTGGTCCAAGGCGCAGAAGGACGCGGTCACGCACCTGCGCCAGTTCGCCCGCAGCAGCGATCTGACCGAGTTCAAACGGTTTCGCGACGCGCTGTCGATTCCGCTGGGCGATCGGGTGGCGCGCCTGGAGCTGCAGAAGCCCGATCCGGACCCGGCGATCGTGACCGCCGGATTGCGGGCGGGCGGCATACACCCGGACGATATCGCCTGGATGGTGCGGCTGTTTCGGTTCGCGGACGACGTTCCCCACATGGGCCGGGCGCTGCAGATCTGGGCGCAGGGCGACGCGTTGATCGACCGGCTCGACGACGTGGCCGATCAGCTGCTGAACGAAGTCACGTCCAACCGCCTTGACCCGTCCGGTCGCACCGCCCTGCTGGCCCAGATCGATCGGCTCGACTTCGCCCTCAGGCCGCTGGAGGATGAATTCAGCGAAGCGCTGGGGGCGGCTTCCCGGGTCACGACGGTCGTGCTTGATTGGATTGCCGCGCTTTCCTCCGGGCTGTTTCTCGCGCTCGGCGTGGTGCTGTCGCGTTCGATCATGCAGCGCGCCGACTCGATGGAACGGGCGCTGCGCTCCAGCGAGCAGCGGGTGCGGGCCGAGCAGCACCGGGCGCAGGTGACGCTGGCGTCGATCTACGACGGCGTGCTCACCGCCGACCTGCAAGGCCGGATCGACTTCCTGAACGCGGTGGCCTGCGACATCACCGGCTGGAGCCTGCAGGAGGCGCGCGGGCGGCCGCTGACCGAGGTGTTCCGGCTGACGCACGAAGGCCGTCCCGATCCGGTGGCGCGCGCTTTGAGCCAGTTGCGCTGCGGTGCCGATCCGACCGATCGGCTGCAGGGCGCGGTGCTGATCGACCGGGCGGGGCGTTCCGTCCCGGTGGAGTGCTCGCTGGCGCCGATCCGCGACGAAGGCGATGCCGCCTCGGGAATCGTGGCGGTGGTGCGCGACGTCAGCCGCGAGCGGGAGCTCGCCTCGCGCCTGCTGCACCAGGCCACGCACGACGAACTCACCGGTCTGGTGAACCGCCGCGAGCTGGAGCGCAGACTGGCCGATGCGCTGAAGCTCGCGTGCGAGTCGCACGAGCAGTCGGCGCTGCTCTATCTGGATCTGGATCAATTCAAGATCGTCAACGATACCTGCGGGCACCCGGCCGGCGACGAACTGATCCGCCGCGTGACCGAATCGATCCGGGGCGCGGTGCGCAACACCGATACGCTGGGCCGCCTCGGCGGCGATGAATTCGGCCTGCTGCTGGCCGCGTGCACTGCGGCCACCGCGCTGACGATCGCCGAGAAGATCCGCACCGATCTGGCCGAGCTCAGATTCTGGTGGCAAGACCGGATGTTCGTGGTCGGCGTCAGTATCGGGGTGGTGACGCTGGACCGCACTTTCGGATCGGTCGCCGAGGTGCTCAGCGCGGCCGACAGCGCCTGCTACCTGGCCAAGGATGCAGGCCGCAACCGGGTGCAGGTCTATCGCCCGGACGACCGCAAGATCCGGTCGCGCAGCGGCGAGATGCAATGGGTGGCCCGCATTGCCGGGGCGCTCGAGGAATCGCGCTTCGTGCTGTTTGCGCAGGACATCCGACCGATATCGGACGGTTCGCTGGAAACCGGTCACGAGATCCTGCTGCGTCTGCTCGACGAGGACGGGGAGCTGGTGCTGCCGATGAATTTCATTCCGGCCGCGGAGCGATACGGCCTGATGCCGCGCCTGGACCGGTGGGTGATCGAGCGCACGTTGAGCGAGCTGGGCGCACTGCGCCGCCAGGGCCATCCGCTGCCGCGGCTGCTGGTCAATCTATCGGCCGCCTCGCTGGAGGACGGCGAGCTGTTTGCGTTCGTCTCGAGCGGGTTGCGCGAGCACCGGGTGCCACCCCATCGGGTGGGTTTCGAGTTGACCGAGACGACCGCGATCACCCAGCTCACCGCCGCCACGCGCCTGCTGAACAATTTGAGGTCGCTCGGCTGCTCGATCGGACTGGACGATTTCGGAGCGGGCATGTCATCGTTCGGCTACCTGCGCCGCCTTCCGGTCGACTACCTGAAGATCGACGGCGGCTTCGTACACAAGATGCACACCGACCCCGTCGATCGGGCCATGGTCGCCTCGATCCACCGGATCGGCCGCGTCATGGGACTGCGCACCGTGGCCGAACGCGTCGAATGCGAGTCGGTGCTGACCGCACTGCGCGAGGTCGGAGTCGACTACGCGCAGGGTTACGCCATTGCACGCCCCGTGCCGCTGGGCGCATTGCTGCAAATCGAGCGCGCTGCGCCGGACGCCGGCGCCATAGTCCCGATGCCGGCGTCCGCGAATTGATGTCCTTGGCCCGCCTGGGCCTTTGACCCTTCGGCGTCGTCGGGTAAATCGGTTCCGCGGGCTAGTCCGTCAGGATGGTGATCGGGAGGGGTGCCGATTGGCGAGAATCGACCGATACTCGGTTAGGTTCCCATTCGGAAAAACCCTTGATGAAACGAATTCTGCTTTGCGCGGTATTGAGTGCCGGGTTGACGTCGATCGCCAGCGCGGCCGACGTAGGGGTATCGATCCAGTTCGCCCAGCCCGGCGTGTTTGGCCGCGTCGACATCGGCCAGTTTCCGCAACCCCAGGTGATCGTGCCGCAGCCGGTGATCGTCGAGCCGTTGCCGCCGGCGGGGCCGCCACCAGAGGCGCTGTACCTGTGGGTGCCGCTGGAGCACCGCAAGCACTGGGAGCGGTACTGCCACGACTACCACGCCTGCGGCCATCCGGTGTATTTCGTCAATCACGTCTGGTACAAGAACAACGTGGTAGCGCACCGGGAACGGGTCGAAGAACGCCACGAAGAGCGCCATCAGGAACGGCACGAAGAACGCCACGGCGAGGGCGACAATCGGGATCGCGGCCGGGAGCACGACGACCACGGCCGCTAGAAAAACCGCTAAGGGCCACCGCACGGTGGCCCGGCGGGTCCATCGGCAGGAGGCCGATACAGTGGATGTTGCGCAGAAGGATCCTTCGGCTTCGCAGAGCCAGCCGGTCAACACGAACTGGCTCTGGATGGGCAAGTACCTGATCGTGATCGTGGCCGCTCTGGTGCTGGGTGCGGTACTGGCCGGCCTGGAACCGTTCAAGAGTGCCACCATCGGCAGCGCCAGGATCGGTGCCGGATCACTCGTGCAGTTCGTCGCGCACAGCGGAGCGCTGGCGTTGCTGTGGACGCTCGGTTATCGCCACTCCGAACAGTTGCGGCGGATGGGCGGCCGCGCCGCCCACCTGGCCTCGACCGTGCTGGCTCTGGTCACTCTGATCGTGATCGCACTGGCTTACGGGGTACTGGTGCGCTTCATCAGTCCGTTTCTGGCGCCGGATCTGAAGCCGTACGTCGACTGGGCCTTCATCGTCGGCATCCTGTCCGCAGCCGCCTGGCTGCTGTGGGCCTTGTTCGCCGAATCGGAGGCGTGGCTCGAGGCGGTCGGCGTGGACGTGAGGCGCAACATGGCCCGCAGAGCGGGCGCAGCCCAGAACGACGATCGCGCCCGCAGCTGAGTCCTGCGCGCGGGGGTGCCCCAAAGAGAGGGGACGCGTGGAATCCCCCACAATACCCATTCGATCAGCTCAAGCTTCAACCGGATGAAACAAAAAGTCCGGCACCATCGCCAAATACAGTTGCCGCGTTGAGAACGGTCGGGGGCGAGTGCAATGCTCGCGCCGGCAAATGTGGCCAAAGTCAGTTGCAGCACGTGGCGGGCTTGGCAAACTGACGGCACCTTGAGTGAATGTCCGGCACACACGCCGGCTCGCAGGCAAGGCTACAGGAGGAGGCTTCCAATGAGCACGTTCGCAGACGGATGGCTCACCGCAGCGGCCATCAGGCGGCTCACCCGGTGCGGCGCGGCGCTTTTGATTTCGGCGGGCCTGTTCGCGCAGCCCTCAAGGGCGGTACCGATCACTTATGAGCTGGACGACGTCGGCGCCATTGCCTCCGGCACGTTCGCCGGCACGCCCTTTTCGAACGCGTCGGTCATCCTGACTTTCGAAGCAGATACCACGACCGTGGTTCCATTCACGGTTCAGGGTTCGAAGGGACCGGTCACGGGATACGTGAACCTGGTCGGCACCGGGACCGTTACCGTGATCGATGCTAACGCGACCGTCATCGGTGGCGGCACGTTCCTTCCATCAGCGGGCATCTTCGTCAGCGTCGACGGCACCAACGGCGCAGTCGGTATCGGGTCCTTTGGAGTGCCGCCGGGCAATCCGAGCTTTCCCGGACAGGTGGCGTACCCGGTGGGCATGCTGCTGGCCGCGAACAACGTTATGACGACGTACGATCTGAAAAGCGCCGTCAACCTGCCTGGATTCGCTATCAGTTGCGTCGGGTTCCCCGCGACCGTTTGCCCAGCAGGGATAGCGCTTGCAACCACGGCGGGCGACCTGATCCTGGACCATCAGACCATTGCAGATGCGGTGTTCTCGGCGAGGGTCCAGACGGTGACGCCGTTTTCGAACCTGACAGCCCGAGCCGAGATCGACGACAACCGGTTCGCGCTCGAAGGGCGGTTCACGCTGGGAGCCACCAGCAACGGGATCAGCCCGCTTTCCGAGGCCGTGACGCTGCAGGTCGATTCCTATTCGGTGACGATTCCCCCGGGCTCGTTCACGCGGGCCAAGGAGGGTGGCTACAAGTTCAAGGGCAAGATCGCCGATGTGCGCCTGGAATTTTCCGTCAAGGCTGGCAGCCCGTCCGCGTACACATTCCATGTCGAGGCAGCCGGAGCAGGTATTCCGCAATCGGCGACTCCACCCTCGGTGACGCTGACCATCGGAGACGACAGCGGTACAGCGACCGCGAGCACCGAGCGCGACTGAGCATCGCGCAAACATCGTCCTTGGGCGCTGACGGCCCGACGCCGTCAGCAGCCGGTTGGGGGCGGGGTATTCTCGGGCCCCGTGCTCCGGCCTTGCCGCCTCTGCCGTGTTTGATCCGTCGCCCGCGCTCAAGCTGTGGGCAGCGCAGCGGCGGGCGGCGCTCGCCCGCCAGGACGCCGCTTCGATCCAGCAACGGGAGCTGGCCGAGCTGCTGCGCGCGGGCGCCCGCAGCGCATTCGGCCGCGCCCACGGGCTGGCGGCGATTCGGACGGTTGCGGAGTACCAGCGCCACGTTCCGGTGTGCAGTTACGAGCAGCTCTGGAGCCAGTGGTGGGGCCCGGTGTTCCCGCGCGTAGGCGGGGCCACCTGGCCGGGTCGGATCCGCTACTTCGCCAACAGCTCGGGCACGACGCAGGCTTCGACCAAGCGAATTCCATTGAGCGATGCGATGGTGCGGGCCAACCGCCTGGCTGCGCTGGATGTGCTCGCCTGGCACTTTGCCGCCCGTCCTGCCAGCCGGATGCTCGCCGGGCCAGGCGTTTTTCTGGGCGGCTCGACCCGGCTGGAGGTACTGGCCCCGGGCATCCGTGCCGGAGACCTGTCCGGAATCGCCGCGGTCGAGCGTCCGATCTGGGCCCGCGGCCGCGTGCTGCCGGGCGGGCCGATGGCGCAGCTCGCCGACTGGCGGGCCAAAATGAACGCTCTGGCGCCGCTCGCTCTGAAGCGGCGCGTCACCAGCATTTCGGGAACGGCCAGCTGGATGCTCCTGTTCTTCGAGGCTGCGGCCGCGCTGCAGCGCCCGGGTGATCGCCTGCACAATCTGTTTCCCGAGCTCGAACTGCTCGTGCATGGCGGCGTGGGCTTCGCGCCGTATCGTGACCGTTTCGCATGGTGGATGGAAGGCAGCAACGTGCTGACGCGAGAAGTGTATGCGGCCAGCGAGGGCTTCATCGCGATTGCCGATCAGGCAGACGGCGAGGGCATGCGGCTGTTGCTGGATCGTGGAATATTCTTCGAGTTCGTCCGACCCTGCGACCTGGGCACGGACAGGCCCGACCGGCGATGGATCGGCGATGCCGAAACGCACGAGGAATACGCGCTGGTGCTGACGACTCATTCCGGGCTGTGGTCCTACATGCTGGGCGACACGGTGCGCCTGGTCACGCGCCAGCCACCCCGGATCCTGATCACGGGACGCACGTCGTGGTCCCTTTCGGTGGCCGGCGAGCATCTGATCGGCGCGGAGCTGGATGCCGCGGTCACCGAAGCGGCCCGGGCGGTCGGCTGCCGCGTGGTCGAATACAGTGCGGCGCCGGTTGCCCCGGACGAGCACGACGCGCGGGCCGGGCACCTGTTCGTGGTGGAATTGGACGGTCCCGCCTGCGCGCCTGACGGCGCTTCGGCGGGCGAGCCCGACGGAGCGCGCAGCGCGGAGGCGGGCGCCTTCGTAGCGGCGCTCGATGCGGCCTTGAAGCGCGTCAACGCGGACTACGCGGCTCACCGCGACGACGACTTCGGTCTGCGCCCGCCGCAGGTGCGGCTGCTGGCGCCCGGCAGCTTTGCGCGCTGGATGGAGCAACGTGGCAAGCTCGGCGCGCAAAACAAGGTGCCGCGCGTCGTGGCGGGGCCGCAAAGCCTGGCCTCATTGCTGGAGGATCCCGGGCGAGTGCGACCGAATGCCTAGCCGGCCCGCCATAGTCGCCCGCCCGCGGGCGGCGCAGGCGGGTGTCCGGAGCACCCTGTGCGGCAATCGGCTCTGCTGCTGATCATGACGCTGCTGGTGTCCGCCTGTGCGGCGCTCGCCCCGGCGCGTGTGACGACGCAGCAGCGGATCGGCGCTTTTCCGACCGGCGATCTGCCGCTGGAGCGCACGGTGACGGTGCGCTGGAACCGCTACGCCGTGCCCTGGATCGAAGCGCAGACGGAT